>Ga0187771_10002240_pt1 | contig 13279 bp, 15 predicted proteins | sample 0116_SJ02_MP15_1_FD_133139 | JGI IMG/M metagenome (GOLD analysis project Ga0187771, IMG submission 133139) | Tropical peat soil microbial communities from peatlands in Department of Meta, Colombia - 0116_SJ02_MP15_10_MG | ecosystem: Environmental > Terrestrial > Soil > Wetlands > Peat | place... | reverse complement strand
AGAAAACGCGACCTGTATACCAACAGGCCGAGCGGAATCAGCCACAAGCCCCAAAAGATCTCGTTGGCCAGATCCCCGTGGTGGTGGAGGCGGAGAAACAGCGTGACGAATGCGTTACGCTGCGGCTTGTCGAATACGCTCAGGAAATCGGCGCCGCGCGCGAACAGCAGGGCGGCAACGTCGTTGACTGCGTTGAGAAAGGATATCGGGACTGCTACCAGGCTTCCCAGGATCACCATCAGGACCGCCAGGCCCTGATCCACTCCCTTAAGCAAACGATAAAGGGCCAGCGTAACGAAGATCCACCCGGCTGCGCAGAGCAGGTAGCTAACAATGCCAAAGCGGAAGAGCCACTCGTGCGCCGCGATATTGTTGGCCGTCGCGGCCGCGTTCCCATGCACAAACAAGACATTGGGAATGTAGATAAGGCGCACCACGCCGAACACTGAGAACAAAATGTACAGGAAGCCTGCCACTCTGGCGTTCTTGCTAAGCGAGGTCATCGAATCCTCCCGAACGCGAAAGTCGAATAAAGATTGCACGCGAATTACACCGGGTCCCGGTACCGCCGCATTCGCACGGCTATGGCGAGAAACACGGCAGCAACTGCCAACCCGATCCACAAACTCGGTGCGCTGAAGTATCTGATCGGCGTGAGATGTGTCATGGGACCGGTTGGGAACATCTCTCCCATTGTCACGTCGGTGGGCGCGCCGCTTCCGATTAAGCGGGTTCCGACCATTTCCGCAAAATGCGAAGTGTGGAAGATCAGCTTCTCGAGGCCGCCAATAACGACGACTGGCAATGCTGCCCACAACAAGGGCGCCCGGCGCGCCCATCCCGCGACGAGGATTAACCAGCAATACACCGGAAAAGGCCATAGGACATGCGCGAGTAAAATGTGGTAAAGGAGCATCCCCCACATCTGGAAAATTCCCAACTCTTTCCATACCGAGGCAAAACTGATGCCGCTTGCCGGCAGCACAATGCTGCTCAGCAGCAGCATGACCAGATGTAAGGCAATGGTGAAGCCAAACGTGATCGCCGGCAGAATCACGAACGGAATACTCGCCTTCGCGAGTACGGTGGTGAGATCGGAAACCGGCAGCGATTTCCAGAACAGGATGCTGCGGTCGCGGCGCTCGCCGTACAGTGCGTCGGAGCAGTAGAAGATGCTCATCAGGATCAGCGTGCCCATCAGCGCACCCGCCCCAATGTTGTACGGCAGGGAAACAGTTTCCCAGTACTTGGCGGGGTCGGTTGTCGATAAGCTGCGCATTTTATCCAGCCAACGCGTCAGGTTGAACAGAAACCCGATGAGAAACACCCCCGCGACCGCCAGTTGGCCGACATAGATCCAGCGGTTTTCCCAAACTTCGCGCCGCACCGACCAATAAAAGGGATGCGTTTGCGCTGCTGTCACAGCCGCCGCTCTCTCCGAGTCAAGCGCCGATTCGCGCAGAACGTTCGATTCGGTATTCATCTGGCCGCTCCTTGTGCCGCGCCTGCGTGATTGCCCATCACCGCAACAAACAAATCAGCGATGCTAGGTGTGCGCACTTCGCCGAGTGCGCCAAGTTTCTGACGGTCAGCCTGATCAAATAGCAAGATGCTGCGCCCGAACACCTGGCGCTCGTAGATGGGCTTCAGCGCCCGCGCTGCGACGAGTTGCTCCGGCTTCACCATCACTTCCGCATAGCGCGCCTCGAATTCTTCCATGCTGCAATTGAGAACGATTCGCCCATAATTGATGAACATGAGATCCGTGAGCACGTGCTGAACCTCTTCCACCTGATGCGTGGTCACGATAATGGTCCGGCTGCCATCGAAATAGTCATTCAGCAGGGAATCGTAAAACTGTTTGCGAAAAAGTATGTCAAGACCGAGCGTCGGCTCATCGAGGATCAGCAATTTTGCATCGATCGCCATAACCAGCGCGAGATGCAGTTGAACGACCATGCCCTTCGATAATTCGCGGACCTTGCGTTCGTGCGCGATTGAGGTTTTGGCGAGAAATCCTTCGGCTTTGCTGCGATCGAATCGCGGATGCACGCCGGCCAGGTACTCCAGCGCCTGCGAAACCCGCATCCAGCGCGGCAATACAGCGACATCGGCAATGAAACAGACATCGCGCATGAGCTGTTCGCGCTCGGCCCATGGGTTGCGTCCGAGGACTTTCAGTTCTCCCTGATAGGGGGTCAGGCCGAGGATGGCGTTGAGCGCGGTGGTTTTGCCAGCGCCATTTGGACCAATCAACCCGAGGATATGGCCTTCGTCGACGCGCAAATCGATGCCGTCCACCGCGACGGTTGTGCCGAAGGCCTTTCGCAGGCCTCTCGCTTCAATGACTGACATGCTCAGCGTTCCTCCTTCTTTGTGCCGTCCGCATCGGCTGCATCGAGCAACTCTTTCGGCGTTAACCCCAGCCGCTGGATGGTTGCGTAAACTCGCGGCCATTGTTCGGAAAGAAACTTCTGGCGTTCGCCCTTCAACAACAAATTGCGGGCGCCGCTCTTCACAAACATGCCAAGCCCGCGCCTTTTCTCGACAAGTCCTTCGTCCACGAGTTCCTGATACGCTTTCAGAACGGTCAGCGGATTTACCCGATTCTCAGCGGCGACATTGCGCACGGAAGGCAGCGGATCGCCTTCCTTGAGCGCGCCGTCCAGTATCATCGCGACCACGTGATCGCGAAGCTGCCGGTAAATCGGCTGACCGTCATTCCATTCGAGGTCCATCTTGGTTTCCTATCGCCTAGCGAAAACATCTGCATCAGTTGCTTTTCGTGAGGTCCATGTGCGCATGCATCGGCTTGTCGCCGGGCATCATGTACGTCCAGTCCTCGACGTGATGGTTCGCGTCGATGAAAGTGAACACGGCATGGTACATGTGCCCGTATTCGTTGCCACCGGAAAGGTCGACAAAATCGAATTCCACCTTCTTGCCGTCCGGCGACAGCTTACCCGCCATACGCGGCCGGTTTCCGGCGTCACAATAATGAACCAGCGTCAGGCGATCGGCGTCCACGTAAAACATTGTGACCGGATGATCGTACTTGGTCGCATCGAACGGCGTGCCCGCTTCCTGCATCTCGTGGACGAGCGCGTTGCCGCGAGAGGTCACGCGCATCGTGATCTGTCCCAGCGTGCCGGGCTTGACGTCGTCCCGCGGAGGGTCGACAGTTATGGCACCTTGCCAGGTACCCGCGAGAGTTTTCAATTTATCGAAGGACTTTTGCGCGTCGGACTGGGCCAGGGATTTTTGTGCGTCCATCTGGGCAAAAGCCAGGGTGGTGAGCGAGATCAGAGCAACAGTCAGCAAAGAACGAGGCGATTTCATTTTTTATTCTCCTTGGTGATCGGAGTCGATCAGGTTTAGAACGAAGCGTTGCAGGTATCGCGCGTGCGAACCCAGACAGTGTGTCGCGTCGGGAAAATTGAAAATGATGGTGTTGGCGCCGGGCGAAATTGTTCCGCCCGCGCACGACTGGCTTCGCCCGGTACAAGAGTGATCTACGGCCGGTAGCGCACGCACAACAGAGATCGTGCTGGCGCAGGACATTCGCAGAACTTTGAACTTTTCGAGGAGGCCGGTGCCTTGTGATGCGATGACCATGGCGGCGATCAGAATGAATAGCGCGGCGAGTGCGAGGCGTGAGCTCATATGCGACCTTCCATAGTGTTATACTTAACTATAACACTATATTAGATGTCAAGGGCTTTTTTCGGCGGGGCTGTGGAAAACTGGCTGGTCGACGAGAAATACGTTTTGAAAACAAATACATACGGGAAATGTGGGGAAATCGGGCCAGGTCGCCTTACTGCTTGCACGATAGGGAGCGGATCAAACTGACCAAGAAACGTGCTAGGAGCCAACGATGTGGGACCAGTGCAGTGCACTGCTGAGGCTCAGCGCTCGGAGTGCGGTCGCGTCAATCTCACCTTGCCGAACTGACCAGCACCAGCACGATCAGCGCCGACAGGATAAGGCTCGCGATCAGCGAAAACACAGAATGAAGTGGATGGCTGTGGAAGTAGCCGCTATCGTGCGTCCTGAAATGGAGCAAGGTTCTCATACGAGCCTCCTCGCTTGCGACATATTAGACACCCTTTCTCGCCGCGTTTGCAGTGATGGGCGGCCAATTCAATTCACTCCAAAGATGCACACCTAAAGGTCAGTAAAGCCGGAAGCTCACCTCAATATTCACTTGCACCGCGACCGGAATGCCATCCTTGCGCGCGGGCTCGAACTTCCAGGTGCGGATCGCCTCGATGGCCTTTTCGTCCAGTCCCATTCCCAATGAGCGGTAAACCCGGATGTCGTGAGTCCGGCCATCGGGCCCCACGATCACCCACAAAACGCATGTCCCCTGATATTTGGCTTTGCGAGCCTCTTCGGAGTAGTCAGGGTCGGGTGAATAAATAGGACGCGGCGCCGAGACCCCGCCTCCCACGTGATACACGCCGCCTCCAATGCCGCCGCCTCGGCCCGGCCCAACCCCCGGCCCAGTTCCCGAGCCGACGCCGCCGCCGCTGCCTGAACCAATCCCGCCGCCGAAGCCGGGACCGTTGGAAGGCGGTCCGAGAACCGCAGAGAGCGGATCACCGAGCGTGCCGGTATGCGGCAGTTGAATCTGTGGAGGCACCACGACCGTCGGCTCGACCGCAAGCTTGGGATCGTCGTTTCGAATGACTACCGCCGGGGGCGTGATCTGCTCGCGAGCGAACTTTGGCAACGCGCCTTTGGAGGCTGCAAGTTTGTCGCGATCCCCACCGCCTCCGCCTCCACCGGCCTTCGATTTCGAGGCCGGCAGAACGTAGGGGCTGATGTCAGTGACGACATCCATCACCTGCTGGCGAATCTCCTGGCGATGGGTCACGACATAATGACCGGAAGCCACCAGCAGCGCGACGGCAACCACATGCCCGATGAAGGAGAAGACAAACGTTACCCCGCGGGTCTTGTAGATCCCGTAACCCTCACCGAAGAGGGTAGGGAGGATCGTCGGCTCCGGCCTCGCTGCGGGCGCCGGAACCGGCTTCAAACCGCTCTGGGATGCAATCGTCCCCATCTGCCTCATCCCTCGAAAAACACAGTTCCGAGATTATGCTACGGAAGTTCCCAGTTTCTGGCAGTGATATCCCTCACACTGCGGGCAGGTTCCCGGCCGGGGAAAAGACAATTGTCATCCCGAGCCGCCCGCCTTTGGCGGTCGAGGTTAAGGCGTTTGCGCGGCGTCTGAGCCGCGTGCCGAAATCCCGAGTGCAACGAGGGAGCTCAGCCGTGCGGAATGCCTCGCGCAGTTGCGAGGCAATAAATCGCACGCTCGGCGCGCATCCTTATGTAGCCAGCGCATTCCGCCGGTTAGCTTTTCTTGCCGGTCACTGCGAAAAACGCGGCGGCTTCCTGCTCCACATTCTTGCTGCCGCAGTGGGGGCAGCGAATATTTTCCTTGTCGTGTTCCTGCAGGGTGAGGACAGTCTCAAACGACTTGTTGCAGTCGTGACAGATGTAGTCGTATACGGGCATGGGGAGCACCTCGCATGTGGACTCTGGGAGAATTGTAACGCCATTCCGGGATGATGGATGCCTCGAATCTCGCAAACAATTCGGCGACCTCCTGATGGACAGTCGCTGACTTGCGCTTCCATCCCGCAGTAGAATGCCTGTGCAGGACTCATTGCGGGAGGCTTTCATGAAGGCGAAGACTAGAAAACGAACTGTACGGAAATCCGGCCAATCCAACAAGAAGCCTACACGTACAGCCAGCGCAGCCGCGACCATCCGCCAAATCGGCAATGAGTGGGCGCAGAATTGGAATGCCGGGGATCTGGAAAAAGTGGTTGCCGTCTACGCTCCAGACGCTGTCTATCTTCCTCCGCACCACGAAGCGGTTCACGGCCGCGACGCCATCCGAGGCTATTTGCAGGGACCGCGCAGCCACGGCGTTTCCGACCTAGCGTTCGATGTCACTTACATCAAGCAGAGCGGGGATGTCGCCTGGGATGTCGGAACCTATCGCATGAGCGTGCCGCAAAACGATGGCAGCAGGCACGAGGATCACGGCAAATATCTCACGGTGTGGAAGCGCGCGGGGACTAAGTGGCTGATCGCCGCCGATGCATGGTCGAGCGATCTGCCGTCAGGACAAGCACTGCCGTAAATGGCGATAAGCTCTCGGATGTACGGATGCGCGGGCGGGAGTGTGAGACGAAGCTCCTTCGAATTGCTCTCGTAATATTCACTTTTCTGTGATCTCTGATGCAGTTTCTCGGCAAACCGAGCCGCTGTCCTAAACACTTAAGGAGAGATGCTATGAGCATTGCACGATGCTTACTAGTTTTGCTGATGGTTTCATTCTCAATCGCAGCACAAGCTCAGGCGCCACAAACCGCCAACAGCACCGCCGGAAAAATTAAGATGAAGAGCAACGAAGCCGAAATTCGCGACGTCTATGACCGCTGGGCAAAGGCCTTCAAGGCCCGCGATCTGGATGGCATTATGTCAGTCTATGCGCCTGAAGTGGTGGCATACGATGTCGTCCCGCCCCTTCGATTTGTCGGCAAAGAGGCATATCGCACGGATTATCAAGAATTTTTCAAGCAGTTCGACGGCCCGCTCGATGTTGAATACAGGGACATGCGCATCGTGGCCGGCCGTGGGGTGGCCTTCATTCACGCGCTTGAGCGACTGAGTGGGACCACGAAGAATGGCCAGAAATCCGATTTATGGCTGCGCGTCACTAGCGGCCTGCAGAAAATTAATGGCAAGTGGTTCATCGTGCATGACCACGTCTCAGTTCCGGCAGACTTCGAGACGGGAAAAGCCGTGCTCGACCTCAAACCCTGAATGGCATCTTGATATAAGCACGAAGCTGTGAATCGCGCCGCGAAAGAAAAAGCCCCATCGAAGCGCCGCATTCTTTGGTGGGGAGTTGCTTGTCTCATCGGCTTGATTCTCGCCGGAGCAGTGTGTTGGTGGCGCAATGGCGGCCGAGAACAGGTCATCCTGTTCTTACAAGCTGACTTTCGCGTGACCCGGATCGATCGGCAAAGCGGAACTATGACCCTTACGCGGCCAGGTGAAACTCTGATCGTGAGCTGTGCCGGCGTCTGCGATCTCTTCCGGGCAGGGAAGAAATATTCCATGATGAATCGCGGTGGGGTACTCGAATGCAAGGCCAGACATCGCAAAATTGAGCTGCCGATCATCGAGCAGCATGTGGAGTTCGAGAAACTTCCCGGCGGACAGGGATAGAAGATAGAGGACGCAAAGCAGACAGCCTAACTACTTTGCGTCCTGTCCCCTTTCCATCCCTTTAGATGTGCTGGGTCTTGCCATCGTACTTGACCAGGCCGTTGTTCTGATTCTGCCGCTCCACGTCCTGATTGCTATAGCTCCGTGCCGCTTTCCGTGCCGGCGCAGCGCCTGCCATGAGCACGGCCACGCCTACCCGGCTCGCGCGAGGCTGCGAGACGAAATCGAAAGCCTGCTCTTTCTGCGGCTCCCTTCGAGCGTGCATGACGGGCGGCACAGCCGCGGGTCCGTAAAACGTGGGAGCTGCAAGTTCCGCCTGCGTCTGGCCATACCAGACCGGCTCGGTGTAAACAGGCGCTGGCGGCTCTCCGATAAACTCACTGGACAACGTTGAGTTGACAGCGCCAGCTACCAATCCGAATGCCGAATTACTCGCGCCCGCCGCCCACGGGGAAGTCGTCGACAAGCTCACTTCCGGCGTTGTGACCAGCGGCACGTACGGTCCGACATACACTCCATAAGACGGCAGCCAGTTGCTGGCATATCCGCCAATGATGGTTGCCTGACCGGCGGCCAAGCCACAAAGCAATAAAACCGTGCAACACATCGAAACCAAACGCATGGGACCCTCCACAGACTCTCAGTTAGTCAGATTCCGGAAGCCGCCATTCGGGATGCTTTTGTTGTTAAACCGCTACTTCAAGGTGCAAAACTTTTCCTATTGAGCAGGCTCGAAATCGGCTGGCCCATCATACACCGGAAATGTAGCCATGGAAGGGGCTTTTGTTAAGCCCCTACGTAGCGGGCGTAGAGGCTGCGGGCGACGGCAGTATCGGTCGTACCCTTAATAATCGCCCTCCCGTCGGGGAATAGGGTGATCTCGTACGGGTCGCGCCAGAACTTGAGCACGAAATCGTTGTGCTTCACCTTGCCGTGCGGCTTGAGGCGCTCGCTCATCTGGGCAAGATCGATGGGGCGATGGCGCTCGTGAATCTGTACGGAGTTTCTGCCGCAAAGAGTGATGTGCGGCCGTTCTTCACCCGAAAGGTGAGGGAATTCGTGCCGATCGCAAGCGCGGCAACCGGGGTGAGGTTTATCCGCGGCAATTTCGCCCCGCTCGTTGCACCACACGTCGAAGGAGAGCAGAGTACGGCGGAGTTGGGATTCTGCTCCTACCAGAAACTTAATCGCTTCCGTAGCAGCAATCGACGCCCCCAGATTCACCACCGAATTTAAGATTCCTGCCGTGTCGCAGGTCTCCATCGTTCCATGCGGCACACCCGGAAATATGCACGCCAAACATGCAGTTCTCCCGGGAAGGATGTTCATCGTCACGCCATAGCTGCCCACGGCGCCCGTGTAAATCCAGGGCAGGGAATTCTTCACTGCAAAATCGTTAATCAGATAGCGGGTTTCGAAATTATCGGTGCCATCGAGAATGAGACCCATGCCCTCGAGCAGGGAATCAACGTTGGCGGGCGTGAGATCCGCAACCTGTGGCTCGACTACGATTTGCGAATTGAAAGCGGCGATCTTACCGGCCGCTGCGACGGCCTTGGGCAAAGACTCGGCGGCATCCTTTTCATCAAACAACGACTGGCGCTGCAAATTGCTGGTTTCGATGTAATCGCGATCAATGATGCGAATCGTGCCCACCCCGGCCCGTGCCAGCAGCGAGGCGAGGGCTGATCCCGTCGCGCCGCAGCCAACGATGGCCACTCGTCCTGCCGCCAGTTTCTGCTGGCCAGCGGCACCGATGCCGCGGAACAGCACCTGCCGCGAATACCTGTCATCCAGTTCCAAAGAGGTCACCGTTTCCTGCGCCACAACCCATTATTATAGGTGCGGGTGCGGCGCAGTCTCCAAGAAGCAGCGGTTCAAGGCTTTTCTTTGCGAACTTGGCGAGTTCTTGGCGTCCTTTGCGGTAAGAGCTTCCAACCGCCAAGAGCGCGAAGGATCGCAAAGCTTGCATGCGGAACTGACACGGTACACAAAAGCGACCGATCAAGAACTGAATACAACATGCGGTCTTACGGTCTCATCGAACTTAGAAAACCATCCTCGACTGGGGAACTTGTTTGCGCTTAAGGGGAGCTCTGGCCACATGCTTGGCTGCGCTGGCGCTGGCGGCGATGTGTGGTGCTGCGTTCGCTGCCGGTGCTCGTGCTCAGGAAGCGGCCCAGCCCGCAACCAGCCAGCCGCCGCAGGACACCATGTCCAGGTATCAGGGCCTCATCGTCAGCCAGATACGCTGGCCAAGCATCTCCTCGGAAGCTGATCAGCAACGGCTGCGGCAATTGATCCCGCAAAAAGAGGGGCAACCCCTGGACCGCGATCTCATCCGCGAAAGCATCCACCAGCTCTACGGAACCGGCCGCTTTTCTGACATCCGGGTCGAGGCCGAACCGGGACCGGACAACAAGGCGATTCTAACAATCTTCACTTCGGCGAATTATTTTGTAGGCGAAATTCGGGCGGAAGGGGCGCCGCCGCGGCGGCCTACGGCCGGACAGATTGTGAATGCCTCGAAGCTGACTCTCGGGGAAACCTTCACGGAAGAGCGGCTGGAGCGGGCATTAAACAACATCAAGCTGTTCATGGAAACCAGCGGGTATTATCGTTCCTCGACGACCGCCGAGGAACGCCGGGACAGCAACACACAGCAGATCGCTATCACGTTCCACATCAATTCCGGGCCAGAAGCCCGCGTCGGCAAGGTCAGTGTGGAGTGCGAGGGGTGTTTGCAGGCAGAGACTCAGAAGGTCGCAGACCTGAAGCCTGGCAATCGGGTTACCGGACAAACCGCAGGCAACGCGCTGGAGCGTTTGCGCAAAAGATATCAGAAGCAGGACCGCTTGCTCGCTCAGGTCCGAATTTCGGAGAGGTCTTATAAACTCGACACCAACACGGTCGATTACACTCTCGAGATCAATCCCGGTCCCAAGGTGGTTATCGTCGCCGACGGGTTCAAGCTGTCTCATCGTGTGCTGCGGCGGAATGTTCCCATTTTCGAAGAAAACGCCGTTGATCAGGACTTGTTGAACGAAGGCCGCGCCAACTTGCTCACCTATCTCCAGAGCCGTGGTTACTTTGATGCCAAGGTCGACCTCAAAGGACCGCCGAACAGCAGCGGGGATAAGTTGCAGATCGTTTACGTGATCAACGCGGGGGCACGGCACAAATTGGCAGAGCTGGAGATCACCGGCAACCACTATTTTCGAACCGAAGATCTTCTGAAACGCTTCCAGGTGCAGCCTGCCAGCCGCTTCTTTACGTACGGCCGGTATAGCCAGCGGTTGCTCACCGCTGATCTTAGCGGTCTGGAAAATCTCTATCGCACAAACGGTTTTAAAAGTGTGAAGGTCACCCCCGAAGTGATCGATGACTACCAGGGTCACGAAAACGAAGTCGCCATCAAGATAAAAATCGACGAAGGTCCGCAAGCGCTGGTAGGCGAGTTTCACCTCGTTGGAAACACAACGTTCTCTGCTGCCCAGCTCGGCGCCGAAATCCTTACTGCACCGGGCGAGCCTTTTTCCGATTCGCGCATTGCTCAAGACCGCGACAATCTTTTGAACTATTACTTCAACCACGGATTTCCGCGAGCGACCTTTGAAGCCTCAGCCAAGCCAATTCCCGGCGAGCCCAATCGCATGAATGTTACATTCACTATCAACGAAGGCGAACGGGTTTTCGTCGATCACGTCTACGTCTCCGGACTGGAACATACCAGACCCTATGTAGTGAACCGCGAACTGCAGGTCGATCCCGGTGATCCGCTAAGCCAAATCGATACGTTGCAGACTCAACAGCGGCTCTATGACCTCGGCATTTTCAGCGAGGTCAATACTGCCGTGCAGAATCCAAACGGAAACGACTCCCAGAAAAACGTTCTCGTCGATGTTCGCGAAGCCCGTCGCTATACGTTCCTGTACGGCTTCGGATTGGAGTTTCAAACCGGGCAGCCGACCTCGATTGGTACGAACGAGGCGCTCGGCCAGACCGGAGTAAGTCCACGAGCTTCCTTCGGTGTCACCCGTCTTAACTTTCGCGGCCGCGACCACACCATCACTTTCAAAGGCGACATCGGTAGTCTGCAGCAACGGGCCCTGGTCAACTACATCGCGCCGCGCTGGTTTGGCAGCGCCAATTGGAAACTCTCGCTGATCGCCTTCTACAACAATTCCGTGGACGTAACTACATTCACCTCGCGGCGCGCCGAAGGTTCGATCCAGGCGGAGCAGATCATCAACAAAACCAGCACCATGGACTACAGTTTCACTTTCCGACAGGTGAAGGCTAGCGATATCGAGATCAGCCCGGCAGAAATCCCGCAGTTGGCGTTGCCGGTGCGGGTCGGCGAGCCGGGACTCAGCTACATTCGCAGCACCCGCGACAACGACCTGAATCCCACCAAAGGCATGTATATCGCGGGAACTGCCGGGGTCGCGGACGGCCATTTTGGTTCGCAAACCGACTTCAGCCACATTCTCATTCAAAACGCTACTTACCACGCTTTCGGCAAGAACCGGCCGCAAGAGAAAAAATTCGTGTTTGCGCGCAAAACTACTGTGGGTGTCGAGAATGCCTTCGGCAACACCGCGATACTTCCTCCAGGGACAGGTTGTCCTCCAACCCAGAGCTGCGGCAATTTCATACCCCTGGCGGAGCGATTTCTCTCCGGCGGCGGCAACTCGCATCGCGGTTTTGGGTTAAATCAGGCAGGGCCGCGCGATCCCGTGACTGGATTTCCTTTGGGTGGGAGCGGACTGTTTCTGAACAACCTGGAAATGCGTCTGCCGCCCGCCCGATTCCCGTACGTCCAGGACAACCTGAGCCTGGCGCTGTTTTGGGACGCGGGCAACGTTTTTACAGACGGTCAAACTATGCTGGACAATCTTCTTCGTTGGCGGCAAAAAGCTCCGGGGGTTTGTCTGCAGGATCGTACTGCAAAGCAGTGTGACTTCAGTTACGTTTCACACGCTGTCGGTATCGGTGTACGCTACAGGACCCCCATTGGCCCGGTGCGCTTCGATTTCGGGTACAATCTGAATCCTCCGGCATTTCCAAGTTGTCAGGCGACAAAGAGCTTCAGTAGCCAGGCGCCATCCAGTTATTGCTCAAGTAATAGCATGGTTAATGGCGCAGCTACGCTGCCCTATTTCGTACCGCAGCATGCGCCGCACTTTAACGTTTATTTCAGTATCGGACAGAGTTTTTGATGAATCGTAAATTCGCAATCTTCACTTGTGCAATGACGCTTGTGGCTGGGACGATGCTCTCCCAGGCTGCCGACGTCCTCGACCGCATCGTGGCCACGGTAAACGGCCACATTATTTTGCAGAGCGATTGGGACGCAGCGGTGCGATATGCCGCCTTGGTCGATGCCCGCTCTCTTGATCAGCTTTCCACGAAAGACCGCAAGGCCGCACTCGATGGTCTGATCGATCAGGAGCTGCTTCAAGAACAAATGGGCTCTTCAGAAGTCCAGCACGCCACTAGCGAAGAAGTGACGCAGCGGATTCTGGAAATTCGCCAACAATATACGGGAACCCGGGACGATCAGGCATGGCAAAACCTCTTGGGCGGTTATGGACTAACCGAGAGGGAACTCGAACAGCACGTTGCGCTACAACTCGACTTATTACGCCTGGTGGATGCGCGTTTCCGCCCGGGTGTCGACATCGATGCCCAGAGCATTGAGAGCTACTACAATCAGGAACTCCTTCCGCAGTTACGGCAATCCGGAGCCAGGGAAGTTGCGCTCGCGGAGGCCAGCCCGCAGATCAAGGAACTGCTGACTCAACAAAAAGTAAATGAGTTGCTCGTGGCCTGGTTGCAGAACCTGCGCTCGGGAAGCGAGATCCAAACCGAAGCCTCGCCTACCGATTTCAGGGACGGCTCACAATGAGCGATTCCAGCACCCAGCCTCGGCGGCGACGGTTGCTGAAATATCTGCTGATCTTTGGAGGGGCCCTTCTAGTTGGTGTCGGCGTCCTCACCTGGTACGTCACCACGGATT
>Ga0187771_10002239_pt1 | contig 13281 bp, 11 predicted proteins | sample 0116_SJ02_MP15_1_FD_133139 | JGI IMG/M metagenome (GOLD analysis project Ga0187771, IMG submission 133139) | Tropical peat soil microbial communities from peatlands in Department of Meta, Colombia - 0116_SJ02_MP15_10_MG | ecosystem: Environmental > Terrestrial > Soil > Wetlands > Peat | place... | reverse complement strand
AGGGCCACGATCCCCCCGAAGGCCGAAACCTGCTTGCCTAACTCCAGCGATGAATCGGCCAGGTGCACCGAACCTCCTTTCGCCTCCACCGTGTTGAGGGTATCGACCAGGGCGTCCTCGTCGGTCCCTGAAGAGAAGACGTCGTCGGATACGGCGCAGGCTTCAACCGCTCCCGCCTCCGCTGCCTCTCTCACCCTCGGAAGGGTGTAGGCCACCTTTCGGTCTCCCGAAGACACCCGCTTCACAACCTCTTCCACGAGGCGTTGCATCTCGACCAGCGCCGAGCCCCGTGCCAGGTCCTGAAAGTTGGGGGACTTGACGAGGGACCTGACGCCGTCGGAGCCGGTCATGTCGAAGCCTTCGAGTATCTTGATGGATGGTGATCTCAGCTCCCGGGCCAGGAGGTTGGCCAGCACGTTCTTGGTGTTGCCCGGACCCGCTACCACGACCTCGTCCCCTTCCCTGAAGGCCTGAGATACTATTCCCACGACCTTGCTGAAGTACGGCTTCGAGCTCTGCTCCTCAGACATCTTCCCACCCAGCCCCGACTCCACGGTCGTAAGGACGGCGAGGTGCGACCCTGCCAAGGTCCCTACTCCGGCGTCGCGCCTGTCGACCGCCAGGAGGATGTATCTCTTGGCGGAGGCACTTGTGGAGCGGACCAGCATCGTCTCAAGGCGCCCCCACTTTTCCTTCCTGAGGGTGAGAGAGTGCCCGGGCGATAGGGTGACGGAGTGGGAACCAGCCCTGTTTACACTGTCGTCACTCGTCTCGACTATCGCCCCCCTGACTCTGAGTCGATCTATGCTGCTATCCAAGTGGACCTCTTCGACCGAAAGCGCGATGGTGACCTTGACCCGCTCTCCCTTGTCGGGGCGTGAGTATTCTTCCTCGCGCTTGACTACTCGGGAGGCTCTTGTCACGAGGACGTCTCCCCTCGCGATTAGCCTTCGCAGGGTCCACAAATCCTCTGCCGATTCTATTGTAAGCGCGCAGCTGCCGTGTTTAGGGTTGAATTGTGTGACTATCAACGGCGGAGCTACTCGAGCCCGAGGTCCCTGAATGTCCCAATCCGAACATCGTCAGGGATGTCGCCGAGTTCTCCTGTCCTGTGGCCGATGATTCCCTTTATCCCCACTTTTGCGGCCGATTCGACGAGCCTCTGGGTGACTATCCCGTCGAAAATCAGGTAGTAGGCCCCGGGGGCCCCCTGCATCTTCTGCACGAGCTCGCTGATGGGGTACCTGCCGACCTCCTGCAGACCCTGGTCCAGAAGGATAGCCTCTAGCGTCCCGTTCAGGTCCGGGTAGATCTCGCGCGTCTTGACCACCACTGGCTCGTCCGGTTCTTCTGTTGGCTTTTCCTCCACCTTCTCGGCCGCCCTCTCTCTCCGTTGCGGTCGGGCCGGGGCTTCGAGGCGCTCAGAGCGTAGCAGGTTGAGCACATCCATCGGGGTCAGGTCCTCCACCTCCTTGCCTGGCGGAGCCCTGAGAACCTTCTCTACCCTTACGACTTGGGCGAGTTCCTTCTCGATGAGGTCGCCTCCCCTGTCACCATCAAGCACCGCGATGAGGCGCTTTTTCTTGCCAAGCTCGATGATTGAATCTGGGACGCTCGTCCCCTCCAAAGCCACTACGTTCTCTATCCCCGCCCTGAGAAAGAGCACCACGTCGGCCCTCCCCTCGACAAGGTAAACCATGTCAGAGGAAAAGACCGCAGGGCCAGCGGGGAGGTTCTCCATGCCGTAGTTCACGACCTTCGCCCGCTTCGTGGACTCGGTCACGTCCTTGAGGACGTTCTCTCCTTCGCTTGACGTCTTTGAACTCCACTCGCGGACGATTGTCTTGGCCCTGTCGACTATCTGCTTCCTCTTTGTCGCCCTCACGTCCTCGATGGCCGCCAGCGTGACGCGGGCGCTGCAGGGGCCGACCTTGTCCACGCTTTCCACCGCGGCAGCGATCAGGGCCGCGGTGCCTATGTCCGTGGACATCGGGACGATGACCTCCCCTCGGGTCTTGTCGTTCTTGGACTCGAGATTGATTTCTATCCTTCCTACCTTCCAGCTCTTCTGCAGCTCGTTGAGGTTCATCTCCGGGCCGAAGAGCCCCTCGGTCTGCCCGAAGATGGCTCCGATTACGTCGGCCCTTTCGACGACTCCGTCTACCTCAAACTTGAGCCTTACTAGGTACTTTACTATACCCGAATCTGGCAATTTCCTTCAACCTCTGTTCAACTCGTTTTTATCGGATTAAGCGCACTCAGCTTAACTTACTTTCAGGCGAAATCTTCGTGGTTATAAACTCTTGTTTTCGCTATGCTGGACGCCCACTGTGTCCGCGAACCTCGAGAGGTTCTCCACGTGGAGAAAGACGCCCTTCGAAGCCGCTTTCAGCCTCCTCCTTTCTGCAAGCGAGGTCTGGAGCCCTTCATGGGACAGCTTCTTGACGAAACGGGCGGCCAGGGTTCCCCCTTCGCGGTCCAGGTCCGTGAGGATGACCACCGCGCCGGAACCTCCGAATGCCCGTCTTCCTGTCCTGGAATACGAGGAGACCGTGGCCAATGCGCCAGCGTAGCCCAGCTCTCTCAATGCCCGCTCGTCCCTTTTCCCCTCGACCAACAGTGCCCAGCCGTCTTCGGAGCGGTGGTTGAGGTCGCGTACGAAGTCCACGAGAAACTCCCCGAAGACCTGGAACGCCTTCTCCCGCTTGTCTATCACCACTGGTCACCTGGGATTGTTGCCCGTCTCTGACGAGCCCGGATCATGCCCCCGCGTCTCGCGGGGTCCGTCACCGAGCTTCTTCAACGGGCAAACGGCTCTCGTCTGTCGCGCGTCTGGGTAAACCATCTGCTCATCAAAGCGTTTCCGCCTTCGCAGGTGGCCGTTAAACGCGCTTTAGAACGAAAGCCGTCTATGAGATTTGGCGGGGGGAGCTATTTTAGCTGTTTGAACAACCGGGAGAGGTCGACCTCGAACCCCGAGACGGGGACGTTCAATCCGAAGGCGGCGAGGGCCTCCGGCTTCACTTCGCCCACAGAGCCCAGCGCCTTCCCGCGCGCCGAGACGGCCGCGGACCTCCCGTCGGAGAACGCCCAGTGTGGCCGGGGCTTCGTCACGACCTCGACCCCCGTTAGGACTCGCAAGGCGGCCGCCAGGTACATCTTGGCCTCGGTGAACGATGAACGGGAGTGGGCCGAGAGGCAGCCGAGACTCCAGGACTCGCCGACGCCCTCCGATCCTCTGGAGTAGACCCTGCCTATCTCGAACACCCGCTGGGGATAGTCTTCCTTGATGTTGCCGGTGAGCGCCGCCATCAGCGAAGGGAGCACCGAATCCCGTAGGACCGAATGCTCTTGGCTGCGCGGCTCGTGCACCGCGATCTTGGTCTCTGAAGACCTCCCGAACTTGTGGTACAGCGACTTCTCGTCCACCAGCTCGAAGGTCATCAGCTCGGTCATGCCTGCTCCCGCCATTATCGTTGAGGTCCTGTCGAAGAACTGCTCCAGGGAGTTGAACGAGCCCGGCTGCTTGCTCGGGGGGTAGAGCGGTGGTATCCTGTCGATGCCGTAGCCCAGTGCGACCTCCTCAGCCACGTCCACGGGGTGCAACAGGTCGATCCTGTATCGCGGGGCGACGACCCGAGTGCCACGCACACCGAGCCTGCTCTTGCGAAGGCAGTCGACCACTTGGCTCCGCGTGAGCCCAAGGCCGAGAGACCGTTCAACGAGCTCTAGGTCGAGATTAAGCTCCCTTTCGGCGAGGTCAGGTGTGGTCCTCACACCGTCGTGGTACTCCACGGCCACGGAGCCGATCATCCCACCCGCCTCCCCGAGGGTGGTGGCCAGGATCGCCAGTACGTCTTCACCGGCCCTCTGGTCTGTGCTGGTGACGTCGATGAACAGGTTCTTCGTCCCGCTCGACACCTTGGTGGCGTTCCCGTTGATGACAGGCGGGAATGAAAGGACTGTGTCTGTCGAGTCAAGGATGACGGGGAAGAGTCTAACACCTTCGAGGATACGGCCGTAGACCCTCCCCTGTTCCGTTCCCTCCAGTATCTCCGCCAGAGTCAGTTCCCTCACCTCTCCCAGAGGCGTAAAGCTGAATGATGATGGACAGGCAGCGTATCGGAGAGGTCCGGCCACCGCGTCGAGGTTGTGAAGGCCAATCGCCACCACCTTCCGCCTCCTCCCGAGGCCGTTGTGCAAGTCTTCTTGGAGCGAGATGACCTGCCTGACGTCTTCGTCGTCGAACGCGAGTCCCGTGACGGTCGCGCACGCTATGAAGGGTCTGACCGACGACAGCCTGCGGTCGACCTTGACCGAAAGGCCAGAAGGCATCAGCGGGAACGAAGGGAGCCCGAGTTCAACGCCGAGAATGCCGCGGAGGGCGCGCGCGATGCCGAAGTCCGTGCCGAAGTCCGGCCGGTTGGGGCTGTATTCAACCCGCACGGCGTCGCCCTCGACGCTTTCGATGTCGAGACCGATGTAAGGGAGCCTCTCTAGGACTTTCCTGCGGTTTGCCCCGACCATGCGCGACAGGCGGGACAGCTCAGTGGCTACGACTGGCATACTCCACCCTGTTCCTGAACCATGAAAGGTCGGCCCCGTAGAGGTCCCTCATGTCATCGAGCCCGAACCTCATCAGCATCAGGCGCTCGACGCCTGGGCCCCACGCGAGGACCGGAACTCGGACCCCCAGCGGCACCGTGACCTCGGGCCTGAATATCCCCGAACCGCTGAGCTCTATCCACGCCTTGGCCGCCTGCGAATACCCGACCACCTCGAGCGACGGCTCGGTGTACGGGAAGTACGTCGGCCAGAGCTTTACTTCCTTCATCCCGAGCTTCCTGTAGAACTCCTTCAGGAACCCAATGAGGTGCCTGACGCTCAGTCCCTCGCCCACGATGATCCCATCCATGTGGTGGAACTCTGCGAGATGCTTGTAATCGAGGTTTTCATTCCTGTAAACTTTGCTTACGGCGAAGACCCTTGTCTCTTTCTCGCGCGACTTCGAGAGGGCCCTGACTGTCAGCACTGTGTTGTGGGTTCTCAGCACCAGGCGCCTGGCCTCCTCGACCCTCCAGCTGTATCCCCAGCCCCTGCTCCCTGTCGTCCATCCGTTCTCGTGGGTCGATGCCACCTTGGCTACGATGCCCGTCCGCTTGAGGTGGTCGTCGGAAAGGCCCTCAAGGTAGAATGTGTCCTGCATCTCCCTACCGGGGTGATCTTGGGGGATGAAGAGGGCATCGAAGTTCCAGAAGGCTGGGTGGACGCTCCCTCCCTCCAGCTCGGTGAAGCCCATGGAGATGTACACTTCGCGCACCTCCCTGATGAATTCCCTGACTGGGTGCCTCCTGCCGGGATAAAAGACGGGGGCTTTCGCTTCGACGTCGATTGGCCTCAATGTCTTTCCACGCCAGCCCCCCGAGGATAGGAGGTCAGGAGAGAGCAAGTCCAGCTGATGGGCACCGACCCCGGACTCGAGGGCCCTCCTCCCTTCTTCCGTGGCAGAGACCGAAACAGAGCGACGCTCAACGCGAGAGAGAATCCCCCTCCTCAGAAGGTCCGATACCATCGTCCGCTGCCCCGAGTCCAAGGTTGCCTCTTCCGCTCCGGAGGAAATCGAATCGAGGAGCGAGCGGAGACTCGTTGGCGCCTGCCGATCAGCGACCTTAACGACCGCCGGGGAGACGGAGCCGTCGATTGTTATCCAGTGTGAAGAGCGCGCCCTTCCCAGCGCGGCCGAGAATTCTTCATTGGAGAATCCTTCCTTGAGGGCCTGCATCGTCTGAGGCGTGAGCGAGTTCGACACTTGTTCGAAGAGGGTGAGCTCGGGGGGAGTCTTCCCTTCGACCTTCAACCGGCTGTTTACAGACTCGCTGACTTCCACGAGCTTCTTTGAAGAAAGCCATTCAATGGAGCGGCGGACCTGATCTGGTTTGAGGCCGGAGGCACTCACCAGGGACTCGAAATCCAGGGTCTTGGTGCCCAACGCTGAGAGGACTCTGCGCTCGATCGGGTGGAGAGACGTGGGCAAGCTTCTACTTCCCCGTGGACAGGAGGAGCTTTCTGCTCTTGGCCAACAGGGCCTCAGCTTCCTTCATCATCGAATCGCGTTTCTTGTGATGATCCTCGAGGAACCTCTTTACCAAACCTGCCGCCTCCTGTTTGCACTCCCCGCACATGCGAGTCCCCCCCAGGCACTCCTCGCGGACCCTTTCGACGTGCTCGTCGTTCAGCGCGAAGTGGAAGCGGTAGAGGTCAAAGACTGGGCACACGTCGGGCCTACCTCCGAGCCGCCGCTGCTCTTCGACGGTGTCTCTCCCTCCGGTGAACGCCGTCAGGACCTTCTTGGTCGCAGCTGAGGGAGGGTCGTCCAGCGTGAACGAAGACGAAACAGTCCGCTTGGACATCTTCTGCTCGCCGGCAAGGCTCAGTATCAGCCTGTGGTAAACGGCCGAAGGCGCGACGAACCCGAATTCATCGTGGTACTTCGCCGCCATGTCTCTGCTCAGCCTAATGTGGGGGTCCTGGTCGGCCCCGACCGGGACCAGCACGGGTTTTGGCCCGCCGAACTCGGGGAGCTGCGGCATAAGGATGTCTCCCGACTGGACCAGCGCGGACCAGTACAGCCCAATCTGTCGTTCTCCGTAAATCGCCCTGAGCATGCTGTTGGTGACGCCCCTCGAAAAGACGGTGGCGAAGCGCATCACGCGCATTTCCTCGCTTTGCAGATAGACAACTGCCCTGGCGGGGTCCAACCCAAGAGCGAGGATGTCGGCGACGTTCTTCACGGCAATCTTGGACGTCTCGGCGAACGGGAGGCCGTTGTCGCAGTAGGCCTCGACGTCCGCGATGGCATAGAAGACGGTTGCCTTCTTGGAGAGTGACTGGAAGTAGATCATGTCGTCGGCCGTCATCTTCGTTCCAAGATGGAAGTCCCCGGATGGCTTGATGCCGCTCATCACGGCGAAAGGCTTGTTGTTGTCAATCGCGTCGGCTATCCTGCTCAGGTCCCGCTGGCCGAAGTCGATGCCCCTGCTGAGGTGATGGCTCAGTGTCTTGAAGCGCGACAGGAGAGGTGCCACTGGCTCGATCCCGAACTCATCCTTGAGCCGGGAGTAGTCCTTGATGGTGCTCGAGCCCCACGGGTCCAGTACGTCCTTTTCCACAATGCCCTTGCCTGCATCAGTTCGATTAAATCCCTTTCGAGGGAAGCCAGCCGCTAGGCCCGACGGGTGCCCCCCCGCAACCGCCCTCGCTTGTCAATCTCTCCCATTCTGATTCTGGTCGAGGAGATGGGCTTGGAATCCTCGGCGAGCACGTAATCAACCACCACGACCTTGAGGGGAAGGTACCCTCTTTGCGCTCTCAGTGAGTTCGCGATGGGGACGCGGCGCTCGGTCTCCCTGCTGACTACTATCGCCTCGACCTCCGGTGATGCGATCCCTGGGCCGAAGTAGTCGTCAAGCTCGGCGATGACGTACTTTCGGCCTGGGAACTTCTTTCGGAGCAGTCTCTCAAGATTATCCACCCTCTTCCGGAAATCCTCGTCGGGTGACTTTCCCTGGCGGGCCGCGAAGGCGTCCGATGTTACGCCGATGATTACCCTTCGGCCGACCTCGAAACTCTTGGAGAGGAGCGCCTCGTGCCCCCTGTGGATGTGATCAAATGTCCCGCCCGTTGCGACCACCTGGTACTTCGTCTGTCGGGGTTCAGGCGGAATCAATTGAAATAGCCCTGCAAGAGGGCTGCCAGCACGGACGAGATAAAGGAATTGTGAGGTGAAAGGACTTCGATTCCGGATCAGTACGTCAAGGCCGGCAAGATCACGAGCGAAGTGAGGAAAGCCGTCAGGGGCATGGTCAAGCCCGGCGCCGGCTACCTTCAGACCTGCCTGTCTGTCGAGGAGGAGATCAACAAGAGAGGCGGGAAGCCTGCCTTCCCGACCGGCATCGGGGTGAACGAGGTCACCGCCCACTACGCGCCACAGGAAGACGACGAATCGAGATTCATTGAAAGTGACGTCATAAAGGTCGACTTCGGCGTGGAGGTCGAAGGATACGTCGCCGACACAGCCGTCAGCATAACATTCAACCCGGAGTTCGAATTGATGCTCGAGGCGACCGAACGAGCCCTGAATGCGGCGATTGCAACCGCAAGGAGGGAGCCGCGGACCGGGGAAATCGGAGGGGAAATCTTTCGGGAGGCGTCCAAGTTCGGGTTCAAGACGATTCAGAACCTGACCGGACACACGCTGGACAGATACGTCGTCCACGCCGGGAAGAGCATCCCGAACCTATACGTCCCGAACATGCCGTCGTTGAAGAAGGGGGACGTCTTCGCGATAGAGCCCTTCCTCACCGTGAGTTCCGCGGCAGGGTTCGTAGTGGACTCCCCTCAGGAGACCATCTTCGCCATCGCAGCGCGGCGGAAGACCGGCGTTGCGGAACTGGATTCCTTTTCTGAACGCGTCTGGGCGGACCGCAGGACGCTCCCTTTCACGCCGAGGTGGTACGTCGGGGAATACGGCAAGGAGAAACTGGGAAGGATGCTCAGGGACCTGGTGAAGAAGCGCGTCGTGCACTCCTACCCGACCTTGGTCGAGGCGTCCGGAAAGCCAGTGGCTCAGTTCGAGCACACTATGGCTCTCGGTGACGATGGGCTCGTAGTTCTAACTTGAGGCCTTGGAACTCTCGGCGTAGACCAGGGTCACTCTGGTGGGGCTGCCGCACTTCGTGCATTTCCCCCCCTCCTTCGTGATGTAGTCCCCCACCTGGAAAGCTCTCTTGGTCTTCTGACCGTCGACCAAGCACTCCTCGATGGTGTAGACCAATAGCTTCGACTTCTTGTCTGACGCCGGAACGGAGCTCATCATTGGGCCACACCTAATGTGTTTCCGATGCCGGCCACGAGTACCTCGTCTCCCTCCTTTGTCTTCTCCTCAATCAGTCTGTTCAACACCTGGTTCACCTTGTCCGAAGCCTCGGCGATCTCCTTTCTCATTACGGTAATTGCCTCCAAGATGCTCTGTTTCACCAATATGGCATAAAGTGGTATCTTGTTCTTCGTGGCTACCTCTTCAATCTGGAACTTTTCCACCCCTATGCCGCCGATGGCGGCACCGACTCCCTCGGCGATCTCGCCAGTCTTCTCCCCTTCCAGCTTGAGCGCAGCGTCTATCATGATAATGGCGCTCGGCTTCGCACCCATCTCCTCAATCACCTTCTTGATTGCCACGCCCGGCTGGCCCACATACCCCATGGGACCGTCAGCCTTCACCACGTACAGCTTGCGACCCTTGTACTCGCTTATGGCCAGCACTGTATCCTTCGCAATCGCGCGCTTTTCTTTGCCAATCATGTACTTGGAGACGGTCACGGGGCCTATCCCGTCCCCGACTGGTTGGCCGACCTTGAACGAATCCACGGCATTGAGGAGCGCGTCGGCCTCCTGCAGAATCATTGGAAGCAGCATCTGAAGCTGAATCAGTGTGAAGTAAGAGTTCGTCTTCTTTCCGAGGAGGTAATAGTGCCTCACGACCTTGTGAATCATGTTTAGGGCGGAGGCGACCTCGAGCAGGTTCTCCGAAATCGACACGGTGACGGGGTTGGTTTGGCTCAGCAGGGCCGTGACCTCGGCCCTTACCCTGTCGTTGTTCGTGGTCACGACGTGGTCAATCTTGTTTATGATTCCCTGCGGGTCGGTATCGACAGGCATTATTGTCACGTAGTCGAGGAACTGGTCCACCCTGACGGTGGGGTCAGCGGGAGCCTTGCCCACCCCGACCAAGTAGTCTATGGCCTCCTTCCTGGACTTGTCCTTCATGACCCTCAGCTTGTTGAGCCCCCTGCCGATGTCGTTGAGAGCGAAGTAGACCTGGATTCTGGTGGCGTAAAGGCCGTATACCACGAAAAAGCCCAAGCTCACTATGTAGAGCAACGTCCCCGAATCCGTGGGGAGGCCCTGAAGTGCGACATTGGCTATGCCGAACAAGAAAATGCCAAAAATTGGCTCCAATATCTCGGACTTAAACATTCTGTAGCGGCAATCATATCGTTGAGAGATTTAGGATGGGCGCCGGCATCGGAAGCTTCGCGAGAGCTCTCGCATCTCACTAACACCCCGACGACACGTGGTTTTACTTCTGGGGTCGGAACGAGTCCAGGTAGGACCCACGCGCTATGGCCGGCTGAAGCCAAGGTTTCAGGCTTGGCTTGATTAACCTTTCTAAGCGAGTTGAATCGTTTTATAGATTGGATATAGCCATGCTAGCGATGCAGAGAAGGCTCCTCGACATCCTCGCTTGCCCAGTCGACAAGAAGTACCCTCTGCAGCTCGTCGAGTTCGAACTGAGAGGGGACATCATAGTCAGCGGGGCCCTAATATGCGAAGAATGCGCCCGCTACTACCCGATCGTCGAAGAGATTCCAATCATGCTCCCGGACGACCTCAGGAGCAAGAAGGAGGACCTCACCTTCCTTGAGAAGTGGAAAGACAAGCTCCCGGACGCCGTAGTACATGGCGGGAAGCCCTGGAGCCTGTAGACGCGTCGAAGCGCCTGCGAGTGGCGCTCCCAGGGAACAGGGGCGGCGTTCGGGAAACCAGATATAAGGACAGCAAAGGGGGCTCCCTTCAGGTGCGTGTAATTGGTCAAGAACTCGATCATCCTGGGTGCCGCGGGGCGCGACTTCCACAACTTCAATGTCTTCTTCAGAGATAACCCGGACTACAGGGTCGTGGCGTTCACCGCGACCCAGATTCCTTACATTTCCAACAGGACGTATCCCGCCTCACTGGCGGGAAAGCTCTATCCCGTCGGCATCCCGATCTACCCTGAAGAGAAGCTGGAAGAACTCATGGTGTCCGAGAAGGTGACCGACGTCTTCTTCTCGTACAGCGACGTCTCCAATCAGTATGTGATGAATCTAGCGTCCGTTGCCCAGGCGAAGGGGGCGAGTTTCCATCTCCTTGGCCCGGCTGACACCATGATCAGGTCGAGGAAGCCGGTCATCGCGGTCGTCGCTGTGAGGACTGGTGCCGGCAAGAGCACGATAAGCAGGAGAGTTGCCGACGTACTGCTGAAGGCGAAGCTCAAGCCGGTGGCAATCCGGCACCCGATGCCCTACGGGGACCTGACAATCCCCGTACAAAGGTTCTCGACGTACAAAGATCTGGACAAGTTCCACACGACGGTGGAGGAAAGGGAGGAGTACGAGCAACACTTGGACAAGGGTGTCGTCGTTTACGCTGGCGTTGACTACCAGGCAATCCTAGACCAGGCGGAAGAGGAAGCAGACATAATTCTGTGGGACGGAGGGAACAACGATTTCAGCTTCTACCGCCCGGACCTGAATATCGTGGTAGCCGACCCCTTGCGCGTCGGGGACGAGACGGGCTACTATCCTGGAGAGACAAACGTCAGGATGGCCGACATCGTAGTCATAAACAAAGTCAACATCGCGAGCAAGGAGGCCGTGGACAAGCTAGTGGAGAATTGCAGGAGGCTCAACCCCAAGGCCAAGATAGTGAAGACCCGCTCTGAGGCGGTCATAGACAAGCCGCAGCTCGTCAAGGGAAAGAAGGTCCTCGCCGTCGAAGACGGTCCCTCGGTGACCCACGGAGGGCTATCCACCGGGGCAGGTGCCGTCGCGGCGAAGGCGGTCGGAGCAACGCTTGTCGACCCCAGGGGCAAGGCGGTCGGTTCGATCCGGGCCGCCTACGATCGCTTCCCCAAACTGGGTAAACTGCTCCCTGCCCTAGGTTACAGCGTAGAGCAGCTCGAGGAGCTCGAGGAGAGCATCAACGCAGTGGACTGCGACGTGGTGGTGCTTGGGACTCCCTCAGACCTGACCAAACTGATCAAGATCAACCACCCCGTCGCCAGGGTGAGATTCGAGGCGTTCGAAGTGGGCAAGCCCACTCTGGACGAGCTGATAGACCAGGCGAAACTGCGAAAACTCGGTAAGAAACCATAAAGCCACCGTCGGTCGGCCTCGCTGACCGTGATGGGGACGTAGCCCAGCTTGGGAAGCCTATGATGGTTTCACCCTGGAAAGGCAGGGCGACAGGCTCCAGTGGTCAAACGACAAGTTTGATGACACCGCAGCGTGGATGATTAGGCATTGGAGCTGCTCGGGGAAACCTGTAGACCGTCGGTTCAAATCCGACCGTCCCCACACACTTCTATGATGGTGAAGCCCGCATATTGCGGGGCTGAATCGTAGTATGCTGTTCTCAAGAGTAGAACTTTACGACCCCATTAAGCCATCCTATGGAGCATGAGAAACAGCGCGATTGCATCCATTCTCATAGTTATCATCGTGGTCAGCGCAGGGTCGGGGTATCTCGCTGGATATGCCAACGAGCGCACTGTCACCTTGGTTTCAGCATCCGTCGCCACATCGACGTCTACCATTACGTTCGTCTCAACCGAGGTGCAGACGATGACTAGAACAGTCAATGCGGTGACCACGACAATCTGGGGAGGTCCGATCCCTATCGCAAGTGTGGAGACTGGAAACGTCAGCATTGGGGGCTCGCCCTCCACCATAGCCGTCAACCCCAACGCCAGCAGAATCTACGTCGCCGGCGGGTCGAATGTGTTGACAGTTGTAGATGCAGTGTCTCATTCCGTGGTCGCAAGAGTTACACTCCCCTCCGATTCCACCGGCGGAATCGCCATCGACTACAAGACCGGCACGGCCTATGCTTCGGTCCAAGGCGGAATAGCCGTGGTGAACGGCACAAGCAACAAGGTTGTAGGGGAGATACCGACTAGCTTCTGGTTCCAGCAAATCGCCTTCGACTCGTCGACCGACACCGTTTACGGCCTCGTAGGCGGGGCACTAGTTGGAGTCGATTCACACTCGGGAAAGGTCGCTACCAATGTCACCATTGGCTATCAGTGGTGGCTGCCCACCGATGTATTGGTCAATTCACAACTTAACTTGATTTACGTAATAGGATGCGTCGAGTCCTTCGCCTGCGATTCGGGGATAACGGTTGTGAACGGGACCGATGCCCGGCTAGTGAACGAGACGACGCTGGGTTCCGCGTACTATGCAACGGCGACAATAGATGAGAATACTGGAACCGTTTACGTTTCAGGGGATGCCCAGCTGATTGCGCTGGATCCCTATGGGACAGTGATCTACAATCACTATCCTGACACTTGCGGCCCCTTCTATGCCATGGCGGATGACCCAGTACAGAATCAGGTCATCATGACAACGCAGAACTACAATTACCTGCTTGTCTACAACGGGAGGTTTGGAAGCCTGT
>Ga0187771_10002238_pt1 | contig 13284 bp, 11 predicted proteins | sample 0116_SJ02_MP15_1_FD_133139 | JGI IMG/M metagenome (GOLD analysis project Ga0187771, IMG submission 133139) | Tropical peat soil microbial communities from peatlands in Department of Meta, Colombia - 0116_SJ02_MP15_10_MG | ecosystem: Environmental > Terrestrial > Soil > Wetlands > Peat | place... | reverse complement strand
TACTCCTTGTCTATGAACTCTTCAGCATTCGGTGGCTCTGGAGGGAGCCCTTTCCTCTTCCGGATCTCCGTGACCAGACCCCAGAGCATGTTCTGGGGGACCGCCTGCCACGTCTTGAAGTGGGTGTTCCAGACCGCCTTGCCTGCGGTCGCCCCCCTCATCTTCTCACTGAGGTCGAAGGTCTCGGACGCGGGGATCTCCCCCTCCACCACCGTCATGACCTCCTTTTGGTCAATCTTCACGAGCTTCCCCCTCTTCGCGCTGATCACCCCTGTCACAGCCCCGATTAGCTCGGATGGGCCCTTGACCTCGATCCCCAGGATGGGCTCAAGGAGGGTGGGGTTGGCAGATAGCATCGCGCCGAGGATCGCCCTGCGCGAGGCGGGCATCAGCTGGGCATAGGTCCTGTGGGCGGGGTCCTCGTGGGGGACGAAGTTGGTGAGAGCCACCTTGACCCCGCGTGTGAACTCGTAGGCAAGAGGCCCGTTCTTCATGATGTCGTCGAATCCAGCCCGGATGGAGTCCATGGACTCCTGGAGAAACTGGACGCCCTTCGTCACCTCTGTGAGGACGTTGCCGCGCTCGTCGATGCCCTGGAAGTTCCTTGCCTGGTCCGGGTCCCACCCGTGGTCGCGGAGTGTCTTGATGACCGCCTTCTTCTCCACGTTTTCTCCGATGGTGCCGTTGCGGATCAATTCGATGACATCGGGCTCCAGGGGCTCGACCTCGATGAAGATCTTGTTGTGCCTGTTTGGCGACCGGGACATTATCGGGCCCGCCCTGGTGCGGATGGTCTCCCTGTAGTTGATTATCGGCGGAGAGGTGATTATCTCCAGGCCTGCCTGCTGGATCTGGGTGGTGGCGATCTCAAGGTGGAGGACCCCCATCCCCGACATAAGGGTCTCCCCTGATTCCTGGTTTATGGTGACCACGAGGTTCGGGTCCTCGATATTCAGCCTCCGCATGACTTCGACTAGCTTCGGGAGATCCCTCGGGTGCTTCGCTTCCACTGCCACGGTGACTACTGGTTCGCTGACGTAGTGGATCGACTCGAAGGTCGCGACGTCCTTCCTGTTGGCGATAGTCTCCCCTGATCTGATGTCAAGGCCCAGCAGGGCCGGGATGTTCCCCGCTGGGAGCGAGTCGACGATCTCCCTCTGGAAGCCCATGAATATCTGCACGGACTGAATCTTGCCTTCCCTCTTCGAGTTGAGGAGATAGACGGTGTCGCCGTTTGTGACGCTCCCCGAGAAAAGGCGCCCGGTCGCGACGAGCCCTGCTGCAGGGTCGACGACGACGTTGGTTACCATCATGACAGTCGGCCCGTTCTCATCGCAGCCGAGGAGCGCCTTGCCGACGTCGCTGTTCAGGTCCCCCTGGGGCCAGATCTTTGGGATGCGGTATGCCTGGGCGACGTGGGGTGGGGGGTGGTGCCGCACAACCATTCCAAGCAGTGCCTCGTGCAGCTGGAGCTTCTTCCCGAGCTCCTCCGGGGTCGAGTTGTTGTAGGCGTTTATGATGTCCTTGAATGACATCCCGGCCGCCTTGGCCATGTCGAAGTTGAAGCCCCACTTGTCCTTCGATGACCCGAAGGCTACCTGGGCGTCCTGTATCGAAACCTTCCACTTCTGCTTGTACTCGGGCTCCGCATAGGTGTCGACGAGGCGGTTGAAGTCCTTGACGATGTTGAAGAGCCAATCCTGCATCTTCTCCGGCGTGAGCCTGAGCTCTTTGATCAGCCTGTCAATCTTGTTGATGTAGACGACGGGACGCACCCTCTCTTCGAGTGCCTGCCTGGTGACCGTCTCAGTCTGGGTCATGATGCCCTCCACCGCATCGACGACGACGATGGCTCCGTCGACTGCCCTCAGTGACCGGGTGACTTTCCCGGTGAAGTCGATGTGCCCCGGAGTGTCGATCAGGTTGATGACGTAGGGCTTCCCTGCCTCTTCGTAGTAGAGTGTGACGTTGGCGGCCTTGATCGTCATCTGGCGCTGCTGCTCGAGCTCCATGTAGTCGAGGGCCAGCGCCTGGCCTGCCACAGAGGGTGAGAGCATGCCGCAGGCCGCCAGGAGGCTGTCAGAAGTCGTCGTCTTTCCATGGTCAACGTGCGCAATGATTCCAAGGTTCCTGATCTGTTCCCTGTTGTGGACTATCTTGAGTGCCTCTGCGGTCGTCTTGAACTTCGGCATGACGGTACCTTTCTTGTTGCGCCCCTCACCGTTGGGTTAAGAAGCTTTTCGACCGTTAGCGAATCCTGTTACTCTCTACCTGTCTTCTCAGCGAGGAGCCGTATGGTGCCGGGGTGGAGCTCCTCCTTTGTGATGGCGTAGCCGTAGGACGTGACTATGGCTTTCAGGAACTCTGACGAGCACTCGGTGGTTACGATGGCCTTCCCCGCCCCGACCACGTCGATCTGCACCAGTCCGCTCTTCAGCGTGGTCAGGCCGAAGTGCTTGATCGGGATGAAGAAACCGAAGTCCTTCGCGAGTGGAGCGAGGTCCTCTAGGTTCTCGGCGGCCATCTTGAGCAGGCCCACCAGGGAGGTCCCCAGGTCCCTGAACTTTGCCTTGCAGGCGGTGGGGTTCGCGCGGAACTGGCTCTCGATTAGGTCCTCGACAAAGTCTGAGGGAAGCGTGATGACATCCACCTGGCGCAGGATGGACAGGATCCTCCATATCTTGTAGAACTCATCTGGGTTTCCGCCCTCCTGCGATATCTTTGTTATCGACGAGAGTGACTCGTTCGCGAAGGCGAAAAGTGTCATCTTCCTCCTATCGGCCTCCGCCGCGAACTCCTCGAAGACCGCCTTGTCTATCGAGAGGTTGGTCCGAACCATGGCCCGTGCGGCGGAAGGACGAGATTTAATCGTTGATACATACAGGTTAGGAGGGGTGGCGGGCCCTAGGCAGTCTGACCGCCGAGCAGGCGGATCTCCTTGCAGCAGTCCCTCACGCTCTGCTCCCCCACCCCAGCCGCCTCGGCCACCTCAGCCTGGGTGATGTTCTCCCCCAAGCTGCAGCAGGCGATGTAGAGCGCAGCGGCCGCCAGTGTCATCGGGTTTCTCCCTCCCAGGCCCTTCGAGTTGATGCTGTGTATGATCTCTTGAGACTGTTTCAGAGCCTGGTCTGACACCTGCCTCTTCAGCGTCAGGTGATAGACGTAGCCGTTTTCGTTCAATTCGGGGCGCGTTATGTGCATCCTCTCGATTAGTTTCACATAGCACCTGCCCACAGTCCTTGGGTCGGAGTGGCTGGCGTAGGCAAGGTCTTTGAGGGTCATCGGTTTCTGAGCTTCCCTGCACCCCACGTAAACTGCGGCTGCGGAAAGCACCCCTGGGGAGTAGTCTTGGCCGAACCTCATCGAAAAGGCGTCGGAACAGATGGTTCCGGCCCTCTTCGAGACTTCGGGGGCAAGGCTGAGGTCGAGGCCAAGCTTCCTAACTTCGCCCAGAACCTCTCGGAAACTCTCCTTCCCATGCGCTAAGCCCCCTCCACGAGAACTTGCACCCTGTTTCATTCCACGGTCTGACCACTGGGATGGGGTTGTCTGAGGGATTAAGGCAATCCGAACAAGTGCTCGCATTTGCGCGGATGGCCGTATAACCATGCTGGCAGCTAATAAGCCCCGTCGTAGAAATGAACGCAGAGAAAGATGTCGGGGCCGCCGTCAAGGTGGGGAGCATTTTCAACAGGCTTCACAACACGAGGCTCATACTGTGGTGGAGCGTCGCCTGGGCGATAGGGACCTTCGCACTTGCGCCGCTCGTGAACTACGTAACGCCCTTCCTCAACCCATCCTACGCGAATGTCTGGACCCCCGACGTCTACTGGAGGCTCGTGATGTACTGGCACGGGGCAATCTTCATCCCGTGGGTCGTCGTTCTGGCGGTGCTGGTGACGAGCCGGTTCAAGCTCGACCAGATGGCCGGGCTCCCCGGCCGCCTCATCCGCGAGTCCGTCTTCGTCGGGGGTTTCTTCGCTGTCCCAATCGCAGGCGTGGCGGGGGTTTTCGACGTCTACGACAGTTTCGCAATGGGAATCCCCCTCTGGACGCAGATCTTCGCGTTCCTCATCGCTGACGAAATGGCAATCTCCCTGGTGGTCGCCATGCTCGTGTTCCCGAAGGGCCACGGAGGGTACCTGAAGGCCGGGATGCCGTACTACACCATCGTTGCAGGCGTTGGAGGCGCCTTCATCGCCGCGATGATGGGCCATGTGGGTGGATACATCACATGGTTCGGTCCCAACCCGGCGGTGGTCAACCAGTACATCAACTCGACCATGTACCCCGTGATGGGTTATAGCAACAACACTTCAATCATAACTTTCACCGAAGACGTAGTGGGGAGCCACTCCCACCTCATGCTGATTTCCCTCATGGCCGGCGTTGTTGCTCTCGTCGCCATCGCGTTCGGCTACTACGAGACCTGGGGGAGGAATCCCAAGCGGGTAGCGACTGTGGGGTTCTCCGTCATGATCGCGGCGCTGGTTTTCGTGACTTGGATGTATGTTGTGTCAGGAGTCGGAAACTACCAGATTCCTAACTTCTTCGTGAACGGAGCAAACGGCGTGGCTGGCGACGATATGACCACAGGGACTGTAGGGCTAGGGGCGGTGTTCGTCCTGGCTGGTCTGCTCTGGCACTCCAAGGGGAGCATGAGCTCAGACGGGAAGCCACTCTATAGGGACCCCCTCCTGCTTTCTGTGGTAGTAGCCTGGATAACCATCTACCTCGTGATTCCAGTCACGGGCTTCTACATCAACTTCAACGAGAACTTCTTCAAGTTCGCAGGCATCAATTTTGACAACACCTTCCTCAGGTACCACCAGGACTTCGGGTTCTTCCTGCTCCCGAGCCTCGTGACCCTTCTCCTGGCGCTGCAGACCTTCGGCGTCGGGGCGCGGGTAAGGAAGTACGTCGGGTACCTGTCCATCACGGGGACCCTCATGGCGTTCGCCTTCGGGGAGACCTATGCGCTCGGCGCAGTCGGGTACACCACGCCTTTCGTAGGGCAGGTATACACAGTAGTCCCGCTGGCGAGCCTCTTCCTAGACCTCGCCGTAGCCGGGGGAGCTCTGATCGCCCTTGGGGGCCTGATCACGGCTCTGAGCCTGAGGAAGTCTGCGGGGGGCGCAGTGTCCCGTGCCGCAGCCTAGGCTCGGCCGCATGGGCGTCTTGCGTTTTCTGTTGGCCGCTCTCTCGGCAGGGGGAGCTGTAACCAGTCTTTATAGCGGTGAGGAGGCTAATGGAACCCGAGTTGGAAGGTAGAGAGCCGCGCTGGTACAGGAGGTACCGCGCCGCCGCCTATGCGAGCACTCTCGCGGCTCTGGTGTGGACGGTTCTCATCGTTCTTCCCTTCGCTCCATTTTCGAATCTACCCCCCATAATCGTCGGTGGAGGGCCAGGAATCTGGTTCATACTGGCCTACGTCCTTTTCATCGTGGTTGGGGTGGGCGGTTTCGGCGCCCTGTCGGCCTTTCTGACCACGGTCGAGGTCCACGAGGGCCGCACCGTCGACTCTCTTTCCATGTGGCTCGCCCTGGTTCTGCTGATCGTGGGGGTGGCGGGAAGCTGCCTCCTCCTGGGGGTCGCAGGAGCTGTAGGGGGGTACGCCTCGATTTCAGGCACATCCTCGGCCAGCTCCATTGACAACATGCTGTCCCCCTACGTGAACCCTATCACGACGCTGACTCTGATCGCAGTAATCGGCGCCGCCCTAGCGGTCCTCTCGATGGTACGCGCTAGGTGGCCTGCCCCTTGAACGGTGGGCATCCCGCCCTACTCCCTTTGGTTGCCCTCTGCCTGCTGATCTTCTCCGCCCCGCCGTCGGTGACGCTCCCTGGGTATCAGTCGGCCAACCAGGGGAACATCCGCGTTTCTGGGTACCCCTCGACGTCGTGGGCACTCGGTGTTGTGCTCCCAGAGGGAGCCGGGCTCGCCGGAGGGGGGAGCCTAGGGTGGGAGTCGGTGACCAACCTCACCTGCGAGGCAAGACTCCCGTTCGTGCCGAACCCGGACGGTATTGTGTACGCCGTGATGTCTGTCATGGCCGGGGACGGTTCTGTCATGCAGGTGGCTGCAGGAATCTATCCGAACAGCAGCCTCTGGCGGGCCTACTCCTGGTACGTGGAGGGGGTGTTGTCGTCGAACCCCACGTACAGGTGGGTACTGAACGCGAGCGCGCCCCCGATGTCGCCCGGGGACCGCATTCTGCTCTCGATCTACCGGTCATCCGGCCTGTGGGAGCTGAGCTTGACTGACGCTACCTCTGGTGGCGTAGTCAACGGGTCATTCCCGCCAGGAATCCGATCATCATTGAAGGCTGGAGAGCAGGAGGTCTTCGCACTGGAATCGTACTCGAGGACCGCAGAAGACTTCGCGAGGATGGGGAACCTGACGCTCGATGGAGTCTACGCCAACGACCAGAGAGTGGTGAGTGGGTTCTACAGCTACGGCGGTTGGGACCCTTCGCACGATCCGGTGTTTGTGGTGGGGAGCTCGGGTACCAGCCCGCCGATCTTCGTTTCACTGAATCAGGAGAGCGGAGGCACATACGACTGGAGCTACTCCGACGCGTGGTCGGGGTACGTAAGCCCCAGCCCTGTCGGGGTTTGGGCCGTGGTGGTGGTAGCGGCGATAGCGATCACCGTCGCTTCGGTCTGGGCATCCTCCAGGTCTCCAAAGGCAAAGAATAGCAGCCCAGGCTCAGGACGCTGATAGAGAAGCACTCTGTAGCCCGGATTCCGCCCCCACGAACACCCAGACCGTTGCTAGTGAGCTTTAGTCGGTCCTCTGAACACGTAATTTTTCCCTGCAAAGGACAGGACGACCACAGCGACCATGCAGGCTATCCCAAGATAGAATACGTAGTCGAACGCTGTATTCGTCGGGAAGGAGATCGGCCCCTTGGGCGTCGGGAGCGTGACCGCGTAGGTTGTCAGGATCGTCGTCGCAACCACGGGTCCGATTGCTCCCCCGATGTTCCTGAGCATCGTGTTGAGTCCCAAGCCAGTCGCGACCGACTCGGCTGGGAGTGAGATGCTGACCATGTTCACTATCGGGATGATGATTCCCACGGCGCCCACTAGCGAGACGGCCGTGTCAATCATGACGTCTGTCGTGGTCGTCCGGTTGAACACGTACAGCGAGAAGCCGACGATGGCGATAAGCCCTCCAAGAATCATCGCTGGTTTGGGTCCGTACTTGGCCACGATTCTACCCAGCCCGGGTCCCCCCGCAAGCATAACGACGGTCGCCGGGGCGATTGTGAGCCCGGCCGTGATCACATCGAGCCCCAGCCCCGCGACCGCCGGCGGGTCTTCTGTGTAGTAGATTACGCCAATGAAGAGCATGAACATCCCCCAACCAGAGAGGATTCCGGTTAGGTTCGCAACGAGGACGTTTCTGATCCTGAGAAGGTGAAGCTGAATCAAGGGATTCGCCTTCCGCTCCTCAGCCACGAAGAAACCGATTACCAGGGCGGCACCCACAACGAGGGCCGCCAGGTTGTAGGCATCCGTCCACCCCACGTAGGGTCCTTCGGTGAGGTAGAGGAGGACAAGCGAGACCCCAGCCATGAGAAGCAGCACCGTCTCGTAGTCGACCTTCAGCCGTGTCCCGGGGTGTCCCTTGGGGAGAAGCTTGGCCACCACTGCAAAGAGGACCAAGCTCAGGAGGAAAGCCGTGTGGAATGCCCACTGCCACCCCAGGTCCTGGACGACGTACGAACCTATGATGAGTCCCAGGGCGGCGCCGATTGCGAAGGTAGCGCTCACGACTCCTTGGGCGGTGGCTATCCGCTCCTTCGGGAAGGTCTCGGCGATGATGGCCAGCGCTAGTGGGACGATAGCGAAACCGATGCCCTGTACGGCTCGGGCGGCTATGAGGAAGTAGATCGAATTCGAGAAGCCGGCGATCCCCACCCCTGCCATGTAGAACACGAGGGCAATGAGGAACATCCGCTTCTTCCCGTAGCTGTCGCCCAGCTTCCCGAAGAGAGGCGAGACCGCGCTCCCAACGATGAGGAACGCTGAGACTATCCAGGCGGTTAGACTGGTGGTGGTGGCGAAGTCCCCCTGTATGACCGGGATCCCGGGTATGATCATGGTCTCGACGTAGTTGAGCAGGAGGGCTACTCCGACCATGGCCAGGAGGGCCCTCAGCTGATGGTTCATCCCCGTTGGTTGGCCGGGCGGCGGCATGGCAACCTCTGAGCTAGACTGCAACCTTCTCGGGGCTCGTGAGGGTTCGAATATAAAGAACGCTGGCATCGAAACTCAGGAGTAGATCGAGACGATGGCCCTTAGCTGCGGGCGGGTTGTGCTCACGCTTTCTCCTCCGAGTGGCCCCACCCTGAGTTCGTCCCCCGTCGCCTCGAGACTTCTCAGCCTCTCTGCAAACGGCGCCCCCTTCGTTGCGAGCATCGAATCGAGAAGGTCCGAGTAGCGGTCAGGTTCCGGCCAGTGAGTCCTCCTCCCGATGGCATCGAAGATCTCCCAGGTCAGCGGGGAGGCCTCCAGCTCGTCAGGCCTGACCGGGAGCAGGGGAGTCTTCGCAGGACCCTCAACCGCGTAGGCTGATGCCCTGTTCACTCTCCCTCTGCCGCATTCGAAGAAGACAAGTCCCGAGAGGTGCGCGAGTGAGCTTGGAAACCCAGCTTTCGGGAGCTTCAGGGGCGAAAGCCTGATCCTCAGTAGGTCGGCGGCCCCCTTCGAGTCGAGGGGGAGAAGGTAAGCTCCTGCGCGGCCCGCAGGGGCTGCGGACCTGAAATCACAGAGCAGTCTGGCCTCGGCGTCCTTCCTGTTGGAGGCTCTGCAGGAGACAGTGCAGTAGGTCCTCCCGGTATCGGTGAACGCGAATAGCGTGCCGGAAAAGGCTGCTGCAGCCATCGGGAAGGGGTCCGGCCCGGGCTTTACCTCCGCTATTGCGTACCACCTGAACGGGAGGAACTTTGACTTCAGGAGTATGGAATCCCTGACGGGTACCAATCCTGAAAGAGGGAGACGCCGGATCAGAGACGGCCACATGAGGACAACGGCCCCTGCAAGGGAGAAGACGAGAGGCGACAGTGTGCCCCCCGAACCGAGCGCTATGGCAGCCAAAATGAAGAGGGCTCCCGCCGCAGACAGGCGAGGAATGAGCCTCGGGCCGAACCCTCCCCCTCCACTCGAGGTTCCCTTTGGCCTGAGCGTAAACACCAGATAGAGAAAGCAGAGAAGGCCGAGAGGCCACGCTCCGACTCCGAAGAAAGCCAGCCCCAGGAAGAGCGCGAGGAGCTTGGACTTCCATCCCATCAGTGGAACCCCTCTGTGTCGAGGCTTGCAAACCCGAACTTGGAGTAGTCTTCCATGGCAGGGTGCCGGGCGACCCAAAAGGCGCGAACCTTGTCGGACATCTCGTCGGGGTTATCAGCCTCGGCCTCGCCGTTGCGTTTCGCTGTGCTTTTCGTCAGCTCGAGTGAGAACTTCGCCTCGTGTCCGAGTATGACGCCCCCGTAGGGGCGCCTGTTCCACGCCTTGATCGGGTCAATGGAGACATGGCTGACGACAAGGACGGCTATGCCGAACTCCACGCAGAGGCGCTGAGCGTGGGAGAGTATCATTGCAAGGCCCGCGCTCCTGGCGGGGAGGTCCTGGGTGCTCGGGAAGGAGGACTTAAACGGCGCAGAAATCGAGTCGTAGACAAGCAGCTTCGCGCCTGTCTCGCGGATGATATCGTGCAGGACCGAGCAGTAGGTCGGCGCCTGCCTCAATCGGAGCTCCACCCTCCCTCCGTTCGAGACCACCTTGCTGGCATCGACCCCGTGAAGGTTCAGCAGGTCTACTACCTCGGGGGTCTGAAGGATGAATACAGACGGATCCTTGGTCGGGATGCCGACGGCGAAGGATGGGCAGAGGATGTCTACTATTGGGCCGAGATGCGCGTCCGTGTAGGAAACGCCGAGCCTGTCGAGGGTCGCGGCGATGGCGGTCAGGAGCTCGCCCCTGCTTGCGCCCTTCTTCTTCCCGGTCGGCTTCGGTATTCGTTCAAGCTTGAGCTCGACCGCTCCTATCTCCTTCCCGAACCGCTTCTTCATCCCAGCCTGCCTGTAGGGGAGTAGGTAGCTGCCATAGGACTGTTCAGTGTCAAGGATGATGGCGGAGTGCCCTCCCGCGACAGTCGAGCAGGCGGCCTGGTGGGAGAAGATGCTCTTTCCAAGGGCCTTCTCCCCAAAAACCTGGGTGATGGTCCCCGTGGCCAGCCCACCGTCGAGGAGGTCGTCCACTGTCTTGCACAGCGTTGGGATCCGCTCCATCAACCCCTCAGCTCCTTCAGGAGACCCCTCCCCTTCTCCGAGAGAGTGAAGGCGAAAACTTTGGGTCCTGAGCCGGAGTCCTTGGGCTCGAGGATGAGGCACCCCTGTTTCTCAAGGCCGGTAAGGGTAGCGCTGATGTCGGCCGGCAGAAAGTCGGGGGAGACGTACTGCACCACTGACTCTGGAGTGGACAGCGGGAACCTCTCGACCATGTCGAGGACCCCAAGGGTAAGCTCAGGGGCCGGATACTTTCCCGCCTGCGCCAGGGCGTAATCTGCGTTCTTGGAAAGGACGCGACGAGGAACGAAAGACTGACGCCGCCCACTCCTGCGATCGTGCAGCACGAACGACCCGGCAAGGATGCACTGGGTCTGCCTGGGAAGGGAGTGCCAGGCGTCGCTGGAGTACACCCTAATCGGGCAGGCTTGCACTAGGAGGGGGCTGAGCGAGACTTGCTGGCCCGTCGATAGAACTGTCGTGGCCGGCCACTCTAGCAGCTGGGTGAGAAGGCGATTGGAGTGCGCTGGCTTGGGAGAGCTCCTGAAGACGCGATGGGCCTCTGTAATCATCAGGAATCTCGATAACCCTCCCTTCGCGTGAGCGACAGCAAGAACCTTCGCGAGAAAGAGCGAGGCCGCGAGCTCTGCGGCCAGGGGGTACGGGGCAAGATGGAAGTCGACTATCAGGTTCCCGTTCGTCAGCCGCGCAAAGTCCCGATCTTCGACCGCGTCGAAGAGGCGGAGCGCCCCTATCCTCCCGCTTAGCCTGTCGACATAGAAGCCGCGGAACCCCTCCACCTTCCCCATCACGTCGAGGAGCGAAATGGGACTAAGAAGCGTCGATTCAGAGGCGACCATCTGCATCGCTGCGTTGATGATTGCCTCCTCCTCGGAGGACAGGTCAAGGGCCTGGCTGTATGCGGCGGCCGCCAGCTGTGAGTGCCACGATTCCGGTTCTTCTAGCCTGAATGAATCGTAGAGAAAGGAGCGATAGTCGTAGGTGTCGAAGTAACCTGAAAGGTTCCTGCCTACCGAGCCGTCCAGGTCGAAGACGATGGGAGCGGCGCCCGCTTCCTTCGCGGAGAGTGCGGCAAGCCTTGCCAGGTCCGGGGCCCGGGCCCCCAAGATGAGGACTTTGCTCCCGGGGTTCCCCACGTCGAGGTAGGCGAGGCCGCCATCGTGAGAGTATCCCATCCAGAGCCGCTGGACCGCACTCATGCTGCTTGAGGACTGGGTTGTCTTATAGAGCGTTGCTTACTTGAGGTCCTGACCCGAGGTCACTTCACTTGAGACGAACTAGGCTCGACAACCAAGCTTGGCCTCCGTCGCCAAGGTGGGAGGCTTCGAATCTTGCGGGGCGGATGTACTCCACTCTCCACCCCTTCGAGAACGTTCCGACGATTTCCGGCTCGGACACTCTTCGCGGTCCCCCCCAGCCTGCGGGCTCCCGGTCGCTGAAGCAGAGCATGAAGTATCTCCCGTCGGTAGCCAGGACGCCCTTGAGGCTTTCTGCGAAGAGCCTCCTTTCTCTGTCGGAGAAGGTGTGGAAGAGTCCGCAGTCTGTGGCGACATCAAACGTTCTGCCCAACTCGCCCAGGTGGAGGGCGTTTGCCACTACGAATTCCGCCTGAGACCCGCGTTCCTCCGCCTTCGCTCTGGCCTTCTGAATCGCAATGGGTGCCAGGTCGACTCCGAGAACGCTGCACCCCTTGGACGCGAACATGATTGCGTTCTCTCCGGTGCCGCACCCGAGGTCCACGACATCACCCTTCACAAGCCCGGAGTTGGCCAGCCTGACGAATTCTCCCTGGGGCCTCCCGATGTCCCAGGGCGGAGCTCCTCTGTAGGCTTCATTGAAGAAGCTCGTCGGTCAGAGCCTTCCCTTGAGTGCGTCGGCGAGCAGCTCGACCATCTCTGTGTTCCGGGGCGCGAGGGTCTGGAAATACACGCGTGTGAATCCCGAGTCCGCCTTCAAACGCAGTTGGTCTACCACCTCTTGCACTGTCCCGCAGGGGGCGCCGCGGCCTTTCATCCGGGCTATGACCTCCTTGGCCGAGATGCCCTGCCCGAGTTCAGAGGACTGCAGGGCGGCGTACTCCTCGAGCTTCGCTTGATCCTTGGCGATCAGGTAGGGCACCATCTCTGTGAGGTCAAGGCTGCGCTCTCCCGACGACTCCTCCAGGATCCCCTTGAGAGCAGCAAGGTCAGCGCCCGAGCTCCTGAACGTGTTCCATTCATCTGCGAACCTCCCCGCCAGCCTCACGACGGCCCTGGTCCTACCCCCCACGATGAGGTGCATGTGCCCGGCGGGCCGGGGGAGGCAGTCCGTGTGGGCGGAAAAGTGGACGCCTTCAAAGTTGACTTGCCCTTTGTTCACCATGTCGGTGATTATCTGTAGCGCTTCTGCGAACTGGGCTATCCTGGTGCGGAAGTCTGGGAAGGGAAAGCCGTGGGCCCTGTATTCATCCTCGTACCACCCGGCGCCGACGCCGAGCTGGAGCCTCCCCTGCGAAGCCGAATGTACTGCGCAGGCCATCTTCGCTAGCAGGGCCGGGTTTCGGAAGCCGATGGGGGAGACCAGCGGACCAAACCGGATCCTGCTGGTGGAGGCTGCGAGAACTCCGAGGCTCGTCCAGCACTCGGGGGAGTCCAGTCCGCGCCTGGTATCTGTGGGGAAGAGATGGTCCGAACGGAAGAAGTACCCGAAGCCGAGATCCTCCGTTCGCTTTGCGATATCCACCAGCCCTTCCATGCTCATGCCGAGCTGGGGCTCGACCATTATCCCCGAGTCTCTGATCGAGAAAGTCAGTCTGCTTCCCAGCCTAGCCCGGTATGGGGCGCTTAATATCCGTCGAAACCGAGCGGGGGATTGCCGCTGGGAATGTGAATCGGGCCGGGATGGCCTAGGGTCGTGCGGACAGCGAGATTGTTCTCTCGCATAAATAGCGCAAGCCGCAGGACGTCACTGTGCATAGGTCAGCCATCCTT
>Ga0187771_10002237_pt1 | contig 13286 bp, 11 predicted proteins | sample 0116_SJ02_MP15_1_FD_133139 | JGI IMG/M metagenome (GOLD analysis project Ga0187771, IMG submission 133139) | Tropical peat soil microbial communities from peatlands in Department of Meta, Colombia - 0116_SJ02_MP15_10_MG | ecosystem: Environmental > Terrestrial > Soil > Wetlands > Peat | place... | reverse complement strand
CGCTCGACGATCGCGATCACCTTCGTGCATGGCGCGCAAACCCGGCGAATCAGTCCCGCGCGGTTGCCACAATACAGACAGCGCATCTATCGATTCGCATCACCCCGGGGCGAAGGGCACCGACCAAGCCGTTCCAGCCGCCGCCGAGGCGGTCGCCACGTGTTCAGCTCCAAAAAACACATGAAGCGGGCACTCGCTCGATGAACGGCGGCCACGCTTCGATCGTGACGTTACACTTGGCCGCCGCCGACGGCAAGCCGGGCGGCGGGCGGGGTCTGATCGGGGCGGGATAACCGCGTTGACAGGCGGAGAAAGGGCGGCTAGCCTTGGAAATTGAGAATCATTATCATTTATGACGATGCCTCCAACCACAATCCCATACTTTCTCTACTCTCTCGGAATTTTGTTCCGCGAAGGCCTCGAGGCGACCCTCGTCGTGATCGCGCTCGCCGCGGGCGCACGCCAGGCTGGCAGGGCCGACCGTGCCCGCGATATCTATGCCGGCGCGCTTGCCGCAGTCGCCGCGAGCATCGTGCTCGCATGGGCGGTTAACCACGTAATCGGCGATGACACGAGCGACACGCTGGAGGGGGCATTCCAGTTTCTCGCTGCCGGCACCCTCTTCTACGTAAGCTCCTGGATCACCTCGAAGGGCCAGTCGCACACCTGGACCAATTTCATCAAGCACAAGGTGATGAGCGCGGAGGCGAGCGCGCTCCCGGCACTCGCGCTCGGCCTGACCGCATTTCTCGCCGTGATGCGCGAGGGAGCCGAGACGATCGTCTTCTTCCAGGCGCTCACCGCCGGCGCGACCGACACCCCGGACCGCATCGCCGTGCTGCTGGGAATCGCGGCCGGCGCTGTGGCCCTGGCGGTGACCTTCGGCCTGCTCACGCGCGCAGCCCATCGCATCCCGATTGGATCGTTCTTCGGCGTCACTTCGATTCTGATGTACGGCCTCGCGGTGGTGTTCGTCGGACAGGGCGTGGGAAGCTGGCAGGAATCGGGTCTGATACATGCGACCTTCGTCGATCACATCCCGACGATCCAGCCGCTCGGGTTGTTCCCGACCGTGCAGTCGATTGCCGCGCAGCTCGTACTGGTTATCGTCGCCGCGGCTGCGTTCGTACTGCCACGGGCTGGCGCACGTGAAGTTAGCGCTGCGGAGCCGGCGCGCCCGGCGTAACCGGACTTCCGGGCCGCGCTCGCGAGGCATTCGGCTGGTACAGCATTTCCTCCACGTCGGTGGTGAGGCGTTCGGCGTCGCCCAACGCGCCAAACCCCATCGCGATGCACTGATCGACGCGCGGATCGCGCCCGACGCGGCTCTGGCGCGCCGCCCGGAGCGCCGAGCGCAGTCGATTGGTCCGATCGAGAAGCGCGCTCAGCTTTGTTTCGACGAGCGTCGATGGCCCGCCGCCGGAGGCGAGGCTGAGCGAGAAGGCCTGATCGCGCTCCGCCCGGGCAAGCTCGTCGAGCGACTGCTGAATCGATGCGCACGCCGATTCGGCAGTGATTTCGGCGGGCGCGGGTGATGGCGCCGCAGAAACGCCCGCTGCATCAAGCGATGCGGGCGCAAACATCGCGGCCATCGCAAGCGCTGCCGAAACCGCAGTGATTCGGACTATGAATTCCGAGCTGCAAAAGCGGAGGGCCTCCATTGCGCCTACAAGTCAGGAAGATCGTGGAACTTCGTCCGAACCATTAACAGTATTACGGAAATAAGTATGGCGGTGGATACGCCGAACGCCAACATCCCGTCGGCTGTCTCGAAGGGCCCCAACAGTTGCTTCTGACAATGCGGACTGGCCGACTTTCATATTTGCATTTGGCACGCCATCTACGGCTCAGCTATGGCGCACCTCCAGTGGCTCCGCCAGGGGGTCCTTGGGAGGAGGGCGCCGGAGTCGCTGATGGGGTGGCAACAGGAGTGGCATTTCTCATAGACGCGCGCGGCCCCGCCATACCCTGTTTCGGCGTGGTCTGCGCGAGCTGGCCCAAGTACCTGTCGATACGATCGAATTCCCAGCCAACCAGCAAGGACAGCAGTATGACGACGAATGCCCATGCGCCCCGTAAGCGGGATGCTTTGTCGCGGTAGCGGCTCATCGTGTCGATGAACACCAACCGCACGTCGCCAAATTGAATTGCGTCCCCGCTCTTGATCCGCTTCGTTCGCGCAACTCGCCGGCCGTTAACGAAGGTCCCGGTGGCTGATTCGAGATCGGAGATGAAGTAGCGACCCAAACGGCGTCGGACGATCCGCGCGTGATGAGGCGAGATGCTGGGGTGAACGATCTGTACAACGTTGTCAGCCTCGGTACCTACTGACGTCGTGTACCAGGCCAGGACGAACTCACGCGGAGCCGCGTCGCCGACTGTTTTGAGATGGGGAGGCCTGGGACGTTCCGCCGTCCGACCCCAACTCTCGAAGAGGGATACGCCCATCGAAAGCGCTCCGCACCAGTTCGCGCTTACATGCCCGTTATGCGGGCCGAAGTGATTATCCGGGTAGCGTACCGGCGGACCAGCAACAAGCCCATGAACCCGGCCACGAGGTCGAGAGAGAAGTCAAAAACGAAGTCGGGTCCATCTCGCGCCCCGTGTACTGGATCGGATTGCCGCTCGTGGCGCCGCTGGCCGTCGTCTGCCCGAAAGGACCATACGCATAGCCGGTCGAAATCGATCCTGCATTGGCAAAATGCAAGTCGATCCTGCCCGATCTGTGAAATCCGATTTTCGGTACAGCACCTGCAAAATCAGGAACGGCGCCTCCCAGGCCGATGCGGTCACGCTCGGAAGGGACCAACGGTGCAGAGGCTGACACCCTCGGCGCGATCCCGTATTCGCAGCTAGTTGATGACCCAAAGGCCTGTCCGTTATGCCGATATCGGCATAAGGTCCATTATGCCGACTTTCGGATTATGCCGCGTACTCCTCGGATGCCCGTAGAATTGTGCCGCATATCGGTTGTGGTATCGGCATGATTCGGTTGTGCATTTCCTTGCACCTAACATGACGCGCGATTGAACATGTGCTACAGCGTTGGGGCTGCGCCGTGGGCGGGACGCTTAGCGCGAGTCGCTTGATGCGCCCCGCATCTGAACGCCGTAGATTTGCGCTATCAATCGAAGACGACGGTCAAAGTTGCCTCCCATTGGCTCTAGTTGATCGCTGGACAGAGGCATGGGAAGCTCGTCACCAGCTTGGAGCACGGCCTGTAGAGATTATCGCAACTCCTAGATGCAACACTTCGGGAAACGCCGTCGAATCCTTGTCCTGGTTACTGTAGCGATCGCTTTGCTCGCCAGCCGGTCTGGTCTCGGCTCTGCACGAGAAACCGGAATGGGGCCTTCGCCAAGCGGCGTCAAGGTTGCTGCGGTGGCCGCAAGTCCGATGCCGAAATCGGCCCCATCGATCTATACGGCTAATCCGCCCCTTAACTCGCTCAGCATCTTCTCCGTCGGAAGCAGTGGTAACGTTCCATCGCGCTTTACCCAGACTTTTCTGTCGTCACCAAGCGGGATCGCTTACTGGAAAGGCAAATTCTACGTTGCCAATTCATATTCGGATTCGATCACGGTTTACCCTGCGGACGCCACCAGTAGGCCGAACCCCGTCTTCACCATCAGCGGTGGTAACACCGAACTCCATTCTCCACTGGCGATCGTTCTGGATTCCGCAGGAACGATCTATGTGGTCAACGAAGGCTTAAACGGCTATCAGACCAGCGTCACGATTTACGCCGCCGGGACCAAAGGTAACGCCGCACCGAAGGCCGTGATCAAAGGGGCTAAGACGGGACTCCAATCGCCAAACTCTGTGGGTGTGGATTCGCAGGGTAATGTCTACGTGGCGAACGAGGGCACCTGGAGCGGAAGCCCCGGCAAAATAAGGATCTCTGTTCCAAGCACAATCACTGTTTATTCTCCAAGTAGTTCCGGAGATATCAGGCCAACGCGGATAATCTCGGGCGCGGCGACCAACTTGAAAATGCTGCGGGGTCTCGCCGTTGATGCGGCAGGTTACCTCTATGCTTCATGCGATGGTCTAGCCCCAACCGACGGCACCTCCATCCTGATCTTTGCACCTGGCAGCGCCGGCAGCGTAGCACCTGCCGCCATCGTCGACGGGGGTTGTGCAGGGCTGCAAGCGCCGGGGCCGCTCACGTTGGATTCGAGTGGCCGCTTGTATGCCTTGAACCCGGTCCTTGAAGGTCTAAAAGTGGTGGCCTTTGACAAGCCGGACCTAAAGCTCAATCAGCCTCAATGCCTGACCCCAACTGCGGGCTTCTTCGTCGATAAGAGCGGAGAGACCGGGGCTATGGCATTTGCGGTTGATGACGCGGGCAACGTTTTCGTTACGAACAACGACGCAAGCAGCCTGATGATTTTTCGGTTGGACGCCGGTGAGGATGCGGGGCCGTTCCGCACCTTCGACGGTAAAACGGGCTTGCTCAATCCAACGGGCGTCGCCCTCGATGCAAGCGGGAAAATCTACGTCGTGAACGACGGTGTTGCCTCGGGTAATCCCGACAGGATCACGGTCTATCCTTCCGGGTCTGATGCTGACGTGGCGCCTATTGCGACTATCAGCGGAAGCCCGAACGGAATCGACGGTCTCAGCGATCCGCAAGCTATCGTGGCGAGTCCCGACGGAACGATCTTCGTGGCCAATGCAACATCGGGATATAAATCTCACGGCACCATAACCGTTTATGCTCCCGGTGCGACAGGCGAAGTCCAACCGATCCGGACGATCAGCGGTACCAACGATAGTGATCAAACCGGGCTCGACGATCCGATCGCGCTCGCGATCGATTCAGCACAAAATCTCTATGTTCTGAACTCCGGCCTGCATAACAACGGAGCCGGCAGCATCAGGGTGTACTCTCCAACCGCGAATGGCAACGTCTCCCCGATTCGAACGATCGCCAACGATGCGAGCGGCCCGAAGACTCACTTCCAATCGCCGGTGGGAATGGCACTCGATTCCGCAGGCAAAATATATGTGACCAACGACGGCAGCATCGGCGGAAAATCTGACAGCATAACGATCTACGCGGCAGGCGTCAGTGGTAATGCCGCGCCAACAGCGATCGTCGCTGGCTCGAACACCGGACTGAGATTGCCGCAGGGCATCGCGGTCGATTCGACTGGAAGGATCTATGTCGCTAACGACGGCAACGGCGAAGAGGAGAACGCTCCGGCCGACCCTGCCGACAGCGTTACTGTCTATGCTCCCAACAGCAGCGGCAACGTCGCGCCGATCGCGAAGATCAACGGCTCGCTTACCGGGTTGGGACATCCAAGAGGCATCGCGGTCGGACCATAGGTCCTGAGGGCGCCCACCGCGTGAAAAGCGGCAGAGAGCTCTCTAGCTGCAAGCGGACACTCGACGTGAGCAAACCTGAGAGTACTTGAACCTTCGGCTCGCATCGAAACTTGTCCCATATCACAGGCCGGTGCGCCGGGGCGGGAAGTCGCCGATGCTTCGCGACTTGGTTGGCGGCGCCGATCTAAACTTCCCAACGCGGGGGGGGGGTACGCCGCGGATCGAACTGGAATGCGACGAGCGATGAGAAAGGCATCTGATTCGCCGATGATGTAATCCTCCGCAGCCAGTGGCCTCGCCTTTCGCCAAGACGGAAGGAGAGGCAGATGACATTGGCGAGGAATGCGGACAACGAACGGGCTGAAGAGGCAGGATGCCCGTGGTCTCATCGGAAAACTTTCCTGGAAGGGCTCGCTACGCAGGGCTGCGCGGCATTCACGATCCAGGAATACCGGACGATAGCCGGGAGGTTCTGCGACGCGATCGAGAAACGCGGTCTTGGGATCGGCGATCTCGATGCTGCAACCACTGAGCGCCTCCGGCACTCGGTCCTGAGCGGGGTTACTGGCAGTACTCGCAGCTACGCCAAGTTCTGCGCGCGCCGGTTCATCGATCATCTCGTCGAGGCTGGGGCATCGAGTCAGGCTCCCGCGCAGAAGAAAAAGTCGACCCCGCTGGAGCGCCTGCGTGCCGAGTATGAAAACTATCTGCGTAAGCAGCGCGGGCTGGCCGAGTCCACCATCTATCACTGCACGCGATTCATGGAGCGGTTCCTGGCGTTTCGCTTCGGTGACAAGCTCGGCGATCTGAACGCGATCACACCGGACGATATCGTCGCTTTCATCTGCCAGCTGAAAGCGGGATCACACCCGCGCCGCCAAAAGACGCTCCCGTCCCATTTACGCGGTCTATTCAAGTTCCTGTTCTGGAGCGGGAAAACCAAGCGCGATCTGGCTCAAAGCCTGCCGCACGTCGCCACCGCTTCAGATAATCTGCCTCGCTATCTCAAGCTCGAAGAGATCCAGCGGCTGATCGAATCGGTGCGAACCGGCGACGGCATCGGGCGGCGTAACTACCCGATGTTGCTGCTGATGGCACGCCTCAGGCTTCGTGCTCCGGAGGTTGTCGCCATACAGCTTGACGACATCGACTGGCGTGCCGGCGAGATCCTCATCCGTGGCAAGGGCAAGCTGCACGACCGCATGCCGCCTCCCGCCGACGTGGGCGAGGCTGAGCGAGAAGGCCTGATCGCGCTCCGCCCGGGCAAGCGCGTCGAGCGACTGCTGAATCGATGCGCACGCCGATTCGGCAGTGATTTCGGCGGGCGCGGGTGATGGCGCCGCAGAAACGCCCGCTGCATCAAGCGATGCGGACGCAAGCATCGCGGCCATCGCAAGCACCGCCGCCACCGCAGTGATTCGGACTATGAATTCCGATCTGCAAAAGCGGAGGGCCTCCATTGCGCCTACAAGTCAGGAAGATCGTGGAACTTCGTCCGAACCATTAACAGTATTACGGAAATAACTATGGCGGTGGATACGCCGAACGCCAACATCCCGTCGGCTGTCTCGAAGGGCCCCAAGAGTTTCCATGACGAGGACATGGCTACGTCACCGTAGCCCAGAGAGGTGTAGAGCATCGCGGAATTGTAGAAGGCCGCTGAGAGTTGGCCGACCTCACCGCACAAGACGAACACCACCGACCACATGAATATATCGAGCAAATGAGCGGCTGCCGCCAGCAAGACGGTACCCCATACGATTGTAACGTCCACCCAAAACCGGACGCCGGTGCGTCCAAGCCGATGGTGATGGCGAATGAAACGCACCATCCCTATCAGGGCAACTGCGTGAATCACAACCGTTCCCATAGTCATTACCAGGGCGACTATTAGCGGCAGCCCAATCGCGACCGCATGTGTGGAAGAAGCGGCCATATCGGTCACGTTTGCACCTGGACGAGCATCCGCCGGAAACGCATCAAGGCCACACCGAAAAAGACGAGGCCGAGAATTGCTATCGCGGTGCAGTCCCTCCAGACAATGCCGAAGCCCGCCCCGCGATAAAGAACGGCCTGAGCGAAGCTGACAAAGTGGGTGGATGGCGAGAGCTGCATTATTTTCTGCAACGTTTCCGGCATGCTCTCCATCGGCGTCGTACTGCCGGAGAGAAGGCTCAAGATGATGAATACCGGAAGCGCCAGAAGGCCGAACTGCGGCATCGAGCTAACCCGGGTCGCGATCATGATGCTCAGAGAGGTTATCGAAAAGAGATACACCGCGACCCCGCCCGCGAACAGCGCAAGCGAACCGGCAATCGGCACGCCCAGAGCCAATTTTACGACAAACATCAACGACAACACGGCAGCAGTTACGATCACGAAAGAATTCGCCCATATCTTCGCCAGCATTATCTCAGAAGGGCGCAAGGGCATCGCCAGCAAGTGTTCGAGCGTCCCATGCTCGCGCTCCCGGATTACGGCCGCTCCGGCCAGGAACAACGCGAGCATGGTGACGCTGTTGATGACCTGCATCACGCTGACAAACCATGCAAAGGTAAAGTTCGGATTGAATTTTCCCCTAACCACCAGATCGAATTGCGGCGGCGGCGATTTTTCAGTGCGGTGAATCGCGTACCCAATTTCCTGGGAAAGGACCTCTTGTATGTATGCGGCGCCGCGGCCTGCTTGCGCCATCGCGGTTGCATCTACGTTGACCTGGATAGTCGGCCGGCGTCCATGCTTGAGATCGCGTTCGAAGTTCGGTGGAATATCAATTACAAAAGTGTATTCGCCTCTGTCCATAGAGTCGTCGATTGCCTCGACTGATATTTCAGCAGCCCTGATGAACAGAGGCGGCATGAATGCATCCAGGATGTGCTGCGAGAGCACGGAACGATCTTCATCAACCACGGCGATCGAGGCGTGGTCTACATCCATGTTGACCTCTTTGGCAGGACTATAGACGAAGTGAGTGAGGGAAAACACGATCAGAAAGACCAGTGCCGCATCGCGCCTTAGGCTGAATAGCTCCTTGCCGCCGAGCCAGAAGATGTTGCCGAGCATGCGGCGCATTTCATGGCTCCTGTTTCGGCAGCAGCACCATGCTCACGGCCAGATAGACACCTATGAAGCAGGCCAGCACCGCGAAATTGGGAGCAAGGCTGCTCAAATCCCGCCCCTTGGTAAAAGCGCCCAGACTTATCTGTTGAAAATACGTTGCGGGAAAGGCGAGGCCGAAGATGCGGCCGGATACGCCCAGGGAAGAAACTGGGGTAAGCCAGCCTGAGAACTGTGTCGCGGGCAGATTGGTGATGATTGCGGCGGCAAAAATGGCCGCAATCTGCGTCCGAACGAACACCGATACGAGTAGTCCGAAGCTGGTGCTTGCGGTTACATATAGGGCCGCTCCCAATACAAGAGCGGCCAAGCTCCCCTTGAGGGGAACGCCAAACATCCATACCGTCAGAACCAGCAATGTCACGAACTGGACAAGCGCAATCGCTATATAAGGTGCTTGCTTGCCCCACAGAAATTCCAGTCTTGTCGTGGGCGTGGCGTAGAAATTCGTTATCGAGCCGAGCTCTTTTTCGCGCACGACGCCGAGCGCGGTGAGCATTGCGGGGATATAGATAAGAAGGATCATGAGGTCGCCCGGCAGCATGGCAAAAGTGCTTTTGAAGTCCTGGTTGTAGCGCAACCGGACCTCGACGTTGGCCGGATCCGGCTTCGCTTTCTGCCGCAGGTCATAAGCAAGGAAATCATCGAGATAAAGTTGGCTTACGGCGACCAGGTAATCGCGCAGAGTATCTCCATAAAACGAGTTCGATGCGTCAACCCACGCGGCGATTTCAGGATGGCGCCCGGACCTGAGGTCGCGTCCGAACCTCGGGGGTATCTCGAGGGCCACCTTCATCTCGCCCTCCTGGAGGCGTCGCTCCTCTTCGGCCTGATTGTGAGTCACGGGATGTTCGTCGAAATAGCGCGAGCCCCTGAAGTTCTCCAGATAATTTCTGCTCTCAGGTGAATTATCCTGATCGAGCGCCGCGTAACTGACATGTTCAACGTCGAGGGAAATCCCGTAGCCGAGGATGGTCAAGAGCAACGCCGGCGCCAATAGTGCGAACGCGAGTCGAACCCGATCGCGAAGTATTTCCGTGGTCTCGCGGCGCGCATACGCCCACAGGCGCGTCAGGCTGAACCACCTGCGGTGAAGACCTTCATGCGCCGAAAGCCGTTCGGCCCAGACCGGCTCGCGTTCAGGTTCGCTCCCTCCCGGTCCGGCGCGCGTGGCTTCCTCAAGCAAAGAGATAAAGGCCTGCTCCAGGCTGGTGGCATGGCGGGAGCGCACCAGCTCCGCCGGCGTGCCCTGGGCAAGCACCTTGCCGGCGTGCATTAAGGAAATACGGTCGCAGCGCTCGGCCTCATTCATAAAGTGCGTGGAGAGAAAAATGGTGACGCCGTCTTTGCGCGAGAGTTGGATAAGCAGTTGCCAGAACTCGTCGCGCGCGATCGGATCGACTCCGGAAGTCGGCTCATCGAGAATCAGCATCTCGGGCCGATGGATAACTGCTACCGCCAGCGACAACCGTTGCCGAATTCCGAGCGGCAGGGCATCCGGCAAGTCGTCGAAATACCGCGACAAGCCGAACTGGGCGGCGAGCTCATCTACCCGGCTATTGATTGTTTCCGGCGGCAAATGAAACAGACGGGCGTGCAGCGTCAAATTTTGCCTGACCGTTAGCTCGCTGTAGAGAGAGAAGGCCTGAGACATGTAGCCCACTCGATTGCGCGTTTGCAGATCGCCGGCTTCGGGCGGGCGTCCAAACAAGCGCGCTTCGCCCTCCGTGATGGGCAGCAAGCCGGTCAGCATTTTCATGGTCGTGGTCTTGCCGCAGCCGTTGGAGCCGAGGAAACCGAAAATCTCGCCGCGCTCGATATGGAAGGTGACATGATCGACCGCCGTGAAATCGCCGAAGCGCCTGGTAAGCCCCTTCGCCTCGATGGCGACTTCACCTCCGCTCGTGACGCGCGGCGGAATTGTGAAGCCGCGCCGTCCCACGCGACGCTCAGGCGGAAGCAACTGAACAAACGCCTCTTCGAGCGTTGATGAGTTCGCTCGCGAACGCAGGTCGTCCGGGGTTCCGGTTGCGAGCAGCTTTCCCGCGTCCATCGCCACCAGCCATTCGAACCTTTCTGCTTCCTCCATATAGGCAGTTGCCACTAAAACGCTCATGCCCGGACGGCGGCTCCGGATCCGCTCGACCAATTCCCAGAATTGGCGGCGCGAGAGCGGATCGACACCGGTGGTGGGCTCGTCGAGGATGAGCAGGTCGGGATCGTGAATCAATGAGCAACACAGCCCGAGCTTCTGCTTCATGCCGCCAGAGAGTTTTCCTGCCGCTCGATCGCGAAACGGCGACAAAGCGGTACTGGCAAGTAATTCGTCGATGCGCGCCGCGCGCTCCCCCGCCGACTGCCCGAACAGACGCCCGAAGAAATCGATATTCTCTTGTACCGACAGCGTCGGATACAGATTTTTCCCCAACCCCTGCGGCATGTACGCGATTCGCGCGCACAACCCCGAACGGTTCCGAGCGTCTGCTATATCTTCACTTAGAACTTCAACGCGGCCTGACTGAATCTTGCGCACGCCCGAGATCAGCGCGAGAACCGTGGACTTGCCGACTCCGTCGGGACCGATGAAACCAACCAGCCGTCCGGCCGGCAGCTCCAGGTCGAGCGAGTCAACGGCAATCGTTTTGCCGTAGCGGTGCGTAAGTTCGCGAAGCCGCGCGACCGGGTTTTCTTCAGAAGTCATTGATGAGGAGTAACTTTCAACAATTCGGTTGGCTCGCGCGCCTGCAGGTTTGCCGGCCATTGGGCACTTGGATCGATCTTGATGTACGCGACGCCGGGCAGGCCGACCTTAACCCAGGGCTCGTAACGTCTGAGCAGCTTCGGGTCGAGCTGGACCTTCACCCGAAATGTCAGTTTCTCGCGTTCGACTTTCGTTTCTACCGATTTGGGGGTGAACTGAGCTTTTTCGGCTACATAAGAAACTTGCGCGGCGAGAGGCCACTGCGGCGCAGCGTCCAGAACGATGCGGGCCTCAGCTCCATATGGCACGTTTCCAGCTTCGAGCTCGGGCAGAAAAATCGTCATGTACACGTCGGTCAGGTCGATGAGCGTGACTACGTTGCCGCCGGCGTCCAGAACCTCACCGGGCTCGGCGAGCTTGTACAGCACTCTTCCCCTTACCGGCGCCTTTAAGTCCCGGTCATTAAGTTGCGTTTGAAGGCGCTCGATCACGGCTCGCTCCGACGCGATCGCGGAAACATCGGCTGCCACTTTGGAGCGCGCAGCCTCGAACGCTGCGCGATTGCTCTCCATCTTCGTCGTGTAAGTATCCAGCTGCTGCGCGCCTATGACGCTCTGGCGGCTAAGTTCGGAGTAACGTTTGTAATCGCGGACGGCAAAGTCGAACTGGGTTGCTGCCAGCTCGCTGATTTTCTCGTCCGATTTCCGTGTGTCGTCCGCCTGCCGTTCTCCAGCTTCTGCCTCGTGCAACTGCGCCAGGAGTTCGCGAGTGTCCATACGGGCGACGACCTGCCCGGCATCGACGATGTCGCCCTCGCGTACGAGCACCGCTTCAATGCGCCCGGCGTATTTTGTGGCGATGTCGATTTCGGTGGCTTCGACGCGGCCGTTTGAAGCCACGAATCCTGCGGGAAGTCCCGGCGGCCGCAACTTGTACCACGCGTAATAACCACCGATCGCAAGAGCGATCGCAGCCGCCACAATAAGCCACTTGCCCAATGCGCTTCGCATTCGCTCCACTCATTTGCAAGTCGCGATTCCGGCCATCACTTCGAAACGGCCTTAGAGTTCGCGAGCCACGGTTAGTACTTTGGAGTTGCTGTAGTCCCAAGTGGCGACAGCAGAATGCGTGCCATCCCATCCGCAACTAGCGGGAGCCCGGATTTCCCGGCTGGCTCTTTCGGATGCAGGTACGGTTCTGCTGGGTGTAGCTTTACGACTCATCGACGCGACCGGCTGGCCGAGGACGCTCTCGCGCGGCAACCCGAATCGCCCCGCTTTGAGCTATACTGCGCGCGATGGCGAATCACGTCGAGGCAGAGCATCTTCGCGCCACCGCGCATCGAGGTCCGCTCAAGTGGCTCTGGGGCGCGGCGGCAACAGCCGCCTGCGTGCTCATAACGGCGGTGCTCGCACCAATTGCGGCGATCCTCGCTGCGCTCGGAAAAATGCACGCGCTGACCCGGCTTACCGGTTTCTGGGCGCGGCTGCTCATCAGGGTTTGCGGAGTGACCGTCGAATTGGAGGGCGTCGAGAACCTCGAGGGGATTCCCGCCTGCGTGCTCGTCTCCAACCATCAAAGCTTCTTCGACATTTTCGCGATCGCCGCGTTCATTCCGCGCGAGATGCGGTTCGTCGCCAAGAGAGAGCTGCGCTGGATTCCGGTGATCGGGTATGCCTTGGCGCGCGGGGACCACATCATGATCCACCGGCAGGCCGGCGGCAGCGCGATTCGCAAGGCGGTCGAGATTGCTCGCAAGGGATACTCGCTCAGTGTTTTCGCCGAGGGCCACCGGTTCAATGACAATCGCGTTCACGAATTCAGCGACGGCGGGGCGTGGCTCGCGATCCTCGCGAAGCTGCCGGTGGTGCCGATGTCGATCAGCGGTTCGGGCGCGTTCTTCCCGCGAAGGGCGGCCGTCGTGATACCAGGCGGAAAGATGCGGATGACCATCGGCAAGCCGATCGAAACTGTTGGCCTCAAGAGCGCGGATCGGACCGAAATCACGCGCAAGCTCGAGGAAGCCGTGCGCGAAACGTTCGTGGAGGAAGTCTAGCGGCGCCGATCAACCCTTTCGATCGAAGATAAAGAGCGGGACCTGATTGGCCTGGGCGGGATCGATCGCGAGGATGCG
>Ga0187771_10002236_pt1 | contig 13286 bp, 10 predicted proteins | sample 0116_SJ02_MP15_1_FD_133139 | JGI IMG/M metagenome (GOLD analysis project Ga0187771, IMG submission 133139) | Tropical peat soil microbial communities from peatlands in Department of Meta, Colombia - 0116_SJ02_MP15_10_MG | ecosystem: Environmental > Terrestrial > Soil > Wetlands > Peat | place... | reverse complement strand
TCGTGAGCAGGGCTACGCTCGTCAGCAATCTCGATGGGCCGAACATAGGACCTCCTCCACCTGTCGTTGTAGGATCTGGCGCGTCCAGGCATTCCAATCGCAGTCGAACTCGGAGAGATGGAAGGCCCTCAAGTTCGCCAGGCCGTGCGCGGTGGACCACAACCGGAGGCAGGCGATGTCGATCTCTTCCACGCTGGCTGACGGTGCTCCACGGCGCACGATCCTGCGCAGCAGATCGAACGACGATGGCGATGGGTCGGCGCTGCTCCGCTTGCGCGAACGGGCGTAGCGGAAGAGCAGCTCGAACTCAGGCGCGTGATCGAGCGCGAAGGTGATGTAAGCGAGCCCGACAGCAACGAGCTGCGCCGCAGGCTCAGCCTGCTCCGCCGCGGCGCGCTCCAGGGCGGCAGCCAGGTCGCCTCGTACCGCGTCGGCCACCGCGTCCATGATGCCCTCGCGGCCCGGGAAGTGGGCGTAGAGCCCGGCCGGGCTGTAGCCAGCCGCGGCGGCGATCTGCCGCAAAGAAACCGCTGCATGGCCCCGGCGCCGGACCAGCCTGCGCGCCGCTCCTATGACACGGGCCTGGCTTGCCGTCTCGAACATTGTTCGTAGTATACCAAACATTGTTCGCAAAGGCAAACACTGTTGGCCGTGGGCCAGCGGGCTTTCTACCGGCTGAATCCGCAGGCTTCCTCGACGAAAACAGCGATGTCCGCTCGCTCGTCCTCGGAAGGAAATGTGGTCTCGGCTGACCCTGGAAGGGTGAGGTACTGCAGGGGAGCGAGCAGAGGGATTCGTCACTGCACTGGGAATGACGCTGGGATGGCGAGGACCCAAAAAGGCAAAGACCTCACCCCTGATGGGGTGAGCCACAGAACGACGGAGCGAGCGGAGGGATTCCTCGCTACGCTCGAAATGGCACCGCTAGTTTTCGGCGGCCGCTTCGGAGTCCTTGCGCAAAAAATCAAAAGCGGCAGCCTCTTCAGCGGAAAGCTCCGCGGTCTCGGGCAGGGACTCCACCGTGGGCTGAGGGGGGACCTCGGTCAAGAGATTGATGTTCCGGTAGAACTCGAAGCCCGTGCCCGCGGGAATGAGGCGCCCCATGATGACGTTTTCCTTGAGCCCGCGCAGATAGTCCACTTTGCCGGCGACGGCGGCTTCCGTGAGAACGCGGGTGGTTTCCTGGAAGCTGGCCGCGGAGATGAAAGAGTCCGTGGAGAGCGAGGCTTTGGTGATACCCAGCAGGAGCGGACGGCCCGTAGCCGGCCTGCCGCCGTTGGAGATGATCCGGTCGTTCTCTTCGCGGAAGCGGAACTTGTCCACCTGCTCCTCGAGGAGGAAGGTGGTGTCGCCCACGTCTTCCACTTTGACCCAGCGCATCATCTGGCGCACGATGGTCTCAATGTGCTTGTCGTTGATGTTGACACCCTGGAGGCGATAAACCTCCTGTACGGCGTTGACCAGGTAGGCTTGGGTGAACTTTTCGCCGAGGACGGCCAACAGGTCATGGGGGTTGAGGGGGCCGTCAATCAAGGGCTCGCCGGCTTTCACGCGTTCCCCTTCCTGAACGTTGATGTGCACGCCGCGGGGGATGGCGTACTCTTTGACCATTTTGGCGGCGGACTTGCCTTCTTCGCCTTCCACGTAGATTTTGCGCAGACCCTTGGCGATTTCGCCGTAACGCACGATGCCGTCAATCTCACTAATGACCGCGGGGTCCCTAGGCTTGCGGGTCTCGAAGAGTTCGACGACGCGCGGGAGGCCCCCGGTGATGTCCTTGGTCTTGGTGGTTTCGCGGGGAATCTTGGCTAGGACGTCGCCGGCCTGAACCTCGTCGCCATCCTGAACCATGAGGTGAGCGCGGGAGGGCATGAGGTACTTGCGGCGGATGTGTCCGGCGGCATCGCGCACATGGATGGCCGGCTGGTGCTTCTCATCACCCGGAGGAAGGGTGACCACAAGCTGAGCCAGGCCGGTCACTTCATCCAGTTGCTCTTCGATGGTGATGCCGGGCCGCAGGTCCTCGAATTTCACCGTACCGGCGTACTCGGTAAGGATGGAAAAGGTAAAGGGGTCCCATTCGGCAAGAACCTGCCCGTGGGCCACGCTCTCGCCGTCGGCCACGCGCAGGCGGGCGCCGTAGACGACGTGGTAACGCTCCTTCTCACGGCCCTTCTCATCCACGACGGTCAGGATGCCGGAGCGGTTCATGGCGATCAACGCGCCGCCTCGCCCCTCGACATACTTGAGGTCCAGGAACTTGACGACGCCGGCGTTGCGGGCTTCCAAGGTAGAGCGCTCGGAGACGCGGGTAGCCGTTCCGCCGATGTGGAAAGTGCGCATGGTGAGTTGCGTCCCGGGCTCGCCGATGGACTGGGCGGCGATGACGCCGACGGCTTCACCGAGCTCGACCATGCGGCCCGTGGCCAGGTTCCGGCCGTAGCACAGGGCGCAGACGCCGCGACGGGACTCGCAGGTCAGCACGGAACGTATGCGCACGCGCTCGATACCCACGGACTGGATGGCGTTGGCCAGTTCCTCGGTGATCTCCTGGTTGACATTCACGATGGTGTTGCCCTCGAAGTCGCGAATTTTTTCCAGGGAGACGCGGCCGACTACGCGGTCGCGCAGCGGCTCGACCTCGACGCCGGCCTCGATGATCGGTTCCACGTAAATGCCGTCGTTCGTGCCGCAATCCAGTTCATTGATGATGACATCCTGAGCGACGTCCACGAGGCGGCGGGTCAGGTAACCGGAGTCGGCGGTCTTCAGGGCGGTGTCGGCAAGGCCCTTGCGCGCCCCGTGCGTGGAGATGAAGTACTGCAGCACGGTGAGGCCTTCCCGGAAGTTGGAAGTGATGGGCGTCTCCATGACTTCGCCGGAGGGCTTGGCCATCAATCCGCGCATGCCGGAAAGCTGGCGAATTTGCTGTTTGGAACCGCGGGCACCGGAATCGGCCATCACGTAAATGGGGTTGAGAACCCCTTCCTTTTCCTGCGTCTCCATGGCCTTGAACATCTCGTCGGCCACGCGCTCGGTGACGTCGCCCCAGATGGCGATAACCTTGTTGTAGCGTTCGCCATTGGTGATGGCCCCGTCGAGGTACTGCTGCTGGACCTTGACCACTTCGCGCTCGGCGGCTTCCACCAACTTGGGCTTGTCACCGGGAATCAGCATGTCGTCAATGCCGATGGACATGCCCGCCTTCGTGGCATAGAAGAAGCCGAGCTCCTTCAAACGGTCCAGCAACTGCACGGTGCCCTCCAAACCGAAACGTAGATAGGCGTAATAGACCAGTTGCTGGACGCCTTTCTTCTTGAGCAAGCCGTTGATGTAAGGCATCTCCGCAGGCAAGTGGCTATTGAAGATCACCCGCCCGACTGTCGTGTGAATGAACTGGCGCTCGAGCTTGACGGATTCGGTGTGGGTGACGTCCTGATCGTCGTAGGCGGTGGTCAGGTCAATGAGCTCGCCGGAGTAGCGGAGCCGGACGGGCGTGAGCAGCTCCACCTCGCCCGCTTCCAGCGCGAGAACGACTTCTTCGTGGGCGCCGAAGGCCCGTCCCTCGCCCTTGGCTCCGGGCTTGGACTTCGTGAGGTAATAGATGCCCAGGACCATATCCTGGGTGGGAACGGCCAAGGGCAAGCCGTGCGCCGGAGAAAGGATGTTGCGCGAGCTGAGCATCAGCACGGAAGCTTCTACTTGCGATTCCGGCGACAGGGGGACGTGCACAGCCATCTGGTCGCCGTCGAAATCGGCATTGAAAGCAGTGCACACCAAGGGATGAATACGAATCGCCTTGCCCTCGACGAGAGTCGGTTCAAAGGCTTGGATGCCCAAGCGGTGCAGCGTGGGGGCGCGGTTCAGCAGCACCGGATGCTCGCGGATCACATCCTCGAGGATGTCCCATACAACGGACTCCTGCTGTTCCACCATCTCCTTGGCCTGCTTGATGGTCGTGCAGTGTCCTTGCGCTTCCAGCTTGTGGTAGATGAACGGCTTGAACAGCTCGAGAGCCATTTTCTTTGGCAGGCCGCACTGATGGAGATGAAGCTCGGGGCCGATGACGATCACCGAGCGTCCGGAATAATCCACGCGCTTGCCCAGGAGGTTCTGGCGGAAACGGCCCTGCTTGCCCTTCAAGGCATCGGAGAGGGACTTCAGAGGACGGTTGTTGGTGCCCCGCAGGACCCGGCCGCGCCGTCCGTTATCAAAGAGGGCGTCCACGGCTTCCTGCAGCATGCGCTTTTCGTTGCGCACAATGACGTCGGGGGCATGGAGTTCCATGAGCTTCTTGAGGCGGTTGTTGCGGTTGATGACCCGGCGGTAGAGATCGTTCAAGTCGGAAGTGGCGAAGCGCCCGCCGTCGAGCGGCACCAGGGGACGCAGCTCCGGCGGCAGGACGGGGAGAACGTCGAGGATCATCCACTCAGGCTTGTTGCCGCTCTTGCGAAAGGCCTCGATTACCTTGAGGCGCTTGGCGTACTTGATGCGCTTCTGCAGAGACGGGTCGGTGCGCATCTTCTCGCGAAGGTTCTCGGCCAGGGGATCCACTTCCACGCGCTTGAGGATTTCCTTGATGGCTTCGGCCCCCATCTTGGCGTTGAACTGGCCGGGAAACTCCTTTTGCAGCTCGCGATACTTCTCCTCGGTGAGAACTTCTCGTTCGCGCAGGCCGGGGGCTTCGCCGGGATCCACGACCACAAAGGCCTCGAAGTAGAGGATGCGCTCGAGGTCGCGCATGCTGATGTCCAGAAGATAGCCGATGCGGCTCGGCAGGCCCTTGAAGAACCACACGTGGGAGCAAGGCGAGGCCAGCTCGATGTGCCCCAGGCGTTCCCGGCGGACCTTGCTGAGGGTGACTTCCACGCCGCACTTGTCGCAGATCACGCCGCGGTGCTTCATGCGCTTGTACTTGCCGCACAGGCATTCCCAATCGGTCACCGGGCCAAAGATTTTGGCGCAGAACAAGCCGTCGCGCTCGGGCTTGAAGGTACGGTAATTGATGGTCTCCGGCTTGGTCACCTCTCCGTGAGACCAGGAGCGGATCTTCTCCGGGCTGGCCAGGCTGATGCGTATGGAGTCGAAATCGGCGATCAGGCTTGCACGATCGTAAGGGCTGCTGCGATACAAGGTCTTTTCCTCTCTCCCGGTCCCGCCGGAGCGGGCCCCGGGGTGCGTCTCGATCCTTCAGGGACCGCGGCGCCTGAAACTTGAATTTCTCCGGCCAGGCCGGCGCCGCGGAGCTACGGCTCGGTCCGCTCCACGGGGGGCTTCTGGCGCTTCATGAGCTCGACATCGAGACAGAGCGACTGCAACTCGCGCACCAGCACGTTGAAAGATTCCGGCACGCCGGGCTCGATGCCCGGCTCGCCTTTCACGATGGCCTCGTAAATCTTGGCCCGGCCATACACATCGTCCGATTTTGCGGTGAGCAACTCCTGGAGGATGTGCGCCGCGCCGTAGGCTTCCAGGGCCCAGACCTCCATTTCGCCGAAGCGCTGGCCGCCGAACTGCGCCTTTCCGCCGAGGGGTTGCTGGGTGATGAGCGAATAAGGTCCGATGGAGCGGGCATGAATTTTGTCATCCACCAAGTGGGAAAGCTTGAGCATATAGATAAAACCTACGGTCACGGGCTGATCGAAAGCGTCGCCGGTCATGCCGTCGTACAGGGGGATCTTGCCGGCCTGGGGCAGCCCGGCGATTTCCAGCAAATGACGGATTTCCGATTCGCGCGCGCCGTCAAAGACGGGCGTAGAGAACGGAACGCCGTCGCGGAAGCTGCGCGACAACTCGATCAGCTCATCATCGTCCAGTCCAGCCAGGGAGCGCCAAATAGTGGTTTCGCCGAAGACTTCGCGGAACCACCGCCGCACGCTCTCCGCGCGAGCTTCTCGGTCAAAGAGACGGAACAGGCTGCGGGCCAGTTCCTTGGAGGCCCAACCAAGATGGGTCTCCAGGATTTGGCCGACGTTCATGCGCGAAGGCACGCCCAGGGGATTCAGAACGATTTCCACGGGCGTGCCGTCCGGCAAGTAGGGCATGTCTTCCTCAGGCACGATTCTGGCGATGACGCCCTTATTGCCGTGGCGCCCGGCCATCTTGTCGCCGACGGAGAGCTTGCGCTTCATGGCGATGTAGCACTTCACCAGCTTGATGACCCCCGGGGGCAGTTCGTCGCCCTTCTTGAGCTTGTCCTTGCGGTCTTCGGTGATTTTGCGCAGGACGTCAATCTGCCTAGAGGTCATCTCCTCGATTTCGTCAATCTTCTCGATGAGCAGGGGGTCTTTTTCGTCCAGGCGCAGGCGCTTCAGGTTGCGCGTGGAGATTTTCTCGATCATCTCGCGGGTCAGCTTCGTGCCCTTGGTGAGCAGGCGCTTATTCGTCCTTTCGTCGTGCAAGTCCGCGAGGAGGGTGCGCCCGCCGAGGATGCCGTCCAGCCGCTTAAGGCGCTCGTCGGTGAGAATGCGGATTTCGTCGGCCAGGTTCTTTTCCAACTTGAAGACTTGCCCGGCCTCGATGGCCTTGTGGCGTTCATCCTTGTCCGCGCCCTTGCGGCAGAAAATCTTCACGTCCACGATTGTGCCCTCGATGCCCGGTGGGCAGTACAGGGAAGCATCGCGGACGTCGCCGGCCTTTTCGCCGAAGATGGCGCGCAGAAGCTTTTCCTCCGGAGTGAGCGTGGTCTCTCCTTTGGGGGTGACCTTGCCCACGAGGATGTCGCCGGGGCGGACCACAGCCCCGATGCGGATCACACCGCTTTCGTCCAAGTTGCGCAGGAAGGTCTCGCTGATATTGGGAATGTCCCGGGTAATTTCCTCGGGGCCCAGCTTGGTGTCTCGGGCTTCGATCTCGTACTCCTCGATGTGAATGGAGGTGTAGTAATCGTCCTTGACCAGTTTTTCGCTGACCAAGATGGCATCCTCGAAGTTGTACCCGCGCCAGGGCAGGAAGGCCACAAGAACGTTGCGGCCCAGAGCTAATTCCCCCCGGTCGGTGCAGGGGCCGTCGGCCAGCACCTGGCCCTGGCCCACGCGGTCGCCCACGCGGACCAGCGGCTTCTGGTTGATACAGGTGTTTTGGTTGGAGCGCTTGAATTTCGTGAGCTGGTAGATGTCCGCGCCGACCTCGCGGCTCAAGACGCTCGAATGGTCTGACTCGACGCGCACGATGATGCGCTCGGAATCCACCTGGTCCACGATGCCCTCGCGCTTGCAGAGCACCACGGCGCCGGAGTCGCGGGCGGTGACCCGCTCCATTCCCGTGCCGATCAGCGGAGATTCGCCGCGGATGAGGGGCACGGCCTGGCGCTGCATGTTGGAACCCATCAGCGCGCGGTTGGCGTCGTCGTTTTCCAGGAAGGGAATGAGGCTGGCCGCTACGGAGACCAATTGCTTGGGGGAGACGTCCACATAGTCCACCTCTTCCCGGCCCTTCAGAACGAAATTGCCGGCCTGCCGGCAATTCACGAGTTCGGTGGTGATGCGGCCCCGCTCGTCCACGGAGAGATTGGCTTGGGCCACCACATACTTGTCCTCTTCCCACGCGGAAAGGTAGAAGCAGTACGGCTCGCTGGTGATTTTGCGGCGTTTGGATTCCGCGTTGAACTCTTCCACTCTGTCCCTCTCCACGACCTCGCCGGCCTTGAACTCGCTGTCGCCGGCGTTGGCGATCAAAACGTAGTCCACGATTCTGCCGTTCTTCACCTTGCGATAAGGCGACTCGATGAACCCGTAGTCATTGATTCGGGCGAAGCAGGAAAGCGAGCTGATCAAACCAATGTTGGGGCCTTCCGGGGTCTCGATCGGGCAGATACGGCCGTAATGCGTGGGGTGAACGTCGCGCACTTCGAACCCGGCGCGCTCGCGCGAAAGTCCTCCCGGGCCCAGAGCCGACAAGCGCCGCTTGTGCGTGATCTCGCTCAGGGGATTGGTCTGGTCCATGAACTGGCTGAGCTGCGAACTGCCGAAGAACTCGCGAATGGCAGCCATGACCGGCTTGGCGTTCACCAGGTCGTGAGGCATGGCCGTGGACATTTCCTGGTAAACGGACATGCGCTCCTTGATGGCCCGCTCCATGCGTACCAGCCCGATGCGAAACTGATTTTCCAAAAGCTCGCCCACGGCGCGCACGCGGCGGTTGCCCAGATGGTCTATGTCGTCCACCAGCCCGATGCTCTTGCGCAATTGGAAAAGATACTTGATGGCGGCGACGAAATCGGCGCCGTCCAGAGTGCGATTCTCCAGCGGGGTATCCAAGCTCAGCTTGATGTTGAACTTCAGCCGCCCCACCTTGCTGAAGTCGTACTTGCGGGGATCGAAGAACATGCCGTGGAACAGCGCCGTGGCCGTTTCCAAAGTTGGCGGATCGCCGGGACGCAACTTGCGGTAAATCTCGATGAGGGCTTCCTTGGGCGAGCGAATGGAGTCCTTCTCCAGTGTGCGGGAAAGTACCACGCCCATATCGTCGCGTTCCGGGAAGAAGATATCCACTTCCGTGATGCCCGCGGCGGCGAACGCCTGCCAGAGCTCGGCAGTCAGCGAGCGGTTGGCCTCCAGCAGCACTTCGCCGGTCTGCCGATTCACCACGTCGGCGACGCTATAGGCGCCTTCGAGGTCGCTGACAGAGACGCGCGCCTGGGCTACCTTGGCCTTCTGCAATTCCTTGAAGAGGGTTTCGGTAATGCGCTTGTGGGCCGCCACGAGGACCTCTTCGCTGCGCGAATGGCGGATTTCGTGCGAAAGCTTCCGATCTATCAATCCCTGCGAAACGTTCCAGTACAGCTCGCCCTCGCGCAAGGAAACGCGCTCGACCTGGTAGAATGTCCGCAGGATTTCTTCATCGGACTTCATCCCCAGGGAGCGCAGGAAAATCGAACCGATGAACTTGCGCTTACGGTCAATGCGCACGTACAGGATGTTCTTGGTGTCATACTCAAATTCCACCCAGGAGCCGCGGTAGGGAATGATCTTCCCCAGGAAGTAGGTGCGGTTGTTGGCCGATTCGTAAAAGACCCCCGGCGAACGATGCAGTTGGCTGACGATGACGCGCTCGGTGCCGTTGATGATGAAGGTGCCGTTATCGGTCATCAAGGGAATATCGCCGAAAAAGACTTCCTGTTCCTTGATGTCCCGGATGCTCTTGGCGCCGCTGTCCGGGTCCTTGTCGTAGATGGTCAGGCGAATCGTGACCTTCAGCGGCGCGGAATAAGTCATGCCGCGTTCCTGGCACTCGTTCACGTCGTACTTGAGCTGCATGGCCACGGGATCGCCGCATTTATTGCAGAAGGTAGGCGTGTTCTTGTTGAAGGTGCCGCACTTGGAGCAAATGACATCGCCGGTCTGGTACGGATTGGTGACCACCGAGGCGCCGCAGTTCCGGCACGTGGCGCGCAGGTGGTGCAATCCTTTCAAGTTGCCGCACTTGCACTCCCAATTGCCGATGGAGTAGTCCACGAAATCCAGCTGGGACATTTCCCGGAAGTCCTTGATGGGGAACACGGAGGTGAAGACGGACTGCAGACCAGTGTCTTCCCTTTCCGCGGGCAGCAGGTCCATCTGCAAGAAGCGCTGATAGGACTTCTTCTGCACCTCGATTAAGTTAGGAATCTGAATGGAACTCTGGATCTTCGAGAAATCCAGCCGCTGGCGTTCGCGGACGTGATGATTGCCATTCTGCATGCGCGTTTACCTCATCCTTTTCGGGCCAAGTGCGGGCGAAGAAGCGGAGACAGCCGCGTTTCGCTGCGCCGGCCCCGACACCGGCGCGGCAGGACGCGGCCGCCGGGAAAGCCGGCGGGGCGCTGGACTTGCTGGAAATGCCCGTGCCGCAACGTGCGTACGCGAATCCCTTCGGCGCGCCTCCCGCCCGAGAAGCCGCGCCAGCCAGAGAAACCGGTCACCTACTTGACTTGCACCTTGGCGCCCGCTTCCTCGAACTTCTTCTTGATGGAAGCGGCTTCGTCCTTGTTCACGCCTTCCTTGACGGTCTTCGGCGCGCCATCCACGAGGTCCTTGGCCTCCTTCAAGCCCAGGCTCGTGACTTCACGGACGGCCTTGATGACGTTGATCTTGTTGGCCCCCACTTCGGTGAGCACGACCGTGAATTCGGTCTGTTCCTCCGCCGGAGCCGCGCCGCCCGCCGCTGCCCCGCCGGCCACAGCCACTGGAGCCGCGGCCGCCGCGGACACGCCGAAAGCCTCCTCAATCTTCTTGACCAGTTCAGAGGCTTCCAGCAACGTCAGTCCCTTCATCTCTTCCAGGATGGTATCCACTTTCGACATGGCTCTTGCTTCTCCTCGTTGGAATGCAAATCAAATTCAAGCGGCCCCCGGGCTTGCATCCCCGGAGGCGAATTTGCCCGCCTTGCCTGCTTCGCTGAGCGTCACGGCAAGGCCGCGCGAAACTGCCGCCGTGGCCGTCGCCAAGCCCCGGGCCGGAGCCTGCAGAAGGAACATCAGCTTGCTCAACAGTTCCTCCTTGGAAGGCAGGCTGGCCAGTTGCTGAATCTCCGCCACGGAGAGGACGCGCCCCTCGACCACGCCAGCCTTAAACCGAAACGCCGGAACGTCCTTGGCGATCTTGGTGAGGGCCTTGGCCAGGGCCACCGGATCCGTTTCCGTGTAGGCGATGGAGTTTGTGCCCGTGAGATTCTTGAACAGGGATGCGGCGGGCGTGCCCGCGCCGGCGCGCTCGATAATCGTGTTCTTCACTACGCGGTAGGCGCCTCCCGCCGCTTGAACCGCCCGGCGCAGCCGCGTATCTTCGGCCACGGTAATCCCCTGAAAGGTCGTGAGGATCACGGTGGACACGCGCCCCAGATCGCTCTTGAGCCGCTCCAATTGGTCCTGCTTCTCGCTGCGCTTCTTCATAATCTTGGCCCTCCCTCAGGCGGCAGCGGCCATGGCCGCTTCGGCCTCTGCCAGGTCCACCGGAATGCCCGGCCCCATCGTGGAGGTCAGCGTGACTTTCTTGATGTACTTGCCCTTAGCCGCGGCAGGCTTGGCCTTCACCACGGCAGCCAGCAGCGACTGAGCGTTCTCGGCAATTTTGGCCGCGTCAAACTCGATCTTGCCGATGGGCGAATGAATGATGCCAGCCTTGTCCACGCGGAACTCGACCTTGCCAGCCTTGATTTCCTTCACCGCCCGAGCGACATCGAAAGTGACCGTTCCGGTCTTGGGGTTGGGCATGAGCCCGCGCGGCCCCAGGATTTTCCCCAGCCGCCCGGCGGACTTCATCATGTCCGGCGTGGCGATGACGGCTTCGTAATCCACCCAGCCCTCCTGGATCTTTTGCACCATGTCGTCGCCGCCCACGAAATCGGCGCCCGCCTCCTGCGCCTCGCGGACCTTCTCGCCTCCGGCGATCACCAGCACGCGCTTGGATTTCCCCAAGCCGTGGGGCAAAACGACGGTGCCGCGCACCACCTGATCGGAGTGTTTTGGGTCCACTCCTAAATTGATGACCAACTCGACGGTCTCGTTAAACTTGGCGAAGTGGGTTTTCTTGAGCGTTTCCGCAGCCTCGCTGAGTTTGTAGGGGCGCGCCTGGACCAATTTGCGTGCCTTCTCCATGTTCTTTCCGGCTTTGCGCGGCATTTCTTCGCTCTCCTTCTAGGCCTCCACGACCTCGATGCCCATGTTCCGCGCCGTGCCCATCACGGTGCGCATGGCCGCCTCGAGACTCGTGGTGTTCAAGTCCACCAGTTTGGCTTTGGCAATTTCTTCCACTTGCTTGCGGGTCACCTTGGCCACCTTGTTGCGGTTGGGCTCGGCCGAACCCTTGACGATCCCAGCGGCGCGCTTGAGAAGCTCGGAAGCCGGCGGCGTCTTGGTGATGAAAGTGAAGGTGCGGTCGGAATAGATCGTCACCAGCACGGGAATGATCATCCCGTCGGGTTCCTTGGCGGTTTTCGAGTTGAATTGCTTGCAGAAATCCATGATGTTGACGCCGTGCGGACCGAGCGCCGTGCCCACGGGTGGCGCGGGCGTGGCCTTGGCCGCAGGCAATTGCAGCTTCACCGTTGTCTGGACTTTCTTTGCCATGGCTCAGCCCCAACCCTTCCGCTTCTAACCCAGCTTCTCCACGCTGGCGAAATCCAGTTCCACCGGCGTGGAGCGCCCGAAAATGGTCACGGAAACCTTGAGTCGGCTGTGATCGGGATCAATGTCTTCGACCACGCCATTGAAATTCGCGAACGGACCATCCACGATGCGCACCTGCTCATTCCGCTCGAAGACCACCTTGGGCTTCGGGCGGTCGGCCGGCACGTGCGTGCGGTTGATGATGGCGTCCACTTCCTGCTCGCTCAAAGGCGAGGGTGTCGTGCCCGAGCCCACAAAGCCCGTAACCCGTGGGGTAGAGCGGACTACATGCCAAGTGTGATCGTCCAGGTCCATCTCCACGAGCACGTAGCCCGGATAGGACATGCGCTCGGAGACGACCTTCTTTCCCCCGCGCACTTCCATCACGTCCTCGACGGGGATTACCAGTCGCCCGATTTTGTCCTGCAGGTTGAACGCCGCCACGCGGCTCTCCAGGCTCTCCTTCACTTTCCTTTCGAAGCCCGAGTACGTATGGATGATGTACCACTGCATGGCTCTGCCGCTCTGTTCCTTTTCAGCTCCCCGCACCGAATGCCCTCATAATGTAGGAGACCGCGCGCTGCACCCCGATGTCTACGATCCAGAGAAAGACGCCAAAAAACGCTACCGTCACGAGCACGACCCAGGTCGTCGAAAGCACGTCGTTCCGTGTAGGCCAAGTGACTTGCTTCATCTCCATGCGCACATCGCGGAGAAACTCCTTCAGCTCCTGCGCCGCTTCACGCACCTTCTCCAACGCGCCCGCGCCGGGCAGCCCGCGCTCTTCCTGGTTCATCGCTTTCACCGCCTGCGTATTCATGCTGCACCGCTCTCCGGTTCGCTGCCGCCCCGCGCCCTCCAGAACCTGGCAGGGGAGGAGGGATTCGAACCCCCACATCCGGTTTTGGAGACCGGCGGTCTACCGTTAAACCTACTCCCCTGGAATCCTCACCGCCCCTCGCTATTTGACCTCTTTGTGCGCCGTATGCTTGCGGCACGTGTTGCAGAATTTGCGAATTTCCGTCCGGTCCGGATGCTTCTTCCGGTTTTTGGTCGTGGTGTAGTTGCGGTTCTTGCACTCGCCGCACTGCAATGTAATGATCTCGCGCATGGGTTACTCGAGGATTTCGGTGACGGCGCCGGCGCCGACCGTATGTCCTCCTTCGCGGATGGCGAAGCGCAGTCCTTTCTCCAGGGCCAC
>Ga0187771_10002235_pt1 | contig 13291 bp, 12 predicted proteins | sample 0116_SJ02_MP15_1_FD_133139 | JGI IMG/M metagenome (GOLD analysis project Ga0187771, IMG submission 133139) | Tropical peat soil microbial communities from peatlands in Department of Meta, Colombia - 0116_SJ02_MP15_10_MG | ecosystem: Environmental > Terrestrial > Soil > Wetlands > Peat | place... | reverse complement strand
GTGTGCGTGCGCGCGACCGTCGCGCCGTGGACCTGCTGCGGCACGGTCACGCTGCGAGGGCCGATCTGCTCGAGCAGCGTGGCGCGGTTCGCCACGACAACGGCGGCGGGCTCGCCGCTTGTGCGCCCGAGATCACCCTCGGTGACGCCGGTGAACAGCGCCGTCGCGGAGCGCAGCTCGACCGCCACGCTCACGGGCCACCGCCGAGCGCGCTCTCGAGCTCCGCCTCGCGGCCGCCCTCGAGCTCGCCGTCGAGCTTGCGGCGCAGCGTCCGCTCGAGGCGGGCGCCGAGCTCCGGGCCGGGCTGCACCCCGGCCGCGATGAGATCATCGCCGCCGATCTCGAGCTTCACGTGGCGCACGTCCCCAAGCCAGCGGCGCGCCGCCTCGGTCGGTCCGAGCGCGCCGGCGATTGCAACCGCCTCTGGCGGAACCGTGCGCAGCACGTCGCGCAGCTCACTCGGCGAGCGTGCAGCACCGAGCGCTGCCGCAAGGCTCGCAGCGCGCGCGCCGAAGTCGATCACTGCGCGCTCGCGCGCCGTGAGCTCCAGCGCGTCGAGCCAGGCCGAGGGCGCGTTGCGCGCGACCGTCGCGAGGATCAGCAGCTCGCGATCGGCGTCCGGGGGCGCTAGCGCCAGCGCAGCGGCGACGAGCTCGCGGTCGACCGCCAGCGGGAGCTTGCCGGCGAGCTCGTCCAGCGGGCCGAGCGGGTCGGGCTCGCCCAGGATCAGGCGCAGCTCGGCGCCGATCCGCGCGCCGCTGACCGTGTCGAGCCGCGCGAGCTCGGCGAGCTGCGCGGTCTCCGGCGCGACCGCGAAGCCGAGGCGTGTGCGGTATCGCGCCAGGCGCATGACGCGCGTTGGATCGTCGATGAAGCTCTGCTCGTGCAGCACGCGCAGCCGGCGCGCCGCGAGGTCCTCGAGCGCGCCCGCGGGCGCGAGCAGCTGACCGTCGTCGAGCGTGACGGCGATCGCGTTGACCCCGAAATCGCGCCGCACGAGATCCTGCTCGATCGTCGCCGGCTCAACCGTCGGTAGAGCGCCGGGATGCACGTAGCGCTCGCGGCGGGCCTGCGTGAGTTCGATGGCCCATCCATCGCGGGCGACGTGACAGGCGAGGAACGCCGCGTGGACGCTCAGCTCCCCGCCAAGCTGCTCGGCGAGGAGGCGCGGATCGCCTTCGACGACGAGATCGATCTCGCGCGGGGCGCGGCCAATGAGGCTATCGCGGACGAACCCGCCGACGACGGCGACCCGCGTGCCGCGCAGGCCGAGCACCGCAGCGCCGTCCGGGCGAGCGGCCAGCGCGGCGAGGACCGGATCAGGCGTGAAGCTGTCCATCGACGGCGAGTGTAGGGCGCGCCGTGCCTCGAAACCGCTTCGCAGAACCGTTTCCGGGGCAGGGCATCACGCTGAAGCCGGGGTCAGACGCCCGGCATGCGCACCGCTACCCCGGCCGCCGCGAGATGCCGCTTCGCCTCGGCGATCGTGTAGCTGCCGTAGTGGAAGATCGAGGCGCAGAGCGCGGCGTCGGCGCCCGCCTCGAGCGCCTCGACGAGATGGTCGAGCGTGCCCGCGCCCCCGGATGCGATCACGGGCACGCCGACCGCCTCGCTCACCGCGCGCGTCAGCGCGAGGTCATAGCCATCGGTTGTCCCGTCGCGATCCATGCTGGTCAGCAGGATCTCGCCGGCGCCGCGCTCGACGCCCTCGCGCACCCAGGCGAGCACGTCGCGCTCGACGGCCTCGCGGCCGCCGCGCACGTGCACCTGCCAGTGACCGGCGCCTGACGCCTTCGCATCGACAGCCAGGACGACGCACTGGGTCCCGAAGTGGCGGGCGAGCTCGTCGAGAAGCTCGGGGCGCGCAACCGCGGCGCTGTTGACCGAGACCTTGTCGGCGCCGGCGTCGAGAACCGCCTGCGCGTCGGCGACCGAGCGGATCCCGCCGCCGACGGTGAATGGGATGAAGACATCGTCGGCCGTGCGCCGCGCGAGCTCGACGATCGTCGCGCGCTTCTCGTGCGTAGCTGTGATGTCCAGGAAGACGAGCTCGTCTGCGCCGCTGCGGTCGTAGAAGGCCGCGAGCTCGACCGGGTCGCCGGCGTCGCGCAGCTCGAGAAAGCGCGTCCCCTTGACAACGCGTCCGCCATCGACGTCGAGGCAGGGGATCACGCGCTTCAGGTGCACAGCGCCGACCGTGCCTCGCTGAGCGTGAACTGCTCCTCGTAGAGCGCCTTGCCGACGATCACGCCGGCGAGGCGCGGGTGACCGAGCCCGGCAAGTGCGCGCAGATGATCGACCGAGCCGATCCCGCCGGCGTAGAGCAGCTCTCCATTGATCGCGTTGGCGATCTGCGCGACGACCTCGAGGTTCGGCCCCTCGAGCATTCCATCGCGCTCGACGTCGGTGTAGATGAACTGGCGCACCCCGCGGGACACGAGCTCTGCGACCGCGGCGGCGCTCGGGAGCGCGCTGATCTCGAGCCAGCCCTGCTTCACCACGAGACCGCCGTGCGCGTCGACCGAGACGGCGATCCGCTCGCTGCCGTATCGCTCGAGCGCGCGCTCGAGCATGCCCGAGCCGTCGAATGCAGCGGTGCCGATGATGACGCGCTCGACGCCGGTTGCGGCCGCCCGCTCAACCGCTTCGAGTGAGCGCAGCCCGCCTCCGAGCTGGACCCAGAGGCCGGTCTCGGCGACGATCGACGCGACGCTCTCCAGGTTGACCGGATCGCCGCGCCTGGCGCCGTCGAGATCAACGATGTGCAGTCGCTCCGCTCCGCGCTCGGCCCAGGCGCGTGCTGCCTCGAGCGGCGCGCTCGCGTAGATCGTGCGGCGGTCGAAGTCGCCCTGGGCGAGGCGCACGACCTTGCCATCGAGGATGTCGAGCGCGGGATAGACGATCACTTGCTCGCGACGCAACTCGAGACGAAGTTTCGCAACAGCGCGAGACCGTCTAGCGAGGACTTCTCGGGATGGAACTGCACGCCGACGAACGAGCCGCGCGCAACCGCCGTCACGAACGGTCGTCCGTACTCGGCTTCGCCGAGCACGTCCTCCTCGAACTCGGGGTGGCAGCTGTAGCTGTGCACGTGGTAGTAGGCGACGTCGCTGCGTACACCGTCGAGCAGCGGCGCGTCGCGCCGCCAGTGGACCTCGCTCCAGCCGATGTGCGGCAGCTTCAGACCGGCTGGATCGAGCTCGCGGACCTCGCCTGGCACGAGCCCGAGCCCGCTGGCGCCGCCGTGCTCGCTCGAGCGCTCGAAGGCGAGCTGCATTCCGAGGCAGATGCCGAGGATCGGCGTCCCGCCCGCGCTGCGCTCGACGATCAGCCCGTCAAGACCCAGCTTCGCGAGCCTCTCCATCGCACGCGGAAACGAGCCGACGCCTGGCACGATAAGGCCGTTGCACTCGCCAAGGAGGACGGGGTCTGACGTGAGCGCAACGTCGGCGCCGACGTGTTCGAGTGCCTTCTCGACCGATCTGCGGTTACCCATCCCGTAGTCGACGACCCCCACCGTGGTGGCACTGGGCTCGCGTCGGGTGTCCACAGGTGTGTGAAGCCCAGGCCGGCCCTTCACAGCACGCCCTTGGTGGAGGGCACGCCGGTCTCGGTTGGGTCGAGGGCCACGGCCGCGCGCAGCGCACGGGCAAAGGCCTTGAAGGCGGCCTCGATCACGTGGTGGGCGTTCCCAGGGGCCTGCAGGTCGATGTGGATCGTGAGCTTCGCGTTGTTCGCCAGCGCGCGGAAGAACTCCTCGACCAGCTCGTGATCGAAGCCGCCGGTGCTGCCCCGCGGAACCTCCCCGCTCAGCGCCAGATAGGGCCGTCCGGAGATGTCGATCGCACACAGGGCGCGCGCTTCGTCCATCGGGACGATCGCGTGACCGTAGCGGTGAATGCCGGCGCGGTCGCCGAGCGCCTTGTCGAGCGCCTGCCCGAGCACGATCGCGGTGTCCTCCACCGTGTGGTGGCCGCCGGTCTGGAGGTCGCCGCTGACCGCCACGTCGAGGTCGAGCCGCGCGTGGCGCGCCACCAGATCGAGCATGTGGTCGAGGAAGCCGACGCCTGTTACGCGCTCCCCGGCGCCGCTGCCGTCGAGGGCCAACGTGACTCGCACGTTGGTTTCGCTGGTCGCGCGCGTGATTTCAGCTGTCCGCGTCATCGCCCTGATTGTCCTCGATGGCCGGCAGTCGTGCGCGCATGGACTCGGCGTGCATGCGAAAGCCCTCCGCGTCGGCGATCGCGGCCCCGGCGGGCACCAGCCCGACGAGCGCTTGCGGCGTGATCCGCACCTCTGCCATTTGGCGTGAGAAGTGCGCCAGGCGTAGCCCGGACGCGAAGCGCGCCGAGCCCGCCGTCGGGAGGATGTGGTTGGAGCCCGCCACGTAGTCACCGAACGCGGTTGCGCTCGCCCAGCCGACGAACACGCAGCCGGCGCTCCGCACATCCGGCGCCAGAGCCTCGGCGCCAGGGCCGATCAGCTCGAGGTGCTCGGGCGCGTAGTCGTTTGCCAGCGCGAGCCCTTCTTCGAGCGTGGCGACCTCCGCGAGCACGCAGCAGGCCTCGCTCGAAAGCCCGCGGGCCGCCTCGAGGGCGTGCATGTCGGCCTCGACGGCGTCGAGCAGCGACCAGTCGGGTGCAGCGGCGATGACCAGCGTCGCTGCACCGTGCTCGGCCTGGGCGAGCAGGTCGAGCGCGATCAGGCGAATCGAGCCGGCATCCGCCGCATCGAACAAGACGAAGAGTTCGGTTGGGCCGGCGAAGCCGTCGATCCCCACGCGACCGCTGAGCAGGCGCTTGGCTTCCTGGACATAGAGGCTGCCGGGTCCGACGATCACGTCCACCGGTTGCACTGTCTCGGTGCCGAGCGCAAGTGCCGCAATGCCGTGGGCGCCGCCGACGCGATAGACCTCCTCCACCCCGGCGAGCGCGCACGCGCCGAGCAGGACGGGGTCGATCGGCGGCGGCGTCATCACGGCCACCTGCGACACGCCCGCGGCCCGCGCCGTGACAACGCCCATCACGACGGTGCTGGGATAGGGCGCCTGGCCGCCGGGTACGCAGACTGCGGCGCGCGCGACCGGGAGCTCGCGCACCACGACGGTGTGACCCTGCTCGAGCGGCACCGCCCGCGGGTCGCTGGCGCCCGTCCACGCGACCGACGCGACGTTTGCGATCGCCACCTCGAGGCCAGCCCGCGCGGGCTCGGGCAGCGCCGCGAGAGCAATCTGGAGCTCGTTCCCGTCGACTCGCAGCGCCGGCGCCGGGGACTCGTCGAAGCGCTCCGTGTACTCGTTGAGCGCGCGATCCCCGCGCGCCGCGACATCGGCGATGATCGCGGCAACGTCCGCGCTCACGTTCGCCGCCTGCGGCACGAGCTTGCGGATCTCGCTGACCGTCTCCGGCCCGGCGGTCAGTCGTTCATAGCGCACGTGCCCGTTCCAGTAACTCGTCGATCGCTGCTGCCTTCAGCTTGTGCGCGACCGGGTTGGCGATCAGTCGTGCCGTGCTTTCGGCGATCTCCTCGCGGATCACGAGGTTGTTCTCACGCAGCGTCGTGCCGGTCGCGGTGAGGTCCACGATCGCCTCGACGAGCCCGGTCAGCGGCGCGAGCTCGACGGAGCCCTTGACCTCGATTATCTCGGCCTGGCGCCCCGTGTCCTCGAAGTAGCGCGTGGCGACGCGCGGGTATTTCGTCGCGACCCGCACGACGCCGAGCCGGCGCAGCGCCGCGACGGCCGGGTCGGGCCCGTCGCGCGTGGCGACGACCATGCGGCAGCGGCCGTAGCCGAGGTCACGTAGCTCATAGACATCGCGACCGCCGCCGGCGATCGCGGCATCGGTCTGCTCCATCAACACGTCCTTGCCGGTGATGCCGAGGTCGGCGGCACCCGCGGCGACGTAGGTCGGCACATCGGACGGACGCATAGTGATCAGGCCGACGTCGCCGAAGACGAGCTTACGGTCGTTGCTGCGCACGTCGTCGGTGCGGATGCCGAGCCCGTCGAGCCAGTCGAGCGTCTCCTCGAAGAGCGCTCCGCGGGGCACCGCGATCACCAGCGGGGGCGTGCCGGTCACAGCCGCTCCTCGGCGGCCAGCGCCATGTGCAGTCGATCGACCTCGAGCGCGAAGCCGACGGCGGGCAGGTCGCGCCCGAACTCGCCGAGCAGCCTGTCGTAGCGGCCGCCGCCGCCGAGTGGCATCCCGAGCGCCGGGTCGTAGACCTCGAACACGGCGCCCGTGTAGTAGCCGGGCGCGCGCGTCAGGCCGAGGTCGAAGATCACGCGCTCGGCGACGTCGGCCTCGAGCAGCTCGTGAATCGCGCGCAGGCCGGCCACCGCGTCGGCCACCGGACCGGCCGGCCCATGCAGCACGCCCGCGCCGCCTCGCTGCTGCGGCACCTCCAGCAGCAGGCGGACCGTGTCGTCGTCCAGCGCGAGCTCGCTCAGGCCGCGTTCGAGCCCGACGAAGTCGCCGCGCGCGAGCTCCTCGAGCAGCCGGGCTCGGTCGTCCGTCTGCACGCCGTGCGATTCCAGCAGCGCCGGGTAGAGAGTCGCGTCACCGAGTCCCACGCGGTAGCGCGCGAGTCCCGCTGCGTCCAGCCCACGGCAGAGGACCGTGACGGCCTCCGCCGTCCCGTGCGGCGCGCGTGAGCCGATCAGCTCCATGCCGGCCTGGAGGAACTCGCGCGGCTGGCCGCGCTGCGGACGCACGCCGCGATAGGAGTGCGCGAAGTAGCAGAAGCGAAGCGGGGGCTCCGCGGCCGCGTAGCGCGTCGCAACGACACGCGCAATCGGCACGGTCATGTCCGAGCGCAGCACGAGGACGTTGCCGTTCTCGTCGAACACGCGGTAGGCCGGGCGCAGCGCGCCGCCGGCGCGCCCGATCACGGTCTCGTACTCGAGTGCCGGCGTGTAGACCTCGCCGTAGCCCGCCGCGACGAGCACCTCGCGGATCGCTTCGGTGATCGCGCGCAGCTCGCGCATCTCGTCCGGCAGGACGTCTCGCGTTCCACTGGGAATCGGGTAGATCATCGCCAGGGGACGCTACCGATCGACCCGCGCGGGTGATCTGCACACGCGAACGATTCCCGACCGGGCGCGCTCGCGTTCAGGCTCAGCCGCCGGCGCAGGAGCGCACGATCTTCCAGGCGACGAGCAGTGCCGTCGGCATCGAGCCACACGGATCGCCGCCGGTGTTCCCGATGTCCACCCATCCCTGCCCGGGCGGCTTCTGAAAGAGCTCCGGCTGGTCGGTGGTGCCGAAGTTGACGCCGTTGTAGGCCTGATCGAAGCTGGCCATGGCGTATTTCTCGCCGCCGCAGACCCCCAGGTGGACCGGTCCGACCGGTCCCGAGATCTTGGGCTTGTGCACATCCGGCTGGTAGTGCATGTAGTCGCGGTGCAGCGCGAGCAACGTCTTCCCGAGCGACCGCGGCGGCATCAGCACCTTGCAGGCGCCCGCCGTGCTTGCGCGGCGCGCCACGGCTTGCGGTGCGCTCGCCGCCGCGACGGTCAGCGTCGCGATCGCAATCAAGAAAATCCGGCCGAACACCGCAGCAACGTTAGCGCTGCCGCGATCGGCGCAGCGGATCGCGGCGAGCGGCGACGGCGAGGACCACGGGCGTCGGCACGCAGATATGCGTTGGGGCTCGTTGGGTGTGGCTGGGGCTGTTGCGAGCCCGGCGGCAGGTATCCAGCGCCGCTACGCGCCGCCGTAGGTGACGACGAGATCGGTCGCGACGCCGGCGAGGAACCCGAGCGCGAGCATGTAGAGCCCGAGCGTGCGGTAGCCGTGCCTGCGCACGGCGGTCCAGATCTCTCCGACGACGTAGAGGATCGCGCCGCCGGCGAGGGCGTAGAAGCAGAGCTCGAGCGCATCCGAGTGGACCTGGTAGCCGACGATCGTGCCGAGGAACGTCGGTCCACCTCCGACCAGGCCGGCGAGCCCCAGCCAGCCCCACGACGGGCGCACGCCGCCGAGCGGACCGACGATCCCGAACCCCTCGGTCGCGTTGTGCAGGCCGAAGCCGATGATCAGCACGGTCGCCAGGCCGATCGCGCCTGTCTTCGCCGCAACCCCGATCGCGAGGCCCTCGGCGAAGTTGTGCAGTCCGATCGCCATCGCGATCGTCATCCCGGTCTGCAGGGCGCGACGCCGCGCGTCGATCGTGGTGCTCGCGTACTGCGCGAGATCCTGCGCGCTCAGCGTCGCCTCCTGGCTGCCGCCCCCGATCGGCGGCAGCGCCCGCGCGCGACGCTGCAGCGGCCGCTCGATCGCGGCGATGCCGACCGTGCCGATCGTGAACCCTGCCGCCATTAGCGCGAACAGTCCGAAGACGTGCCCGAACCCCGTGTGGCCTGCCTTGAAGCTGGCCAGCGAGCTGGCGATGATCGCCTCGCCGTGGTTCGTGACGTCCATGAAGATGAACGCCAGGATGCCGACCGAAAACATCGCGAGCGCGACGCGCACGCGGTTGTCGACCGCGTCAAACCGTCCCACCGGGAGCCCGATGTAGATCGTGAACCCGGCGATCGCGCCCAGCAGCACTGTCTCAGCGAAGCCCAACCATGTCCTCCCGGTGGCGTCTTAGGGCACCCTAACACAGGGTCTTAGGGCACCCTAACACATTATTCCGCCTGTGGCGATCGGGAATGGCTGCGGGCGGTCGCGCCCGGCGAAAACCGCCGGTTTCACCGCGCGCTGCGTGCGCGGACGTTCAGAGCACCGCCGCTATAGCTGCTCGACGGCTACCACCGGCTCGACCGGCACGCGCTCGATCTGCGCCCCCAGTTCGCGCAGGCGCTCGTCGATCCGCTCGTAGCCGCGGTCGATCTGCGCGACGCCGCCGATCTCGCTGCGCCCCTCGGCGCACAGCGCCGCGATCAGCATCGCCATGCCGGCGCGGATGTCGGGTGACTCGAGCCGCGACCCGCGCAGCCGCCGCGGGCCGGTGACGATCGCGCGGTGCGGATCGCAGGGCACGATGTCGGCACCCATCGCGGCGAGCTTGTCGGTGAAGATGAGCCGGCTCTCGAACATCCACTCGTGCACGAGCACCGACCCCTCGGCCTGCGTCGCGAGGGCGACCGCGATGCTCGTCAGGTCGGCCGGGAACGCCGGCCACGGCCCGTCCATCACCTTGCGCTTGTAGTCGCCGACGTCGGGCCGCACGATCAGCTTCTGGGCGCCGGGCACGATGACGTCGTTGCCGTCGAGCTCGCTCTCGAGGCCGAGGTTGCGGAAGACCATGCAGATCATCCGCAGGTCGCTCGGGTTGGTGTCGCGAATCCGCAGCTCGCCGCCGGTCACGCCGGCGAGCGCCATGAAGCTGCCGATCTCGATGTGGTCCGGCGCGATCGCATGGTGCGCGCCCCCGAGCCGGTCCTGCCCGTGCACGGTCAGCACGTTCGAGCCGATGCCCTCGATCGGAGCGCCCATCTTGACGAGCAGCCGCGCGAGGTCCTGAACGTGCGGCTCGCACGCGGCGTTCGCGATCCGCGTGACCCCGGGCGTCAGGGCCGCGGCCATCAGCGCGTTCTCGGTCGCCATCACCGAGGGCTCGTCCATGAACACGTCGCCGGCGCGCAGCCCGTGCGGCGCCTCGAGCAGGAAGCCACCGTTGTACTCGCAGCGTGCGCCCATCTCGCGGAACGCGTCGATGTGCGCGTCCAGCCGCCGGCGCCCGATCACGTCGCCGCCGGGCGGCGGCATCTCGGCCCGCCCGAAGCGGGCGAGCAGCGGTCCTGCGAGCAGGAACGACGCGCGTATCTCATCGCTCGCGTCGGGGTCGAGCGCCGTGCTCTCTACGTCCGCCCCGCACAGCGACAGCTCGTTTTCGCCGCGCCAGCTGACGCGCACGCCGATCCCTTCGAGCAGGGCGAGCATCGACTCGACGTCGCGGATCCGCGGCACGTTCGCCACTTCGAGCACGCCGTCGCAGAGCACGGAGGCAGCCAGGATCGGCAGCGCTGCGTTCTTGTTGCCGGCCGGGACGACCGTCCCGCTCAACGGCACGCCCCCGGTGATGATGAACCGCTCCATGGTCTCTTCTGCCCGGCACGATCGCATCGCCGCGACCGCCGCGCAAGCCTAACAGGGCGCGTTGCGAGGACCGTTCGCAATTTCGCTTGCAGTTCCGCCCAGGCTCGAGCCGCCGTGTTCATTGGCGTTTTCGCGTCTTGGTGGTGTCTGTGCGGGTAGCCGCCTCGTTCTTCACGGCGTATCCATCCGGGGCGCCGCCTACCTTACCGAACACATGTTCTGGCGCTCCCCTCACACCTCGACCGGCGCCACACGTCGCGCGCTCGACCTCGTTCGTGCCTCACTGCTGCTCGAGCCTCCGCCCTTCGACTGGGCTTCGGAGCTCGAATGGCCGCACGACGGCGCCGAGTCGCGCGCGCTCGAGCCGCCACCGTTCACGTCCGTGCCGCACCGTCCTCCCGTTCGGGCGGTGGTGCGCGCGCGTTCGCGTGCGGGAGCGGTTCCCGAGCGTCCGCAGCATTGCCTGTCCCCGCTGGGACATGGCTCGCCGCAGGTCTGTTCACGATCGCATGGCCGCGGGCTGGAGAAGCACGCGGCTGGTCGCTGAGGCTGGGAGGCTGACCAGCGGCACGCCCGCGCCGGGGCCTGAAGGGGGCCCCGGCGATTCGGGTTTCCCTGTGTTGCTCGCTGTCGCGGACAGAGGGCGGTACGAAGCGCAGAGCCCCGCGCGCTGGCGGGGCTCGTGGCGCTTTGAAGAACCGGCGGCGACCTACTCTCCCGGGCCCTTGCGAGCCAAGTACCATCGGCGCTGAGGGGCTTAACTTCTCTGTTCGGAATGGGAAGAGGTGTTTCCCCCTCGCCATAGCCACCGGAGACCTTTCGAGACCGCTCCGGCGGGCCTTCAAAACTGCACAGCGCCACGACGGGATCACGAAGTTTCCGTCAAGCCCTCGACCCATTAGTACCGGTCTCCTGCAAGCGTTACCGCTCTTCCAGAGCCGGCCTATCAACCTGGTGGTCTACCAGGGGTCTTACTCCCTCGAGGGGATGGGAGAGCTCATCTCGAGGTTGGCTTCCCACTTAGATGCTTTCAGCGGTTATCCAAACCAGACGTAGCTAACCTGCCATGCCGTTGGCACGACAACAGGGACACCAGAGGTCTGTTCATCCCGGTCCTCTCGTACTAGGGACAAACCCTCTCAGCTCTCCAACGCCCACGGCAGATAGGGACCGAACTGTCTTGCGACGTTCTGAACCCAGCTCGCGTACCGCTTTAATGGGCGAACAGCCCAACCCTTGGGACCGACTCCAGCCCCAGGATGCGACGAGCCGACATCGAGGTGCCAAACCGGGCCGTCGATGTGAACTCTTGGGCCCGATAAGCCTGTTATCCCCGGAGTACCTTTTATCCGTTGAGCGACGGCACTTCCACTTGCTACCGCCGGATCACTAAGACCTGCTTTCGCACCTGCTCGACCTGTCGGTCTCGCAGTCAAGCTCCCTTACTGCCTTTACACTCTGCGCACGATTTCCGACCGTGCTGAGGGAACCTTTGTGCGCCTCCGTTACATTTTGGGAGGCGACCGCCCCAGTCAAACTACCCGCCTGGCAATGTCCATCACCCGGTTGTACGGCGCGATGTTAGAAATCCAATACACCAAGGGTGGTATCTCAAGGTTGGCTCCACGCTAGCCGCAACCAGCGCTTCAAAGCCTCCCACCTATCCTGAGCGAAATGCACCGAATCCCAATACCAAGTTGTAGTAAAGGTTCACGGGGTCTTTCCGTCTAGCCGCGGGTACTCGGCATCTTCACCGAGACTGCAATTTCACCGAGCCCATCGTCGAGACAGCGCTGAAGTCGTTACGCCATTCGTGCAGGTCGGAACTTACCCGACAAGGAATTTCGCTTGAGTTCTTACCGCCGCGATCTTTAGCGGCGGCGGGTGGCGCGTCCTTGATCCGCACCGCGCCTCCCCTGCATGTCGCCATGCAGACGGGACCATCTCTTCATCCGGTGTCCCGGATGTCCGGCGTATGGTCTCTGAGGATTCCGATCAGGTCCTGCCTGGGTTTTTGGCGGTTCATTGTCTCGGCGATCTCAGCGAGATCGGCCAGCCCCTCGCGTGAGAGGTGATGGCCCTTCTCGATGAGCTCAACGCAAGCTGCGAACTTTTCGAAGTTGCGCTGCTTCGCCGTCCGCAGCGGGTGCGCTCGAAAGAACGGAATGATCGTCGCGACCAAATCCGTCCGCCGGCGGACCACGTAGCGGAGTAGGTGCTCCCGGTGGTTGTCGTAGCGCTTGTTGCCAAACACGTGACCAACACCGAAGAATGCCTCGAGCTCATATAGACAGGCAGCGCTCTGCGCTCCCTGCGTGACCACGAACTCGTGACTCACCTGATAGCCGGTCCTGTAGCCGCTTCGGCCTCGCCCGCCGCGCTGGCGGACGAATCCGATCGAGAAGCATCCTTCTCCGTCTACAAAACCAATAACCCAGCCTAGCCTGATCAGCCTTTCCTGCTGGTTTTCCGCACCGTCCGGATTGTCACTGCCCATTATGAGAGTCTAGGGCAAGTACCGGACGGATGCTCGGGTTTTCCAGCATATAGCCGAATGCAATCCACGCTGTTACCAGCGCGGTGGGCAACGAATTTACCTTAGGACCGTTATAGTTACGGCCGCCGTTTACCGGGGCTTAGCTTCGGTGCTTCGGGTCTAGCCCTAACACCTCCACGTAACCTTCCGGCACCGGGCAGGCGTCAGCCCCTATACGTCGTCTTGCGACTTAGCAGAGACCTGTGTTTTTGGTAAACAGTCGCTCCAGCCTATTCACTGCGGCCCCCTCGGGCTCCGCCAGCAAGTGGCTTCACCCTACCGGGGCGCCCCTTATCCCGAAGTTACGAGGCAATTTTGCCGAGTTCCTTAACGATGGTTATCTCGATCACCTTAGTATTCTCTACTTGCCCACCTGTGTCGGTTTTGGTACGGGCACGCGCGCCCTCCCTAGGAGCTTTTCTCGGAGGCATGGCTTCAGGGACTCGCCGGCTTAGAGCCAGCTGGCATCGCGCCTCAGGTGTAGCGGTCCCGGATTTGCCTGGGACCGCCCCTACACGCTTACCCCAGGGCGACCATCGCCTGGGTTCCCTTAGCCGTCCTCGTCCCTCCATCGGTCAAGCGGACGCGACGTGGTACAGGAATATCAACCTGTTGGCCATCGACTACGCCTTTCGGCCTCGCCTTAGGACCCGACTAACCCTGGGAAGACGAGCTTTACCCAGGAATCCTTGGACAATCGGTGGAGGGG
>Ga0187771_10002234_pt1 | contig 13294 bp, 10 predicted proteins | sample 0116_SJ02_MP15_1_FD_133139 | JGI IMG/M metagenome (GOLD analysis project Ga0187771, IMG submission 133139) | Tropical peat soil microbial communities from peatlands in Department of Meta, Colombia - 0116_SJ02_MP15_10_MG | ecosystem: Environmental > Terrestrial > Soil > Wetlands > Peat | place... | reverse complement strand
TGTGAGACCGATACCAGCGAAGTAGATGGTCCCCAGCGCCGTGGTCGTGAACGCCGAAAGGAACGAGTTGTACATGATGTAGATGGTAATGAGACCGGAGATGACGGCCGGGAAGATTAGTCCATTGACCGGTGAGTGGAACCTGTCGCTCACCTTCGCGAACCAAGTGGGGATGAACCTGTCGAAGCCCATTCCGAGCAGATACCTGGATATCACGAGGATGGTCTGGGCGATGGAAGCGAGGAACCAGAGCGAGAACCCGAGGTTCATGAACCACCCCAGGGCCACGTTGTTCCCTGATACCATGGTCGCAACGCTAAGCATCGTAGCCGAGGTTTGGGAAAGGCCGTAGGTGATGGCGTTCCCGCCGACGTACGAAATATACAGCTGAGAGAAAATAATCAGAAGGACACCGCTCACGACTACGACGAGGAAAGTGGCGTACATGGCAGACTTCTTTATGCTCTTCAGCTCGCCGCCGAAGGCTGCCACGTTGTTGATCCACGGCATGTAGATTGCCACGAAGGGAAGAAGGAGGAAGACCCCTAGCCACGTAAACGAGGGGAGGCCACCACCGAGCGCAGGCACAGTGGCCAGCTGAGTGATGTTGGTGGCAGCCGAATACCCCGTACCATTGAAGTAGTAGAGCCCGTAGGTGCCCAGGTAAGAGTTCAACGAAGACTGGACTCCCGAGGGCCCTGCGGCGAGGAAAACGCCCGCCATGACAAGCGCTGCAGCAGTGCCAATCGCGACAAACCCGGCAAGAACCTTGAATCCGAGCGAAGGCCTGACTATGTCGATGATCGTTATCACGGCGATTATCGCCAGCCCTATTGCGATTGCTTCGGGCGCGTTGAAGCTCCCCCCGTAGAAGTTCAGCCCCGTCGCAGCGTTAGTGAGGCCGGAGTTGTTTGTCAACTGACCAAGAGTTGCGAACGAGGGAGCCATCGTCGAGAACAGGAAGAACAGGTCGACGGCTATGAACGGAATCCCCGTGAAGACGAAGCCGAGCATCAGGAAGCCGGCGAAGGTCGGGCTGATGACCCTGCTCAGCCACACGTAGTCGCCCCCCGTCCTCCCTACGCTGTGGGTGATGTAGTAGAAGAGGTATGCTTCGAAGGCTACCGCAATTGTGAACACCCCCACAGCAGGGACAATTTCTTCGGGGTTCGACCCTCCGGGAATCGAGCTGATGGCGGACGCGAATATGATATTGAGGAAAAGGAAGCCTCCGCCAAAACCAATTTCTCCCATGTTCGCCCAGAACATGGTCAGGGGGTTCACGTTCTTCACTACCCCAGTCGCCTCCCTGATCCAGACCGTAGGCTTGGACAAGGACGTCCGCATCCAGGCTTGGACTGGTTGATATAAGGCTAACAAAGGATTCGGGAACACTTAGTCCTCCATTAGTCGCGTGCCGAGACTCGGCGAACAGGTGCGGTTGCGGGTTCACTTCCCTGGTGGGGATTAGGACGACATGGTTCAATCTAAATGCACCAACCCGCTGCCTGATCGCAATCACACTGCAGCGATCTAAACTCAGACCCGCGAGCGGGAGTTACACGAACTGTTGGGGCTCTGTGCGCTTGAACGTTCCTGACTCGACTTCATCGACAAACGCTAACACCTGCCTGTCGTAGTCAGAATATCTCTCCAGGCACAGCAGGTGCCCCGCCCCCCTGAAGACGAGGAGCCTGCTCTTGGGTATACTTCTGTGGAGTTCGGCTGCATTCTCGGGAGGTACCACGATGTCCTCATCGGACGTAATTACCAGGGTAGGCACCTGAATCGTCGGAAGGCGTTCGTGTGAATCGAAACCGGCTACCGCGTACAGCTGCCCCATGTAGCCCTTCGCGTCGTCCCCAATTGCCAGCCTCGTCTTCACGACCTCGTCGAACTCCTCCTTCTTCCCCTCGGAGAAGAGCTTTGATGCGGCTGGCTTCATTCTGTTGACCAGCCCTTCATAGTCGAACTGCCCTGATGCGCTGGTTGACAGTATCTTGAGGACCTCCTGGCTGGGCAAGACCGAGCCCTTTCCGAAGTTCGTGTTGGAGAGGACTAGCCCGCATACCCTGTCCCTGTGTGAAAAGTAGTATTCCTGGGCTATCATCCCTCCCATCGACACCCCCAGCACATACATGTTATCGATTCCAGCATCATCAACGATTGCCTGGATGTCGTCCACAAAGTCCTTCATGGCGTAGGCGCCGGGCGGAGAGGACGACCTGCCGACGCCCCTGTTGTCGAACGTCACTATCTGCCGTCTGGGTGCCATGTCCAGCTTCTGCCTAAACCACATCCAGCTCGAATAGCCGATTCCCTCGACCAACAGGATTGGCGGGGTCTTGGTCCCGAGAACGTCGTAGTAGATTTCTACGTTCCCATTCTTGACTATCAATCTCTCCCCATCACGCTAGCCTACCACGTTGGCAACCACGGTCGTCGCCCCCCAGGTCCATCCTGTTCCAGCCGACGTCATCACCACCACGTCTCCCTTCTTTATCTTGTGCCTCCTCTCAGCAAGGTCCAGCGAGAGGAACGGGTCCACGCCCTGCATATGACCGTACATCTCGAGGTAGATGCTCTTCTGCTCTCCGGTCCCTAGGCTCCTCAGCAGCTCCCTGTGGAACGACCTCTTCATGTGGAGGATCGCGAAGTAGGAGACGTCCTTGAGCGAATATCCGCTCTTTTCAAGAGAGTCGACGACCACTTTCTTGAAGTTTTCACCAGAGACCTTCTGCATGTCCTTCCTCCATGCCCTGTTCTCGTTGAACACCGCCCTGTAGTCCCATCTGCTCTCCCCCCTCCCCCTGTGCCTCTCACCGAAGGGGGCGTAGATCACTTCGCTAAACCTGCCGTCGCTGATAAAGCTGCTCTCGAGTAACTCGTACTTGCTCCCTGGACCGGCTTCTTCGTTGGTGAGCAGTGCCGAGACGGCCCCGTCGGAGGAGTCGAACATGAAGGAAGTGTCTCGGTTCCTGTAGTTGACTATCATGCTCTGCTTCGTGGAGACCGTCACGATTCCTGACGCGGACTGGTCATCCAGGGTCTGCAGCTTCGACTTCGCGAAGTCTAGGCCCACCAGGCTCCCAACGCACTGGGATGTTATGTCGAAGGCGAGCATTCTCGTGTGCAGCGCCTCCCAGGCTATCTTCGTCCCGATGGTCCACACATAGTGGTCCTTGAAATCGGACCCCGCATAGATGAAGAATTGAGCCGACGCAGTCTCCTCCCTGTTTCTCCTGGCGAGAGCCTTCAGGGAAGCGATGCCCAGGGCAGAGGTGGAGAGGTGGCGCTCCAGTGGCTTGGCCAGGACCCCCTGCTTGTCTCTCACCACCTGTGGGGGGAGCCCCGTCGCCGTCGCGAGTTGCTCGTAGGTCTGCCTTCTCTTCGGAAGGTAGATGGCGTAGTCCTTAATGTACACCCTTCTCATAGTTCTCCCTCAGCACCTGCTTCTGGACCTTCCCGATTTCTGATTTGGGGATACTCCGCACGAACACGACATCCTTCGGTACCTTGAACGACGGGAGCGTGCGCTTGAGTTCTTCCCTGACCTTCTCCTGGCTAACCCCCTCCTTCCCCTCCCTAAGGATCACGAAGGCGACGACCATCTCCCCCCATTCTTTGTGCGGCACTCCCACGACCGCCGAGTCGGCGACGAAGGGTAGTCTGTTGATCGCTTCCTCGACCTCTACTGAATAGACGTTCTCGCCACCTGTTTTGATCATATCCTTCTTTCGGCCGGCAAATGTGAAATCTCCCGCGGCATCAATCGTGAAGAGGTCGCCCGTCCTGAAGAACCCGTCCTTGTCGAAACAGGTGGCTGAGGCCTCCTCTCCGGGGAGGTACCCCTTGAAGACGTGGGGCCCTCGCAGCAGGAGTTCCCCCTCATCCGACAGCTTCGCCTCCACAAAGAGCATCGGCTTTCCGACGGAGCCGACCTTCTCCCTATACCTCTCAGGGGAGATGTAGAAGTTGTTCGGTCCAGTCTCCGTGGCGCCATAACCCTGGAAGATTCTGTAGTTCCGGGAAATGAATTTGGCCGCCACGTCCTTTCCTAGGGCTCCCCCCCCGCACCCGAAAATCACTCTGCTGAGGTCATGCTTCTCGAACTCGGAATGCGAGACCAGCCTGTAGAGCATGGTGGGGACGCCTACGAATCGGGTGACGTGGAAGTCGTCCAGCGCACGGATAGTCGTGCTCTCCTCGAACTTTGATGCCACGACTGTCTTTCCCCCAACGAAGAGGAGGGGAATCAGAAAGATGTTCCAGCCACCGATGTGGTAGAGGGGAAATGGGACGTAGGCGACGTCCTCCTGGGTAAACCCCCAACTCAGGACCGTGTTGGCGGCGTTCCAGACGACAGATCCTTCGTGGACGACTGCCCCCTTTGGAAGCCCGGTGCTCCCCCCCGTAAAGAGGACGAAAGCCTCGTCGTCCACCGCTGCTGTGACCACGTGGGCTGGGCGACCCTCTTCTCCGCTCCCCTTCTTCACGAGCGTCTCGCTCCTGATTCCGAGGTCGAGGATATCGTCGACCACTATCTTCGGCGACGTCCTGCCTATTTGGGACTGGATCGATTCCCTCTTCAGCGCGAAGTTCAGCGGCACCAGCGAGGCCCCCAGCTTCCTAGCCGCGAAGAAGACCTCGACGTGCCTGAGAGAATTACTCATCAGGGTTGCGATCCTGCTCCCCCTTCCCACTGCAAGCGATGCGAGATTCGAAGCGATTAGGTCGCTCTCCCTGTCGAGATCAGAGAACCTACGCTCCGTGCCGCTGTCAGCGTCCACCAGGGCCGCTGTGTCACCCAGTTCCGCCCTCTTGCGTAGGAGAGATTCTAGCGTAGTTTCCGCCTGCCTTCGGAGAGTTTGCTCATCTTGCCATCCACCCCACGTCTATCGGTATGGCAGAGCCCGTGATGGCCGAGGCATCTTCAGAGCACAGATAGCAGACTAGGGCGGCAACCTCGTCCGGCTCGATGAGCCTTCTGATTGACGCCTTCTCAAGGAAGACCTTCTCGAGGACCTCGTCTTCCGGAATGTTGTGTACCCTCGCTTGCTGCCGGACCTGCCCCGAGACAAGATCGGTCCTAACATAGGCCGGGCAGACGGCATTGACCGTAATCCCGACGCTGCCTCCTTCGAGCGCCGCGACCTTGGTCAGACCTAGGAGGCCATGCTTAGCAGCGACGTAGGCGCTCTTCGATGGCGAGGCGACAAGTCCGTGAACCGACGCCACGTTCACTATCCTACCGCGCCCCTTCGCTTTCATTATCGGCCAAACAGATTTTGTGAGTATGAACGGAGCACGCAGCATCACGGCCATTATCCTGTCCCATTCCTCAATCGGGAAGTCCTCGATTGGATCGATGTGTTGGATTCCTGCGTTATTTACTAGGATGTCTACCGTCCCGAACCTCTCCAGAGTCCTCTTCGCCACGGTCACGCAGTCCTCGGGTCTAGCCAGATCTGCTGGGACGAAGTAGCCTCCAACCGATTCAGCGACAACTTTTCCCTCATTGTCGAGGTCTGCGACCACCACCCTGCACTTCTCCCTCTTGGCCAGCCTCTCGGCTATCGCCTGGCCTATCCCCCTTGCCCCTCCGGTCACGATTGCCACCCTACCATTTTCTTGGCTACACGCTCTGCTCAACCCGTAGATCCCCCTTTACCGCCAAAAGTGCCAACAGTACTGTTAGCCCCCTGAGTACCCGCAGCTTCTTTTGCCATGCCAGTGGAGAAGTCTTCGAGGAAGAGCGGCACGATTGACTTGCGCTCCTATACGGACATCCTGAGGATTCCGCTGGCCAATGTAATTGAACATCGCTTCTCGTTGCGTATTTTATGGGCTACCACGATATTCACACTTGAAAATCATATTCCCTCTTTATATGAAGTTCAACCAGTTTGAAACAAAAATGAGAGAGAGAACCGAACACGAAATAGCAATACTGCTACTTGCAATCCTTGCATCTTCCGCAGTTCTCACCATCCTTCCGATCAGTCCAGTGAATGCGGCATCGACGACCAAGGTGATCAAGATCGGTGTCGTAACAGACCTTTCGACCGCGTACAGCTACTACGGCGACATGGAGGTCAATGGGCTCGCACTAGGCCTCGCCTATGGCCTGGGAGTCACCAATGTTACCGCAGCCGTCAAGTCTACCCCCAACCTGGTTAATGTGACCGGCGGAGGCTACACATTCGAACTTTACGTCGCAGATGGGGCATCCGACCCAACCACCACCACAGAAAAGGCGGTGCAGCTAATCACCCAGGACGGCGTGCAAATCCTGCAGGGGGCCCCTGACAGTACCGCGACAACAGCCCTTGAGGGCGTTGCCGCGCAGTATCACATTGTCTTCTTCGCCGGACCGGGTGCGGACTACAGCATCACAGCAAACACATTCAACGTCTACACATTCAGGATGGCGAGCAACACCTACCAAGACGCGTTGACAGGGGGTGCCTACGCTGTCGAGCACATGGGAAGGTCCGTTGCGTTCATCGCGCCAGATTACTCCTGGGGATACGGCGAAGTTGCGGCCTGGACGGACGTCATCTCAGCCAATGGAGGGAGGGTCCTCACGACCCAGTACGCCCCCGTTGGGACTACCGACTTCACTCCCTACATCAACAACATCCTAGCAAGCAACGCGACCGTGCTTATTCCAGCGTGGGCTGGGGCAGGCGCGATTCAGCTCTATCAGCAGCTCTACAGCCTCGGAGTTTACAACAAGATGAACGTCACTTCTGGCGTCCCAGACCTGGCGACGTTCGACTCCTATCTGGCGAAGTACATGCCTAACTATGTTGGCATGATGAAGTATGCCTTCAACCTGCCCAACAATGCGGTCAACACCTGGATGATCCAGAACTACATCACCCTCTTCAAAGCTGGGAAGCTTCCTGAGCAGAACGCCATAACATTCCCGCTTCCAGACCTCTTCGTTCCCGACTCATTCGCTGTTGGGCAAGCAATTGTGGCCGCGCTCAACACCACGGGAGGAAACACGACGCCAGCCAACATGATCGCAGCCCTCGAAGGAATGAGCCTCAACTCACCGAAGGGCCCGATGTACATCAGGCCTCAGGACCACCAGGCGTTGCAGGACATGTACATAGTCAAGACAGTCTACGACAATACCTCGATGCAATCCTACTACTCTAGCGCAAGCCAATTCCCGACCGGAAACGTCTGGGCGGGCATCCTCAAGACGGGTTACATAGGAGTCCAACTGATTGCGACACTCAACGGCACTCAGACAGCGCCCCCGATCTACCCCGGCACGGCTGGTCAGCCTAGACCTCCTGTCCAGACTACAACCACGTCAACGACCCCATCTGTGTCGACCGCTACGTCCACGGCCACATCTACGTCCACATCCACCGCTACGTCCACAGCTACGTCCACCCTGACCTCTGTGCTCACGACGGTGTCCACGGTGGTTCAATCAGCCGGCACGCCGGACTACGTCTACCCTCTGGTGGTAGTCGTCATAATAGCAGTGATTGCGGCGATTTTCGTGGCGACAAGACGCAAACCCAAGTGAGCGGGGACTTGCCCCGCTCCCCCATTTTTGAGAGAGTGAGCCGTGGTGTTTGAGAACGTACTGAATGCCGCGATCAACGGCTTTTCCTATGGAATGTTGCTTTTCATTTTTGCGAGTGGGCTGTCCATCGTGTTCGGACTCATGGACGTCCTGAACTTCGCCCATGGGGCATACTTCATGCTGGGGGCTTACGTAACCTGGACCCTCTTCTCCACCACCCACAACTTCGTCATTGCCTTGATTGCAGTCCTCGCCATTGGAGTGTGCGTCGGGGCTGCAACCGAGTTTACGCTCCTCAGGCCGCTCTATGGTAGGCCGGTTTACCAAATACTTCTAACGCTCGGACTCTTTTTCGTGGTCAACCAACTCGTACTTTTCATATGGGGCCCACTCGGCGGATATCTGGGTCCGGAGGACATAGGCGTCCCGCAGGTCATCAACTTCCTCGGAGCGGACGTTTACCTCTACAGAGTTATCCTTGCAGTTGCCGGCGTTGCGACTGCCATAGCGCTTTACGCTTTCCTCAACAGGACCAACATCGGGACTAAGGTTCGGGCAGGTTCGGAGAGCAGGGAGCTGGCCGAGATCTTTGGAATCAACATCAAAACCCTAGGTACGGCAATCTTCGGGCTCGGCACGGGTCTCGCCTTCTTCGCGGGGGGTCTCGCAGAACCCTGGGTGGGCGCCGTCCCGTCCACGGGCACGGACTTCCTGTTGCTCGGCTTCATCGTGGTAATCGTTGGGGGGATGGGGAGCTTCAGCGGGACCTTTCTGGGCGCGGTGTTAATCGGCGTAGTCTACGAGTTCAGCCAGTACTTCCTCCCTGAAATCACCTTCGTGGCACCCCTCCTCATCATGGTGGTTGTTCTTCTGGTTAGACCGTCAGGACTGTTTGGCAGGGGGAAGAGCTGAGGTGGCTGGCACTACGGCGGCTGCGGTACTGTCTGAGTTCGCTAGGTCGAGATGGTTGCTCGCGGCCTTCGTTCTGATGTCTCTGCTGCCGCTTGTCTATCCTTCGCTCTACTGGCTCACAATCCTCTGCTATCTCTTCACCATGGGGCTCTTTGCGCTCAGCTACGACCTTGTCCTCGGAAGGACCGGAGTGCTAAGCTTCGGGCACGCCGCCTGTTTCGGTCTCGGGGCGTATGCTGTCTACTGGGTATACCTAGCTGGTTACCCCTTCTGGCTGGCCGTCGCCACGGCCATGCTGCTGGGGGCGGTTACAAACGTCGCCATGGGAACTGCGCTCAGGCGAGTGAAAGGAGTGTATTTCGCGATGTTCACGCTCGCATTTGCGGAGATCATCTACCTATACCTAGAGAAACAGACCTCCATCACGGGTGGGACGGGAGGTGTCTTCTCGCCACGTCCCGATTTCCTGCAGAACCCTGCTCTGATCTTCGTCTTCATAGGCATCGTCGTATTGGCAGCCGTGTTCATCGCCTGCTTCCTTGTGTTCTCTTACATGAGGAAGGGCGCAAGGGTGAGGGGTGCCGTTGGCCTTGTCTTGCTGGCGTGCCTTGTCGGTTACGCACTCTACAGCCTCGATTCGAGCGTGCTTTCCCAGCTCCAAGCCCCTATCAACGCCTTCACGGTCAACGCCTACCTCCTCTCGGCCCTGCTGATGTTCTTGTCCTACTACTTGGTCTCCAGGCTCTCCCTCTCTCCATTGGGGGCGATTATGACCGCCATCAGAGAGAACGGCGAGAGGATGGACATGGTGGGCTACGACACCTTCAGGTACAAGCTGGTAATCATGGCGATATCCGGACTCTTCGCCGGCCTTTCGGGGGCGATGCTCGCATCTCTCGCGAGTTTTATCCTCACGCCCGACGTGATGAGCGCAACCTACACCCTCAACGTCCTGCTGTACAGCATCCTCGGAGGGATAGGGACGCTAGTTGGCCCGGTGATAGGCGCCTTCGTCGTCGAATTCCTTCATTTCAACATCGGAAATATTGCGAGCTTCATCGGCGTTCCCTCAATTGCGAACTGGTGGATGCTCATCATAGGAGTCTTCTACGTCGCGGTCGTGCTCCTCCTTCCCTACGGAATCGTGGGGACGGCAATGATGAAGGGGAGGCGGACGCTCGACGCGCTCCGAAAGGCGGTTGGAGGTGGAGAGAGCCGTGCCTGAATTCGAGGTCATGAGGACGGAGGCGCTGACGAGGAGGTTCGGAGAGAAGGTTGCGGTCTCCAAAGTTAACCTGAGTGTGAAAGCGGGAACCTGTCACGCGGTGGTGGGCCCGAACGGCGCCGGGAAGAGCACGCTCTTCAACCTGATCTGCGGGGTCCTGAAGCCGACGGCGGGGAGGGTTCTGGTAAGTGGGATAGAGACGACCAGGTTCCCGCCCCACAAGATTGCAGCGCTCGGGGTCGGAAGGTCGTTCCAAGTCCTGAGCATCTTCTCCAACCTCACCGTACTGGAGAACGTCAGAATCGCCGCCCAGTCGTTGGGGAGGACCAGGACAAACCTGAACCCGTTCTCCTTCGCCTACTCCGAGACGAGGTTCATCGAGATGGCTCACGAGGCGCTCGAGGTGGTAGGCCTGGCTGACAAGAGCCCCCTCCCTGCGAGCGTGTTGACCCCGAGCGACAAGCGGAAGCTCGACATGGCAATTGCCCTCGCCAGGAAACCGAGAATCCTCCTCCTCGACGAACCGACCGGCGGTGTTTCTATCGAAGATATTCCCGCGGTCATAGGAGCCGTCAAGAACGTCAGGGAGAAGTGGAATCCGACCCTGCTTCTCATCGAGCACAAGATGGAGGCGATCAAAAGCCTGGCCGACTTCATGACGGTGATGGACAGAGGGGCGGTAATCGCCGAAGGGACAACAGGGGAGATCGAACGGAACGAGCACGTCCAGGAGGTCTACCTGGGGAGGACCGCATGACGCCGCTCCTGAAGGTAGACGGCCTCCACTCTTACATCCAGCAGTTCCACGTTCTCCAGGGAGCGTCCTTCGAGGCGGCCAAGGGGGAGGCCACAGTAATCCTCGGCAGGAACGGCGTGGGCAAGTCCACTCTTTTCAGGAGCATACTCAACATACTGAAGCCAGAGCAGGGGCACGTCTTCTTCAAGGGGAACGAGATTACACGTCTCCCCACACACAGGATAGTCAGGATGGGGATGGCAATGGTGCCTTCGAGTAGGTCCGTCTTCGCGAACCTGACTGTGAAGGAGAATCTGAAGATTGCCTACAGGGAGTCGAAGTCAGAGTTTCAGAGCAGAGTCGCCGGCGTCTTCTCCACATTTCCTGAGCTCGAATCCGCCTACGACAGGAGCGCGGCCAGCCTCAGCGGAGGGGAGAGGGAGATGCTCGCTATCGCCTGCGGGCTGGTGAACAGGGCAGAGCTGTTGATGCTCGACGAGCCGTCTGAGGGACTTAGCCCGTTAGCTGTGACCAAGGTGATGCAGGCTCTGAACCAACTGAAAAACGAGACAACAATACTTCTCGTGGAGCAGAACTTCAACGCCGCGAAACTGGTGGGGGACACCTACTACTTCATGGACAAGGGGCAGATAATCTACAGAACGGGAGCGAACGACCTCAGGAATGACAGCAACACACTGAAGAAATACTTGGGCGTCTCCTTCTAGCACGCGGGAACGTCTGGGACTTCTCAAAGGTTCTCGTTCTCACAACGGATTTATCAGCGGAATGCATCCCCACGCACGGGTTGCCCCTGGGAAATCGAAGGCTCGCCGCGATTATGTTCACGGACATGGTTGGCTACACAGCCCTTGGGCAGAGGGACGAGTCGCTTTCGTTAGCTTTAGTAGAAGAACAGCGTAAGTTGGTCAGGCCAATACTTGCAAAACACAACGGGAGAGAAGTGAAGACCATTGGGGACGGTTTTCTCGTCGAATTCCCCAACGCAGTTGACGGTGTCAGATGCGCCTACGATATCCAAAGGACCATTAGAGAGTTCAACCTGTCTCTCGCAACTGACAAACGAATTCACCTGAGAATAGGCATCCATGTCGGCGAGGTGGTCGAGAATCAAGGAGACATCGCTGGGGACGCCGTCAACGTAGCGTCGAGAATAGAGTCAATCGCAGAAGACGGAGGGGTCTGCCTCACGCAGCAAGTCTACGATCAGGTGCGGGGCAAGGTGGACTTCCGCCTTGCGAGCGTTGGCGCAAAGACGCTGAAGAACGTCACGGAGCCGCTGGAACTGTACATGATGGTAATGCCCTGGGACGGGGAAGTGACAGGCGGCGTACCAGCACTCGACAAAAAGAGGGTTGCCGTTTTGCCTTTCGCCAACATGAGCCCCGACCCCAATGACCAATATTTCGCCGACGGTATGACAGAGGAACTCATCACCTCGCTCTCCTGTGTGAACGGACTTTCAGTCATAGCCAGGACGTCTGTCATGAAGTACAAGGGCGGTTCGAAGGGCGCGTCCGAGGTGGCCAAGGAGCTCAACGCCGGTACACTGGTCGAAGGGAGCGTCAGAAAAGCGGGGAACAAGCTCAGGATTACCGTACAGATGATTGACGGGCAAACAGAGAGTCACGTATGGGCCAAGAACTACGACAAGCAGATGGATGACATCTTCGTCATCCAGAGCGACGTGGCGAAGCAGGTGGCCGACGCCCTCCAAGTACGTCTCCTTTCAACCGACGTGAAGAAGCTCGACAGAGTTCCGACCTCCAACATCGAGGCATACACCCTGTACCTGAAGGGAATCCACTACATCAACCAGGCATTCGGTGATCCAAGACCTCTCAAGACGGCCATGCTACATTTTGAGGAAGCAGTGGCCAACGACCCGAACTTCGCCCAGGCCTACGCCCAGCTGGGATACTGCTACGATCAACTGGGTTTCTTCGGCACGATACCTTCGGGCGAGGCAGGGCAGAAATCAAAGATCAACGTTGAGAAGGCCCTGTCCATCGACGACGCTCTTCCCGAGGCCCACTGTTTCATGGGCAGGGTGTACAGGAACTACCTGTGGGACTTCCGGGCGGCCGAGAGAGAGTTCGACCGCGCAATCGAACTCAGCCCAAGCTACGCCGAAGCCATAGGCAACAGCGCTCTTCTGAAGGTCTTCGACAGACGCTTTGATGAAGCGGTGGCCCAAATCAAGAGGGGTCTGGAGCTCGACCCCGCGTCTGGCAGAGGAAGAGGTTTCGCCGGAACAGTCTACCTCTACTCTGGTCGTTACGAGGATGCAATCGAACAGTTCTCCAAATTCCTTGAATTCGACCCGGGCAGCAGCTACGCCATCAACAACCTCGGCCTTGCGCACATCCAGCAGGGAATGCTGCAGCAGGGGCTCAACGAGGTGATCAAGAGCTCATCAATCGGTCGTCCTGCAAGTCAGACGGATCTGGCCTACGCCTACGCCAAAGCAGGAAAGCCGGACGAGCTAAGGCGCTTGCTGAAGCAGATGCTCGAGGAAGTGACCCGAAACCATGAGCTTGATGTCGCGATTGCAGCTGCCTACGCCAATCTGGGAGATCCTGACGAAGCCATGGTGTGGCTAGAGAGGGCCTACCAAGAACACGTGGGATTGCTTGTTTCGACAAACAACGATTTTGCCTTCGATGTCGTGCGCGGAGACCCTCGCTTTCAGGCTCTGATGAAGAAGATTGGGTGGACGAACACTTAGAATCAAGCCCGCCCTTATTCGGAGAAAAGCCTCTCTCTGGCCCATGAAAAACGGCTTCCTAGTGTGACTCCCAATTCTTCACAGGCTCGCAAAATTGCGAAGCAAGCCAGCGGACGAACC
>Ga0187771_10002233_pt1 | contig 13296 bp, 12 predicted proteins | sample 0116_SJ02_MP15_1_FD_133139 | JGI IMG/M metagenome (GOLD analysis project Ga0187771, IMG submission 133139) | Tropical peat soil microbial communities from peatlands in Department of Meta, Colombia - 0116_SJ02_MP15_10_MG | ecosystem: Environmental > Terrestrial > Soil > Wetlands > Peat | place... | reverse complement strand
TCCGATCTACTGGACTGCTCCAAGTAATCAGGACATAACCTGCGCCAGATGACATGAGCGAGCTTGAACCCAACTTCGTAGATGCACTGATACGCACCCTCGAAGTATTTTCTTGATACCTCCAGTTGATCGCCAACTTTCAAATTATCTGGGATGTTACATTTATGCTCAGCACATACTGATAGTTACTGCGAGGAAATCTTACCGTCTGTATGCACAAAAAGATTTCGGCGCTCAGTTAGTTCGATGAATTGAGGCCAACAGGGAAGATCCTTGTTAAAAGGGGTTTTCAATTTCTCTTTAAGCCATGCGAACTGATCAGCATGGCTCTTTCTTATTACGGTTTCAATCTCCTTCTCCACGACATAATCTCTGGCCGATATCAAGTCTGGAAAGCTCACGAGTTGTGTATAAGATAAAGCTTTGTCGGAATAGTTCAGCATTTCTGGTTTGACCGCAAACATGAAACGGATGATCCTGCCCAGAAATGAATCGTACTGGGAAACCAGAGCCGTAACGAAGTGCCTGGGGATCAGACGGTATGCGTTGCGAAAGTTTTGGTTAATCTGTTCCAGTTTATTGGCTTCTGAAACGTCATCAATCTGGAGAATATAAGTAGCTGAATCATCAGTTTTTTCTTTTAATTCTGCGTGTTCGGCCAAAAAGTCTTGATATTTCTTATGTGTATCTCTGCGGAGTGCGAGGGTCAAACTCATTATGAGTGGGAGGGACGTGTGTAACGATTCAATGTCTTGAGTAAATCGTGATATGTCCTCCACCATCGTCTCGGTTGGATGCTGTACTTCACTCGTCATGTCTATTTATCTCCTTGGTGACTTTAAGAATCAGCCGGTGCTGAAAGCAGTTGTCTAGAGTGTACCATTATGATTTCTTAGCTTTTAATAATCCAACAGGTAAACCCCCGGCTTTGAGACTGTGTCGCAATTGTTCTTTGACAATAGAATATTAGAAATCAACCGTAAAAAGTTAAAACCGATAAAATATCTGGCGCAGTTGAATCATGTTTCTTCTATTTTGCAATTGTACTTGCCCTTTTCTACTAGCCTCAACAGCCAACCGTAACCGGATTTAGTTCGTTTAGCTTTTCTATAAGTGTGCCGACTCCAAAAATCGTGATCATCCGGACAATATTAAAACAAGTTGCTAAAAGTGATGTCTCGGCTTGAACTCCATCGCGCCCCCGCAAGAGAAAAGCATCTGTTTTTAAATTCCTCTTAATATGGCCGAAAGGATGTTCAACCCTTGTTTTCCGTCGTTTGTAAATCACTTGGGATGATACTTCCTCATATTGTGCTTCCAGTTTTAGCTTTACGTCTTCATTGTGCAACCGTTTAATCGATCGCCCTCCCTTAGCTTGTGTACACTGACCATAGTGCTGACAGGCATGACATAGCTTCTTGCTTTTTATATGATAATGACGCTTGTTTTTCCTCTTATCCATACTATGATAGGTCAATGGATGGCCTTGTGGACAAAAGTAACAGTCCAGCTCTTTGTTGTATGTAAAATGACTCTTGCTGAAAGGACCTTCTTCTTCGTGTAATGCCTGCCGCTGCGAGGGAACAATTACCTTTACCCCTTGTCCATCAATCTTCTCCACTTCACCTGTATCCGCATATCCGGCATCGGCACAAGCTATTTTGCATGGTTTCTCCAAAACTTCATTGGCCTGTTCAATTTGTCTGGCAAATTGCTGCCTGTCATTGACTTCTGCTGTTGCTTCTGTATGTACGATAAGTCCATGTTCGTCATCCACTACGCTCTGTACATTATAGCCGGCATGGGTTCCCTGAATGCTCTTGATGACTCGGCAATCAGGATCGGTCTGATTAATATGCTTTCTATCGGTTGCTGAAAAAGAGGCAACGACTTCCTTGATTCGCTCCTGCAAGGTTTGGCTTTTACTAAGCTCCTTGTCCATAGATACATAAGAGGATATTCCTTCTTCTGATTGGTCGGCGGTTTCACAGTCAACAAGCAACTGCTCAACCCGGTTATCAATATTGCTCAAAAGTTTCTCATAATAAGCTTTATCATGGGTACGGTGACGTGCTGCATTAGCTCTTATCTTCGTCCCGTCAACAAACAGAACGTTGCCGGCAATCAAATCCAGTTTGATGCACATACCAGCACATTGATACAAAACCTTTTGTAAGGCTTTCTTATTGTTACGCCGAAACTCAGCTATTGTCTTATGATCAGGTTTCAAACCGCCCATCAGCCAGATAAACGCTATATTATGGTAACATTCTCGCTCCAGCTTCCGCGAACTTTTTACTCCGTAAGAATAACCATAAACCAGCAGTTTGAACATGCTGCGGGGATCGTATTCAGAATTGCCTACTTTATCAGGATTGATGTCAATTCCCAGTTGCCGGAAATTCAAGGCTTCAACAAACATATCATAGGCTCGGACGGGATTATCTGCACCTACGTACTCTTCTATGCTCTGGGGCATTAAGTCCATCTGATAACGGTCGCCGCATCGATAGGCCATAGTGTATTCTCCTTTAAAAATACTTTATCATATCAGCATACCGATATAAAAAGCTTTCTCTTGCCTTTTAACTTTTTTCTAATATTCTATTGTCAAAGAACAATTGCGACACAGTCTCTTTGCCGGGGGTCATTTAACTGTGTCAATTAAGGACTTCAGCCAATGTTGAATGCCACTTAAATGAAGGTAATCCTTAGAAAAATACTAGATACTCCGTTACAGGAAGGTAGCCGCATTTTATATAAACATAAAATATTATGTCAAACCGTCGCATGTTTCACTCCGTATCCAATGAGCTGTTCCGGCAATCCGGCCAGCAAGTTGCAGATAAAAAGCTAAGATACCTTGGACCGTATCTACAAAAAGAGAATATCCACATTGATTCTTATATTAGGAAGAACTTAATAAGTGACTTTACTGCTTAGCATCATCACCACAGGTCTCGCAGTGGCAGGTCTCCACCCCTGGCCTTTTCAAAGGACTCCCGACCTTCGCGAAATGAAAATACGGCGATTATTATGGCACCCACAGCATCCATACCCCCGATGCCTGTAAGCTCGTAACCGGTGCTTGCAAGCAGCAGGACCCAGGAAAGCCACAGGCATACCCGGCTGCAATTCGCATCGGCAAGAATAGCATCAGAATGTAATTGACGTCCCACCTTCACCTTGTAGCGGATCAGAACCCACATAACGGATATCGAGATTAAGGCGATGACAATTCCCCAAAATGTAGTCTCCGGCTTGTGGCCGCGATACAGATTTAACAGGGCACTAATTGTCAATCCGACAAACAGCAGATAAAAAGCTGATCCAGTAATACGCAAAGCTGTGCTCTCGAATCTGTCTGGATTGCTTTCCGGCTGACGCTGAATGCGTTGAATCATATGCCAAATGCCAATGCCGGAAATGACCTCTACAAAAGAATCCAACCCGAATCCAAAGAGAGCGAGTGTACTGTCTTCCGCTCCGAAATAAACAGATACTAAACCTTCCAGTGTATTATAGGCAATCGTAACTACCGCAAGTATGGAGGCTACTCTATATAGTGATGCAGTATTAGCAACGGATTTATCCATTCAGAATTTTCTCTTCCATCCAGAATCGCTTTCTAATCCAATATATCTTTTTTCATCCGCTCGAACTCTTCCTTTGTGAGTTCACCTTTAGCGCAGCGCTTTTTTAAAATGTCCAAACCGGTCTCAGATTCTTTGCATGGATATCTGTCCCACCACAGCGGCCTAAATCCTCCACAGCCAAAGAGGAAATAGAGGACAATTACGATGACTACTAGGAATATAATCGGCATTAACATAGGAAATATCCACCAGCCTCCCCACCAAAAATGCTCTCCTGGATACATTGGCATCTCCTTTCTTAATTGTCTCAATTAAACTGTATCTGGGATGACCAACCTGAAGGACATGGATACTCACTGCAGGTTGATTACCCGCTGCTGTTGAGAATACGGCAACTAGAGTGTTTCCTTTTCTCCCGAAGTGAAATTGCTTCCGAGGTAGGCATTTACAAGTTCTTCGTTGTCCTTCACCTGTTCCATACCGCGCCGGATCATTGCCCCAGTCTGGGAGCGGGCAGGGGCGGCGGGTGCGTAAAGGAGTTCCTCCAGGAGTTCCGGCTCGGTTGCGCTGCGAGGAAAAAATTCAACGCCTCCTGCACGAGGTGGCGGTGGTGCGGTGAGATTGAATGCTGCGGACAAAAGGAGGGGATCGCTCTGGTTTCCATCATCATCTCTTGCGGTGACCGCTATGTGGTAGATTCCCCGTTTCCTAGGAAATTCAGGCCATTCATCGGGAATGACTATCTCGGTTTTATCTCGAGGGATGGTTTTTGAAATCACCTCCGGCGTGTCTCCCCATGAAAACGTTTCCGGATTGATTGGGTGGGCCTCAGTGCCGACATAGACCACATAGCCAGTGGCTCCGGCCACAGGCTCCCACCATATGCACCTTTTCTGAATGAACGGCATAGTCCGGCCTTCCCCAGGGAATTATTCGGTCAGATCCTGATTATGCTGTCGAAAGACCCGAAAGCATTACTCTCGACGTTTTGATTCCTGTGATCAATATTCCATTCCCCGTCGACGAGGAATTTGTATCGATAGGTGCCCGGCGGCAATTCCATCCGCTTCTCCCAGGACCCGTTTTCGCCGCGCAGCAACCTGCTTCTTTCGTCTGCGGCCCAATCATTGAATTCACCAACAAGGTAGATTTCATTTGCTGCCGGCGCATCAATGACGAAGGTCACCTCCCGCATGTCCGTTCCGTACGCCACTTCATTCGGCTTCCACACCTGCGCATGCTGGTCACGCCTCATTATCTCGTCCGCGAGCATCACGTAATCTCTAGCGCCGTTCGACGTCTGGTCGAAACTGATGACTGAAGTGCCTTCAGAGACTGCCCGCTTAAGGGAAACATTATGCCGTATAACGGTTTGAAGCAGTCCGTCACCGAAAAATGACTCAATTTCATCAAGTATTGATTGCGAATACTTGGTGCGCTTATCAAAAAGAGTGGCTAGGGCACTGATCTGAGGGGTGCGACCTGTTTTCTTTTCCACCAGGTTGATCATTCCCAGAAGTTTGCCGACACCGAAAAGGGTAAAGGGACTCATATCGATAGGGATGATGACCCAATCGGCCGCTCTCAAGGCATTAAAGGTTAGAAAGCCCAGACTCGGGGGACAATCAATAAGGGTATAATCGTATGAATTGCAGTCGGACAAGGCTTTACGGAGCACTGAGATCGGATCTTCTCTGTCGTTGAGTTCCTGCTCAAGGGTGGAGAGTTGTGCATTCGACGGCAGGATATCGAAACCCGGAGAGACATGCACAATACAGCTTTCAAAAGGACGTTTCTTCTCCGGTTTTTCTGTCAACATGTTATACGCCGAGCTGTCGGGTGACCGGTCGTCTTTTCGCAGGGCAAAGGAAGCATGGGCTTGGGGGTCCAGATCGATTACAAGCACCTGCTTTCCGTTCTTGGCGAGGGCTGCACCAAGGTTTATAGCTGTGGTTGTTTTGCCGCACCCGCCTTTTTGATTTGCTATGGCAATCGTCTTCATGTCGGGTCCTCCTTGATATTTAATAAGGCATTGCTTTTCACGGGGTGAGTACAAGGAGAAGTAATTCTTGATTTAAGAGGATTGTTGACGCAAAAAATGGAAGGCAGCGCGGTTAAGCATGGCAGGTATGTGTAGGATTGGTTGATCTTCATAAGAAGCAATCCAAATTTTAATTGTTTTTTCCTATATCATAATCACCGGGAAAAAAACATAATTTATTTCCATTTGGCGAGCAGTAATTCATATATTAGCTGAACTTCTGCCCTTAAAATATACTTCGTGTTCTTGGAGACGGCATACGACTCTGCTATCCTTTCAGGTGCAACAGAGTGATCTCCGGTGGGGCGTTAAGCCGCACGGGAGTGAAGGTGGTGCCGATCCCACGGCTCACATATAACCGGGAATTATTGATCCGGAATAAGCCCTCCGGATAGGGGGTCCGGAGGTCGGCAAGGCTGAAATCTACTCCCGGTAGGAGCAGTTTTATTTGTCCGCCATGGTAGTGGCCGGCCAGTGTCAAATGTACTCCCATGAGGGCGGCGTCGGGAAAAATTTCCGGGCGGTGCGAAAGGAGTATTTTCGGGATGGTTTCATCAAGCCCATGCAGCGCAGCACCCAAGTCGGGGTAGCCGGCGCAGAGGTCATCGATCCCGGCGATAGCAAAAGGACCATGCCCTGTATGAATCACCTGGTTTGTATTATGCAGGAGTGTAATATCATAGCGGCTGAAGATTGCTTCGATAGCGGTAAGTGCTCCGTACCAGTGTTCATGATTGCCCAGTGTGGCAAAGGTACCGTACCGTGTTTGAACACGTGCCATCTCCTCCAGGCAATCGGGGAGAAATGACAGCGAATTAGAAATGTAATCACCTGTGAGAAGTAAAAGATCCGGTTGGAGAGCGATAACCCGATCTGTGTAATACCGGATCTCTTTCCTGTTCATATAAATGCCCGCGTGGATGTCCGTAAGCTGGACAGCCCGCAGGGAAAGGCCGAACGGAAGGGTCAATTTCTGCACATCACAATCCCTGCCGGTGGAGACTGTGCTGTATCCGCAAAGAAGCAGCGGCGCTGCTGCCACACTGCTTAACCCGGCTTGGAGAAAATTGCGGCGGCCTGCATTCACAGTCTCCGGCGTCTCCTTGCCGGCCAGACGGCGATAGGTGCGCGCGGCTATTTTTGCCACTGCACCGGTTGCCTGGAATAGGCAAAGAAGCAAGGCAGAGAAGACAGATCCAAGGCCCCATACGGCAGATGGATAAAAGAGCATGTACTGAACTGCTCTGGATGGGTCAGGCCATGGGACAGGTATGAATAGGAAGTACAGATTAAGAGCAAAGAGCAAAAAAATTACCGCGCCCACTGTCAGGCTGGCCAGTGTCTTGAAGCGCCCGGATTTATGCGATGACCGAATGATGCGATGAATGTGGACGAAGATATATATCTGGGAAAGCATCGCAAGACTCAGGATTATCAGGCGAAGAACGGCATACTTCATTCCGAATGTCATTGTGCAAGCTCAATCTTTCTATGATACTGTGCCTGAGATTTCTCTTTCATCAGGCTATCATAAACAATTCTGACAAAAAGATCAGGTTTCAGAAAACCATTCCCCCAGGCCGGGTCAAAATCGCGCGTCGGCCGGGAGGCAATAACAGCGTCCAGATTCTTTCCCGCGTTGATCTCGCGATTGATCCTGTCTCTTACTGCCGTCAACATCTTGCGGTATGCCTCTAAGCCGGTCCTGTCGGACAGAGGACCATGTCCCGGGATTATTTTTGTATTGTCATCACAGAGCGTAAGAATCCGTTGCACCGCCGCGATCATTCCATTTATCGAGCCGCCCGCAGAAAGGTCGATGAAGGGATACATGCCGTTGAAATAGATGTCCCCCATATGGATGACATTCGAATTTTTGAAATGCACGATGGCATCCCCATCGGTATGGACCTTATCAATATGAAAGATGTATATTTCATCTCCGTTCAAATGAAACGTCACGTGCTCGTTGAAGGTAATGACGGGCAGGGCTGGCGCAGGCAGGGGGGATATAGTTTTTTTCAGAAACTCGATGTACTGATCGGTGCTCAAACGCTTGCGGACATTCTCGTGAGCCAACAAAATGGCGCCTGACTTCGCGAAATTTTCATTGCCGCCCGTATGATCCTGGTGCCAGTGCGTGTTCACAATGAATTGAATGGGTTTACTGCTAACAGTCGCGATGGCGGCCTTGATCTTGTCTGTCAGAGGGGCATATGAAGTATCGATCATTAAGACGCAGTCTTTCCCGGCAGAGATGCCGATGTTTCCCCCGGCTCCCATGAGCATGAAAACGTTATCCGTGACTTTCGTCGTCTGGATTTGCACATTGGCAAAATCCTGAGCCGTGGAATACGCTCCCGGTGCGCCAAGGAAAAGAACAAATAAGAGAATAGCTATCAATTGAATTCTGCGGGCAAACATATAAAATCTCCTTTTACAAATTAAAGATGCGACGTATTAATGGACGAAATATCTGCTACCATTTGCAGCGCTCCTAAAAAACGGCTTGTCAATGATAACTGCAAGCGGTAATTTTATCAATATTTCATAATCCGTCAATGGAAGAATTTAGTTCAGGGGAAAGGGTGTATTAAAGGGATAAAATAATTGAATAGTTTTTTGTTACAGCCTGCCGTAAGTAAACTGCTCAGGCAAATTGGGCATAAAAGATATCTTTACCCGCTTATTTCAAAAATTAAGTGTTATTATATTTTGTTAGGTTAGATGAGCGGAATTATTGCGAAGCGGCTCTTTTTTATACCGCATCACATTTCTAATCCCGGTGGAGACTGTTTTAAATATAAGATATTTTCCTCATTGTCCATGATACATAAGACATCACGTCCGCTCAAGTTTTTTAACGGCTTGTTATGGACAAAAAGCTGGAGATCGCCATCCGACCCCATGGTCACTATCCCGGAATCAACTTTCATTACCTTGCCCCCCTCGGGAAAATGCACGCCTGGGGTAGTTGGGATGCGCCATATTTCAGTTCCTGGAAAGAGTTCTACGACAAATGAACCGACATACTCTTTCTGCAATTTTCGCATTAAACGCCTCCTTTTACAAAATTTATTAATTTTTATAAAAAGAAAATCCTCGACATGTTTAACTTTCCGTAATCGTGGCTATAAAGACCTGGATGCTGGAGTCCCGCAGACCGGTTTTCTAGTTTCCTGTATATATGTTAATGCTGCATCTCCGGAATCGGTAGATTATTAAAGAACAGTACAAGAACTATTTATGAATTTTTGCGGCATTTTCATCAAAATTCTGTAAAAAAGCAATACTAAAAAAATATGGGAACTTTACGAGTAAAAACTTGTATTATCCGACAAAATGGTAAAATTTATAAAACTATCCACTGAATCAGTAGATTTTCATACATTCTTTATGACATAACCCCCGCTGTGATATATCCTATAATGAGGCATGTGAGTGTCAGCGCATGGACTTTTATCGTGGCAAGGTTTGCGGGGGCCATCTTCATCTTGTCCATGTAATTAGCACTAAGTATCCGGAAAGAGTTATACGCAATAGGAATTGTGAGGAGACCCAGGAGAATACTGAAAGGCGTTATCCTGAAGGATACAGACAGAAACATAGTGCCGTATGCGCAAATCAGACCGGCGACATATAATACAACACCCGGCTTTCTTCCAAAACGGGCGACGAGATTTAGCTTACCCGCCCGGCGATCCTCCTCGTAATCAGGTATTTCATTAATGACGATCATGGACCACATAAGGAATCCTGGTACCAATGAAACAATAAAAGGTTCCCATGCAATCGAACATGTCTGCACATAGAATGCGCCGAGGCAGACAACGGGTCCGAAATTAATGAGAAGGCTCAGTTCTCCAAACCCTCGGTAGCCATACCTTATGGGCGGCATTGTGTAAAAGACGGACGAAAATACTCCGATGAAAGCGAAGATCAGAACAGGCCAGCCGACAAAGATAGTCAGATAAATAGCTATTACAATCCCTGTCACATAACAAAAAATCGATGCCGCCAGGACATGACCGGTGGGAAGGAGTCCCCCCACCAGAACTCCGCTGCCCCCCGTATAGGGATTTTTCTCTTCACCGTGGGAACGATCAACGGCATGGAGATAATCGAAGACATCATCGATCATGTTCAGACCAATGTGATGCACCGACACGCCGATAATCACCAGGATAAAATACCACAAGTTGAATTTATGGAATGCCGCCCATGCAATTACGCTTCCCAGCAGGGCGGGGAAGATGCTGGTGGGCACGTAATGGAGACGGAATGCCTGGATCCATGTGCCTACGATCCCCGGCTGCCGCCCGTCGTTAGGGGAATATCTCATCTTCAGAGGCATCGCGTTTGTCCTCCTTTATTACCTAAAAAGCTTACATCTAGGCCTTGAAAAACAGAGATGTATTTCCAATGAATGAGATCATCATTTCCAATGTATGCCCCAACCTCCGAGGCATTTTATATAAAATTTACACTATGGCAATGTATATTTTTGTGAAGGCATATGATCTTGATGATTGTGTCAATAAGAATTAAGGCATTTTGAAGAGATAAATTAGCCATTACCTGATTGAATGATTTCTCTATTCTTAATAAAAAAATCTGATATAAAAAGAGAGTATCTGAGATGCAAACAGGAGGAAAACGAAGATGACAAAAAAGACGATGCCGAAGAAACCCCTGACAAAGTGCCCAGCGTGGAAGGCACTGGCGGAGCATTACCGGAAGATCGGCAATGTTCATCTAAGGGAACTCTTTGCCGATGATCCCGGGCGCGGTGAGCGCCTGGCAGTCGAAGGCGCCGGCCTTTACCTCGACTATTCGAAGAACCGAATCATAGACGAAACGATCAAACTCCTGATAAATCTTGCCGGGGAGTGTGGCCTGCCTGAGCGCATTGAAGCCATGTTTCGGGGTGAAAAAATCAACGTCACAGAAAATCGTGCTGTCCTCCACGTTGCCCTTCGCGCGCCAAAGAGCGAGCGGATCATGGTTGAAGGGGTAGATGTCGTGCCCGCGGTTCATGCTGTTCTTGACAGGATGGCTGCCTTCTCGGAGCAGGTGCGCAGCGGGCAGTGGCTGGGATACACCGGCAAGCCCATTCGTAATGTTGTCAACATCGGCATTGGCGGCTCTGATCTCGGTCCCGTCATGGCCTATGAGGCGCTAAAGCACTACAGCAAGAGAGACATGGTCTTCCGCTTTGTCTCCAACGTGGACGGCACGGACTTCGCGGAGGCCGTTTATGATCTCAATCCTGAAGAGACACTGTTCATTATCTCTTCGAAGACATTCACTACCCTGGAGACAATGACCAACGCCCACACAGCGCGCGTATGGGCGCTGAAAGCGCTGCATCATCATGGCGCCGTGGCCCGGCACTTCGTGGCTGTTTCGACAAACTCTGAAAAGGTGGCGAAGTTCGGCATCGACACAGAGAACATGTTCGGGTTCTGGGACTGGGTTGGCGGCCGGTATTCGATGGACTCGGCCATAGGTCTTTCGACCATGATCGCCATCGGGCCGGAGAACTTCCGGGCTATGCTCGCAGGCTTCCGTTCGGTGGACGAGCACTTCCGAAACTCTCCCTTCCATAAGAATCTGCCTGTACTAATGGGATTGCTCTCTGTCTGGTATAATAACTTCTTCGGAACTGAGACTGTTGCCGTCCTCCCCTACGACCAGTACCTCAAACGCTTTCCGGCCTATCTCCAGCAATTGACGATGGAGAGCAACGGCAAGCATGTAACAATTGAGGGTACGGCTGTCAACTACCAGACATGCCCTATCTACTGGGGCGAGCCAGGCACCAATGGTCAGCACTCATTCTACCAGCTCATCCACCAGGGGACTAAACTGATCCCCTGCGACTTCATCGGCTTCTGTCAAACGTTGAACCCACTTGGCAATCATCATGACGTGCTCATGGCAAACCTGTTCGCGCAGACCGAGGCGCTTGCCTTCGGGAAGACAGAAGATGAAGTCAGGGCGGAAGGTGTATGGGAAGAACTGATACCGCACCGCATCTTCGAAGGCAATCGTCCCACAAATACCATTCTCGCAAATCGGCTGACACCGGAGACGCTCGGGAAGCTCGTTGCACTCTATGAACACAGTGTTTTCACCCAAGGGGTGATCTGGCAGGTGGATTCCTTCGATCAGTGGGGCGTCGAGCTGGGAAAGTTACTGGCGGCGCGTATCATTCCTGAGCTGGAAAATATCGAGGAGTCTGCACTCCGGCATGACAACTCGACTAATACGCTTATCCGGCGCTACCGCAGGCTCAAAGGGAGGCGGTTCTGAATGCCGTTAAACCTCACATAGGTTAACCAACGGTAATTACAAAAATTGAAAGGAGGTTTGCTATGACAGCAAAATTGAAAAATTTACTAATATTTTCCTTATGTCTGTTTTTACTGTGTAGTTGCGCATTAACCCGGGCCAACATCCCAATCGATAATGATTCGGTTCAACCAGGAACAAGCGTAACAATGATGGGAAAGAGCATCAAATTGGTGGCTAAACCGATAGCTGTCGGCGATTCACTCCCATCGGTTGACCTGGTGGATGCAATGACCATGAAACCGGTGGACCTTTCCAAAATGAAAGGAACGGTCCTCTTCTTGAGTATCGTTCCTTCTGTTGATACCCCCGTTTGTGAGGCACAGACACACTACCTTGGAGAAAAGGGCAACAAACTCGCGCCTGAAATCATTAGGATTACCATCAGTCGTGATACCCCCTTTACCCAGAAACGATTTGCCAAAGAGGCAAAACTCGAGCACATCCAGTTTCTTTCCGACTATAAGGAAGGCGCCTTCGGGCGAGCAACCGGTCTCTTGATGGATGGGTTGATGCTTTTGGCGCGCTCGGTCATCATCGTGGACAGGGAAGGAAAGGTACGCTATATACAGGTAGTTCCCGAAATCACACATCTTCCCGACATGGAGCGGGCGTTTCAGAAGGCTGGGGAACTGGTAAAGTGAACAGCCTTTCCTGATGATTTGTGAATATATAACTGTCATTTCATGAAGATCTTTCAAAAAGTGGTGAGGTGAATACAGAATGAATGAAAAAAGCATTGATCAGGATCAGAGGAATATCTGGAAGGTAGTCGAGGTGGTGCCTGAAAATCATGACATCAACTCATTATGTCTCGAAGGGACCGATGAGAAGTTCAACCGCAGAAAAGCGGGCCAGTTCGCATCTCTTATGATTATGAGACCTGAAGGATGGAGCGAACCGCATTCGTTCTCCATTTCAAGCGCTCCCGAAGATTCCATTCTGCGTCTGACTATTAAGAAGGTAGGCAAGCTTACCTCTGCTATCCCGGATTTGAAACCGGGAGATCCGGTAAAATGTTTAGGGCCGCTCGGCATTTTCTGTAAGGATGTTGACATCAAGCCTGTAATCGTCATGCTGGCCGGCGGCGTAGGCGTAGCACCGTTTCTGAGTGTGCTCCGGCACTTAAGAAATATCAAGGCTAGCAATAAGGCAATACTCTTCTGGGTAAACAAGGGCATTGAAGATGTCTTCTCTGCAGCAGAAATCGGGGCAGTGACCAATGAACTGGCCCTTTCTGTTGTTTACTGTTTTAGCCGTGAAGACGATGTGCAAAAATACTTCCGCCAGGAATATCCTGGCATA
>Ga0187771_10002232_pt1 | contig 13296 bp, 13 predicted proteins | sample 0116_SJ02_MP15_1_FD_133139 | JGI IMG/M metagenome (GOLD analysis project Ga0187771, IMG submission 133139) | Tropical peat soil microbial communities from peatlands in Department of Meta, Colombia - 0116_SJ02_MP15_10_MG | ecosystem: Environmental > Terrestrial > Soil > Wetlands > Peat | place... | reverse complement strand
CTGTCCTACGGCTGTTCGCTATTGTACAAATCAAACCACCCAGCGTTGTGGGAAGTTAGGCTGAAGGGCGATCAAGCAGGGATTTGGCCGAAGCCGGAGCCGCACGGTACACGGAACCCCTAGTTCATCAGCGTTCTGCGCCCAGGAAAGCCCCTGAGAGCGAAGGGAATCTTAAGCATCCGCGTGCCCATGTCTGCGAGGCGAATCGGATCAGCCCAGCGCCGATTCGGCTTCGGCGATGCTCGGGTACGACTCGAACAGCGCTTCGACTCCGGTGATTCGCAGCACATTCTGCAACTGGCGATTCAGCCCGACGAGCGCGAGCTTCCGCCCGCACTTGTTGCAGGAAACATATACGCGCACCAGCGCGCCAATGGCCATCGAGTCAAACGTGGGCACTTCGCTTAGGTCCAGAATCAACCGCGGCGTGGTTACAGCCTGCACCGCTTCATGAAAAGCGGACGACGTGGAGTGCGTGATGCAGCCTCGCACGCTGACAACGTGCACGCTTCCATTGGCGCCCGCGCGCCCCGTCACCTGGAATGGTTCACCCGGCACGGGCCGCATTCTAGCCCGATTGCCTGCTGATTGCGCCCGCGAAGTCGAACGTCGGAACGGCCCTCAGGATTTTGCCCACTGGCGCAGGCCGCCTTTGATCGCGTTCGCGCTGTCGCCCATCTTGGACTTCGGCGGCAGCCCAGCATCACATCGGCTTCAAGGCCAGTTTGCCGGCTTCCGTGAGCGCCCCGCAGCGGAAAATACCCGCCTCTTTGCCGGGCTTGTCCGACCAGTCGTAATAGATGATCGCGGCCAGCCGGCCCTGGCTGGCAAAATGTCGAAAGGCTTCGCGCAGCTCCGCAATCACCAGCAGCCTTTTGGTTTCGTCGATTGGACAATGATCCGGCTGGCCCTTTTGCGAAGCGTTGGGAATTCCGTACTCCGTCAGCCAGCAAGGCTTGTCTGCCCGGCACTCCGAAAAAATATCCTGGCCCAGCGAGGCGACTCGCGTTGCTACCGAACGGCTGGGATCGAGGCCGGGATAGACATGTACGCCATAGCCATCAACGAACCTGTCCAGGTCGTTTTGATGCAGGAACTTGATCGTATCGGGAAGCCTTACCGCAAGCATGCCGTTGAAGCTCTTTTCTCCCCGTTTGCTGATGTTCGCAATTCCCGCCGCGACAATCGGCGTACGCTGATTCAGTTTGGAATGGTCCCGCAATTCCTTCAGCGCTCCCGCGATCCTCACGTAGTTTCTGAAGCCTGCCGCAATGGGAAGAGCTTCCGGGTCGTTTGGATTGACGAGATCCGCGAGTTCCAGCAGGCGCCCGCTTCCCGGGGCCGCGATGTCGCCGTTATAACCCGAAGTGTTGATCTCATTACCGAGTTCGAGACCGGCGAGGCGCACCCCGGACGCCTCTAGTTGGTCCAACAACGGCTTCACTGCAGCAGTGAACTCCGGGGGCTTGAGCTCCGACAAAGCCAGGCTCGCCCATAGCTGGTTCTTTTTTGCGGCTGTCGAACCGGTATGCGGGTAGATGATGGCAAGGGTGCTGACGCCGTGCTGCCAAGCCCGGGTAATAAATTCAACGGAACCCGGCATGAGAGAGACGCGGATGGTCTTCACGCCGTTTTCGGCCAATTGCTTGGCCATATCTTCCAGCGACAAATCGGGAGGACGATACCACGCGTTGACACCTACGATCACACTATCGCCTGCGGCCGGAGCATTCCATGCCGCAAGGGCGCCGCACCACAAGCACGCGATCACAATGATCTTTAGTGTGCGCATAGGCCCGCCCCTGGACGGGCGTCAGGCGAGGCCTGGTTCATTCCGCCGGCGGGCATGATGCCCGGCCTTTCCTACCAGAATGGCCGGGACTGAGTCAGGGACACCCAATGAGCGTCAGGACTTTGCCCACAGGCGCAGGCCGCCTTTGATCGCGTTCGCGTTATCGCCCATCTTGCATTTGGGCGGAAGCCGCTTCAGCTTCTTCGCGTTGCCCCCGCCGAGCACCACGTGGTCTGCCGCCAGCGCCGCCGTGAAGTGCTTCACGATCCGGTCCACGTGCTTCTCCCATTTCTTGCGGCCCATGCGTTCCAGGCCGCGCAGCCCGGCGTAATCCTCGAATGTTTTCCCTTTGCGATAGGAGAGGTGAGCCAGCTCCAGCGGTTCCAGCTCCCCGTCCACCACCATGGCCGAACCCAGACCCGTGCCCAGGCCGAGGAACAGCATACGGCCTCTGTCATAGCTGCCCAGGGCCTGCATGGCGGCGTCGTTGATCAATTGGACGGGCTTCCCAAACGCCTTTTGGAAATTGAACCCCACCCATCCGGGACCCAGATTGCGCGGGTCGTGCGCCGGGCATCCTCCCGCCACCATGCCGGGATAGCCGATGGAGATGCCCTGAAAATTCATCCCGCGAACCGCCTTTTTGACCTCGCGCACCATCCGCGCGGGCGTCAGTTTCGGTCCGGAGGGAATCTTGATCGCCTGGGCTATCCCCGTCCCGGCGACTTTGACGTTTGTGCCGCCGATGTCGAGCACCAGGATGCGCTGGGCGTTGCGTGCTGGCTTCTTTCGTTTCACGGTGTTTGGTCTCCGTGTGAGATTTGGCTAGGCGGCTCCAGATCCTCTCGCCGGTTCCTCAATCCACCAGCACCAAGCCATGGGCCGCTTTCGCCAGTGCAAGACCGGCCTAACTTCGCAAGAGGATACCAAAGAAGTCTGCCTGGAGCACAGGGCTCGACGCGTGCGTGTGCTGAAAGGTGCTTCGGAGCATCTTCGAAGGACTGAGCCGCCGGGGCAGCTCTCCGTGTCACCTGGCGCGAATTACCTCGAAGCGGGTATTCCCCTCAAAGGTCAACTGCCCCTGTAGTTTTTTGAGGGTCTGGCCGATAACCACCTAGACCAGCAACCGCTCCACCGCAAATTCGTCTGGCTGCCACGGACGCGGCGCCCATGCTCACACTGTTCTTCACTCAAGCTCCTGTTCCTCCTCTCGCGCGAAGGGGCGGGTGTGTGTGATGGTCACCCCGCTTCGAGTACTGCTGGTCGAGGATTCCGAGAACGACGCGCTCCTCCTGGTGCGCGAACTGCGCCGCGGCGGATACGAGGTCACCCACCAGCGCGTCGATTCCGCCAGCGCCATGCACGCCGCTCTGGACGGGGGAAAGTGGGACCTGGTGCTCTCCGATCATTCCATGCCCGGCTTCTCCGGGACTCAGGCCCTGCAGTTGCTCCGCAGCCGCAACGTGCATGTGCCCTTCATCTTTGTGTCCGGCACCATCGGGGAAGAGATGGCCGTTAGCGCGCTCAAATCCGGCGCGCAGGACTATCTGCTGAAAGGCAATCTCAAGCGCCTGTTGAACGCCGTGGACCGCACGCTCCAGGAAGCGGAAGGCCGCCGCGAACGCCGCCGCCTGGAAACGCAAGTGAACCAGTTGCGGCGCTTTGAAGCTATCGGCCGGCTCGCCGGTGGAATCGCCCACGACTTCAACAACGTCCTCGGCTCGATTCTCGGCTGGGCTGACCTGGGCCAGGCCGACCTTCCGGAAGGCCATCGCGCCCGCGAGCGCCTGGAAAAAATCCGCGCGCAGGCGCAGCGGGCCGCCGCGCTCACACGCCAGTTGCTGGCTTTCGCCCGCCGCCAGGTGCTCGAGCCACAGAATCTGGACGTCAACGCGCTCATCCGCGAGTCCATGGGCCTGATGGCCAATGTGATTGGCGAGCACGTCCAGATTGCCCTGCATCTGGCCGGCGATCTGGACCCGGCGTTGGCAGACGCGACTCAGGTCGAGCAAATCATCATGAATCTCTGCATCAATGCACGGGATGCCATGCCCGACGGCGGAAGTCTGACCATCGAGACGCGCATGACCGAAATCAAGCCCGGCGTCGAGGAATACCGCTCCTACTTCCGCCCCGGACGCTACGTCCAGCTCACCATCGCCGATACCGGCATTGGAATGGACTCCGTGACGCTCGAGCACATCTTCGAACCGTTCTTCACAACAAAAGAGGTGGGGAAGGGCACAGGGCTGGGTCTGGCCACCGTCTACGGTATCGTCAAACAGCACAATGGAATCATTGATGTAGAAAGTGAGCCCGGCCGCGGTACTCGCTTCCACGTCTATCTCCCCCTCGGCAAAGGAGTAGTAGCCACACGGGAGAGAACAGCCATCCCCGAGACCAGCCGGGGGTCGGAAACCATCCTGATCGCCGAGGATAATGAGGATCTCCGCGAGGCTGCCCGCGAGATGATCGAGTCGCTCGGTTACCGCGTGTTGCTCGCGCACGACGGCGAGGAAGCCGTGCACTTGTTCAAGGAAAACAGCAACACCGTGGACCTGGTCCTCCTTGATGTGGTTATGCCCAAGCTGCACGGGCCCGCTGCGTTGGCCCAGATCAACCTCGTGAAGCCCGGTGTCCCCGTGCTGTTTACCACCGGCTACGCCAGCGAGGCAGATTCGCTTGCGGCCACCGGCCGCAACCGCACCGGCGTGCTGCAAAAGCCCTACGGGACCATCTCGCTCGGGCAGAAAATCCGGGCGCTCCTTGATGCCTCCGGCCGCTCGTAGGGGCATCCGCCGCGGCCGATAGCCCCAGCATTGCGCGTCCGAATACAAACTCTTGGCTTTCCCCGGCGCGCCGTGACGCTTACAATGCCCGCTTGGCCTTCCTATGATTGATTTATTCAAGAATCGGCAGACGCAGCGCGAAGCGCACATCGGGCTGGCCTCGCCTCTCGGTCGGCTGGAAACAGCGGTGATGGAGATTCTCTGGTCGAAACGGGAATGCCGCGTTCACGAGGTTGTGGAAGCGTTGGACCGCGGGCTGGCCTACACCACCGTCATGACCACGCTCGACCGCCTGTTCAAGAAGGGCCTGCTCGACCGCACCAAGCACGACCGCGCCTATGTGTATCGCCCGAAGCTCAATCGAAAGGAATGGGAGCGGCGCCGCGCCACCGATCTGGTGGCCCGATTCCTCGAGGGAAGCGGGCCCGCACGGGAGCTGCTGCTTTCCTGTTTCCTGGATGCCGTCGGCGATCAGGATGCCCCGCTGCTCGATGAGTTGGAGAAAGAAATTCGCAAGAAGCGCCGCGAACTCTCCCGCCGGGGTGGGCCATGATCCCGGGCTACTATGGCCGGCTGTTGTGTCTGTGCTTCGCCTCGTTCTTTCTGGTGCACACCCTGGCGGGGGCCGTCGTGATTTTGCTGGCCCCGGCGGCTTCGCGGCACGCGCGCGCGATGCAGGCGCAATCTGCCGCGCGCCTGCTGTTCTGGCTTCGGCTCATTCCCGGTGCGCTGGCCTCAATCGTCATCGCGGGGCTGTGCGTCCCCAGCTATCTTTGGTTCGAGCCGCAAGGCCAGGCAGAACCGATCGGACCGGTCTGCGCCGGCGCCGCCGCTCTGGGGATGTTCCTGTGGGTGATGGCGGGGATTCGCGGAGTCGCCGCGCTCGCGCGCACGTTTGCCTTTGTGCGTAAGTGCCGGAAGTCCGGCCGCGAACTCCGCGTTCCCGAAGAACCAGCCCCGATCCTGGTTGTGGACGCTGCGGCTCCCCTTCTTGCGCTTTCCGGAATCGTCCGTCCCCGGCTGTTCCTTTCCCGAGGCGTGTGGGAGACGCTCGCGCCCGAAGAGTTGCAAGCTGCCCTGCGTCACGAGCAGGCGCATCGGGCGTCGCGGGACAATCTAAAGCGGCTCGCTTTTCTCTTGTTCCCGGAGGTCCTCCCGTTTGTCCGTTCGTTTGCCCCGCTCGAGCGCCATTGGGCCATCGTTTCCGAGTGGGCCGCGGACGATGCTGCGGCAGATGGCGATGACCGGCGGGCGCTGTGGCTGGCCTCGGCGCTCGTGCGCGTGGCGCGCATGGGGACCGGAGCACAGCCCGCCCTAGCCGTTTCGCTCACGGCTTGCGGGCGCGGTCTGGAAGCGCGCGTAAACCGCCTGCTGCGCACGTCGCCTCAGCTCCAGTCATGCGCGGACCGAGGTAGAATCGCCCTGCATCCTGGCGTCTGGCTGGCCGGCGCCTTCGCTGCCGCCCTGATTCTTTTTCCTGCTGCGCTTTCCTCCGTTCACCTTCTCCTCGAACTGCTCCTCCGCTAGTAGCACGCTTGAGAACCCGGACCACTGTCAGCCCGCCTGCCGTGAGGGCAGTCGAAGGCAGTACGTCGCGGCGGACGTGGGACCTGTTTCTCTAAGAATGGACCGTGTCCTCAGCCCGGCTGTAAGATGGCTCTAATGAATCCCCTGCTGAAAATGATCTGGCGGTGGACTCTGCTGCTGGCTTTGCTCGTCGCGCTGGTGTACGCGGGGGAAGACCTGCTGCTGCGCTACCGCAGGGCGCATGGCCCGGCCAGCGCTGTCTTCGATAGGATCACCACCTACGAGGCAGGCGAGGTCAAAGGCGGCAAGCTGGAGTTCTATTTCGACCAACCGGGCGTCGAACTATGCGTCCGCGCCCTCTTCCCCCACTTCGGCGACACCCCTTGCTGGTACGCCCGCCGGCACACCATCAAGGTGCTGTCCCGCAGCCACCCGTTCGCCCCGCCGCCCCCCCATGCGAATGGACGCCCCGTTCCGCTAGCGGTGTTCACGGCGCGCGTAGTTCGAAGCTGGAACTGATTTCGATCGCACTTCTCAGCGATCGGTATACCGGGCATTTCCCCGCGAAAATCCCATGCACGCGCTCGATAGTTTCGCGCTTTTCCTCTGCCGCGACGATTACGAAGGCCACGTGAATCCGCTTGATGACCAGCACGCCTTCTTCCGCTTCCACTTGGCCGTCTACCGTACAGGACGCCCGCCCCTCGTCAGGAGAGATTCCGCGCGCTGCCAGCGCGCCGGCAAATGTGCCGAGCATTCAACCCCCGGTCGCTGCCACCACATAATCGAGTGTGGCGGCATGAGGTTCCGGAAGCTGATCCTCGGGGATGCCGTAATGCCGGGCAATGGCCCCGTGAACGCTGAAATAGACGGGCTTTGGCTCGCCGGGGAGCGTGGCCACGCGCAGCGGCCCCTTCTTTCGTTCGATTCGAACCGAAGAGCGATAGACAACCGGATCATGGCTCATGAGCCCCTCCTCCGATCCGCCTGCGCTTCCTCGGCCCGCCCCGTTTTCCCCCCGGGCCGCCCGTTGAAGTTTACGCCGGTCCTGCCGATATGGACAAAGAAGCGGCGCTGGCCGGATCTCCCTCGCCGGACGGCTGGATGTTGACCAGAACTTGGGGTACTGCCATGACGCACACACATCCGTTGCCGGCGACCATTCTCATCGCTGACGATGAAGAGGCCAACCGGGAAATTCTCTCTGAGCTATTAGTAACCGAGGGCTACCGGACGATTCCCGCCGTGGATGGAGCCGAGGCGCTCAAGCTGCTCCGGTCGCAGCACGTGGACGTGGCGCTGCTGGACGTCATGATGCCGGGATGCACCGGATTTTCCGTCTGCCAGCAGGCGAAAGCGGACCCCGCCACCCGGCTGATTCCCGTGGTGCTCGTCACCGGGTTGAACCGCAGCGAGGACCGCATCAAGGGCATCGAAAGCGGCGCGGACGACTTCCTCAGCAAGCCCGTCGATCGCGGCGAGTTGGTGGCGCGCGTCCGGTCGCTCTTGCGTTTGAAGCAGTTCACCGACGAACTGGAGAGCGCCGAAACCGTGCTGTGCAGCCTGGCCATCAGCATCGAAGCCAAGGACCCCTACACCGTGGGTCATTGCGACCGCTTGTCCGTTTACGCCGAGGCGCTCGGCAAGCGCATCGGCCTCGCCTCCGACTTGCAGATCGCCTTGCGCCGCGGGGGAATCGTCCATGACCTCGGGAAGGTCGCCGTGCCCGAGCACATTCTGAGAAAACCCGGCAAGTTGACGCCGGAAGAACGCAAGATCATGGAGGAGCACCCCGTGGTGGGAGAGCGCATCTGCGCGCCCCTCAAATCGTTCCGCAATGTGTTGCCCATCATCCGCCATCACCACGAAAAGCTGAACGGAACCGGCTACCCCGACGGCCTGAAGGGGAAAGCCATTCCTCTCACCGCGCGCATCCTAAGCGCCGTGGACATCTACGATGCGCTGACCACGGACCGGCCCTACCGCCGGGCGTTTTCCCGCGAAGCGGCGCTGGCCACCATGTACGAGGAAGTGCGAAAAGGCTGGTGGGACGGTGATCTGATCCGCGAGCTCGAACTCGTGCTCAATTCCTCGGAAGCGGAATTGGTCCGCTAGGAAAATCTGAGAGGAACTTGTGGGCCCACGCGGCCCGGCGCCACTTTTGCGCTGCGCGGCCTTCCGCTCAGCTGCAACTCTGACCGGAGCGCCAGCTTGCGAATCATTGGCGCCAGGAACCAGAGGGCCGCGCCCAGTAGCGCCGCCAGCACCACCAGGATAAGGATCACTCGCCCCCAGTGCCGCTTCTGGCGGTATTGCACAACCCCGTGCGCCTTCGGCAGCTTCCCCGCATAGTGGCTGGCAACTTGGGCTGGCCCAGGCGGCGCGGGCGCTGGTGGCAGGGGATGCTTTGACCGCTCGATTTCCGCAGTGGATTCCGGATCAAAGGCCGCCGCCCTGGCCGGCGCCGCAGGAGGCGTCGGCGTCGGCGGTGGCGGTGGCGGAGGCGGTGGTGGAGCTTGCCGCACCGGAGCCGGCGGCGCAGGCGGAGCCGCGGCCGGGACCGGCGCCGGTCGTGCCGCAGGTGCCGGCGCTGCCGCCGCGGCAGCGGCGGGTGCTGCGGCAAGCTGCTCTTTAAGACCTGCTTCGAGCGCATCGTGCATTTCCTGCGCGCTTGCAAATCGCTTCGTCGGATCTTTTTCGAGCGCCCGAAGAATGGCCGCTGCGAGCGCCGGGCAGAGTTCCTTGCGGAACTGGCGCGGATCCGGCGGCGGAGTTGCCGCGTGCGCCATGAGCATCATCACCGGCTTCTTTTCGACAAATGGCGGCCGGCCGCAAAGCAACTCGAACAGGATTACCGCGGCGGCGTATAGGTCCACTGCGCCCGTCAGTTGGTCGCTGGGAACGCCCTTCACCTGCTCGGGCGACATGTAGGCGGGCGTTCCGATCATCACGCCGGCCGCTGTCTTTTGGCTGGCGAAAAGTTCGCCTTGCTCTTTAACTTTGGCCACGCCGAAGTCGAGCAGCTTGGCCACTTCTTTGCCGTCTGCGGTCTTGCCCACCATGATGTTGTCGGGCTTCACGTCGCGGTGAATGATGGTCATTTTGTGCGCCGCGCCCAGTCCGTCCACCAGTTGAATCACCAGGTTGACGGCGCGCGCAATATCCATTTTGGTTCCGGCAGGCACCAGTTCGTCCAAATGCGGGCCGTCCACAAACTCCATCACGGTGAAGGGAGTGCCTTCCGCCGTCTCCGCGTAGTCGTGCACCTGGACGTCGTTCGGGTGGTCGAGCGCCTGCATAATGAGCGCTTCGGACTTGAACCGCTGGCGGAAGCCGGGCTCCTGGAGCAGGCGCTCCGCTACGACTTTGAGCGCCCAGATGTGGCCGTCGGACACGCTCTTGGCCTTGAACACCGCGCCCATGCCACCCTCGCCCACCTTGGTGATGATCTCGTACTTTCCACCAAGCACGGTGCCAGCTGTTATGTCCGTCGCGCTGTGGAGGTCCGTCCCGTCCTTGGCGCACGTGGTCTGGTCGTCCGGGTATTGGGACTGACAAACTCGGCAGATCTTCATTTTGGCCTGACCAATATACGCACTTTGGGGCGGTATCGCCTAGCAGAAAGTGACACGCGATCCGCTGGCTCTGAACTGAGCCTCATCAGTTTAAGATTCGCCATAGAATCTAAAGTTCGTTTGCTACCGGAGTAGCGCACGTGACGACCGCGGTCAACATACCAGAGTGGGGAATACCGCCGTGGAAGATTGACTTCCATCCGGCAGCCCGCCGCCTGCCGAACGCGGTGGATTTCGCGATTATCGGGGGCGGATTTACGGGACTGGCCACCGCCGCTTGGCTTCGCCGGCGCGCGCCCCGGAAAAGCGTTGCGGTATTCGAAGCAAGATCCCTCGGCGCCGGCTCGAGTGGCCGCACCGGCGGAATCGCCCTCGCAGAATCCGCGGCCGGGGACCTCCCGGGGCTCGGAAACGTGCTTCGCGGCCTCTCGCGCATTTTGCGCACGTTGCGCGTGAAATGCGACCTCGAACTGGGCGGCGTGTATGAACTCTTCCACCGCTCTAGCCAGGCCGGTTCGCCGATTTCCTGGGCGGACTCCGGCGGCCTGCAGGTTACCCAGAAGGTTCTCGGGGGCTCGGTGGATCCCGGAAAACTGGTCAGCGGATTGGCCCGCGCAGCCCACCGGAGGGGCGCGCTCATCTTTGAGAACTCCCCCGTGGAGGACGTAGCCTACGAGACTCCTCTGCGGCTCCGCGTGTCCGGCCGGGAAATTATTGCGCAGTGCGCGCTGGCGGCTACCAATGCCATGTCGCTGGAGTTGAGCGGACTGGCAGCTCGGGCCCAGCCTACCTTCACTCTGGCCGTGGCGACGGAGCCGCTCACCGCTTCGCAGCTCAAAGCCCTGGGACTCCATACGCGCCGGCCGTTCTACACGGTTGATCTGCCGTACCTGTGGGGCCGGCTTCTGCCCACGAACGGCGTCATTTTCGGCAGCGGCCTCGTTCATCTGGAAGATTGGCGCGACCTTGCGGGGCTTTCCCTCGCTGCAGGTGCGCCCGCCGAATTGCTTGCCAGGCTCCGGGAGCGCGTCCGCGGGTTGCATCCCGTCCTGCGCAGCGTGAACTTCACGCATCGCTGGGGCGGCCCTATGCTGATCGGCGAAGGCTGGAAGCCCGTCTTCGCGCGCCATCCGCGTTCGGCCAACGCGCTGGTTCTTGGAGCCTATTCCGGCCACGGTGTGGCCCTTTCCGTCTATCTCGGCTGCTGGGCGGCGGAAGTTCTGCTGGGGCGCCGTAAGCTTCCCAATTGGAATGCGTGATTGCTGTTTCGAAGCTTGGGGATCAGGCAGTCACCGCGGCGTCGTCAAGCAACCGGCGAACCTTGCGCAGCAACGCCTCGCGCGAGAATGGCTTTTCGAGAAACGCCGCGCCATCCGTAAGAACACCGGAGGGCATCAAGCGGTCGTTCGAGTAGCCCGACATGTACAGCACGGCCAGACGAGGATCGCGTGCCGTCAATTCCTCCGCCAATTGCCGCCCGCTGATTCCCGGCATCACCAGGTCCGTGACCAGCAGGTGGATGCGTTCGGCGGTCCGCCGCCCCATTTCGAGCGCTTCCGTCCCATTGGCCGCCTCCAGAACCGTGTAGCCGCAGCCGGTGAGAAACTCCCGGGCCAGGAAGCGCAGCGGCTCAGCGTCTTCCACGACGAGCACCGTTTCATTCCCCCGGAACGAATTTCGCGAGTTGCTGCTCGCCGGGGGCGGTGAGAGGGCCTCCTCCTCCCGTGGCATGTAAATCTTGAAAGTGGTTCCCCGGCCCAGTTCGCTGTACACCCAGATGAAGCCGCCGCTTTGCTTGACGATTCCGTACACGGTGGCCAGGCCGAGCCCGGTGCCCTTACCCAGTTCTTTGGTGGTGAAAAAGGGCTCGAACAGGCGGTTCTGCGTTTCGTTGTCCATCCCCATTCCCGTATCGGAAACGGAAACCACCACGTAAAGTCCCGGCGGAACGATCCCATGCCGGGACTGGAATTCTCCCTCCAGGTTCACCTCCGAGGTGGCCACCTTCAGCGTTCCGCCCTCGACCATGGCATCCCGGCTGTTGAGCAAAAGGTTCACCAGCACCTGCTCGAATTGATGCGGGTCCACACGCACGCGTCCGACCGCGGGATCCAGTTCGGTGACGAATTCGATTTGCTCACCCATCAGCCGTCCGAACAACGTTTCGACTTCGGCCACAATCGCGTTGAGGTTGACCACTTTGGGATAGAACACCTGCTGCCGGCTGAAGGCCAGAAGCTGCCGGATCAGCGCCGCCGCGCTCTCCGCGGCTTTCTTGATCTGCGCCAGATTGCATCCTCCAGGATGGCCCGGCTCCAGCCGCTCGGCCAGCAATTCGGTATGCCCGCTGATCGCGCACAGCAAATTATTGAAATCGTGGGCCAGGCCGCCGGAAAGCCGCCCGATGGCCTCCAACTTCTGCGATTGCCGCAGCAGATTTTCCAGATTGCGCCGCTCGGTGATGTCTCGCGCGATGCCCTGCACCTCGCGCTTGTTCCCCACCTGACAGGAAAAGACGTTGGAGACCTCTACAATGATTCGTCGGCCGTCCCGGCATAGCACGCCCAGCTCGCACACCGGAGCGGGCTCGCCCTTCAGTACGCGTGCCAGCATCTCCAGGCAGACCTCGACGTCTTCCGGCGCCACCACGTTCCGGATGTTCAACGGCTGGTCGCCGAGCCCGGCGCGGCCGATGTTCAGCTCCGCGGATCTATTCAGCGAGGTGATGTTCCCCTCTTCGCCCACCGTGAAGAAAATGTCCGGCGAGTTTTCAAACAGCTCGCGCAGCCGCTGCTCGTTCTGGCGCAGCTCCCTGGCGGCCTTGGCGCTCTCCACCGCGTAACGCAGCGCGCGCCGCAGCAGCCAGGGCGACAGACCCTCCTTCAGCAGGTAGTCGCAAGCGCCTGCGTCCACGGCCCGCCTGCCCGCCGCCTCCTCAGCGCGAGGGACCAGCACTATCACCGGCACGCCGGGGAACTTTGCTCGCACCGTGTTGAGCGCGCTCAGCCCTTGGCGGTCGCCGAGATTCATGTCCAGCAGCACAGCGTCGAATTGTTTCGCGCTCAGCCGCTCGAGACCTCCGCGAAGGGTTTCCGAGGAATCCACACGGAAGGACGGCGCATCGGCCTCGCTGAGCTGGAGTTGGATTGCCCGGGAGACGTACCGATCCCCCTCCAGCAACAGGAGGGAGACTGACTCAGGCCACATGGGACGTTCTTACCTCGCCTTGCTCGCGCTCCGGGAGCGTTATTCGCGCGCCTTGCGGTATCCGGGGAAAAGCCGCCACACTTCCCGCAGCAACTGCTCCGGCATCTGGCTCTTGTGCACAAAGGCGGTGGCGCCGTGCCCGATGCACTCGGCCCACAGCGTCGTCCCCGCAATTTCGGAGAACACTATGATGGGAAGGGAAGCGTTGGCCTTGCGCAGCTCCCGGGTCACTTCCAGGCCGCTCAGCCGCGGCATGTTGATGTCCAGCAGGATCAGGTCCGGTCGGAGCGCGTCCGCCTGCTGCAGCACGTTCACCCCGTCGCTCGCGGTGCCCACGATTTCGAACCCGCCCTCCATCTCCAGGAAGGCGCAAATCGAATGCAGCGCCGTGGGCGAGTCGTCCGCG
>Ga0187771_10002231_pt1 | contig 13297 bp, 9 predicted proteins | sample 0116_SJ02_MP15_1_FD_133139 | JGI IMG/M metagenome (GOLD analysis project Ga0187771, IMG submission 133139) | Tropical peat soil microbial communities from peatlands in Department of Meta, Colombia - 0116_SJ02_MP15_10_MG | ecosystem: Environmental > Terrestrial > Soil > Wetlands > Peat | place... | reverse complement strand
GAGGCTGCCTGGTCCCGCAGTCGAATCAGCTCATTGGCCCTCTGTATTATATCCTCACTCAGAATAGCCCTGTCTGCTTCAGACCCCTTCCGGCCAAAGTTAAGCGGATCGGTTTCTTTTTCATAACTGTCATGGAGAGACTTGATATCGTTTACGAGCGTTTTTTCACGATCTGAGTCAACAATGGAACCTATCCTATTGATCGCGTCGATAAAACCGTCCTTGTTGTTTTCATATTCATCTCTAAAAGACGAGTCCTGCATCAGAATGTATTTTTCGGCATCGCGCATCTCGGCCAGAAAGGACTTCAAAAGTCTTTTTTCCTCGTTGATGCATGCGGAGTCAACCGTGAGGGCTTCGGTGTTCAGCCGGGACACAAGGCGCAGCTTGGCGACTGCAAAAAGGCTCACAGCCAGGATGAGCATAATTAGAACGCCCTGAGCGACCATCACACGGGAGAAGATCGTCAACTTCATTTTCTTTCCTGGGTGATTATCAGCAGAATCCGCAGTCATATCCCCCAGTTGGTTATCAAACGCGAGACGGTCTCCAACCATAATAGAGTTCCCGAATTATGTCAATAGCGCAGGCAGTCGGCCATCGTTGCCGAAAACCTAAGCTATCTCATAATGTTATCACGGCATCCAGGCCAGAGCGGACGGTAATTTTCTTAACGGATTATCCGGGAAAATCTCTTTCGAAAACCATGCCAAAACGGGGGGCAACCACCAAAGCGCGTAATCCAGCCACTACCGCCCTCCACTGTAGGCGTTAGCCTACCCAAGTGTTGGCAAAAACCTATAGTCAGGCCCAAAGTCAGGTCCCCGATAACAAGACTCGGGGCTGGCAAGCGCTTCACAGCTAAAAACTCAGGAATTATTTCAAATACTGCGAGAAGCTGCTAAGATTAACAATCGCCTATAGGTCCCATATGTCCTATAGGTCCTATAGACCTATTCCTTGCGGGGCGAAAGATGGCCGAACCTAAGTTGATCTACCGTTGCCAGCAGTGCGGCTACATTAGTCCGAAATGGATGGGCAGATGCTCCGAATGCGGGGTTTGGCACAGCTTGTGCGAGGAAGTTGCGCCTGCCGGGGCAAGAAAGGCGGCCTCCAAACTTGCCAAAGGGCTGTCGGCCCACCCGGTCAGCCTCGATCAAATCCAGTCCGACGGCGAAGACCGCTTCCGCACCGGCATTGGGGAGTGGGACAGGGTGTTGGGAGGGGGGCTGACGAAGGGGTCGCTCGTCCTGCTCGCAGGAGACCCCGGCATAGGGAAGTCCACTCTTCTTCTTCAGGCCCTGTCCGAGATGACCGCGGAAGGCCCTGTTCTGTATGTTTCGGCCGAAGAGAGCCCTCAGCAGCTGAAATCCAGGGCTCAAAGGCTCGGCATCCGCTCGCCCGATTTGTTCATCTTTTCTGAGACTTCACTGGAAGCCGTGCTGGACGAAATCGACAAAGCCCCTCCGCTCGCCCTGGCGGTGGATTCCATCCAAACGATGTACACGAGGCTCCTGGATGTAGCCCCGGGGTCAATCAGCCAGGTGCGGGAATGCGCCTCGAGGCTTATGAGGGTCGGCAAAGAAGCGGGAATAAGTATTTTCCTGGTCGGCCACGTTACAAAGGAGGGCGCCATCGCGGGTCCGCGCGCCCTTGAGCACTTAGTGGACACAGTTTTGTATCTTGAAGGAGACAGGACGCACACCTTCCGGCTGCTTCGAGCGGTCAAGAACCGTTACGGTTCGACAAACGAAGTGGGGGTTTTCGAGATGAAGGAAAGCGGCCTCGAGGAAGTCCCCAACCCCTCCCAGATGCTATTGGCGGAGAGGCCGAAGGGGGTATCGGGCTCCGTTGTTGCCTGTTCGGTTGAGGGTACACGCCCGATCCTGGTCGAACTCCAGGCCCTGGTGAGCTCGACCGGTTGGATGCAGCCTCGGCGCACCAGCATGGGAGTCGACACGAACCGGCTATCCCTTTTGCTTGCCGTGCTGGAAAAAAAGCTCGGTTTCAATTTCGCGCAGCAGGACGTATTCATAAACGTGGCAGGCGGAGTGCGGCTTGTAGAGCCGGCGGCCGACCTGGCGCTGACGACCGCGCTGATGAGCAGCTATCTTGACCGGCCTGTTCCGCAGGACCTCGTGGTATGGGGCGAAGTGGGGCTTGCCGGTGAGGTAAGGGGCGTCGGGCACAGCTCGTTGCGCGTGTCGGAGGCATCAAAGCTCGGATTTACCTGTTGCCTGATGCCCAGAAGCAACTCCGAGCGGCTTTTTCAGGATATGGATTCCCGCAGTATAGGCGTGCGCTCCCTTCAGGAGGTCCTCCATGCAATTTTTGAGGGGAAAACCGGCAGCGAAAAATGAGCCTCCTGCCAAGGTGCTTTGAGGTCATCGCAGCAGGGGAGGCTGTGGCGGATGGCTGTTGACTGCTGTAATCGTGGGCCATCCTTCACGTTGGATTACATTATCCACCCGGAATTCGGGTTGGACGGATCTTTTGACCTCATCTGCCCTGCTTTCCAGAAATCCGGCCAGAACGACCCGCCTGGCGCCCCTCCACTCCCCTGCCGCAAGTATCTTTTTCAGAATGGGCCACTCCAGGTTCATAATGAAAAGGTCGGGCTGCATCCCAAGGCACTCCGGCACGTCTGCCTCCACCAAGGCGACCCGGCCCTCGACTCCATTTGCCCTGAGATTTCTTCGGGCAACTCTCAACGCGATCGGATTTCGGTCAATGGCTGGGACAAATTTTGCCCCCGCCAGGGCGCACGCGATCGCCAGGACCCCGGTCCCCGTGCCGAAATCGACCGCCGTATGGATTGAATTTGTCCGGAAAATCTCGGATATGGCAAGCAGGCACCCTTGAGTGGCGGGATGAAGACCGGAGCCGAAAACGACTCCGGGGTCGATGACTATAGAAATCCCGGCAGGATTATCGGCCGGGGCAGGCGCGAGGCGGATGTCGAACGATCCAAGGCTGATTTGAGAGACTGAAACGTCCTGCCACTTTTCGTAGGGTAAATCGTATCTGGCGGTCAGCCGCCAGTCAGGGTGAGACTTGAGCCACAGCACAACGGGGTCGTCAGCTTCCCGGGCGGCGCCCAAGCCTATCCCGGAGAAGCCGGGCAGAGAGGCCGGTGCGGGGGAGGAGGGGCCCCCGAGGGGCAGTCCCGGTTCCCAATCCCGCTTTCTGTAAAAAAGATAATAAAAGGGCGGTTCGGGCCAAACCCCCTCCAGCCCGTCGCAGGGAACATCCCGCGGCCGCCCCGTTCCCGTCAGTTCATATACGCAGATAGGACATCCAGCGCCAGATGTCGGAGAAAGCGCCGATTCATCCTCACAGCGAGATGATTTTTTACTGTTCACTATTTACTATTTCACATTCAAATCATAGGTAACGATGACGCTTGTTGAATCCCAGACCTTGAGCAGATCCTTGGCATACACCAAACTGATGACCAGTTGCTTTATCCCGTTACCATCGAGGTCTCCGATACGAAGTGATGTGATTTCGCCGTTAAATTCCCTGGTCTTCCAGTTTTCGGTCAGCGTCTTATTGTCCCAGGAAAGGGATACGATCTCGCCCCTGCCACAGTACTTCAGGGCATCGGACAGCCACCGGTGCGAGGAGGCGGCATTCCTGTTAAGAACGATCTCCTGGGCGCCACTTTTGCGCAGGTCAGCAATCAGGATAGGCGAAGGAATGGCATCGACCTTGCTTTGGAAGACGTTGGTCGTTGCCCCCCATCTGCCGTCGCCTTTCCAAAGCTGGCCGCCGGCCGCGCTCAGGATGCGCAGTTTATGATCATCGTCGAGCATGACGATTTTTTCCAGCTTGTCGTTTTTGAGATCGGCTTTTGCGAAGTTGAACACATTGACATCCTTGGGTACGTCGATCGCAGGTCCCGGTGTGAGAGAATCGCTTCGAAGCTGCATCTCATATATGGCCCCCGAAAGAGTGTCCTCGCGTTTTTCCCCCTGTTTTTGTCCAATCAGGACTTTTCCGCGCTGGCCGAGATAAACGGCGTTTAGAAAGTAGGGAAGGCCCTGGGCAACTACCTGGACCTTGCCGCCTGAAACCGACAAAACATAGGAGGAAACATCATCACTGCGTGCGGGAAGTTGCCTGGACGCTTCACCTGGAGAGGACCCGGAGGCGCTCTTCATCCGTATGTTTGTCAGAAAGATACAGGCTTTCCCCTCCCTGTTAATGTCCGCCACGCTCACCCAAACGAAGTGGTCGGCCTTGGTCCCTTCGAAAGTTGCGACCGTTCTCAGATCCTGGTTTTCTTTCTTGTAGACAGTCAGCTTTCTTGTCTGCATGACGACGATTTCGTCCTTGCCGTCGCCGTCAACATCACCGAGGTCCATACCGAGTATTCCACCCTGAAAGTCCCGGCTTTGCCAATAGCCCGGCGACTTGAGGGGGTCGGAAGCCGCTTCGACAAAACTGGGGTTTATGTAGGCAATTCTGTCTCCTGAGGCTATCGCTCCCGGGATAAGCAATTCAGGATCGCGGGTGGCAAGAGCCTCTGCTTCCGCCGAGGCCGCCTGGGGCTTTTCCTCCGGTTTGCCGGAGATCTTTTGATTTATCCGTTGGGCGAAAAGATTCACCTGAGGCAAGATATCATCAAGGGTCGTCGTTTGAACATAGAAGGATACCGGCTCCGTCTTGCCCGACACCGGGACCATTTTCGCCTCTATACTTACCGACTGCCCCGCGCTGGTGATGCTCCCATAAAGAATATAGTCCGCTTTGAGGGATGCGGCGATCCTTAAGGCTTCGTTCTGCCCTATTGCTTTTGCTGCGAAGGCGGTCTTGTACGCCTCCGGCGTATCAACCACCTGCACTTTGCTCTGCCATGCAAGCCGCGAGGAGAGCATGTCGCGGATCCCGCTCTGCAGGTAGCCAAGACTTGCAGGGGTGCTCATTGTAAAAGGCAGAATCACCAGTTTGGGCAACCCGGCATCCCCGGTTTGAGCTGCCGGACACGGCGTCGCAAGCACTGAAAAGAAAAGCAAAAGCAGCGTTATTCCCGCAGCGCGTATAAGAACGCACGGACGGGATCCAAATCCAGTGCCTGATGTGGCCGCAGTTTTGTCACGGAACATGCAATGCTCCTTGCCAATTGAATATACAGGTTCGCTCAAAGCCTTTTCTCCGCATCTCTTTGGTGAATTTATCCGGTCTCGTCATTGTTTAGAGCGAAAAGCTCCAAATTCCAGCCGTTTTTGAAAAGTTGGGGACGCAAAGGGACGATTTTCCCCGGCGCTGTACAATAAATCAGGCATCGTTCCATTATCAAGTTAATTTTTGGGACTGCTTTGGCGGCGGATTTTTGCTTGACACTGACTGGAGTCCTGCACTAAGTTGCGGTCTGGAGGCCTATAGGGAGGCAATTTTCATTTCTCTTAGCGGAAAGGAGGGCAAGAAAATCCCAGCAATATCAAAAGGACGGGGTATGGTAAGAAGACGGTTAGCATATGCTGGGAACCACTGGGAGGAAAGAGTCATGAATAAGGAATCCGTTGGGCTGAGGTGAATCAGACCCGGATGGAGGATCTCCATCCGGGTTTTTTGTGTGAAAGACTACGCTGATATGTCCCAGTTTCTAAAAGTCAAAACCGCCGCTGAGGTCCTCTCGATTCTGGAGGGAATTAACCCCTTGCCGCGGGAGCGGGTCCCACTCGAACTTGCCTGCGGTAGAAGACTAGCCTCAGATATCACCGCAGCCGAATCGGTGCCCAATTTCGCGCGTGCGACGATGGACGGGTATGCCGTTCGGTCGCGGGACACCTTTGGAGCCTCGGAAAGCCTCCCGGCGCTTTTGGAGAGGACGGGTGAAGTAGTCATGGGCGAGGCCACAGACCTTGCGGTGGCGCCTGGAAAAGCGGTGGAGGTCCCGACGGGCGGGATGCTTCCCGATGGCGCCGATGCGGTGGTGATGATCGAATACGTCTCAAAGCTCGACAATACTATGATCGAGATTAGCCGGCCCGCGGCGCCGGGCGAAAACGTGCTCAAGACAGGAGACGATATAGCATTGGGCGAGGTTGTGTTGAGGAGAGGCGCCATGCTTCGGCCCCAGGATATAGGCGTACTGGCTGCCCTAGGAATTGTGGAGGTGGAAGTCTTCAGGGTTGCGCGGGTAGCCCTGATTTCGACCGGCGATGAAATAGTCCCGGTTGAGATACACCCTTTACCGCCGGGAAAGGTAAGAGACATAAACAGTTTAAGCCTGGCGGCCCAGATTGAATCCGCCGGGGCGCGGGTTGGGATGCGGCAGAAGGTTTGCGACCGGCTTGAAGACCTGGTGTCTACCTGCCGGGAGGCCATCATGAACCACGATGTGGTCGTGCTTTCAGGCGGCAGTTCGGTTGGGGTCAGGGATTACACGGCGCAGGTGCTCGCGGGTCTGCCCAAATCGGAACTTCTGGTGCATGGGGTTGCAATCAGGCCCGGCAAGCCGACGATCTTTGGCAGGGCAGGTGGAGCACTTTTCTGGGGGCTGCCCGGCCAGCCAGTCTCTGCGCTGATCACTTGCCGTGCGTTCGTGCTCCCTTCTTTGCTGAAGCTGCACGGTGCGACCGAAACCGAACTTACTTATAAACGCTCGATTGGAGCGATCCTCAACCAGCAACTCCCCTCGGTGCACGGCAGGACGGATTATGTGCCTGTTGCCCTGACTCGAAGCGGCCAGGGCGCAACAGGGGCATCTCCGATATTCGGAAAATCAGGCGCCATCAGCATACTGGCCCGTGCCGACGGATACGTGGTCATTCCAGAACACGTGGAAGGTCTGGACGCCGGAACCGAAGTAGCCGTTTTTCTGTTCTAGATCAATTCGTAATTCCTAATTAAATCAACTATTTCTTCATCCTGGAAATCAGGCTTTTGTGAGGACGTCCATTGAAAAACATCTTCTTCTTTCCATTCCCGGCGCAGGGCCGCCGCCCTGTCTGATCGCGGCGCCCACACTCGAGGGTCGGTCGGCCCAAAGATGGAGATAGTCGGTATTCCTGCCGCCGCTGCAAGGTGGCTCACTCCAGAATCGCTTCCGATGTAGAGGCGGCACAATGAGAGCAGGGCGCAGAGCCTCAAAGGGGTCAGCCCACTTATGATCGGGATGCCGGCTTGCCGCATGGCCGCCGAAAATTCATCCAGATATTCATCAGCAGGTCCGACGGAAAGGAGCGTTTGAGCCGGCAATTCCCGGCCGAGCCAGTCGAGCAGGCCGTGCCAGTTCCTTAGCGGCCAGACCTTGGCTCTGCTTCCGCTCCCCGGATGAACGAAAACCGGCTTGGAACTTATCCCGTATTGGCGAAGGAGGTCCCATGCGGCCTCTTTTTCTGAAACAGGAGGCGACAGGGTAATGGGCTTGCCGTGAATCGGCAGGCCAAGATTGTTCAATTGATTGCGCAGAAAATCCGAAACATGAATATGAGCATCTTTTGATGCAGGAAAAGATTGTATCCAGCTTACACTGGCTTCAAGGCGCTCTGAAAGCCTTTGGGCCAAAAGGCGGGATCCGGTCTGGCCGAAGATGAAAAGGCGATCGGCCTCGAGCAGGAAATCGGGAAGGACTGTAGCCTGCCACAGGCTGTCGTGCAGGAGGCAGGCAACGAGAGCGGTGTCAGGGGAATAGGTCTCGCCCAGGTAACTCTTTCCTCTCAGCAGAGACACATGCTCCGGCTTTGACCAGAAGTCGATACGCGCGGGACAATGCCTCTCAGAAAGCTCATCTATGACCGAAGCTGCCAGGAGAAAATCGCCGAGCGCCCCCTGGTGGAAGACAACGGCCCTTATTTTTCCGGGTGTATACAATCGTGTCATTTCTTAACAGGGTTTGCCACAATTTCCAGAAAGTCCGAAATTCTGAAATCGGGACTGTTTCGCTTGAAGTAGTCTATTTCTATGTCCGCCAAGGCTCGGTACAGGGCCTCGCGCGAATCGAGCAGCGCATTATAAGAGCGAACGAGGGCTTCATCGACAGTTTCTCCGGGGTCGATCCTGAAAAGCCCTCTCCACAGCACAGGCCGTGGATTTGACAGATATTGCCGAAGCATTGCCTCCCTGATTACTGCGGGAACGGCAAAATATACGATCGTCGTCAAAGACCTGAGTCTGTCCAGAAGATCGTCGCCCGTGTAGATAACGCTTCCAGTAGTATCGAGCACTATATTTTTGTCCGGTCCGGCACAACCGTTTTCAGCGATCCAGTCGAGAATCTCGGCCATGAGCTGTTTTTCATGGAAAAGATATAGTTTTTCCTTCTCCAGGTAGCCGTCCTGAAAGGGGAAACCCATCCATTCGCCGAGGGTCAGGCTTCTATTGTTTTCCCTTCTTAGTTCATTGGAGAGTCTGTCGGTAATAAGAGCGTCGAAGCAAAACCGCTTAAATCCGCGCCTGGCGAGTTTTTCAGCCCAGTATGACTTTCCCGACCCCGACATTCCAATTAAAGAGATAACCACTCAACCCCCCAAGTCCGAAGCAAGTCCTTAAACTCTTACAATAAATTTTCAACACCTCGTCTGTAAAATCAAGGTCCAAGGCTGACTTTCCGCTTAAATACTATCAACTGGCTCAATCCACGCCCTGAAGGAAAAGATTGGGCTTCCTTATCCATCAGCCACAGGGTGCGGTCGGAATAGATAGCGGCGACAATAACCGGCTGATAATAATTGTTAATGTAATCTCTCATCCAGAAGAACAACTTCTTTTCTGATTCAGGTCGCTGAAGCCAGGAAGTCGAGGCTGTTGCGAGCACCAAAAATGGCGGCTCGTTTTTCTCCACCTGGGCGATCAACTCTTCCTGCATGCGAAGCGCGAAGGGCCGGGGTTCCATCAACCCGTACATATAAATGTGTTCCGTAGCAGGCCTGCGATGGGCATAGAAGCATATCTGAGGCTCAGATCCAAGGACCGCTATACGATCTTGGGGTTTGGTGTTCTTCCTGATAAACTCCGCAACCTTTACAGACTCCGGAAATGGGTTGCCGCCGTAAACCGAGCGACTGAATTCGTCCGGCGTCAAAGCCATAAGCACACGCTGCATGGAAAAGACCCCGGTCAGCGAAAATGCCGTCACAGCAACAAGCATCCCAAACTGGACGGCTTTGGACCTCACAGTATATTTGGCGGCAACCTCCTCGATCACCAGTGCGGCAGCTCCTGCGTAAAGCGAGGCTGCCGGCAGGAACTGCACAAAATAGTGCTGTCGAAAGAAAAAACCGGGACACACCGAGAGAAATGAGAACAGGAAAAAAGCCAGGAGAAAAGGTGCAACCTTTCGCCCGGACCCAGTAAACCATACACCGATCATGCCTCCAAAGCCTAACGCCCAAATGACAGGGTTGTTCTCGATGATGCTTACGATAGCGGGGCGAAGGAGTTGGATGCCGGTATTGAAGTCCAGCTCGGACGCGTAGGATCGAGCGTAGTCAACCGTCCAGAACCAGAACCTGTCCAGCACTCCCTGGTAAGCCATCAGCGCAAGAACCACCGCGTAGGGCAAAACGATTCCGGCGGCCAGGGACCCGGTTTGGAGCAGAAAACGATTCCAAACAACGGGTCGGCTTCGAAATGCCGCATACACTACCCAATTTAAAGCAAACAGCGCGAAGAAGACCCCGGACTGCTTCATGAGCAGCGCCAGCCCCAGGCAAAGACCGGAACCCCACAAAAGCGTCATCCCCGGTCTTGAGGATTTCAAAGCCCGCAGGAGCAGCCATATGCCGGCAAGTGCGAACATTACCACAAACTGAGTTGCATGCGCAAAGAGACCAAGTACGGAAGTGCCGGCCGAGGCGACAATAAAGGCTGCCCCGGCCAGAGCCGCGCCTGCGGCGCCCAGCATGGGCAAGGCAAGCAGGAAGAGCAAAACGGTCGAGAACAGATTCACCGCCACAAGGCCCATGCGGATGCCGGAGGCCGTTTGCCCAAATAAGGCCAGAATTGCGGAGTAGGCGTAATATATGCCGGGCAGCTTCATATTTGCCGCCTCGCTGTAAGGCGGTATCCCATCCAGGATGAGCTGGCCCATGAGGGCGTATTCGCCTTCATCTCGCTCCAGTGGGGCCGGCGCGGCTTGAAATCGAAGAATTATGACACAAGTGATGGCTGAGGCCAGGACAGCCAAGGATAACATGGAAAGGGGGTCTCGATTCCTGATTGCCAATTGCTGATTCCCGATTTCCAAATTTTGATTTTTCATTGCCAATCGTATTTGCGGTATCTTTTACGGATCAGTTTGGCAACGGATGCCAGGGCTATCAGGGTCCCCAGGGAAAGGGCCATCCTGGTGGAAAGCAGCCGGCCCGGATCTTGCGAAATCCAAATTTCCCTGATTTCACCGATGAAGAAAGTGACAGCAAAAATGGTTGCGGCTTCTCCCAGGGCGGTAGCGAAAAAATAGTCCCTGAAGCGGACTTTCGTCAGTCCCACGCCGTAGTTGATAAGCACGAGGGGTACAAACATCAGCCGGAGAAGGAGGACGGCTTTGAAGCCATTGCGTTCGAGCAGATCGTCAAACTTCATGAGCCTGTTTCCGATAAGAGAACATACAAACTTCCTTCCAAGCCTGCGGGCGGCAAACCAGGAAAGCACGGCCCCGGCAATGGTGCCCGGCCACACGCAGGCAAAGCCCAGGAAAGGCCCGAACATGGCTGCGCCGACCCCTACGAAAACAGTCCCCGGAATGAAGAAACACGTGCCGACCGCGCACAACACCAGAAGAAGAGCCGGACCTATCAGACCGGCCTCGGCGATGATTCTTTGGAACCGATCGGGGCTAAGGTAGGCTTTTATAGGAGAAAATTCCGCCAGAGCGATCAAAATCCCGGCCATAGCCAGCAGGATCAGCAGTTTTAAAGGGACGCTTTCTCGACCGATCTTCATTATTTTGCCGGGTTCCACCATTCAATTATGTGAAAAAATATCTATCTAAATTCAACAAAATCGACCGTCATCCTGGGGAAAAGCCTGGACTCAATGAGCTTCATTTTCGCCAGGCGATACTCACATGCCGTTTTGAGACAGCCGATCCCATATGCAACACTTCGCCTGAAGTTTATTGACGATGCTTCACTAAGATACCTGGTCGGGCAGCTTACTTCCGCCACAGTGTATCCAAGCCAGAGGATCTGGGCGATCATCTGGTTGTCGAAAACAAAATCGTCCGAGTTCGTATTGAAAGGGACTTTTTCGAGCAACTCACGTGAAAAGCCCCGGTAGCCCGTATGATACTCTGAGAGCTTTGCGCCCATAAGGAGGTTCTCGGCAAAGGTGAGCGCCCTGTTGGAGACATATCGCCACAGGGGCATGCCTCCTTTGAGAGCATAGCCGCCGAGGATCCTCGACCCAAGGACGCAATGGTAGAGGCCGTTTCCGATCATCGAAACGAAAGCGGGAATGAGTCTGGGGGTGTACTGGTAGTCGGGATGCACCATGATGACGATGTCTGCTCCTTCCTCCAGCGCGCGCCCGTAGCACGTTTTCTGGTTGCCGCCGTATCCCCTGTTGCTCTCGTGAGCATGCACAACGGTCTTCGCAAGGCCTCTTGCGATCTCGATGGTACTGTCATGACTGACATCATCGACGATGATGACCAAATCGACATAGTCCTGGGCGAGCACTTCCGAATGGGTTTGCCTGAGAGTCTTCTCGGCATTGTAGGCCGGCATGACCACGATGACCTTCTTGTCTCTGAACACTTCGGTTGCGTCCTTTTGCATGCGCCAAAAATGCTGCCAGGTGGATGGCTTCTTCACTGCGAGAGGCGCTCCAGGATTATCAGAGGCGGTGCACCGTCCGAAAAAAGCAAATAGTGAAACCGGGGGTCCGGGCAGTTACCGTAGGCTATGTCCGGGGCGCCAATATCATAGGGGCGCCATCTGCTTTGGCGAAGCTGCCGCAAGTAGACAGAGGCATGGCTAAAGCCCACGCTACGCCTGTAGACGGCAAACCGCACATTGCCCGAATCTGTTATCCGAAAGCAGGAAATGCCGCCCCGGACCTGGTTGGGAAGATAAAACATCAAGGGCTTGTCTTCATAGTTGCATAGTATTTCATCGTGCGGTTTCAAACGTTGGCGAAGGAACTCCACTGTAGCGCGGTTGGGGTCGTTTTGTCCGCTGTTTGTGAGGTCGGCGATGAGAAGCCGGATTTCAGGCCTCACCACCGATGAAAGGTAATACTCCAGACGGTATTGCTCAGGAAAAAGAAGTGCTCCAGGCCAGGAGGCCAGGTTGGTGATCAGCAAAAGAAGCGTTGCGGCTCCAACGACGCATGGAACAAGCCACCGGATATCCTTTGCGCGGGGAAGGAGTCGCGCCGCTTCAACGAGTGCATACGCCGTTACAATTGCTGAGAGAGTGGTGGCTGGTACGAGATAACGGTAGAATGGAAACGGACCGGCCAGGGCCATCCATATTGTCAGAGGGCCAACGATTGCAAGAGACAGTCCGACCAAGGGAAGCGATTTGGCATTGGAGCGGCCTGTGAGTTCTACGTACAAGAGGTAAAGCACCCCCGGAATAATAAGCAGAGGAAGTTGAAATTGATTAAGCTCGAACAGCATGCTCCAGATCGAGCTGGACCATAGAGTTGCCATGTGCTTGGTCCTGCCTGCTAACTCGTAATAAAGGCAGAAAGGTGCGGTCACAGCGCAAAAGCCCGCAAATACCAGGCCCGTCTCCTTAAGACGGCGGGCGTTGGTTATAACGGCGTGAAGTCCGAGAATTGCGATGAAGGGCCACATGGAACCATAATCCATTTGGAACCACAACCAGGCGGCCCCGACGAAAATCAGCCCGCCCCATCGCCTGCCCTCCCTCCAGCGCAGATAAGATTCAAGCGTCGCCAGCAGGAACAAAGACGACAACGCGTAGTAGCGGCACTGCCGCATGTGCATGACCCAGAACGGATTCGTCAGCACCAGGGCTACGGCGGCTATCGCCGCAACCGGTGATGCGAGCCTTTTACGCACCACCGCATAAAGCAACGCCGCAGTCAGGGCGTCGGCAAGAGCAAATGGAAGCCGGGCCTGGACAGTGCCAGGCATGAAAAGGGCAAGAGAAGCGCAGGTTACAACGAATTGTCCCCACGGTTCTATCCAGGTCGTATCGGCCTTGAAATCCCCACGCTCAACAGAATATCGAATTGCCTCAGCCGGATTCCCAGTCGGAAGTTTCCGGGCATCTTCGGGAAAGTAGAAGTCCCTGGAAACGAAGTTGCGGCCGTCGTATGCCAGGGGTCTCCCATAAGACATCATCCTCTCCGCCAGCACGGCCGTGTTCGCCTC
>Ga0187771_10002230_pt1 | contig 13298 bp, 11 predicted proteins | sample 0116_SJ02_MP15_1_FD_133139 | JGI IMG/M metagenome (GOLD analysis project Ga0187771, IMG submission 133139) | Tropical peat soil microbial communities from peatlands in Department of Meta, Colombia - 0116_SJ02_MP15_10_MG | ecosystem: Environmental > Terrestrial > Soil > Wetlands > Peat | place... | reverse complement strand
CATAGACCGCCGCTACAGCCGAATGCGCAAACACTTATGTCGCACTGTATAGAAAGCCTCCAAGCGATGGTTCAGGCTTGCTATGAGCAATGAAGTTCCCGCGGGGCGGCATGATGAACGTGTTGAAGATTCCAAGCGCGTCAAGCGCTACCACCGAACGGGACGCCTGCTGGGGGTCGCAGGCTTTCTCGTGGATCTTGCCGTCCTTCTCGCCCTGCTGTTTACCGGCTGGAGTGATGCGCTGCGCACGGTCGCGCTCCATTGCTCCACCCGCCTATGGCTTGCGCTGCTGATTTATCTGGGCCTTTTCGGAATGATCAACCAACTCGTGGGGCTCCCTCTCGACTTCCTGCGCGGTTTCTGGCTGGAGCACCGCTATGGTCTTTCGAACCTGACGCTGGCGGGCTGGGTGAAGGACCAACTAAAGGGAGTCGCAGTAAGTGGCACACTCGCCGCCCTGGGAAGCGAATTCCTTTACGCAGCGATTCGCCATTGGCCCGAGACTTGGTGGCTGGTGTGCGCTGGAGTCTTCATTGGGTTCTTTTTCCTGCTGGCCAACCTCGCGCCGGTGTTAATCTTCCCGATTTTCTTCAAGGTCAAGCCGCTGGAGAATCCAGCCTTGATAGAGCGCTTGCTAGGGCTCGCGCGGCGCGCGGGCACTCGCGTGAGGGGCGTGTTTGAATGGAAATTGAGCGAGAAGAGCAAAAAGGCTAACGCCGCGTTGATGGGACTCGGCAACACGCGCCGCATTATCCTCTCCGATACCCTGCTTGCAAATTTCCGGGACGAGGAAGTGGAAGCTGTATTGGCCCATGAGTTTGGCCATCACGTCCACCGTCACATTGTTCATGGCCTTGCACTCGAAGCGGGCGTGACGCTGCTGGGATTCTATCTGCTTCACCGAATCCTTGACTGGCTGACCCCACAATTGGGGTTTCAAGGGATTGCGGATTTCGCCAATCTTCCGCTCCTCCTACTGGTCGCCATGGCCCTTTCTCTCATCCTCCTGCCGGTCGTGAATGGGCGGTCGCGCGCCATGGAACGCCAGGCCGATGCCTATGCGCTGCGTGCGATTCCTTCACGCGATGCCTTCATTTCAAGCCTGGAGAAACTTGCAGCCATCAACCTCGCCGAGCGCCTCCCTCACCCTTGGATCGAATTCATTTTTCACGGCCATCCTTCAACCGAAAAACGGATTGCGTTTGCGCGCAGGCTTCCCGTCTGAGCCGCCGCGTATCCACGGATCAAGGTAAGGCAGGCACGATCCTTGGTAATGGGATAGGAGTCTTTACCTGAACTGCGGCTCGGGCGGTGGGAGCGACTTGCGGATGGCGTCGAGCACGCCGTTGACGAACTCGACCGAACCCTCTCCCGAGAAGCGGCGGGCGATTTCCAACGCTTCGTTGATCACCGCGTTGGGAGGACTCTCCGGATGGTGAAGCAGTTCACACAAGGCCACACGTAGGATGTTTCGGTCCACGGCTGCCATGCGTTCCAGGCGCCAGTTCTCGGCGTGCTCACGAAGCATCTGGTCGAGACGTTCGATATTGCGGACGGCGCTCATAAACAGATCACGCGCGAAGCGTTCCACTTCGCTGTCCGCTTTCTGCTCGAGGAAGAACGTGGAAGCGACCTGCTCGGGCGTGTTACCCCCCACCTCCCATTGATAGAGCATTTGCATCGCGTATTCGCGGGATTTTCTTCGTGAGGCCATGAGCTCGAAATAGGAGGCCGTAGCCGGCAAGCCGCCGATGGGGCCTCTTATCTTAAAAGCTGATGATGCCGGGCCTAGGCTCGATTCACTCCCAACCTATCACGTCCCATGGCCCACATGCATCTCACTTGCCCAGAAACTTTGCGGGGCGCTTTTCCAGGAACGCGCACGTCCCTTCCTTCATGTCCACAGTCGTACAACAGAGGCCGAAGAGTGTCGCCTCGAGGAGCTGACCCTCCGCCGCTGCCATCTCGAATCCGTGGTTCACCGCTTCAAGCGCGAATTTCACCGCCAGGGGCGCGTTGGCAATGATCTTCTGCGCCAGCGTTTCTGCCGCCGCCATCAGTTGCTGGGCCGGTACAACCTGGTTCACCAGGCCTAGGTGATGCGCTTCGAGCGCGGTCACCGGCTCACCGGTTAAAATCATTTCCAGAGACTTACACCTGCCGACCAGGCGTGGCAGGCGCTGCGTTCCGGCATATCCGGGGATGAGACCGAGTTTGACCTCCGGCTGGCCCAAGCGGGCATCCTCCGCCGCGATGCGCAAGCTGCAAGCCATGGCCAGTTCGCACCCGCCCCCCAAGGCAAAGCCGCGAATCGCCGCGATGACGGGCTTGCCGAGGTTCTCGATCAAGTCAAAAACTTTCTGGCCGCGCTGGGAAAATTCTTTGCCTTCCACAGGTGTGAGCGCAGCCAGTTCGTTGATATCCGCTCCTGCCGCGAATGCTCGATCACCGGTTCCGGTAAGAATCACGGCGCGCACTTCCTCATCCTGCTGAACACTTTGAAAGCACTCGTACAATTCCTTCATCACCGCGCCATTCAGAGCATTCAACTTCGCTGGCCTGTTGATGGTGACGTAGCCAATGGCGTGGCGTTTCTCGAACAGCAAGGTTTCATAAGCCATAGTCTTTCTCCAGCCGGAGTGACGCAGCGGATGAATTTCACTCGGCTCGCCTTAACGGGGAAGCATGGAAGCGTTCTAACCTCTTCCCTCGAGTTGGTGATTAACGCGAGGGCGCTTCGGATCGCTGTAATCGTAAAATCCCTTGCCGCTTTTCCGTCCCAACAACTGCGCTAGCACCATGCGTTTCAGCAAGGGAGGCGGTGCAAATCGGTGCTCACGATATTCGGCATGCAGGATTTCTGCGATGTAATAAGTCGTATCGATCCCCACGAAATCGAGCAAGGTAAACGGCCCCATGGGATAGTTGCATCCGAGCCTCATTCCCTGGTCAATGTCCTCGATGGTCCCAACGCCCTCTTCCAGCGCGCGAACGGCGTCGAGGAGATAAGGAACCAGGAGCCGGTTCACGATGAAGCCCGCGCGGTCGGTGGTGAGGATGGGGGTCTTGCCAAGTTTGCGCGCGAACTCCAGACCGACTTCGACCGCCGCGGGCTCCGTCACCACAGTCTTAATCACCTCAACGAGCTGCATAAGGGGGACCGGATTGAAAAAGTGTAAACCCAGGAAGCGGGGCGCGCGCCCAGTGGTGATCATCATCTCGGTGACACTGAGCGACGAGGTGTTGCTGGCGAAGACCGCGTCAAGCTTAACGATTTTATCGAGCTCAGCGAACACCTCCCGTTTTCGCTCCAGGTTCTCGACAATCGCCTCAATCACCAGGTCGCATTCCGCGAACGCTTCCAGGCGCAGCGTGGGCCTCAGCCGCGAAAGCGCGGCCGTCTTCTGTTCCGGCGCCAGGGTTCCCTTTTCTACGAATCGCGTAAGGGATTTGTCGATCGACGCCAAGCCCTTGTCGAGCAAGGGCTGGCTGAGCTCGCGTACGAACGTCCGGAATCCTGCCATGGCGGAGACCTGAGCGATCCCCGATCCCATCAGCCCGCAGCCGACGACGCCAACCGTCTGAATGGTCATGACTCATCTCCCGCACGATGCGAATGAATATCAGGCAGACCGGAAATGCGGTGACAGAAGACCCACGAATTCCTTGATCTTCAGAGGCAAACACGCATGGGAAAGTGTTTCTCCCCTCGCGCCTTCCGCGTAGCTTCGCTCCGCCGCACCTCCTCAACGACCTCTGAAAAATGGTGTAGCGGCGGTTCTATGCCGCCATCGTCCGTTGAAATCATTGGTAATTTGGCGGCCTAAACCCGCCGCTACTCACCCCAAACGACTTTTCTCATCAGCCTGTTAAGGGGTCCACACGGAGCTCGAAGTGCAGATCGAAACGCTTGTGTGAAATCAGCTTGCGAATTTGGAAATCAAAATGTGCTTCCCGGTATCTTTGCGGGCCCGATCCAGCGACGCCTCCAGCCGGTTGATCACCTCAGTCACGCCATCCACGACCTCGAAGGCAGGTCCCAGCGGAACGTCGCACACCGCGGCGCAAAATGCCGGCGCCTCCGCCCCATTCACCCGGACGTGCGAGAGCGCGCGCCGGATCTTCTCCACCGCAAGCCCCGCTTGCGGCAATGCCGTGTCCGGAAGCACCACAGCGATCGAAAGGGGGCTGTAACGAATGGAGATGTCACTTTGGCGCAGGGTAGGAATCAAGGCCTTGCTGACCTGCTGCACGAAGCGCTGCACGCCTGCGTCGCCCAGGAGCTTCATCAACGCGTGAGGATTCTCCGGTTCCAGCAGGCATACCGCCAGCGGCTGCACCTGATCCTTGGAGCGTTGGGCCTCCGCCAGCAAACAGTCAAGATACGAACTGCGAGGAAGCAGGCCCGTTTCGGGATCGGCGCCCGCCAGCGAACGGACGAGCCTCCGCAGCTTCGTGTTATTGACCGCAATCACCACCTGGGTCGCGATCGCTTTCAGCAGCAGGTTCTCGCTCGGCGTCCAGGCGTGCGGCGCTTCACAATGCTCGACCAGCAGCAGTCCCACGCTTTCCTCTTTGTCGATCAGCGGCAAACCCAGCAAGGAATGTATTCCCAACTTTTGCACCTCGGGGGCTACGTCAGTGAGCACGGAAGCATTCGCCAGGTTGTCGAAAGACCAGCCCTCACGACTGGCCGCGGCCTTGCCCATCAAGGCGCCAAATACCTTCAGCGCGGCCGCCGGATCGGAGGGCGAAGTCAGCGACGAACAGTATTCGGCCTTAAGCGCGGGAGAATGTTCCAGCGTGCCCAAGGCGCCCCAGCAGCGGCTGGCATTCAGCGCACGGCCGATCTCATTCACGGCAACCTGCAACACGCTTTGCGGCGTTGCTTCACGATAAATGTTGGCGGTGATTTCGGAAATTTTCTTTAACTCCTCAAGCGATTGGGCGGATGAAGCCGCCGCCTCCGCGCTGGCTGCGTCCGGCGAGACCGCACGCGCCTTGAACTTGGGCGCGTATCCCGCCGCCTCGTAAAGGTCACGCAGCCTTTCGTTTTTCTCTTCCGCACCGGGGAAAGCCTGATCGATCTTTTCGAGCGTCCCTTTGAGTTTCGCGGAGAGTTGATATTGTTGGTACATCTCCGCTTCCACCAACAGGTCATCCAGGGTTTCCGCCTTCTCAGTGGCTTCCGCATTTGCCTGAGTTCCCCGGCCCGATTCCGTGGAGGACAGTTGCATGCGCGCCATGATGTTCTGGTACCACGTCGGATCAATATGCCCTTCCAAGGTGACCAACCGATCGTAGTGCCCTTCGCCGTAAGGATCGACGTCCACAATTCGTTCCAGGGTGTCCGCCGCCTTCTGATAGTTCTCGCTAGCCAGATGCAGGTTAAACAGGCGCGTCAGCGAACGACGCAAACCGTCGTCCTTGTTCAATTCATTGTAAAGGTTGCTGAGGAGCTCCAGAACTTCCAGGTTTGACTCGTCGGTTTCATACACCTTTTCCATGATTCTCAAGAAATCGTTACGCCTGCCCTGCTGGAAAAGGCTCGCTTTCATTTCGTTCAAGGTTTTCAGCGTCTCCTGGATCTCCCCTTTCTGGAGCAAGCCTTCCAGGAGTCTGAGGACGAAATCCACCCGCTCTGGCTTCGCGTGGTAAAGTTTCCGGCAGAGTGGTTGCGCCTTGAGGTAATCTCCGATGCCCAGGTAACCCCGGCAAGCCAGCTCCAGCACTTCGAGGTCATCGGGTTTGTTCCCTAACACCGGCTCGACCAGCGCCACGGCTTCGGCAGCTTGGCCTCGCCGCAAGAGCATTTCCGTGGCCGCAATCGAAGCCACCTCATCAGTGGGGTCGAGTTCATGCGCCCGCTCGACCCATTTTTCCCATTGGCCCTCATCGCCGGCTTGACGTGCCAGTTGCGCCGCCCGCATGAAGGCTGGCGTGGCAATCTTGATCTGGCCTGAGCGGCTCGCCAGTTCCGCCAGCTCCAAGTGTCCTTCCAGTTTGTTAGGCTCGAGCTTGATGATGTGGTTCAAGCATTCCATGGCTGGGGCGATGGCGCCCGATTTGCGGTGGCGCTCCAGCGCCTCGCGATACGCCTCGAGCGCTTCACCGGTTTTCTGACTTTTCTCCAGCAGTCCCGCCAGTTTTGAGAGCGTCGCCGCGTCCGGGGGCGAAAATTTCAAAATCCTCCTTAAAGTGGCGATGGCCTTCGTAATGTCATTCCGCCGGATGTAGAGGTCCCCCAGTTGCGCGTGATAGCGGAAGGCGTCAGCGGTGCGGTGCAGTTTTAGGCTGAGGTCGCCCAGGTTGAGAAGCACTTCCTCGCCGTTGGGCTCGTAGCGGAAGATTTCCTGGTAGGCTTCGAGGGCAGCATCGAACTTCTGCCGCTGAAGGTACTTCTCGGCTTTTTCGTACAGTTTATCGATGCCGGCCATAGCAGCGTGAGGAGCTTCCTCTGCCTCTCCGGGAGTGCACGCTCAACTCCCGGTTTGACAGGATAGCTCCCTTTTGTTAGATTTTCAAAGGGTTCGGAAACTGTCGAGATGGGCAAGGGCCTGCTCCCACCACTTGCGCCACGCGGTGAGTCTCTCCTGGGTTTGCAATCTGCGCGGAACCGAAGGTTTCATGACCGAAGCTCACTTCATTCGGAACTTCTCGATTATCGCCCACATCGATCATGGCAAGTCCACGCTGGCCGACCGCTTGCTTGAGTTGACCGGCGCGCTCTCCAAACGCGAGATGTCCGAACAAGTGCTCGACTCCATGGACCTGGAACGCGAGCGGGGCATTACCATCAAGGCGCACTCCGTCCGGCTCATTTACAAGGCCCGCGACGGCAATGAATATTGCCTGAACCTGATCGATACACCGGGCCACGTGGATTTTTCCTACGAGGTCTCACGCAGTCTCAGCGCCTGCGAGGGCGCGCTGCTGGTGATCGACGCGTCGCAGGGCGTGGAAGCGCAGACGCTCGCCAATGCCCAACTCGCCCTGAATAATCGGTTGGCCCTCATCCCGCTTCTGAACAAGATCGACTTGCCAGGAGCCGACATCGAAGCCACCCAGCAACAGATTGAGCACGCCCTGGCGCTCGACCCCAAGGAGGCTCTGCTGATCAGCGCCAAAGCCGGCACGGGTGTTGAAGAGGTTCTGGAAGCGATTGTCGCGCGCATTCCTCCTCCGGCCGGATCTCCCCAGGCACCCCTCCAGGCGCTGATCTTCGATTCCTGGTTCGATGCTTATCGCGGCGTGGTCGTGCTCGCGCGCGTCGTCCGGGGCAGGCTTTCAACCGGCATGCGCATCAAGCTCTGGTCGAATAACCAGGTCTACAACGTCGAGGAGCTGGGCGTACTGACTCCCAAACCTCTCCGCGTCGAGCAATTGGCGGCAGGCGAAGTCGGTTTCGTCATCGCCAACATCAAGCGCATATCCGACACGCGCATCGGTGACACGATCACCGATGACGCGCGCCCGTCACCCGGGCCCTTACCGGGATTCGAAGAAATTAAATCCATGGTTTTCGCGGGTCTGTATCCAGTGGACTCCAGCGGCTATGAGAACCTGCGTGACGCCATTGAAAAGCTGCGGCTCAACGACGCTTCGCTCCTCTACGAACCCGAAAATTCCGACGCGCTCGGCTTCGGTTTCCGCTGCGGGTTCCTCGGGTTGCTTCATATGGAAATCGTACAGGAGCGGCTGGAACGAGAATTCGGAATTGACCTCATCACGACCGCCCCGAGCGTCCGCTATCGCGTCACCACCAAGACTGGCGAAGTTCTGGATGTCCACACTCCGACCAAGTTCCCGCCTGCCGGGAATATCGAGAAGGTTGAAGAACCCATCATCCGCGCCCAGATCTTCACGCAGGATGAGTACCTGGGGCCCATCCTCGCGCTGCTCGAGGATAAACGCGGCGTGCAGAAAGGGTTTGAATACGTCTCCGGCAAGCGCGTGCTGCTGACCTACGAACTGCCGCTCAACGAAATTGTGCTGGACTTTTACGACCGGCTTAAGTCAGCCTCGCGCGGCTACGCTTCACTCGATTACCACTTCGCGGGCTTCTGGGCCTCGGACCTGGTTAAGGTGGATTTCCTTGTCGCGGGCGAACCTGTGGACGCGCTCAGCTTTATTTGCCATCGGGACGCCGCCTTTGCCCGTGGGCGTTCCCTCTGCATCCGCATGCGCAAACTGATTCCACGCCAGATGTTCGAGGTGGCCCTGCAAGCCTCCATCGGCACGCGCGTCATCGCGCGTGAGAATGTTGCGGCCATTCGCAAGAATGTGCTCGCCAAATGTTACGGCGGCGACGTCACGCGCAAGCGCAAACTGCTCGAGAAGCAAAAGGAAGGTAAAAAGCGCATGAAGCGCGTGGGGCGCGTTGATATTCCCCAGGAAGCCTTCCTCGCTGTCCTGAAGGTTTCGGAGTAAAAGCGCATGGGCCGGAGCCCAATGCGGAGCCCCTATCCTGCCGAGACCGGTCGCGATAGAATTCGCCCCATATCATCAGTGAGAGGAAAGCATGGAACTCAAAACCGTCAAGATCGAAAAGCCGGCAGATATGAATTTCATTCTCGGCCAATCGCACTTTATCAAAACTGTTGAAGACCTCTATGAAGCCATCGTGCAAACCGCGCCCGCCATGAAATTCGGCGTCGGCTTCTGCGAATCCTCCGGCCCGGCCCTGGTTCGCTTTGCGGGAAACGACCCCCAACTCATCGATCTCGCACGGAAAAACGCGCTCGAGCTTTCCTGCGGCCATGCGTTCATTGTTTTCATGGAAGGGGGATTCCCCATCAACATCTTGAACACCTTGAAAAATGTGCCGGAAGTCTGCCAGATCTTCTGCGCCACGGCAAATCCCGTGGAGGTGATCGTGGCGGAATCACACCAAGGCCGCGGCATCCTGGGCGTCATCGACGGCATGAGAAGCTGCGGAATCGAAGCCGAGGCCGACATTCAGGCTCGCAAAGACTTCCTGCGCAAGATCGGGTACAAGCTTTAGCCGCGAGTCGATATGTTTAGGGTTTTTCAAGCGAAGCCGGGGATCCCGCATCCTCCTGCCTTCGTTCGACGGCGCGTAAGGAGGCAGAGGAGCAATCCTCGATACCGCATCGCCGCGTGGTGTGCGCTCACATGCCTCTGCCCATTGTTATTCCAAAGCATTGCTCCCCCCAGTGACAACATGGCCTTTGGCGCTCAAAGCGGCGGTTCCCCATCCCTATCCATCCACCAGTCTCCCCCACCACAGCCTACGGGCAAACCTCTGCATCCCCAGGAAGCCCGGCCCCCGATGGCAGTGAAATCCAAAATCGCCCTGGTCGAAGATGCCAAGACTTCCGAAGTGCTGCTTGCCAAGAATGTGGACCAAGTTGTCCCCATTGCTTCCATTACCAAATTGATGACCGCGATCGTCACGCTCGACGCCAAACTGCCGCTCGAGGAAATGCTTACGATCAGCGATGACGACCGCGATAAGGTGATGGGGACGAGCTCGCGCCTAAGGGTCGGCTGGTCGCTGAGCCGAACCGATATGCTGCACCTGGCCTTGATGTCGTCGGAAAATCGCGCGGCGGCCGCCTTGAGCCGTAATTATCCGGGCGGGCGCACGGCCTTCATTAGCGCGATGAATGCGAAAGCCACCGAACTCGGCATGAGCCAGACGCACTTCGCGAACGCCAATGGGTTGACCAAGGAAAACGTCTCGACCGCTTCGGACCTGTTCAAACTCGTGCAAGCTGCCTATCAATATCCGCTGATCCGGCTCTATTCGACAGATCAAGGGTATCTCGTCAGAGTGGGCAAACGTGCCCTTCCCTATTTCAATTCCAACCGCTTGGTGGGCCGTTCCGATTGGGATATCGACGTGCAGAAAACAGGATTTACGAATGAGGCGGGCGACTGCCTGGTGATGCGTGTGAATGTGGAGGGCCGTCCCCTGGTCATGATCTTTCTGGATGCGTATGGCAAACTCACCCGCTTTGCAGATGCCCGGCGCGTGCGCGCGCAGTTGGCCGCGGCTCGGAAAGACTTGGTTCCTTAAGAAAGGTTCGTGGAGGGCGCTCCCGGAAGCATGAAAAGCAGAGTAGCGAAAGCAGTGTCTCGCGGCTGGCCAGAGACCGAAGTCGAGCGCCTGCGCCCTCGGACTAGGCTCTCTTATCCCTCACCACGGCACCCAGTTCACCACGCGCAAGGCGAATAGAAACCTCACCCCCAATCGCGACCTGCTTCGCATCGCGCACAATTTTCCCTTGCGCGTCCCGGGTAACTGAGTAACCGCGCTCAAGAACCGTCTGCGGGCTGCGCTCTTTCAGCACCGCCTCGAGCTGCGCCAAGCGGTTACGGCGGTCCGCGAGGAAACGTCTGAAATCGTTTTCGAATCGGCGCTCGCGCTGTTCAAGGGCGGCACGCTTCAGCTCCAGGTGCTGGCGAAAGTCGTATCGCACCACACCCGCCGAGGCGCGCAGCCATTCCTGCCGGGCGGCGTGCAAGCAGGCGCGAATCAGCCGCTCCAGGGAAGCCACGCAATCGTCCACCCGTTGGGCCCGCTCGGCGACGCGCGCCGCCATGGTCTGAAAGACATGGTGCATGCGCAGTTCGGTCAGGGCCTGTCGGGCCTCGGAGAGTTTCAGGCGCACGACCTGGGCCATACGCCGCACCCGGGTATCGAGCTCCGTTACGAAGTCCTGCTTGCGGTGCACGACAAGCTCCGCCGCGGCGGACGGCGTGGGCGCCCGCAGGTCGGCGACGAAATCCGCGATGGTGAAATCTGTTTCGTGGCCGACGGCGGAAATAACCGGAATCTTCGAAGCGGCGATGGCCCGCGCCACGACTTCCTCATTGAACGCCCACAGGTCCTCGAGCGAGCCGCCGCCTCGTGCCACAATCATTACGTCCACCGGCGCCCGGCGATTGAAATACTCGATGCCTTGGGCGATGTCCTTTGCCGCACCTTCTCCTTGCACCTTCACCGGGTAAAGCAGCACGTTCATGTTGCGGAAACGCCGCCGCAGGATCCGCAGAATATCGCGGATGACAGCCCCCGTGGGTGAAGTCACCACCCCGATGACGCGAGGGAGAACCGGCAGAGGTTTCTTCCTCGCTAGGTCAAATAAGCCTTCCGCTGCCAGCTTCTGCTTCAGTTGCTCGAAGGCAAGTTGTAGTGCACCCAGGCCTGCCGGTTCCAGGAACTCGACGTAAAGCTGATACTCGCCGCGGGCTTCGTAGACGCTCAGGTGGCCCCGGACAATCACCGCGAGCCCGTCCTGCGGCTTGAATTTCAAATAGCGCGCCTGGTTGCGAAAACACACGGCGCGAAGTTGGGCCGTTTCATCTTTGAGAGTGAAATAGAGGTGGCCTGAGGCGGCCGCACGCAGGTTCGAAACTTCGCCTGTGACCCAAACGTCAGGAAATTGTTTCTCCAAAAGGTTGCGAATCTCCAGGCTCAGTTCTGCGACACTGTAGATTCTTCGGGAAGGCGCGAAATTAAGAGAGGGTTGGGTCATAGAAGAAGCAGTGAGCGATCAGCATTCAGCCACAGCTTTAGCTGATCGCTGAAAGCCGACGGCTGAAAGCTAAATCCTACCCTTACTTTCTCGTCAAAAACGAAATCACCCAGAAGAGCAGGGTCACGGCTGCGCTCAGCAGCAGGCAAGTTACAATTGGGAAATAGAATTGATAGTTCTTTCCCTTATAGGCCAAGTCACCGGGTAGACGTCCAAGGCCCCAGAAGGAAAACCTCGACCCAGCCATGAAGATCAACCCGAGCACAATCAGGATGATCCCTGCGACGACCAGAAACCTTCCAAGTTGAGACAAAGGCACGCCGTTCATTCTATTCCATGGTCGCCGCCAGGCTCGTGCTTGTCAAGCCCGCGTCCGGCGCAAAGGTATGTTCAGGAGAATGTAGTTGAGTCCTGTCGCTAGACCAGAGCGATTCCGGGAAAGAAGTAGCTGATTTCGTAAGCCGCGGTTTCTGGGGCATCGGAGCCGTGCACGGCATTCCTCTCGATGTTCGCGGCGTAAAGTTTTCGAATCGTGCCGGGTGCGGCATTGGCGGGATTGGTCGCCCCCATCACCTCGCGCAGGCAGGCGATAACGTTCTCACCTTCCAGAACCATCACCAGAGCGCTGCCCGAGCTCATGAAGTCGGTCAGGCTTTCAAAGAACCCTTTGCCACGATGGACGGCGTAAAAGCCCTCGGCTTCTTTCTTGCTCATCTTCACCAAACGTGCCGCCACTATCTTGAATTGGTTGGCCTCAAAGATTTTGATGATCTCGCCCGCGTTGCCCGCCGCCATGGCGTCAGGCTTAATAATAGTGAGTGTGCGTTCGAGGGGCATGAAGGTCCTTTTTGGGGCAGTCAGCGGTCGCCTTCCAGCTTATTGCCGAAAAGACGAAACTCGAAATTCGAAACGCACCCGGCAAGCGCGCGATGCGTCGAATTTCGAGCCTCGATTTTCGACTTTCGTTGGTCAGCGGGCCAGCGCGCGTGCCATCGTCGCGCCGATGAGCGCAGGACTTTCGGCCACGGCGATGCCCGCCGCCTGAAGGGCTGCGATTTTATCGGCGGCGGTGCCCTTTCCGCCAGAAATGATCGCCCCCGCATGGCCCATGCGACGGCCCGGGGGCGCCGTGCGGCCGGCGATGAAACCCACCACGGGTTTCCTGACGCTCGCGTGAATGAAGGCCGCGGCTTCTTCCTCCGCGGTTCCGCCGATTTCGCCGATCATCACGATGCCGTGCGTGTCCGGGTCCTCGCTGAAAAGTCGTAGCGCGTCGACGAAATTCGTTCCGATAATGGGGTCGCCGCCAATCCCGATGCAGGTCGACTGCCCGATGCCCAACGCCGTGAGTTGGGCGACGGCCTCGTAGGTCAGAGTTCCGCTTCGCGAAACCACGCCCACGTGCCCGGGCAGGTGAATTTGAGCCGGCATGATGCCAATCTTGCATTTACCCGGAGAGATAATGCCCGGACAGTTGGGGCCGATGAGCCGCGTCGGCTTATCAGCCAGAAAACGCACCACGCGCACCATGTCGAGCGTCGGAATGCCTTCTGTGATGGCGACCACCAGCGGCAGCCCAGCATCCGCAGCTTCCATAATAGCGTCCGCGGCAAAGCCAGGAGGAACGAAGATGACAGAGGCATTGGCACCCGTCTTCTCCACCGCTTCGTGGACGGTGTTGAACACAGGAATTCCATCCACGCTGGTCCCACCTTTGCCTGGGGTGACGCCGGCCGCGACCTTCGTGCCGTAAGCCACCGCCTGCTGGGTGTGAAACATTCCCTCGCGTCCCGT
>Ga0187771_10002229_pt1 | contig 13298 bp, 10 predicted proteins | sample 0116_SJ02_MP15_1_FD_133139 | JGI IMG/M metagenome (GOLD analysis project Ga0187771, IMG submission 133139) | Tropical peat soil microbial communities from peatlands in Department of Meta, Colombia - 0116_SJ02_MP15_10_MG | ecosystem: Environmental > Terrestrial > Soil > Wetlands > Peat | place... | reverse complement strand
TCTTATTTCGGTAATGGCCGCAGACTCTTTAAGAGCTTTTCGGGCGGCAGGGTATTCAACACGTCTTTTTTCTCCAGCCATCCGCGCCGGGCGGTGATCACGCCGTAGCGCATTAACTTCAGGTGCTCGGGACGGTGGGCGTCAGTGGAGATGACGACCTTCATGCCGCGGTCGCGCGCCAGCTTGACGTGATGGTCGCACAGGTCCAGCCGCTCCGGGTTGCCGTTTAGCTCCAGGATGACGCCGTAATCCTTGGCCGCCGCGAAGACCCGCTCGAGGTCGAAACTGAAGGGGTCGCGCTTCAGGAGTTGCCGCCCGGTGGGGTGGCCCAGGATCCTCACGTAGGGGTTCGCCAGCGCCTTCAATAGCCGCGCCGTCATTTCATCGGCTGGCTGGGTCATGCGGGAGTGAACGCTGATCAGTACGATGTCGAATTGCTTCAGAAGCTCGTTGGAATAATCCAGCCGGCCGTCGCCCAAGATATCGACCTCCGACCCTGCCCAAATTTCGATGTCCTTTACCTTTTTCCGCGCCGCCTTGATGCGCTGGATATGCTCCACGGCCCGCTTCTCGTCCAAACCGTTGGCGACGGTCACGGCCTTGGAATGGTCGGTAATCAGGATGTATTGGTAGCCGAGCCGCTTGGCTGCTTCGGCCATCTCTTCGATGCTCGCCTGCCCATCGGACGCGGTGGTGTGCATCTGCAGGTCGCCCTTGATGTCGGAAAGCTCCAGGAGGTGAGGCAGTTCTCCTTTTTCGGCGGCCTCGATCTCCCCCATGTTTTCGCGCAACTCGGGAGGGATCCAGGGGAGCCCCAGCTTGTCGTAGATTTCCTCCTCGGTCCGGCTGGCCAGGACTTTGTCGCCTTTGAACAGGCCGTACTCACTCAACTTCCAGCCCCGCTTCTTGGCGCGCTCACGCAAGGCCACGTTGTGCTCCTTCGACCCGGTGAAGTATTGCAGGGCGGCGCCGGAGGATTGGCGGCCGAGCATGCGCACGTCCACTTGCATGTCGTTCTTCAGCTTCACGCTGACTTTATCTTCTCCTTTTGCAAGAACTTCCGCGATTCCTGGGTACCTGGCGAAGTGGTCGGCGACCACCGCGGGGTCACGTCCGGTCACCAGTATGTCCAGATCGCCAACCGTCTCGCGCCCGCGACGCAAAGAACCCGCCGGGATCGCTTCTTCGATCACCTTGAGTTCCCTAAGGTAAGCAAGGAGAAGCTGCGCGGTTTCAAACGCCGTGTCCAGGCGGAAGCGTCCGGCGGCGCGGCGAAACACCTCGATGGCCTTCAGGATGTTTTCCTCGGATTTCTGGTCCATCTTGGGGAGTTCCCGCAGCTTGCCCGCTTTGGCCGCGGCCTCGAGCTCGTCCACGGTCTTGATGCCCAGCTCCTTGTAAAACATCCGGACCTTCTGCGGCCCCACGGTCTGAAGCTGCAAGAGAGTCAGCAGGCTCCCGGGAATTTTCGCCAACTGCTCCTCGTGGTATTGGCATTTCCCGGTTGTAACCAGCTCGGTGATCTTCTTGGCCAAATCTTCGCCAATGCCGGGAATATCCGTCAGCTTCCGATTGGGGTCGCGCGCGATGTCTTCCAGGCGCTCCGGATAGCTTTCGATGGACCGCTTTGCGCGGTCGTAGGCCGCCGCCTTGAACGTCCATTTGGGATCATCCTGAAGGATGCGCATGAGATTTGAAATCTCTTCAAAGACACCGGCGATGTCCCGATTCTCCATGCTGGTCCCCCTACTGACCGGACGCGCGCCGCCGCGCGTCCCTCGCGAGCGGCGGCGTACGTCGCGGGCGAGAAGATTACCACTTTTGCAGTCTGCTATGCAGCTTGTGGAGCGCGCTGGCCTGGGCCCCGCTCATCTAATTTTGTCGTTTCGTCGCGGCCGAAGTACGAGGCATTTGCGGCGTGAGCGTGGCATTCCTGGCGGGCACAATTGGCGAGTTTACTTGCCGGCTGGGTGCCAATCCGCTCGTAACTCACATTCCATCAATAGGATAGAGGCCTGCGCCGAGGCCATCACCGGCCATTCAGCCAAGTGTTGCTTTTTGCCACGCATGATGATAGCCTGAAATTCTGCGAGTTGCTTCATGGGCCTTAGCCGGTTTAGCCTCCAAAGCAAGATCATCCTCATCATCGCGGCGACGGTAGTACTGGTGGTAGGGGTCTCCACCCTTATCGCCATGTGGCTGACCCGCGAGCCGGTGGAAGAGGAGATCTATCGCAAAGCGCTCAGCCAAGCCGTCCTTACGACTCATGAGCTGGTGACCCAGGAGAGCCTTCAGACTCCCGACAACCTTTTGCGTGCCCTCCGTCAAGTGGAGCATGACCTGCCCGGCGTGGCCCAATCCGACGTCTTTGCGCACACTCCCCAGCACCGCCTGGTGGTGACCACGCGCCCGGAGGCCGCGCACCTGGAGCTCGACAACACGCCTCAAATTGAAACCTACAACGAATTCGACAAGCCCAGTGACGATCAGCAATCCATCGAGACCCCGGACGGCAAGTTTTGGATCATCGGCACGCTGATTCGAGCGCAGGGTGCGCCGGTCGGGTGCTTGGAGCTGAAGGTTTCGAAATCGCGACTGAACGCCGTAACCCTGGACCTGGTCGGGCGCAACCTGCTTCTGATGCTTGCCAGCTTGGCCGTGGTCATTTTGGTGCTCCACCTCTTCTTCCTGCGGAGCGTGCGCCGGCCCATCAAGGAATTGACGCGGGTGATGCAGACGGCGGAGAGCGGGCAGCTCGAAGTGCGCGCCCGCCTCAAGAGCCGGGACGAAATCGGACTCATGGCCGCGCACTTGAACCGCATGCTGGTGCGCATTCAAAACTTCCACACCGAGCTTGGCCAGAAGGTTGAAGCCGCCACTGCCGAACTGGCGCGCCGCAATGAGGAACTCCGCCGCATCAATGAGGAACTGTTCGAGACCCAGAAGACGCTGGCGCGCGCGGAGCGGCTGGCGGTGGCGGGGCAGCTCGCCGCCAGCCTGGCCCACGAGATCGGCACGCCGCTCAACTCGCTCTCCGGGCACGTGCAACTGCTGGCGCGGCGCAAGGGTACGGACGAGGATACGGTGCGCCGCCTGCGCATCATCGAAAAGCAAATCGACAGCATTGTGCGCACGGTGCAGCAACTGCTCTCCTGGAGCCGCAAGTTCGACCTCCGCATCGAGCCCTTGGATCTCCGGCATGTCCTGGAAGAAGCCGTCCTGCTGTCTTCGCCCGCCCTGCAACATCGCCGCATCCAAGTGCGATTGGACCTGGCCGGGGACTGCCCGAAGATTTACGGGGACGCCGGCTATTTGCAGCAGGTGGTCCTGAATCTCATCAATAACAGCATGGACGCCATGCCGCGCGGGGGCCAGTTGCGTGTGGGGCTGCGGACCACGATTTCTCCCGGGCCGGACGCCTCCGGCGAAGTGGCCGTGGAGGTGGCCGACAGCGGCTCGGGAATGTCCGCCGAAACCCTGGCCCATATCTTCGACCCGGCGTTCACCACCAAGCAGATTGGAACGGGGGCGGGGCTGGGTCTGGCCATCTGCGACCGCATCGTTCGTCAACACGGCGGCACGATTCAAGTTGAAAGCGAGCTCGGACGGGGAACGCGTTTCCTGATTCTGCTGCCCGTGGACGGGCGGGAGAAGGTGGAAGCGCTGGCCGGAGCGCCTAGCACCGCGACGACGGATATTGGCGGATCATGAAGAGCGTGGCCCGGCGGTCGCCCCCGGAACGACCTTCTTCGTGTCCTCCGTGCGTCTGAGGGTTCAACACTGAGGACACCGAGCCTCTCAGTGGCCTCTGTGTTGAATCTTTTCTGGCCACAGAGGACGCGGAGAAAGACCTTCGGGTCACGGCAGGACGCCGCGGATGCTACAGGGGAGTGAATCCTTGCAGAGCGTGGAAGCAAAGACGGGCATCAACATCCTGGTGGTGGATGACGACCTCGACACGCGCGAATTGCTGCGCGAGGTCCTGGGCGAAGAGGGCTACCGGGTGGTAACGTCCGGCAGCGGCGAAGAGGCGCTGGCGGCCGGCAAGCAGGAGTGTTTCGACGTCATCATCAGCGACATGCGCCTGGGTCCCAGCCTGAACGGCCTCGACGTGCTGCGCGCCTACAAGTCGATCCAGCCGGAGTCCGAAGTCATTCTCATCACCGCCTTCGGCTCCATGGAGACCGCCATTGAAGCCGTCAAGGCCGGGGCCTTCGATTACCTCTCGAAACCCTTCAAGATTGAAGAAGTGCTTTTGCAAGTGCAGCGGGCGCTGGACAACCGCAAGCTCCTCCGCCAGAACCGCAACCTGAAGCGCACGCTGGGCAGCCAGGTGCAACTCTCGATCCTGGTGGGCCGCAGCTCGCAGATGCTGGAAGTTTACAAGAAAATCGCCATGGTCGCCGAGGCGCGCTCGACCGTGCTCATCTGCGGCGAGAGCGGCACGGGGAAGGAGTTGGTGGCCAAGGCGATTCATTACAACGGCCCGCGCGCCGAGCAATGCTTCTACGCGGTCAATTGCGGCGCCTTGACGGAATCGCTGCTCGAAACCGAGCTCTTCGGGCACGTGCGCGGCGCGTTCACGGGCGCCCTCGAAAACAAGCGCGGCATCTTCGAGGAAGCCAGCGGGGGCACGGTTTTTCTCGACGAAGTCAGCGAGATGAGTCCGGCTCTGCAGGTCAAGGTCCTGCGCGCCATCGAGGAACAGGAAGTGCGGCGCATCGGGAGCAACGAGGTCATCAAGGTTGACCTGCGCCTGATCGCCGCCAGCAACCAGAACCTGGCGCAGGCGATCGAGGAGGGCAAGTTCCGCCAGGACCTTTACTATCGGCTGCGCGTCATCGAAATCGAGCTGCCCCCGCTGCGCAATCGCCAGGAGGACATTCCCTTGCTGGTGGAGCATTTTCTGAAGAAGTTCGGGCAGGAAAGGCAACGCAGCTTCGCGGTTTCCCCCCAGGCGCTCTCCGCCCTGATGAGCTACGCCTGGCCGGGCAACGTCCGCGAGCTCGAAAACGCCCTGGAATCGGCGGTGGCGCTGAACCGCTCGGGCATCATTGTTCCCGAGGACTTGCCGGCCAAGGTGCGTCCGGAAACTCGCGTCCAGGAACCGAGCGTTGACGACATTTACGTGGGCTTGCCTCCTCTCGACGAAATCGAAAAGCGCTACCTTTGCTACGTGCTCAAGGCTACGGGAGGCAATAAGGCCAAGGCCGCCTCCATTCTCGGAATCAACCGGCGCACCCTATATCGGAAGATCGATGAGTACAAGCTGCGGGGCGGACGGGTGTAACGGCGGGCCGGAAGCAAGAATTCTCTGAGTTATGGCGGATTCTGCGCTATCCTGGAGTGGGGTGACAGGGCTTTAACACAGAGCTCACGGAGAACGCAGCACAGAGGCCGCAGAGAAGGGCTTTACGGCACACACAGAACCGGCGCATGGGGCCATTCTGGTTTCCTCTGCGTACTCCGCGCAGATCTCATTGCTCCGTGACCTCTGTGTTAAAGCTGTAGCCTGTCGGAGTTCTCTGAATAGTCCGGGCTAAGACCCATGAAACCGGACGGGCTGACTCCAAGATGAAGTACTCCTACATCGCCAAATCGCTGGCCAAGCACCTCGCCTCGGGGTTCAAGCTCCCCTACATGGTGATGTTTGAGACCACGCTGATGTGCAATATGTTTTGCGAGTATTGCATTTTCGGCGAAGAGGGGAAATTCAACGACTTGCAGACCCGCGCCGCGCGCGAGCGCATCTTCCGCCGCATCGACGAGTTCTGCGAGATGGGCATCTTCGCGCTGAGCTTTTCAGGCGGCGAGCCGCTGCTCAATCCGAGCACCTCCGACTACATCGCCTACGCCGCCGACAAGGGCTTGTGGACCTCCATGCCCACCAACGGCCTGCTCATCAGGAAATTCGCGGAGGGCGTGGCGCGCCTTGACATGCTGGAGGTTTCCATCGATTCGCTGAACGTCCAGCGCTTTGCCAAGCGGCGCGGACTGAACGGCCTGCCGAAGATTCTGGACAACCTCGATTACGTCCTCACGAACCGCCGGCCCTTCACCACCCAAATCAACGCCGCGGTGAACCTCGAAAACCTCTACGACCTGCGGGAGCTGGCGGAATTTTGCCGGCAGCGCCACCTGGTGCTGCATCCCGAGGCCGTCCACAACGTCATGCGCGACGGCGACCTCCTGCCCGACGCGGAGCTGCACGGCAAGGACCTCGACACGGTGGAATTGTTCTTGCGCGAACTGCGCGTGGCATTTCCCAAAAATGTACGTTTCTATACTCATTATTATGACTTTTATCGCAACGGCGGCTTTGGCGCGAAATTCCCTTGCCGCCACCCGTCCAAGCTGATTTCCATGAAGCCGGACGGAGCCATCCACCTGCCTTGCGCGTTCAAAACCCTGCACAAATCGCAGGCCCCGCTCAAAGAGATTTTTGCCTCCGACGCTGCCCGCCGAATCATCGCCCAGGAAACCACGCTCTGGGACTTCTGCAAGGGCTGCAAGATTGGCTGCCCTTACGAAGTCAGCGCGTTTACCAATAGCCCTATGCTGGCCCTGGAGTCGGGACTGGACTTCCTGCGGCTGAGGTAGTCTCGCCTCTTTAGTTAGGGTAGCCACGGTCAATTCCGCGGCTGCGGGATTGACCGTGGGTTTCTTCGGGCAAGTGCCCACGGTCAGAAAAGCACTGACCGTGGCTACCGACACTCAGACAGTTTGCGGTTTTCGCGCGGGATACGCCGCGGCGAAGCGGTGGCCTACTGCCAACGGAAATCCTCAACCAGCATGATGTGACTCATATCTACGTCCACCTGGCTGAAGAGAATCCATCGGCCATCGGGGGACACCGCGAGGGGGCCGCCCTTCTTTTCCAGCTTGGCAATCTGCGTTATCTTGCGCGTGGCAAAGTTGAAGAAGTCGATGTCATTCGTGTAGCCGTAAAAGAAGTATATGCCCTCACCAGTCAGGTCCCAACGCTCGAACCCTTCCGCCCCGAGCCCCTTAAAGACCAGAGTCTCCTTTCCACCTTCCACCGGGACCTTCCAAAGGCCTTTAGGCTTCAGATATTCTGGAGGTTGCTGTTTCTTAGTATAATAAAGCGTCCTGCCGTCTGGAGATTCTACGGCTGCGAAGCCGCCCTTCTTCGTCACCTGCACCGCACGCCCTCCATGCGGCGGGACTTTCCAAACCTGCCAGGCGCCTGTCCTCTTAGAACCGAAATAGATCCATTTCCCGTCCCTCGACCAGCTCGGGGCCCTGACCTCAGGGTCGTCGGTTGTCACGCGGCGTGGCTGGCCGCCTTCCGCGCTCACAACATAGATGGCGGCATGATTTTCAGGAGAGGCCTTAAAAGCAATCTCTCGACCGTCAGGAGACCAGTGCGGGTCGGCGTCCGGGGGGGCGTCCGGGGAGAGGTGAAAGGAAGTCAACTGCCGGGGATTTGAGCCGTCGCGATCACAAACCCAGATCTCGTCATTTCCTGACCGCGAGGATAGAAAAGCAACCCTCTTTCCATCGGGAGAGAATTGTGCGGACGCGTTATAGTCGGCCGCTCCGATCAACTTCGTGGGTGCCGAAGATTGGCCTGCTTTCGTGGGGATCTCATACCGCCAGATGTTTACATTGTATTCGGGCTGCGTGAATGCCAGTTTGTGGCCATCGTGGGAAATTGAGAATTCATAACCGAGGTCTTGGGGTGTAGGCAACGGCTCCGGTTGGCCACCTGAGGTTGAGACTTTCCACAGGCGGGGTTTGCGACCCTGGCGATCGGAGAGGAAGATGATGTAGGCCTCGTCCGGAGTCCAGTCCAAGCCCCAAATCATGGCGTCGTCAAAGGTGAGCCGCTTCGGTTCGCCGCCTGCAACGCGCACCAGGAGGATGTCCCTGACCTCGCCGAAGCGGACGAAGGCAAGCGTCTGCCCGTCGGGGGAGAAACGGGGAAAATAATCCGTCACATAACCGCCCGTGGCCGTCAAAAGCCTCTTGTCCGTGAGGGTATCTACCGCAAGCAAGTGGATGCCCGAGGACTGGCCGGGTCCGGTGGCGACATAGGCCAGATATTTCCCGTCCGGGGACCAATCCATGGGCGCATCGGCGAAAACATGCTTTGAGGCAAGGAGCTTACGCTCCGGGCCGCCCAGAGCGGGAATAACGTAGATTCCATCCTTGCCATTGCCACTGCGGTGAAAGGCGATGAAGCGGCCGTCTGGCGACCACGTTGGTGCTTCGTCCCAGGCTGGATCCGTGGTCAACCGCAGCGCCTTCTCCTCGCCGATCTGTTTTACGTAGATATCCTCGTTGTAGTCCTTGTCTCCGAACCGCTGGAAGGCGATCCGATTGCCATCGGGGGAAAAGCGAGTGTTGAAGCTATGGAGGATGTCGGGGCAACTGGCGAGACGAACCACGCGCGTGGCCGGGGCGGGTGGGTTCTGAAAGAGGCAGAGATGGCGATACCCGATTGCCCCGCCAATCAGCAGCACAGCCGATACCGCCAACGCAATGGGCCAGCGCGCTGGTACGGGCACGCCATGGCGCGCCCCTACGGTTTTCACCGCGGTGGGTTTGGGATCGTCGTCCATGGCTTAATCCTGCGAGGGAGGTTCGGGGTCGGCTAGGCCGTGGACATGGGCACGCCAATAGTGGAAGTTACGACTAAAGCAATGCTAGTTTAACGCCGAAACATGCAATGTCAAACCTTGGTCTTCATGCCGCCTGCGCCGATAGCCAGGAATAGGCCCGCAACGCCAAGTATGTAGGGGAGGGCTCTGCCCTCCCGCGGGCGGGCGGAGCCCGCCCCTACCGCCAGGCACGCACAGCCGGCTTTTTCGGCGGGGCCTTGAAGTGTTAGGATTCACGACCAAACGTCAGGGGAGGCGCCATGGGGAATATCGATATGGGTCGGGTCTTGCTCGGGGGTTTGGCCGCCGGGGTGTCATCGGTCGTGCTGCAGTCACTCGCGCTGGTTTTGGGCGTGAGAGTGAGTGCGTCCCTGGTGCGCGTGCCTGATGTGTCGTTCCCCGCGCAACTGGCGATGGTCCTTGCGGAGATACTCATCGGCGGGCCGGCGGCAGTTTGGCTTTATGCGGCGATCCGGCCCCGGTTCGGCCCGGGACCACGCACCGCTCTGATCGCGGCGCTATGGATATGGCTGATTTCCGGTCCTTACCTCCAAATAATCTTGATCGGAATGGGGACGCTCAGGCTGCTGTCCGTTTCTGGATTAGCGCTTCTGGACGTCGTTGGCTTCGTTCCCATGGCGGTTGCATTGCTGATCGGCGCCGCGTTGTACAAGGAACGCCCATCTGAAGCAGCGAGGCCAGCGCAGTGAAAAAGGGTTCCTGCCTTTAACTGCCTCCCGCGGGCGGGCGGAGCCCGCCCCTACCGTCAGGCTTTCTCACAGGGGGCCTACTGGTTCTGGATGGTTCCGGTCACTACCACTTCAAAGGCGCTGCCGGGAACTTGTTTAAGCTGGTTGAGGTCGTTGTCGTTCCAATTGGGATCGGGCGCGCCGGTGATGTACCAACTGCTGCCATTGTCCGCCACCATCATGCCGTACTTCTTGAGCGCGGTAAGGATGACGAGGGACTGGCCCGTGTAGGAGGATATGTCGTAGGAAGCCTTTAGGCGGAGGCGCAGCCCCATGGGCGGCAAGGCGGGATTGTTTGACTCACTTGCGTAGTGAGTGGCAGGGTGAATGAAACCCATCTGAGTTTGGGCCACGGTGAAGCGCAGCGCGTGCTTGATCGCGCCCGCCGCCACCTCGTCGTAGCGCGCCAGGCCGGGCAGAATCGGCAATCCGGCGGCGTCGGCGGAGGTCCAGCCGTCGGGCCGCAGCTTGTCCGAATACAGGTTGAAGACGGCGCCGTTGGCGGCGGTCCAATTATTGTCGTTGGGATCCTTAACGCCTTCCCACACTTCATACAGCGTGCAGTTTTTGTTAGCGGGATCGGCCAGCAGCGCCAGCACATGGCGGTCGCCCTTGGAATTGCTGCCGCCCTCCACGGGCGCAGTGGGCGGGAAGGGGTAGCACCCCGTGGGCGTACTGGTGGTTTGCGGGCAGTTAGGACCAGGGTCGCTCTCGGAAGCATACTGATTGAAGGTAACGGTCACCAGAGGCTGGGTGCCCGGCACCACGACGTAGGGAATTCCATAGGTGGGATCGGAGCCGAAGTCGGGATGCAGGTATTGTTTGTCCTGGTTGATGCTGGCAATGTACTGGTCCGAGTTGGGGTCAACGCAATAGTTGGATACGTCCTGGTTCCAGAGGTTATCCGTGGGGAAGACCGGACACCCGGAGCCGGCGGGGATTAACGGGCTGGTGCTGAAGTCGGTCGAGTTGCCGCTCGTCAGGTTCGTGCAAACCGTGCCGCCGGGAGGGTTGCCATTGGTGATGACGACGGAGCCGCCGCCGCACGAGAGAAAGAAAGCCGGTGCCAGAACGATGCAGGCGATAAACGTATTACTGCTTTTTGACTTGTGAACTGCCATGTCCCGCCTCGCACAAAATCGGTTTGAGTAAGACCCCCCATAAAGAGTTCTTCACCTGCGACTAGCATACGCGCTGGCCACCATGGACGCAATGGGGCCACGGGCAGTGACGAGTGGCCGGCTGGGCGCTTGGTTGCAACGTTTTGGAGGGTGGGGGGAACGACAGTTCGGAGGGTTATCGTTTGCGGAGCGAATCTTCGGCCGCTCAGGTTTTCACAGGGATGTCTTTGTCGCGCGCGGCGCTTTCCCGCACCTGCACGCGCTTGGCCGCTACGCCGACCGATTCCGTCTCGTGACCAAGCGCCCCATTCACCATGTGGGAGCGCAAGGGTTGCGCTACGAAGCGAAACGCCAGAGCGTCCTTCCCCGTGAGCTCTTCCGGAAGGACAACCTCGATCTCCAGCAACTGGTCGGTGGGGACGTCCTTGGGCGCGATGAAGTAGATTCCCGACTTCGAAAGGTTGCGCGCGACGCCCGGTCTCCCGATGGGTGTTCCGTGCGCGGGGCGCCAAATTACCTCGACGGGAAGCTCCACCTGGAAGCGCTGCTCACTGCGCGGAGTCAAGGGCTCGTAGGCGTGAGTCGAGGTCAGGTCCGACAGGTTAATCTCCGTCCCTTCCGTGGCAGCTTCCGCGGCTGGGAAATTCTGCCGGGCGCGCGCCACCAGGCCATCGACGAAGCGGTCGTCGTGGTCCGGGTCGTGGTGGAAGAGCACCAGACGGCGCACTCCGCATTCCCTGGCGATGCGCGTCCCCTCCAGCCAGGAACTGTGCCCCCAGCCTTTTTTCTCGCCCCGAAGCTGCTCGGGCGTGTACTGAGCGTCGTAGATGAGCAGGTCGGCGCCGCGCGCCAAGTCGCGGAGAGCGGCGTCATGCACCGGGGAGCCGGGTTCGTTGTCCGTGGCGAGCACCATGGACGCCCCGTCCGCCTCGATGCGGTAGGCCACGCACCCCTGCGGATGGTTCAAGGGCGCCGAGGTGATGACCGCCCCCTCGACATTGACCGGCTCGTGGCTGAGGTCGTAGAAACTGATCCGGGAGCTCAGCATGGTCATGTCGACAGGGAAGAAGGGGGTAGTCATCTGGCCCCCAATGATTCCCGCCAACTCGTTCTGGGCGCGGTTGACCGCATGGAAAAGGAAGATATCACCTTCTCTGTAAAGGGGTAAGAAGAAAGGAATACCCTGGATGTGGTCCCAGTGGAAATGGGTCAGGAAGACGTAGCCGTGGATGGGGTCCTGGCTGAACTCGCGGAGCAGGCTCTTACCCAGACTGCGCAGACCGCTGCCGCAGTCGAGAATAATCAGAGTCCCGTTGTCCAGCCTGAGCTCCAGGCAGGTCGTGTTTCCGCCGTAGCGGCTGTTTCGATGCTCAGGCGTCGGTGTCGAGCCTCGAACGCCCCAAAATCTGACTCTCATACCTCCACCTCCACGGGGAGGCCACGTACCTTACGGGCCAGATCAACTCAAGTACACCGCAGGCAACTGCACTAAACGTGCACTTTCTTTCGCAGACCCCGGCAAGTCTTACAAGCCCGTATAAAGATAAGACGTTCAAAAACGACTTAAAGTTGCACAACCCATATGCAACCCAGCAATGGAGGGGCCAACTTCATTCTACCATTGGGAAAAGGAACTTGAAAAGGTATTTTTGGCAGATGCCGCGCGACAATTTGCGGGGCATGTGCTCGTCGGCCTCAGTGCTCGCTGTACAGGTCAGAGTGACCCTTCAGGGGCCTGGCCACTCGCCAATTAAATGCTACCCTGTGGCAAAATGCCACGTTAAGACCACGTCTGCACGAGGAATCCTGCACAATAAGATGAACAACATCCTATAAATCAACGCGATAGAAAATCTTCTGGGACTTGGCAACAACCATGCCTATCTACCCTGCGGTGAGGTGTTGATGTCCGCTCGTAAGGTTTTGGTTGTTGACGACGACCAGGAAAGCCGCAGCCTCCTGTGCGAGGTTTTAGCCGCCAATGGCTATACCGTCGATTCGGTTGGTGACGGCTTGGCAGCGCGCGAGGTACTGACGAGGGACCAGGACTTCCGCATCGTCGTCGCCGATTTGCGCATGCCCAAGGAAACCGGGCTGGAGCTATTGCGCCACTTGCGCCAGCAGAAGTCCAAACACGCCCTCATTCTCATGTCTTCATTCATCACGGCCACGGAAAGGAAAATGGCGAAAGAGCTGGGAGCCTACACTTTGCTCGATAAGCCGTTCCGCCTTTCCGACTTGCTTCAGGCGGTGGGCGAGCTGGCGACGGACAGCCCCATCAGCATTTCGCCTTAAAACACTCGGCAAGGAATTTTCAAATCTCCTGGCAAAGGAGTGGCAATGGACTTAGCCCCGAAGGTAATTGAGATCATCGCGCGGGAGCAACACCTGGAGCCCGGCAAGGTCACGCTCGACTCGACCTTCCAGGAGCTGGGGATCGACTCGCTCGATGGCGTCAACATCCTCTTCGCGCTGGAAGAGGAGTTCAAGCTGGATATCCCCGACTCGGTGGCGCAAAACATGCGCAGTGTCCGCCAAGTGGTGGATGCCCTCTCCCGCGTGCTGGAGGGCAAGGACGTCTCAGACCTGGTCGCCCTGGCCAAGGGGGAGAGTCCGGCCGCGAGCGGCTAATGCCGTAACACTCTGACGGGCCGCCGCAAGGGCGCGCCCCAAGAGGCATTTCCTCGAGCGAGCCCGCCCGAGCGAAGTTGGACCGGCGCTAATCACTGATCGTCGAGGGGTCGAACGTGCGAAGAGTGGTCATCACAGGTTTGGGAGTCTTTGCCTCCACCGGCAAGGACACC
>Ga0187771_10002227_pt1 | contig 13309 bp, 16 predicted proteins | sample 0116_SJ02_MP15_1_FD_133139 | JGI IMG/M metagenome (GOLD analysis project Ga0187771, IMG submission 133139) | Tropical peat soil microbial communities from peatlands in Department of Meta, Colombia - 0116_SJ02_MP15_10_MG | ecosystem: Environmental > Terrestrial > Soil > Wetlands > Peat | place... | reverse complement strand
TCTCCTTACCGTATTGAAGTACAGGTAGAGTTGTTCGGGACCGTAGCGGGAGACGAAGGGGAGGTTCTTCCTAAGGAGTGGACGAACGAGCTTCGTGAACTCCCTGCTCCTTCCCACGACGTTTTCCCAGAACCTAGATTGTGACTCGTGGAGTCCAAGCGACGCGCCTATTCCCACAGGGGTGTACCTGAGCTTGTCGCCGAGCTGAAGCTGGTACAACGCGTGCCCTGACTCGTGGATGGTTGAAAACAGCGTCGACTTGAAATTAGTCCCTTCATATCTCGTGGTGATCCGCACATCGTCGGGTGCAATTCCGGTAGTGAAGGGATGCGTCGACACGTCCATCCTAAACCTATCCATCGGCATCCTCAGCATCTGAAGGAGTCCTTCATTCACGCGGACCATCGCGTCGGTGTCGTACTTCGCGGACTCCAACGAATGCTTGGAAGGGTAGATACCCGTGGATGTGACTTTCCCAAGGATCTTCCTTGATTCTGGCACCAGTCTTGAAAATACTATGTCAGCATCGCGAACCGTGAACCCCTCCTCGTAGATGTTCAGGAGTGCATCATATGGGTGCGCCGTGTACCCCAGGATGTCGGCAATCTTCTGGGTTAGCTCAAGGATCTTCTTCATGTGGGGTTCGAAGAGCTTGAAGTCCGAGTCCTTGCGCGCCTTTCGCCAGACGACGGTCGCCAGGGCAGAGATTCTTTCCCGCTCCTCAACCAGCTCTGGTGGAATCTTCGTGTACAGATCTACCTCCCTCCTGAGAACCCTGACGATTCCCTTCTCTTCGTCGTCCAAGTTGCGCAGTTTCTCGGCCTTGCCCAGCTGCCCGCCAAGGTCGACCGTCGCCTTTTGGACCATGATGGCCAACTGTCCCGTAGCCGCTCCCCTCGAATTGGCACCCCCTTCAGGCATATGCGTTTCCGTGTCCCATCCGAGGACCGCCATCGAATGGTTCAAGGCCCAGACCACCCTGTACCTCTTGAGGATCTCGTTGACAACTGGGTTCTTTGCCAAGGTGAACGGCAATCTCCATTGACCTCCGCTTTTACAGCTTCCGAGAAATCAGATTGCACCTTCCCCTTCCCAACTTAAATATCGCAGAAAAATTCGGACGAGGTATGCGTGCTGAAATCTTCGAAGGTTCTGACAGGCTCGGCGAAGTCTCCCTCAACGAGAAGACGTTCTCCACCGGCTCCCGCGGGTACTACGCCTCGGCCAAGCTGGAAGTAAGGGGCAAGAGATACCAAGTGAACTTTCAGTTAGTAGAGATAGGAAGCAAGCCCACGCACTAGTCTCGATCACGCCAGGAATGGCGAATTCAGGCAGCCCTGACATAGTATTCATACACCCGACAATCCGGTTTCTGGAGAGCCTCACTTGATATCGAAGCAGGGGCGGAACCTCTCACTTGCCCTAATTGTCGGCCTATTCTTCAGCCTTGTAGCATGGGAAGTGAGCATAGACGGTCTTCCATTGCCGTATTTCTTCGTTCAGTCCAACCTAGCCATCAACGGGGGCCTCTACTGGCAACTCTTCACCTCCCTCTTCGTCGTCATACCGTTTTCGTCCCAGGGTCCGCTAGGCATTGCTGATGTCCTCTTCAACATGGTCGCGATTATGTGGTTGGATGGGTTGCTTTCGTTTGGTTTTCAAGAATGGGACTACTATGCGGTGTTCGTCCTCTCCGGGCTGGTAGGGAACATCACCAGCCTTTTCAACGGTCCGGGCGCCGCCAGTTTCGGTGCCTCCGGGGGGATATTCGGATTGCTTGCTGGTGCCATCGCTCAGGAATTCGCAGTCGAGAAGCGGGTCGACTATAGTCTGCTCGTCTGGTTCCTAGCCGTCTTCATCTTCAGCAGCTTTGCCCTTTCCTACGTAGACTGGCTGGCTCATCTTGGCGGGGCAGCCGCTGGGCTTGTAGCTGGGTATCTGCTCGGAAATGCACATGGTAGAGAGTTGCCCTAGCCGTTCGGTTCTAAGTCCTCTAATGTAACGCTCCGACAGGTAGGGCGAGGGTCGCCGCTAGTGTCAGCGTGAGCCTACTTTGTGTCTCCAACCACGTCTGACAGCGAGATTAGCTCGAACCGCTCAACCTTATATCGACAGGGTTCAGGTAAACGAAGTGCCGGAATCAAGTTGCCTACTCTCACCTTCGCTGAAATCAAATCCAGGGTTGCAGAGCATCTGAAGACGGCTGTGGAGGCAGAAGACTTCGACATCAAGTCTGCGAAGCTCGAGGAACTGCAGGGGTTCTGGAAAATCGACGTGGAGTTCAAGAAGCCGAAAGCCATGTTCTCTGAGACAGCGCTGTTGACGATTGATGCAAGGACTGGCGAAGTGAAGGAGTTTCGAAGGGGGTACTAGTCTTCTGCAATCCTTTCGGCGCCTGTTCTGGTTCGATGTGAGTTCACGCTTGAGTTGTGTGAGCTAGTTGTCCTCAGGCCCACCGGGATGTCTCACATCCAGTCTCACTTCTGTCTCTCCTCCCGATTCTGTTTCGCGAACTTCCTTCTGTTGGCCAAGCTGACGACCGCATAAAGCACTACTAGGACCGCTATCACGCCTGTCGAGGAGAAGAACCCTAGGAACGTAAGCACAAGCACTGCTACTACGATGATTGGTATCGCCACAAGGAGGGCTACTCTTGAATTCACGGTGGCTTTGCCTAATAGCATGCTACATAAGGAGTGTCCGTGCGACATGCTGAAGGAAACCGCAGGCTATTAACGGCGCACTACTAGGCTTCGCCCATGAACTACCGTAAGCTTGGCGATGCAGGATTGAAAGTGAGCGAGCTTTCGCTGGGTGCCTGGGTGACCTACGGAGGCCAAGTCGGCGAAGAAGTGGCGACGAAGTGCATGTCCGCTGCCTACGATCTTGGGGTCAACTTCTACGACAACGCAGAAGCCTACGCCCACGGCAACGCGGAGATCGTCATGGGTAACGCGATAAAGAAGCTCGGATGGAGACGCGAGGATTTCGTTGTCTCCAGCAAGGTCTTCTGGGGTGGCAAGGGACCCAACGAACAGGGCCTTTCCCGTAAGCACATTTATGAGGCCTGCCGTGCTTCGATGAAGCGTCTCCAGCTCGACTATCTAGATCTCTATTTCTGCCACCGGCCGGACCCAAACACGCCCATTGAGGAGACCGTCAGGGCTATGGACGACCTCGTTCATCAAGGCAAGATTCTCTACTGGGGGACGTCTGAATGGAGCGCTGCGGATATCATGTTGGCGCATGGCCTGGCACGTGAGATGGACCTCACGCCTCCGCAGATGGAGCAGCCTCAGTACAACATGCTGCACCGAGAAAGGGTCGAAAAGGAGTATCTTCCTCTCTACCGGGGAATAGGACTGGGCACGACCACTTGGAGCCCGTTGGCTTCAGGTCTGCTCACCGGTAAGTACAATGATGGAATCCCTCCTGACTCAAGAGCTGCCCTCGCCGGCTACGGATGGCTGCAAGAGCACGTTATCACCCCAAGAAACATCGCGAAGGTGAAGGAACTCAAGCCGATTGCTAAGGAACTCGGTTGTTCCATGGCGCAGTTGGCGCTTGCTTGGGCGCGAAAGAATGAGAATGTGAGTACGGTGATTACAGGTGCAACCACACCAGAGCAGGTCAAGGAGAATATGGGTTCTCTTGAGTTCGTCAGCTCACTGGATGTCGGCGCAATGGAGAGGATCGAGGGCATCCTTGCGAATAGGCCAGACCTTAGCATCGGTGACTAGTCGAAGTCCTTCGGCATAACAGATCGATGCTCTCGTCTTCCAAGTCATTCTGCTACCAAAGCCTGGGTGCCCACAACCTCAGCTATTCCGAAGCAGCAAAGGAGCCTATGCGTACTGATGTTGTCTCAGCCACGAATGTATGGCAAGGGAGGCAACTGCTTCCATTGTCGTATTGCGCTCTTCAGCTGCCCTCCGCAAGCCGTCGGCGACTCGCGGGTCTAGTAGAATCTCCAGCTTGACAGCACGCAAATTGGAGATCTCCTTCCGGATATCCTCGACGGGACGCTGTGGCGCCATCACGAAGTGACTTACCACGTTTTCCGCCTCAGGGGTAGGTAGAGGGGCGATTGTCTCAGCCAACTCCTTCATCTTCGAGACGCGCTCTCTTCGTGGAAGTTCTTGTACGGTGGGCGCCTCTTCTGCCCTGTGCAGAAATGTGGCGTGCTTGACCGGCAGCACTCCCTCTTTCCTCTCGGACTGTAGAGGCGCTTGTTTGACAGAGATCCCAGGCCCTGATTCCTTCCTGATGTTCCGGACTGCTTCGACCGCGTTAATCCTGTCGTCGACATATCTCCGTGACTTGCCGATCGCTTTCGAGAGTTGCTCTACGGTTCCGTACGCCCGCGGATTGACCTTCATCAGGGCAATGATGGCGTCGTACTCCTCTTCTGGTTCGATCTCCCTTCTCTGGATATTTTCAACTAGAGAAATGATTATCGCTTCCTCTTCGGTCATCGGCCTGACAATCGCAGGAATCCTCTTCATGCCGGCTATCTTTGCCGCCTCAAACCTCCTAGACCCAACGATCAGCTCGAACCTACCACCAACGGGCCGCGCAAGCACAGGTTCGAGTACCCCCTTTTCCCTTATTGAGTCCACCAGATCCCCGACGTCGCCTGGATTCTTTCTGACATTTGCCTTGCCGACAAAGAGTTTTGATAGCTCAACTTGCATGATGGTGCCTGACTGCTCCTTCCAGCTCTCCTGGGCAGTAGGAAATCTCGCCAAATCGGGTATGTCGGTTTCTGATGCACTCTCTTAAGACTATCCGGTGGTCTGTCCGAAGAGCTCAATTCAACGGCCGAAGGGCGAGGCGACTAGATGCCCATCTGGACGTGCAACCATTTGTCAATCCAGCTTGATTTTGCTTCTGTATGCGTCGATGTCGAGGAATCCATGACCACTGATGTTAGCCAGAATGCATTTCTCTTCTCCCTTCGCCTCCGCCCTCTTGGCCTCGTCGATTGTTGCCCTGACCGCATGTGCAGACTCGCCGGCAATCAGCCACCCCTCCGTCTCTAGGAACATCTTCGCAGCTTCGAAGACAAGCAGTTCGTCGCTTGGGTATGCGACGGCACTGATGTGGCCTTTGTTTCTGAGCGCGCTGATGATCGGAGCAGCCGCGTGGTACCGCAGGCCGTCCGACTTTATTGGGGTCATGGTCGTATCATGGCCGAGGGTGTACATCATCATCAACGGAGTGTGCCCCGCTGTGTCGCCAAAGTCATATCTGTACTCCCCCTTTACTAGGTTAGGAGCTGCTTCTGACTGCGCAGCGAGGAAGTCACACTTCCTCTTCTTCCTTAGAACTTCTCCCAGGAAAGGCAGGGCTATCCCTCCGAAGTTTGAGCCTCCCCCCAAACAGCCTATCACGAGATCGGGCGAATCATCGACTAGCTCGAATTGCTGGATTGACTCAAGCCCGATGATTGATTGATGAACCAACACATGGTTCAGGACGGAACCCAGGCAGTACACACGGTCCGGTGCGAGGTCTGTAAACTCGAGACCCTCTGAGACCGCGATTCCCAGTGAGCCCGGGTGGTTTGGGTCCTTTTTCAGCAAGCTCTTTCCGAAGGCCGTCTGGTCGCTCGGTGACGGGTACACCTTGGACCCATACATCTGCATGAGAGTCCTCCTTTCGGGCTTCCAATCATACACCGCCCTGACCCAAAATACCGCGGTCCTGAGCCCGAGCAAAGACGCTGCATAAGAGAGGGCCGTCCCCCATTGACCTGCCCCGGTCTCTGTGACCAAGGTCCTCTTCCCTTGCTTCATTGCGTAGTATGCCTGAGGAATCGCAGTGTTGACTTTATGTGATCCTGTCGGACTTAGGTCCTCTCTTTTGTAGTATATTCTGACCTTCTTCAGACTCAGCCTTTGTTCAAGGCGCTTTGCGCGGTAGAGGGGTCTTGGTCGGCCTGCATGAATGTAGAGCTCCCTGACCTCGTCGGGGATATCTATCCAGCTGGATGTGGAAGCTTCTTGTCTGAGGCACTCGCTGACCAGCCGTCTCTTCAGCGCGTCCATCCTGGATTCTCCGTCTCCGGGTTCCTTAGGCGGGAGAAGCCCCCCAGGGATGTCCGGCACGATGTTATACCACTTCTTCGGTATCTCGTCTGGCGGCAGTATGATCTGGTCGGGCTTCATGGCTTCGGCATGTACACATTTGTACATAAGGAGTGCTTCGAACCGGTTAGGGCGACAGCAAAGACAAGCGTGAGACCTTCTTTTCGACCGATATTGCCATCGCTCTCGGCCTTGCTACCCTAAGGCTCAAGAATGTCCCGGGTGGGGTCAATCAAACTTTATACTCAGCCCTTTCCTCTAAGTCTGTTGGATGCTCACAAAGGAGGAAACGGAGAAGCTCAAGGCCAGACTCTCTGAGGAGTCGGTGGACGTATGCTTCAACAAGGGAACTGAAAGGGCCTTCACAGGCAGATACTGGGGCAACCATCTCAAGGGGACCTATCATTGCATAGTCTGCCACGCATCCCTCTTCAGCTCAGACGCGAAGTTCGACTCGGGGACGGGCTGGCCCAGCTTCTTCCGGCCCTTCTCAAAGGACACCATAAGGGAAGAGGTCGACAGCACCTACGGCATGACCAGGACCGAGGTCAGCTGCGCGAACTGCGGGGTTCACCTTGGGCATGTGTTCGAGGATGGCCCAAAACCCACGGGGCTTAGATACTGCATCAACTCGGCGGCGCTTGTCCAGGAGAAGGATGTGTCTAGTAGTTCCAGATAGCAATCTCTGAAGTATGCCTCCTGTACGAAGCCGTTCCGGGGAAAGAAAGGCTCCTTGAGACGGACATGGCGGAACTCAGTTCTTGTCTCACGGGGCGCGCATTCAGCCTCTTCCATGCTATTAACCTGCTTCGGGGACCAGCTCTAGGCTCGCTCCCAAACACTCTCAGTTGGCTCAAAATTGCTTCACCAAAGAGATGCCGCCTTTAGACAGTCTAGCCCTTAGGGGGGCTCGAGTGGGGATTTTCAGATATCATGCACCCCCGGCCATCGAGGCGTACTTCGGTCGCCCTCAATCGCACTGGGATTAGGCCTAGGAACCTCATCACAAGCAAGAACCGGAAAGTGCAATTCGTGATTTCCCAGGTTCCTCACGGCAAACAGCGTTACGAAACTGTGGGGGATTGGATTCCCGGACGACCCACGGAAATACGCGTGAGCAGGATGAAGGACCAGAGATACGTATTTCTTGTAGCACTCCACGAGATGATTGAGTACGAGCTCTGCAAGAAGAACGGAATCTCGGACAACGAGGTCGTAGCCTTCGACGTGGGCTTTGAAGCGGAAAGGCGGGAGAACTTGCATCCGGTCGAAGCCGAGCCCGGGAATGATCCAAGGGCTCCGTACAGGAACGAGCACGATTTCGCCACAATGATTGAGATGATGGTGGCCCAGAAGCTGGGTGTCAAGTGGTCTGCCTACGAAAGGGCGTTGCTTTCTCTCGCTCCAAAGAAGAGGATAATGGTCAGACCTTTGGTCAAAGACAGCGTCGGGGCGTCAAGGCTCCGCTAGTCCGATATTCGCAAGGCTCTATCCTGAACCTTGCGAAGTAATCTGAATCGACGGGTATGGTCCTAAGTAAGCGCGACTATCTCTCTCCTCTTCGGATGGTTCTAGCTCAAACTGTCGGTGGGTTTAAATCGGCTATCTCGGGTCAGACCACCAATGGCAGGATCCCCCGATGCTGGCACGATGCTCGGCTCTGTCCCCTTCTTCAGCGGTCTTGATGCGAAGAGCAGGAAAGCCCTGTTGGCACAGGGAAAGGAGATGTCTTACAGGGCCGGAGACACGATAGTCAGCGAAGGCACCACAGGCGTCGGCTTCTATCTCATCCTTGATGGGCTGGCTGAGGTCCGGAAAAAGGGTAAAGTGCTGGCGACCCTCTCGAAGGGGCAGTTCTTCGGCGAGATGTCTCTGATCGACGACATGCCACGGTCGGCGGACGTCGTGGCGCTCCAACAGACGAAGTGCTGGGCGATAACATCATGGTCGTTCGCGTCGTTGATTAAGATACATCCTGAACTTGCAGTGGGCATGCTAAAGGAAGTCGTGAAGAGGCTCAGGGCAGCCCTGAGTTCTCCCACATCGTGACCGCCCAGCCGGTCTGGAACGGCTTTGACTTGGACGGGTGCCTTGTCAATTGAAGTTCGGCATCAGCACTTGGTCTCTTCTCAACACTGAGCTTAACTCAGCGGTCAGGACAATAGGCGACGCTGGATTTGAGTTTGTAGAACTCTGGGGCGAAGTACCCCACGCGTACCCTGACTGGACCGACAGGGAACGTCTCAAGGACACCTTATCCACCTATGATATGACTGTGACCCTTCACGCTCCCTTTACGGACCTCAACTTGGCGACTCCCTTCCAGCCCATCAGAGGCGCCGTCGCTAAGACCCTAGAGGACTTTGTAAGATTCGGCGCGAACTTGGGTGCGTCCTTGGTTACTGCCCACCCCGGGAGCGTACACAACAGGGCGCTCATTCCAGAATCGGCCTCGAATTCCGTCGAGATTCTGCGGGGTATGGTAAAGGAAGCAGGGGGGAGACTTTCCGTATGCATAGAGAATCAGGCCAGTAGCAAGTCAAAGTACCACTTCCCTCTGGCCTCTACCGTCGAGTCGTTAGAACTGATGTTAGCAGAGGTCGAAGGGACCCGTTTCACACTCGACACTGGCCATGCCCACATTAGCGGGCTCGACCCGCTGACCCTCGCCGTTCGTGCCGGGTCAAAGCTCGCGGAAATTCACTTACACGACAACGCAGGCGTAAAGGACGATCATCTCATCCCCGGCGAGGGGACGGCGAATTTCACGGGACTCTTCGACAAGATATCCCAATCAGACGTCCTCCTCTGCTTAGAGCTCAACCCCCATAGGTATTCTCCTGAGCGGATAATGTCGGCCGCTTTAGAGATCAAGGAGACCATCGCGAAAGGTTCGCGCAGCGTTGAAAGGTAAGTCCTGGACGAAGGCCGTCTCAAGGAAGACGGCGATGCTATCCGAATCTGTCATCCGGGAGATGACTAGATTGGCAGACCGCTACGGTGCAATCAACCTCGCCCAGGGTTTTCCCGACTTTGCAGCTCCCGTTAATGTCAAGGCCGCGGCAATCCGTGCAATAGAAGAGGACTTCAACCAGTATGCGGTAACATGGGGCTCCCCGAGGCTCAGAGGGGCGATAGCAGAGAAGGCGGAGTGGTTCAACGGAATTCACGCCGATCCGGATAGGAACGTTACCGTGACCTGCGGCTCAACAGAAGCCATGATGGCCTCGGTAATGGCCCTTGCGGACTCGGGAGACGAGGTCGTCATGTTCGAGCCTGCGTACGAGAACTATGGCCCCGCCGCAATACTCGCGGGAGCGACGCCTCGCCCCGTCCCCCTCGGCCCGGACTTCGACCTGGACGAGGAGTCGCTGAAGAGTGTTCTCAACAAGAGGACGAAGCTGGTCATAGTCAACACCCCGCACAATCCGAGCGGGAAGGTCTTCGCCAGGGGCGACTTGAAAGTCATCGCTGACCTCTGCGAGGATTCAGGGGCAATCGCAATTACCGATGAGATTTACGAGCACATTCTCTACGACGGCAGGAAGCACGTCAGCCTGGCCACTCTCGGCGACATGGGCAATAAGACAGTCACAATCTCAGGGATATCGAAGACCTACACCGCCACAGGCTGGCGGATTGGCTATGCGATTGCAGACGAGGCGCTGACGAATGCGATTAGGAAGGTCCACGACTACATGACGCTCTGCGCTCCGTCTCCTCTTCAGGAGGCAGCAGCGTTCGCCCTTAGGCTCCCCAAGTCATTCTATTCGGACCTCGCGGTTTCCTATCAGGAGAAGAGGAACCTCGTAGTGAAGGGGCTACACGACATTGGTTTCGAGTTCTTCCTCCCGGAAGGATCGTATTACATTCTGGCAGACTTCAGTGGTCTCAGCAGCCTCGGAGATGTCAAATTCGCAACCTCTATGATAATCGAATGCGGAGTCGCAGTGGTCCCGGGTTCAAGTTTCTACAAAGACCCGAGGAAGGGGAGGAAGCTCGTCAGATTCAGTTATTCGAAGAGGGAGACCACACTGGTCAACGCCTTGAGCAAGATGAAAGCCTTCTTCTGTTCCTGACTTGATTGCAATCGGAATTCAAGGTCGTTGCCCTGGCCTGGCCTTTCTGATGAAACTGTCAGTCGGACCTAGGTGCATGTCGGAAGGCGCTTCCTTCGGCAGTATGAACCTAATGTAGTTGAAACCGTACTTGTCATGGTACTTATCTGACCCTTCGCTGCCCTTCTCAAACGCCTCCTCGCAGGCGCCCCAGTCTTTACTCTGTATGGCTTTTAGGATTGGAACAATGTAGTCCGCGTCGAACGCGTCCAAGTCCGCGGCGAACTTTGGTCGGGTCACCTTCGCGGTCCTGAACTCAGCTCTGATGAGGCCCAACTCGTGAGCCGCCAGTTTCCAGTTGCCGCCCTTCGCTGCGTAATATGCGTACGAGTACTCGCGGGATACGTCCTGCATAATCTTTGCCAACCCTGGCTGAATCTCGGCGAGCTGGTCGATTGTCATTTCTCCATGTCTTGTCTTTGCCTTGATCCCAGCATCCTCAGCCCTATCGCTCATGACTTGCTTCCCGTAGTCCCCCGGCTTCCTAATGAAGCCAGCGCCACCGGTGCTTTACGAAGGTGGTCGCAGCGGGGGTAACGGATCGCGCGGTCTTTGAGGTTCTGGAAAGCCAGGCTCCCTCGGGAGGGAGACGCCGATTTCTTCCATTGGCTACTCCCTTGCCTCCATTGGTGCGATTTTTAGCTCCGTTGGCTTCTCGCCCCTGAGGACCCACAGACTGACTGTCTTGCCGACCAGGTCTGCGGAGAGCGCCTTGTGCAGCTCATGTTCGTCTATCGCACGGGCCTCCCCAAGCCTTAGGATGACATCCCCGATAGCCACACCAGCTATCTTTGCCGGTGACTGTTCTTCGACCGACCTGACCATTAGCCCCCCATCCTGCCCAACCTCTTTGCTCTTGGCTAGAGCCACCGGGAGCTCTATCGGCTCAACGACTACCCCCAGGAACCCCTTTCTGACCCTTCCGTCCTTCGAAAGCGCCTCCACCACCTGCTCAAGCGAAGCGGCTGAGACAGCGATCCCTCTCCCGGCGAAGTAGGCAACGTTCATCCCTACCATCTTGCCGGCGGCGTCGACCAAAGGCCCACCTGAGTATCCTGGATTGAGTTTCGTGTCAGACACCACGGCGTCCTCGATTATCGTTCCCCACCAACCCCTCATGCTTCTGCCATGGCTGGTGATGATGCCTGAAGTTGCCGACGCCTTACTTCCGAATGCGTTCGCGAGTGCCATAACGAACTGCCCCACCTTTAGGTCTCCCGCTTCTCTCTTCTGTACTGGTTTCAACCCCTCCGCGTCTATCTTTAGGACTGCGACGTCTGTATAGGGATCTCTACCCACCAACCTGGCCTCAAATTCCCTGCCGTCACTGAGCACAACCCTAGGCGTCGGGGAATCTCCAACGACGTGGCTTGCGGTGACGACGTGCCCGTCACTACTCCAGACAATGCCCGTCCCACCTCTCTTCCCTGCATTGACGCTCGCCACAGACGGCGAAACGCTCTCAGCCAGCTGTGCTACAGCGTCAGAAAAAAACTGCAGCAGCTGCATCCCTTCTTCACCTGTCATCTAGCCAAATCACCAGGAGTGAGGATGAGGGAGCCAGTTCTTGTTGAGCGGGTTCGGGCTTGTTCAATCACATAGCGGAGGACGTGAAGTAGCCTAATCTCATCGTGGACGGTCTTGAGCCAGGCCTGTTACTCGCGTAGATCCTCGATATCCTGCCGACCAGCTGATGTGCAGCCCGAACTGCACCCGGGAGGTCAGAGTCCTGCCTAATCTTGGCCTCGATGTCGAGTTGGCCCGACGAGAACCTAGCGTCGATGAGGATTGAACTGTCTTCCGCGACCCACTTCATCACAATACCTTCCTCGCTCTCCGCAATTCCGACCCACCTCATCCTGTCGAACCACTTACCCTTCAGAGCTGAGACGATGATCCTGAGACTGGCGTTGTATGGGAGGAAAGTGTGGAGTATGGGTAACCGTTTTCCTGTAGATAACACAGGCCTCATCCGGACTATCCCTTTCGCTTTTCCTGTTGTGCTGTAGCCATCGGGAGACCTAGCCACCAACCCCTCCTCTTCCAACCGGTCGAGTGCTCTCGACAACGTTTCCGGGTGCGCACGCAGAATTCTTCGCAGCCCGTCAAAGGAGAAGACGGAGAGTTCCTCCTCCTCGATGGTTCTCACTACCTCAATGTCCTTGTCGCTCAAAGGATTTCGGGACTCGTCCCGGTCCTCGAGAATGGATCTTTCCTCCCTGTCAACCACACGAGAAAGCCGCGTCGCTTCCTTAAAAAATCGCTGGAAGCAATGTGACCGACTGCTTAGGGTTTCCTGACTCCCAGTGTTTCCCCTTCACCTTCTGCTCAAATAGCCCCCAAGCTCGTCTGGCCCATGGATGAGCGATTGAGCTCTCTGAGGAATCCCCGCAACCTCGTCATCATTGGGCTGATGAGTGTCATTCTGGTCCTCGCAGTCTACGCCATGCTTGTCGACATGTCGGACTCCTCGTCGGGCTCGGTGACCTCGCCGGTCCCATCGACATTCACTGTCAACGGGAAGACCTACGCTTTTACCTATACGGCGACGGATGACACCCAAAGGGCGGCTGGGCTCATGAACAAGCAGGTGTCCAACACCACAACAATGTTGTTTGCATTCCCATCCATGGGCGCCTACCAGTTCTGGATGTACGACACCAACACGAGCTTGGACATGATCTGGATTAGCGCGGCCGGGAATCTAGGCACTGTAGTCTATGTATTCGCTGATGCGCAGCCGTGCTACACTCAAATCCTATGCCCGGATTACGGACCATCATCCCCGGCCAATTATGTGATCGAGGCAAAGGCAGGTTTCGCTGAGGCAAATGGAATCGTGGCTGGCACACAGATCCAGTTTGGCTGACTTCGGAATTACCACTTTCGTCTATGAAATGCGACCCAAATGTCTTTTGCGGGGTTTTCGCAGTCCCAATAGGGATGCAGACAGCGCCGAGGTCACCGATGTCGCGTTCCCAGAAGCTCCGGTGGTACGCAGGTCAGCTCATGGCGGACGCCACAGCCGCCGAGAAGGGGAACCAAGAGACGGCAATATCTTGTTACCTCCAGGCTGCAGACATTCTTTTGCTACTGGCCAAG
>Ga0187771_10002226_pt1 | contig 13327 bp, 13 predicted proteins | sample 0116_SJ02_MP15_1_FD_133139 | JGI IMG/M metagenome (GOLD analysis project Ga0187771, IMG submission 133139) | Tropical peat soil microbial communities from peatlands in Department of Meta, Colombia - 0116_SJ02_MP15_10_MG | ecosystem: Environmental > Terrestrial > Soil > Wetlands > Peat | place... | reverse complement strand
ACTGCCGGCAGGCCAATCGCTTCACTGCGGTATAGATATGCGAGTCCATAAAGCACGCCCGCGGCCCCGACAAACACAAGCCGGCGCGACCGAAGCCCGTGCAGCATCAGGGCCACACCGCTCGTGACCAGGAAGATGTACCCAGCTTCGGTTCTGACCGACGCGGAGAAGGCGGCCATCCCTGGATGGATAGCGGCAAGGCCGGCTGCTCCCAACGCAAGGTCGCTGCGGGCGAAGGCCTCACGCGTCATCGCATAGATCGACACGACTGCCGCGGTACCTAATAGTGCAGAAACGAGGTTGCCGGCGAGTTCCCAATCCGGCACGACGACATGCATTGCGACGATCAGCAGCGGATATAGCGGCGAAAAGACCGCGCCGAGAGCGCCTACCGCATCTCCGGACGCGAACTGACGCGCCATCGTCAGGTAAGCAACCCCATCGCCCGAGATGCAGAAATTGGTCAAGCTCAAGTATAGCCGGATTGCAAGCGCCAAGCCCGTGACGAGGACCAACGGCTTGGCCGTGACCGGCACGGAGGCGATGCCCGAGCCCCCGTTGTTGGCCTGATCAGACAGAAACGCGCACACACCAAAGGATAATAGCCGCGCGCAGCAGCGGCTCAAACGACTTTACGAGCGTCGTCTCGGAAACTGAGGGTCGCTTATGAAAGAGCCGGAACGCACGGTTCCGGTAGAAGAGTCCCTATTTTCGCATGACCTTGGCTGCTTGCAGACCCTTCGGTCCCTGGGCCACTTCGAACTGAACTTCTTCGCCTTGTTCGAGGGAGCGGAAGCCAGACCCGTCGATGGCAGTGTAATGAACGAAGACTTCCTGTCCGTCGTTCATCGTGATGAAGCCGTAGCCCTTCTTTGGGCTAAACCACTTAACTACGCCGATTGCCATTTCCCCCGAAAACCTCCCTGCAAAAGCAGTAAACACCCCAAGCCATTAGCCACAGAAAGCCATCTTGCCGCCCCCCCGGACTCAGGCGACCTGCGGATAACGCGCGCATATACCACAAGCAGCGCGGGTTACCAAGGAGTCAAAGATTCGCTCAAAGTTGCGAATTCCGAGTGGATGGAAGGAGTGGTTACCAACCGCGCCATCGGGTTGGACGCGCGTGGATATGGCAGTGGTCGGGAATCTGACGCATCACGCCATCGATGACGAACTCATCGATGCCGTATTTCTTGCGGGCGACGATTGTAAGCGCCTCGATCATGAACTCCCGTTCCTCGTCGCTCGGGATGGCTCGATGATCGCCCAGCACTGCCATCGGCGTATCACACGAATCGCATTCCAGGATCGCGAACCGGAACGGCAGCGTGAAGCGCGCATACCACGCAGTGTATTCCTTCAATTCGCACAGGTCACATTTCGCCATAGATCAAACGGATAGCGAGTTGGGGCGTTTTCAACAAGAGGCCGCAGCCGCCGCATTTTGTGACTGGAATCAACTTGCCGAATCCATGGATATACGAGCTGTAGGGGCCGCTTGACCGGTCTTAGGCTGGGGTTGGCGGCTTGAAGCGCTCGTGCGAAACTCGAAATAGCGCACAGCACCAGGGCGAAAGGAGTTTACCAGATGGATACAAAGCCGGCGGCACGCGAGCGACTGGAGTCGGCGCGGAAAAGCCTGATCGACATGAGCCATCGAATCCACGCCCATCCGGAGTTGGGATGGGAGGAAGAAAAGGCTTCGACCTGGATTGGCGAGACTCTAGACGGTGCTGGCTTCAAGGTCCAGCGGGGAGCGTGTGACCTGCCGACCGCCCTCGTCGCCCGCGCGGGCTCGGGCCCGCTGCACGTAGCCTTCTGCGCCGAATACGATTGCCTCCCTGGCATTGGACACGCTTGCGGTCACAACATTATCGCGGCTATCGGCGTCGGCGCGGCAATTGCGGCAGCCAGGGTGGCCGACGACGCGGGACTGACGGTAACCCTCCTGGGCACGCCGGCGGAAGAAGTGTGCGACGCCGGGGGCAAGATCTTGATGCTCGAGCGCGGCGCGTTCGAAGGCGTTCATGCAGCAATGATGGTTCATCCCGCTCCGGTGGACATGGCGATGCCGCCGATTATCGCGGCTGCGATGTTTGACGTGTTCTACACCGGAAAGGAGGCGCACGCCTCCGCCTTTCCTGAACGCGGCATCAATGCCGCCGACGCGCTGACTGTCGCGCAGACTGCGATCGGTTTGCTCCGCCAGCACATCCGCAATACCGACCGGATTCATGGAATCGTCACCAGCGGCGGCGCCGCTCCCAACATCGTACCGGCGCATACCTCCGCCAAGTACTTCGTACGCGCCGCCACGATACAGAAACTCGGCGATCTCTTGCCGCGGGTTCATCGATGCTTTGAAGCGGGGGCCTTGGCGACCGGCTGCAAGGTGGAATTTGCCGGCGGCGAGAAACCGTATGCCGAGATGCAGCATGACCGACCGTTGGCCACACTCTACGCTCAAAACGCCCAGGCTCTCGGACGCACGCTGCGTGATATGGGCGCCACAAGCGGCGCAGTTGACCTTGCGCGCGCGGCCGGCTCGACCGACATGGGCAACGTGTCTCTGAAGATTCCGGCGATTCATCCGATGATCGGAATAAATTCGTTGCCGGCTGTGAACCATCAACCAGAATTCACCGCACACGGCATAACCCCTGACGCCGACCGCGCGATTTTCGACGGTGCGCTGGCTCTGGCATGGACGGCTATCGACGCGGCGTCGGACTCGGCAACCCGCAAACGGCTGTTGGCTGCCGCCGGCTGATTCACGGGTATTGCGTTACAGGACCGTTCGCATTTAGCTGTGGGTGCAAGCGCAGCGAGAGGTTTCCCGGCGGCTCAAGTGAGGAGATCAGACCTATGATTTTGATGTACTTCACCGAGCGTCCCTATCGATACGTACCGGAAGACGAAGTAATCCGGCACGGCGCCTTTTTCGGGCTACCGAACAAGTTCTTCGATCGCGACAAAGCCGCGCAACTGTACGATGAGTACCTCGATGAAGCGGTGTATGCGGAGGCGATGGGCTTTGACGCCATCATGCTCAACGAGCACCATGGCACGCCGTTTTGTATGGGCGCCGTAATGAACGTCGAGGCGGCGATCCTTGCCCGCATCACCAAGAAAGTGAAGATCGTTTTGCTTGGCAATCCGCTTCCCACCTTCAAGAATCCACTGCGTGTCGCAGAGGAACTGGCGACGATCGATTGTATTTCACGCGGTCGGCTGGTTCCCGGATGGGTGCGTGGAGCCGGCAGCGAACAGGTCTTCAACAACGCCAACCCTGCCTATAACCGGGAGCTGTTCAACGAGGCTCACGACCTCATTCTCGCGGCATGGACGCGCCCGGGTCCGTTCCGATGGGAGGGCAAGCACTTCACCTATCGCTACGTTAACCCGTGGGTGACGCCTTATCAAAAGCCGCGCCCGCCGATCTGGATCCCAGGCGTACTCAGTCCCGAAACCGTGCAATGGTGCGCTGAGCATCGCTATCCTTACCTCGGCCTCGGCACGAGCCTCAGAGAGACGGTCGATTTGTGGAACCTTTACGGCGACACAGCCGCCAATGCGGGCTACATGGCGGGTTCAGAGAATTTCGGATACGTGAACCACGTTTTCGTTGCCGAAACGGAGGAGAAGGCCGAGGAACTTGGCAAGTGCCATCTGTTCGGCGGCGGCCAGGTCAATTTCTCGCGGCCCGAGCATACTTTGCCGCCTGGGTATAATTCCAAGGAAGCGACGCGACGGCTCGCGCGAGCGTCGTCTGCGCAAACGGGTACGGCCTTTCTCGGCGTCAGCGCCGAGCAGCTTGGCCGGGCGCAACAAGGCGCGCCGCGCAAAATGAGCACGAAACAAAGGCTCCAGCGTGGTGAAGCCTCCATCGAAGAAGCTCGCGCCGCAATTTATGGGCGCTATCCCAAGACGGTCAAAAGCATGGCGGTCATTTCCGGTACGCCCAAGACCGTGCTTCCGAAAATTCGCAGAATTCTGGAAACGCTGCGTCCGAGCGTTTTCGGTTTCTTTGCAACTCAGGGACCGGTGAGCTTTGAGGACCGCATGACGAATATCCGGCTGCTCGGGCAGGAGGTCTTGCCGGTGGTGCGTGAATACGGCAAGGAGCTTGGACTCATCGATCCGTTTGAGCGCGAGCCAGGCTCGCGCCCGTACACGCCGGGCACTCAGCGCGAGCCCTTGGTATCGCTCAGGACTGCGCGGGCTGCTTCGAGCTGAGCTTGGAGAGCCGCGCGCACCGTTTCGCGGTTCGATCGGATCTGCTTTAGAAGCGGTGGCGTTTCTTTCGGCTTGTCTCTTTTTCCTGGCGAGCGGGTTATGGAACTTTGACACTTGAACGGCGCTTCGGCACGCGCAATGCTTTGTGACTGAGAGCGCTATGGCCAGCAACGTCTCGCGTGAAAAACTCCTCTTTTATGCGGCCGCAGGCGCTCTCGGCGGATTCGGCGCATGGGGCGCATCTGAAGCCTTTCTGGGCGTTCGTTATGTCTACGGACGTGATCTCCTGCTCGGTGCGTTCGTCGGACTCTTCATTGCGGCCTTCCTCGCCTCGATCGAGGCGCTCAGCGTCGGTCAATGGCGCCAAGCGCTCCGGGGCATCCAAACGGGTGCAATAATCGGTGCTATCGGCGGAGCGCTCGGCCTGCTGGTCGGAGAATTTGCATTCGATCTTCTCGGCGGCTTCAACGGACGAATCCTCGGCTGGGCGGTGCTCGGCCTGCTCGTCGGTCTTGGTGTGGGATGGGCCACAAGGTCCAACGCGCGGCGGCGCAACGGTGCCATCGGCGGGGTGATTGGGGGTGCGCTCGGCGGCTTCTGCTACCAGGCGTTGACCGCGACCTTTCCGCAGGCTTTTGGCCGGGCTATTGCAATCATCGTGTTAGGCGCGCTCATCGGGTTCTTTATCGGGCTGGTCAGCGAACTTCTCAAGCAAAGCTGGCTGATGGTGGTACGCAGCCAGAGCCGAAACGCGCGGGAGGGGCGCGAGTATCCGCTGACCAAGCCAGTTATGATCATCGGTCGTGCCGAAGAGAGCGACATCGGACTGTTCGGTGATCAAACCGTGCTGGCGCGACACGCCGTTATTCGCAATGAAGGCAAGAGTTTCTTTGTCAGTCCGACCGCTGGCGGGCAGGTTATTGTCAACCGCCAGCCGGTCAGCGGCCGTTACGCACTCAAGAGTGGAGACCGCGTCGAGGTTGGAGGCACCCTGTTCCTGTTCCGTGAGCGCGCACAGTCAGCGCAGAAGTAGGTCTCGAGCGATCGCGTGCCCGCGGGCTTTGCGCGCGATTACCCTTATCCTTGTGTTCGGATGGTTCGCGGCGTGCTCCTCGACCTCCCAGCGGCAAATCTACATGCGCCCTGTTTCGATCGAAACCGTCCAGTATTACCCGTTTCAGGTCAAGGGCTATCAGAACAGCTACCCCGCACGCCGTATCGTGGTGATTCCTCCGGTTGACGAACGTGATTTCACGGATGTGGGGGGCGTCGGTCACGAGCCCGAGGATGGCCATCCCGCCGTCGGCGTAATCCTGGACCAGAGCGGCAAAATCGATCAGCGATTGTACGGACCGCCGCTCGAAGAACTGCTCCAGAGCGCCGTCGCGAGCGCCGCGCGGGAAGCCGGAATGGTATCCTCGATCACGGCTCTCGGGCTCAAGCCGACTCTAGCCGCGCCCGGCGCGGATTATGTGATGGCCACTGAGATCAAGCGCTGTTGGGTGAACAAGCATCGCGGGCCCGACGATTCCAACGGAGCTACCTGGTCCGCCGCGGCCGACGTCAGCCTCGCGGTCGCGATCTACAAACCGCCCTTCAACGTGCCATTCTGGCAGGGTGACAGCGTAGCGACCTTCAACGACCCGCCACTTTCGACCAATGGCGGAGGTCCTGAGGACGAGACTGAAATTTACGATCAGCCCGGACAGGTCCTTTCGGTGGCGCTGACCCGCGCGGTCGCCGGAATCTTCAAGCGCGACGATCTGCGCACGCTTCTCGTCCAGGATTCGCAACCGCAGCAGTAGCCAATGCAGCTGCTGCGCAAGGAGGCCAGCCTCTCTTCCGTGGTCTTTGCACTTGGCATAGCCTGAAGTTGTTTTAGCGAGGCTCCCGCAACCGGGCGCCGTAGCAAGCAAGAAGTTCCAAATGTCTGATGATCTGCAGCGCGCTCGGAGCGCCGGAAATAGTCATCTCGGCCTTTTGCCGCATCGCCTGGCACGAGACACCCCATGCGTCCTGGCGGTCTTCGGGGGTGCGGGCGATCTCAGCCACAAAAAGCTGCTTCCGGCGCTCTACAATCTGTCCCTTGAAGGCGATTTGCCGCAACGCTTTGCGATCGTCGGTTTCTCGATGGAAAAGCTCGACGATGAAGCCTATCGGCAGTTCGCGCGCGACGGGGTCGAGCGGAACTCGCGTCGGCCAGTTACCGCGGACGCCTGGAACAAATTTGCTCCCAGCCTGCATTTTGTGTCCGGCACCTTCTCGGAAGCAGGCGACTATCAGAAGCTTAAACAGCGAATCGCCGAACATGACCGTACTCTGGGAACAGGCGGCAACCATATTTTCTACTTCGCGGTGCCTCCGCAATTCATTGATAGCTGCTCAGCGGGACTCACCGCCGCCGGGATGATCAGCCCGCCTGATTCTGACAAGCCGTTTACCCGTGTGGTGGTCGAAAAGCCGATTGGGCGGGATCTCGCCAGCGCAGCCGAGATCAACAGCCAGCTCGCACGCCATTTCGACGAGAGCCAGATTTTCCGCATCGACCACTACCTTGGAAAGGAAACCGTGGAGAACCTGATGGTGCTGCGGTTCGCCAACGCCATCTTCGAGCCGGTGTGGGGTGCGCGTTTTATAGACCATGTGCAGATAACCGTCGCCGAGCAAGAGGGGGTAGGCTCGCGCGCCGCTTATTACGAACATGCGGGCGCGCTTCGCGACATGGTGCAGAGCCATATTCTCCAAGTGCTCTGCATGATCGCAATGGAGCCACCGCGTTCGATCCATCCTGAGGCGGTGCGTGACGCCAAACTCGACGTAATCCGTTCACTCCGCCCTTTCGAGGCCGCTGACGTCGAGCGCCTGGTGGTGCGCGGCCAGTACGATGAGGGACTGGTTGGTGGCGAGAAGGTCCGCGCCTACCGCGCTGAGGAGCGTATCGCGCCGGACTCGACCGTCGAAACCTTCGTCGCACTCAAATGTTACGTGGAGAATTGGCGCTGGGCTGGCGTGCCGTTCTACCTGCGTACCGGCAAGCGGATGGCCAAGCGGGCAAGCGAAGTTGCGATCTACTTCAAGCAGGTTCCCCGAGTGCTGTATAACGCCCGTCCGGGGTCACCGCTTGCGCCTAACGTCCTCTCGATCCGGATCCAGCCCGATGAAGGGCTTTCGCTCAATATCGTGTCGAAGCAGCCGGGGGCCGCATTGAAGCTCAGTCCGGTCAAGGTCGACTTCCATTACTCGAGTGCGACCCCCGAAGCATACGAGACCCTTCTGCGCGACATTATCGTGGGTGACCAGACGCTCTTCATGCGCCGCGATACGGTCGAGGCCGCATGGAACTTCATTCAGAATATCCTTGACGCTTGGGCGGTGTCGTCCAGCGACCCCCATCCATATGCGGCCGGTTCCTGGGGACCGACTGAAGCTGCGGTGATGATCGCAAAGGACGGGCGCGCCTGGCGCACGTTGTAACTGATGGATTGGAGCTGAGGGGATGCCACCAGTTGTGGTTGCGGGGGACATTGGCGGAACCAAAACCCATCTCGGCCTTTACCAGGTGGCGGGTAGAGACCTGACGGCGCTGCGTGATCGCACTTATTCGACCCGCGAGTTCCCGAACCTCGAGGCAACGCTGGCGGATTTCCTCGCAGGAGCGGGCGTTGTCAATGCCGCCTGCTTCGGTGTTCCGGGCCCAGTAATTGACCGCGTGAGCCGTGCGACTAACGTGCCCTGGGACATGCGCGAGCAGTCAATTGCGGCGGCCCTCGGCGGCGCCACGACCCGGCTTGTCAACGACCTCGAAGCGACCAGCTACGGCCTGCTGCGTCTCGACGACTCGCGGTTCGCCATCCTGCAGCCGGGCGAGGATCGCCGCGTGCCCGCGACCAGGGCGGTCATTGCGGCCGGTACAGGACTTGGTGAAGCCGCCTTGATCGCTACGCGCGACGGCTGGCATGCGATCGCGTCGGAGGGCGGGCACACGGATTTCGCCCCGCGAGGTAAGGAGCAGGTCGATTTGCTCGAGTTCCTCTCAGGCGAGTTTGATCATGTGAGTTTTGAGCGCGTGCTGTCCGGTCCCGGCTTGCACAATATCTACCGCTTTCTTGCTGCTGCCGCACCCGGGCAGGAGCCGGAGTGGCTTGTACAACGGATGCGCTCGGAGGACGCCTCGGCGGTTATTAGTGATAGCGCACTGTCGGGTCGCGATCCGCGATGTTTGCGCGCTTTGGAGATGTTCGTGGAGATTTATGGCGCCGAAGCGGCGAATCTCGCACTCAAGTGTCTGGCCCTTGGTGGTGTCTACATTGGCGGGGGAATCGCTCCCAAAATCCTTCCCTTGCTCCGCCAGGGTGGCTTTGTGCGCGCCTTCCTCGACAAGGGTCGTCTCAAGTCGACTCTCGAACGAATTCCGATACGAGTCGTGCTGGAACCCTCGGCCGCGCTGATCGGGGCGGCGCACATCGCCCTTTCGATGCTGTAGCGGACTGGTAAATCAGTCAAGGAGCTGTGTAACCCCATGATGACCAAAAGGGTCAGAGAAATACTCGGCTACTATGCTTCCGAAAATCCCGGCGTGCTGACCAATCTCGCGCGTTTCCTTAACCATGGCCGTCTTGCCGGCACTGGCCGCCTGGTGATCCTGCCGGTGGATCAGGGTTTTGAGCACGGGCCGGCGCGCAGTTTCGCAGTGAATCCACCGGCTTACAACCCGCACTACCATTTCGAGCTGGCGCGCGACGCCGGATGTAACGGCTACGCAGCGCCGCTTGGCTTCCTGGAGGCCGGAGCGGCCGAGTATGCGGGTGAATTGCCGCTTATCCTGAAGCTTAACAATCACGACGTATTGCTCGACGAGCGCGACCCGATGCCAGCCGTTACCGGGAGCGTCAAGGATGCGCTGCGCCTTGGTTGCGCCGCAGTAGGCTTTACCATCTATCCCGGCTCGACGGCACGGCAGCCGATGTATCAGCAACTGCAGGAAATAGCCGCCGAAGCCAAGGAGCATGGGCTCGCCGTAGTCGTATGGTCCTATCCGCGCGGCTCGGGCCTTACCAAGGAAGGGGAGACCGCCCTTGACGTGGTGGCGTATGCGGCGCAGATCGCCGCGCAACTAGGGGCCAATATTGTCAAAGTCAAGCTTCCGAGCGCACACCTCGAACAGCCCGAAGCCAGGAAGGCGTACGAGGCTGCGGGCGTCGCGCTTGAGCCGCTCTCCGCTCGGGTCGCGCATGTCGTGCAGAGCTGTTTCGACAGCCGTCGTATCGTAATCTTTTCCGGTGGGCCGAAGGAGGAGGACAAGGCGCTATTCGACGAAGTCGCAGCAATTCGCGCGGGGGGTGGTTACGGCTCGATCATTGGGCGCAATTCCTTCCAGCGCCCAAAACCGGACGCGATCACCCTACTGAGCCGCATCATGGAGATTTACGCGGCTTGACACGTCGTTTACAGGGTTCCGCGGGAGTGCCGTCCGCCAACCCCTAATCAGGAATAAACGACGGGCTGCCGGTTTTTGCAGTCTGGCCGCCGTCGGCGACGAACGCCGCACCTGTCACGAACGAGGCAAGGTCAGAGGCGAGGAAAAGGACGACGTTCGCGATCTCCTCGGGCTTGCCCAGCCGGCCGACCGGGATCGCTTCGTTGAACTTTGCGGCAAACCCCGGCATCTGGAGCGCTGGCGCGAGCCCCGGTGTATTGATCGCCCCTGGACAGACGCAATTGACGCGGATCCCGTCCCGCGCATACTCCACTCCGAACACACGAGTGAGGTTGATCACGCCAGCCTTCGCGGCATTGTAGGCCACGATTCCAGTGTCAGCGAACAGACCTGAAATAGAAGCCGTGTTGACGATAGCGCCGCCACCCTGTGCGCGCATCACGGGAACTACACGCTTGGTCGCGCGGAAAACGGCGGTCAGCCCGACTTCGAAGGTATGCTTCCACACGTCGTCGGAGACATCACCAGCGCGCGCGACCACCGCGCCGCCCGTCCCCACGGCGGGCATCCCGAACGCATTGTTGTGGAGAAAGTCGAGCCGCCCAAATGTACTCTGGGTACGCGAGACCATCATGTCGATATCGGTCGGGCGAGTAACGTCGGCGGCGATCGCAATCGCTTTTCCACCCGCGGCCGCAATTTCAGCCGCAACCTTGTTTGCGCTGTCGCCGTTGAGGTCAACCACCGCGATCGACCCGCCACGCCTGGCGAATCCAATCGCGGTCGCTCGCCCAATGCCGGAGGCGGCTCCCGTTACCAGCCCAACTTTGCCTTCAAATCGCATCTTTGGTTCTCCCTGGCCGCTTGCCGAACTTTACAAACCGAAAAAGGTTGATAGTGAAGGATTTCACCCTGCACAGGAAGGCAGGAGTGCGCTAGGGTGAGGGCAAAATCGGCCGGAGGAGCCGTCAAACGAATTGATCCCGAAGTTCATTCCATTCAGACGGCAGATCGATCAATTCTGTCCCGGTCTTCACTGTCGCTGGATCGACCTCAAATAGTCAACCAGGCGCTGGATCCGAGCGTGCACCTCACGCCCGGTTTGAGCCTTGTCAGCGGCATTCAAAGCCTGCATGGGAAAGAACTCGCCCCACACGGGCATATCGCGGGTGCCGTGAGCCTCGACCAAAACCGAGCCGTCGATTGTGTCGAAAACGTGCTTCTCCGGAAAGCTTCCCCGATTGTTCACGGAAAGGAGAGTCAGATTTGGGGTTTTGACGTTGAGGACGCCCGCCACCGGGCCGTCACCCTCGCCGTTAATCCCGTGGCACGACGCACAATGAACCAGGTAGTCTGCCCGTCCGCTCAATATCAAAGCTCCAGGAGGAACCGCGGGTTCTGGTTCGAGCGATCGCGCAATGGCTGGATAAATCACGGCCAGCGCGAGCGCGACAATCTGAAACAAGAATCGACTTGAACGGGACGTTCGCAAAGCCTGGCCTTCGTGGTTTTTCAGTCCGCCAACAAATGGAAACTACGCGATCACGACTCCGATGAAGAGGTTGATCATCATGGCCACCGTTGCGATCGCACCGACCGTGAACGCGATGGTGCGCCAAGGCTGGATCGCGTTGATGTAGCAAATGGTGTGAGCTATCCGGGCCGCCATGAAGACGAGGCAGTAAACGACAAAGGCGGTGTTCGAGAGCCCGGCGGTCACATAGATCCACGCAAGAATCAGGAATATCGGGATGTTCTCGAGGTCGTTGCGCCAGGCCCTGGCCGCGCGCTGGACCATCGGAGCCTCTTGGGGCGCCTCCTTGGCGTGGAAAGTCTTCGCATCTTCAGGGTTGACGAAGATCCCCGCGCTCACGCGCGCACGCCCCTGCACGATAGCAATTGCGAACATCTTGAGAGCAAGCACAATCGCGGTAATGGCGTACATCCTGAGAAGTCCCACGGTGTCACCTCCGCTTCAAGGGTTCTTGTCTTTTGCATGCTTACAGCTTCTCTGCAACCGGGGAACCGAAGCAGGCAGTACAAAGAGGGGCGAGCCTTTTCAGCCCGCCCCCGTCGCATCGCGGTCGAAGTGGTTTTGGCGGTCTCGAGCCGCCGTGTGCGCGCCAAAGTCGGTTCGCTACGCCGCGCAGGAAGCTGCAAGACTGGAGAGCGCTACGCTGCGACGGCCTTCGCGCAGATCGTTGCGGTCGAAGCCGTTGGTCAGATAGGCGAACGAAATACCCGTCCCCGGGTCGGCCCATCCGATTTGTCCGCCGAAGCCCGGATGTCCGAAGGCTTCGGGCGAATTCGTGCGGCCAAACCCGCGCATATTCGCCTTGCCGTCACCTCCCGCTATCACGATCCCCAGCGCGCGATTGGCGACGACACCCAACAACGGGTTTTTGAGGTCACCGCTGCGGATCCGGCGGGCCTCGCGCAGCATCTCAGGCTGCCAGATCTGCTTCCCGTCCCAGGAGCGCCCGTCGTGGAGGAGCGCCTGATAGAAGAGTGCGAGGTCGCCGGCGGTGGTGATGCAGCCGCCCGCGGGAAATCCGCTCTCCCGCACCGCGGGTTCATTGAATTCGAGAACGGCGGCCTCGTTGATCGAGCCCAGGCCTGCGCGAGGCGGGGTGACGCCGAGCTTTTTGTAATCTTCGTCCGAGGCCGGCTGACCCACCCACGAGAGATCGGCGATGCGATGGTGGTCGGAGGATGGAATCCCAACCCGCAGATTGAGCAGGCCAATCGGTTCGGCAATTCGCTCGCGGATAAAGTCGCGAAGATCTCTGCCACTGAGACGTTCGATAATTTCCCCGATGGGCCAGAAGTTGGCGTGAATATGGTAGGCGAACTTCTCGCCAGGCGCATGCTCGGGACGCCATTGCGCAAAGCGCTCGAGACGCCGCTTGCGATCCGCCCAATCCTTGGGCCCGCCGGGAGCGACCGGTATTCCCGAGGTGTGAATCAGCAGGTGCTCAATGGTCGTAAGCTCCTTGCCGTTGGTCCCGTACTCGGGAACGTATTTGGTAACCTTGTCCTCGGGGCGCAGTTTACCTTCCTGGATCAAAATCCAGAGCGCGGCGGATGTGATCGCCTTGGTGGCCGACATCGTTACGAATATCGTCGCGTCGGTGGCGGGTTTTTCCATTCCTCCCTGTACGGCGCGGCCGAACGTCTGCATCGCGCCGATTTTGCCGTTGCGTGCGATCGCGACCTGACAGGCGGGGAGCAGGCCCTCTTTGATTTCGCGCTCTGCGCGGTCGAAAAGGGCCTGTACTTTATCCGGATTCAGGCCGACTTCAGCGGGACGTTCGGCGAAAAAATGCTGCTCTGGCATTTGCGTTCTCCTTGTGTAAGCGGCACCTGTCACATAACGAAGCGAAGCGTCGCCATCAAGGGTTCGTCCTTATCGCGCCACCTGCTTCAATATCCGGTAGTAACCTCGATCAGGATCCCGTCCGGATCGCGGACGTAGACCGATCCCGACTCGGCCGAACCGTGCAGTGAGTAGGGGATGTGCCTGTCATCGAGCGTGGCGATAATCGCGCGCATCTGCGCCGGTTCGCCCTTGAGCGCCACGTGATGCATGCTGCCGACTCCGCGTACCGTCCGGGACGGCCCGTGCTCCGGAAAGTCGAAGAACGCCAGCTGGTT
>Ga0187771_10002225_pt1 | contig 13327 bp, 15 predicted proteins | sample 0116_SJ02_MP15_1_FD_133139 | JGI IMG/M metagenome (GOLD analysis project Ga0187771, IMG submission 133139) | Tropical peat soil microbial communities from peatlands in Department of Meta, Colombia - 0116_SJ02_MP15_10_MG | ecosystem: Environmental > Terrestrial > Soil > Wetlands > Peat | place... | reverse complement strand
CGATTTCTTCGAATAGTCGCCTATCGAAGAGAATTGGGTGTCCTGCTCTACCGTTGTAGGCTGCCACCACTATTGAATGTAGCCCGCGATCGTATTCCTCAATGACTGCATTGATGGAGCTGGGCCCTATCATCGCAAGGTCGCCGGGAAGTACCAATACTGCACGGGTCATCGGGCTAACTTCTCCTAGTCCGACCTTAATCGAGCTACTTTGCCCCAACTCATAGTTCTTGTTCACAATTTGCCGGCAGGGTAGGTCGGTGAGTGTTTTGTGGATCTTATCGCTTTGCCAACCGAGGACCACTATGACCTCGTCGACCTTTGATCTAAGGGCAGCCTGGATGACTCGACGAATCATAGGGGTTCCGTTTACATCAGCGAGGAGTTTGTTCTTGCCGCGCATACGAACTGATTTTCCAGCAGCTAGCACTATCATCGACAACATTGACGTCGACCAGTCTACAGGGACATGCGCAGAAACTCGGCGCTGCCGGGCTTACCCAGTAGTTCTTCGTCCTCGTAGATAATCCGTCCCCTGCGCATACAGAGTATTGGCCAACCTTTCAAAATCCAGCCTTCATATGGGGTCCAGCCAACTTTCTGATGAAGGTTTTCCGCTTTGACTTTTCGTTTCAACTTCAAGTCGATCATCACGAGGTCTGCGTCTGCCCCTTCCCTTACGACGCCTTTTCTTGGGTAAATACCGAAGATCTTAGCCGGGTTTTCGGAGCAGACGCGTTGAAGGGTAGAAAGGCTTAGGCGGTGCTTGTTGACTCCTTCGCTCAATAAGACGGGGAGCATTGTTTCGATTGAGGGCACACCTCCCCATGCTTTCCAAATATCGCTCCATCCCACCTCCTTCTCCGCCTTCTCCCCCGGCGCATGTTCGGACGCAACGATGTCAACGGTCCCGTCACGGAGTCCTTTCCAAAGTGCTTGTACGTCTTCAGGGCCTTTGAGTGATGGATTCATCTTCAGGTATGGACCCTGTTTCTTCATGTCCCTGCGAGTGAAGGTCAAGTAGTGTGGACAGGTCTCGGTTGTGACCTTGATGCCTTGACGTTTCGCTTTGTTAACGGCGTTAACGCCTTCGTGAGTCGACATGTGTGAAATGTGCAATCTGGCGCCTATTCCGCGGGCGAAACCGATTATCTTCTTCACCGCTCTTTCCTCTGCAAGATTAGGTTTCCATTCCTCATGGGCCATTGGGTCCTTCCTTCCATCGGCCAAGAGCTTCTGAAGATTATCGTTGGCGGTCTGTTCATCTTCAGCATGAACGTTTAGGATTGCGTGGTTCATTGCAGTTTCGTGCATGAGCGACATGACTGCATGGTCATCTGCATAGTACGGCTTGCATGTGAATGCCTTGAAGGATCGAACACCTAACTCAGCGATTGCAGGAATATTCGAGAGGTTGCTGAGGTTCATCATGCCTGCATGTAACGTGAAGTCTATCAGCGAACTTCGTCGGCCTTCAGCGATCTTAGCTATGATAAGGTCGGCTGAGTCTACTGGCGTTGAGAGAACCATCTCGACGACGGTTGTGACGCCGCCTGCTGCTCCTGCAGATGTGCCGCTTGTGAAGTCTTCTCTATTCGTGAAGCCAGGGTCGTAGAGATGCGCGTGACCGTCGACCAAACCGGGAATCACAATTCGTCCCTTGGCATCGATTCGCTCGTCCGCCTTCAACCGTTTGACTCTTGTGACCGATTTGATTCTAGCTCCCTCGATCAGGATATTCACTTTAGCAAGCTCGCCGGCGCGCAGAGTTTTCGCGTTCTCAATCATTACGGTTGGCATGACAGCTGCCTCACTACGGGAGTTCGTTCCACTCATATCAAGTCTATTCGCTTGCGGCGTCGGTTTCTATCACCCGGACTATTGCCTTGCCCATATTACGGTATCCTGAAACGTCGGGGTGGTATCCGTCCGGCGAACTTCGTAGACGGTTGGGGTTTCTCGTGTCGGCCACGGCTCCGTTGGTGTCGCAGAATAGAATTCGAAGGTGTTTGGCGATGCTTTCTATCCAACGGTTCAGCTCCCTTGTCGCCTTTGTTTCTGAGTCTGAAGCCGTGTTGTACGGTAGCACAGTAGCTGCAACAGGTTTGATTTTGGCCGAGACGGAATTCTCGTACATGAAAAGCAGATTCTTCTCAATCGGTTCTAATGGCACCTGCTGGAAGATGTCGTTCACTCCGGCGAGGATGATAGCATAGTTCGGTTTGGGTTCGATTACGTCACGTACAAACCTCGCTCGAATCTCGTCCGATCTCTGACCATCAATTCCTCGGTTAAGAACAACCCAATCTGTGTGGGCTTTCATCATCCAGTAGGCGTACTGGCTTTCGGGATTCCCTTGCCCATTGGGTGGGGCTTCGAGCGGCGATAGGAAGCCCGGTGTGCCAGCGGTTGTCGAGTCTCCTAATGCGACGATTCGTAATTTCATCGGCAGCGTAATCCTATTCTATCGATTGGTCCTACAATGGGCCGGTCTCAGTTTTGGTTGATTTGCTCATAAAGAATGGTGTCCTCGTCACGATGGATCCTCAACGACGGATACTAGAAGGGCAAGCGGTTGCCGTCGAAGAAGGCAGGATTGCAGAAATCGGCCAGGCCCTGACCCTCGAGAGAAAGCATCACGGGGCTGAGGTCATCGATGCTGCGGGTCGTATCGTTATGCCCGGAATAATCTGTAGCCACTCGCATCTTTACGGAATGTTGCTTCGAGGCGCGTCTCTGAACATAGATCCACCTTCCGATTTTACGCAAATTCTTCAACGGGTATGGTGGCCCGTCGATGAAGCCATGAACTTTGAAGACGCATACGCAAGCGCTCTCGTTGCGTGCTTAGAGTTCGCGAAATCCGGCGTCACCACGTTCGCCGACACGTACTCGGGTCCGAACTCAATTTCTAGGGTTCTCGATCACATAGCGAGAGCGGTTGAGCAGATTGGAATAAGGGGATTCATTGCTTTCGAGGCCACGGAACGCCACTCTGCAGAAGAAGGGCGTAAAGGAGTTGAGGAAAATGTTCGTTTCGCTGAGAAGGTGGATTCGCGGAGCAAGGCGAGGCCTCTGTTCAGTATCCACGCCTCCTTTACAGTCTCCGACGACTTGATTCGGCGCGTAGTTGAGCTTGCGTCGAAGTACCAAGTCCGGGTGACGATTCACGCTTCGGAGGGGCTCGGCGATGTACATCACAATTTAGAGAACTACGGGAAACGCACGATTGAACGGCTACGGGATGTAGGTTTGCTCGGCACTAATACTGTACTAGCTCACTGTGTCAATCTCGATGAGAACGAGATCCGTATTCTAGCGGAAACGGACACGGCGGTCGCCCATAACCCGATGAGTAACATGTTGAACGCGGTCGGCGTTGCGCCTATTCTCCAAATGCTCAAGCGAAACGTGAGAATAGGTCTTGGGAATGATGGGTACATATTCGACATGTTCGAGAACATGCGCACAGCTTTCCTCCTCCAACGCGTACACCACAAGAACCCGAATGCCATAGACCCATACACAATTCTTCAGATGGCAACAATCAACGGAGCCGGCCTCTACGGAATTGGAAAGGAAATCGGATCCATTGAGCAGGGAAAAAAGGCTGATATAATTATCATCAGGCCAAGCGTACTGCCCACTCCGCTCAACGCGAAGAGCGTTGTCGGACACTTGATCAACACTGTTGATGGCGATGACGTGGAGACCGTCCTCGTTGACGGAAAACCGGTGGTCAAGAACAAGCAACTGCTTACCTTCGACGAGCAGAACGCCCAATCCGTTGCGCAGACGGCCGCAACTAAACTCTGGGATCGACTGGCAACCACCAAGCCGCAGGTAGACCCGTTCAGGAAGTAGCGGTTGATCTGGGAAGCCTCAGTGTAAGTCGTTGAATTACAAACGAGTCGTAACCGCATTTCTTCTAGCAGATGGCAAGATTCTGCTACTGCGTCGAAGCGCGAAGGTCGGATCGCATAGGGGGAAATGGTCGGCCGTCAGCGGTTACCTGGAAGGTAGCGAGCAGCCCATTCACCGAGCGGTGACTGAGATAAGGGAGGAAGTGGGCTTGAGCGGAGAGCAAATAGATCTGATTAGGGTCGGGGACATCCTCCGGGCTCTTGACGAGGAAACAGACACTGTGTGGGTCGTTCTGCCTTTCCTCTTTGAGGCAAAATCCACGACAGTGCATCTAGATTGGGAAAACACTGAATACAGATGGGTTGACCAGAAGAGTCTATCTTCATACCAGACTGTTCCTAAACTGAACGAAACCTTCGATCGCGTGAGCTTCGACCCGCAAGCAATCCCCGAAGCCATGAGCGGTGTATTACGAGGAATAGATGAAATTGCTATGGATAGAGTTCATGGAGCGAGTTTTCTGGGACGCCGCGCCGTTGAGTTGCTTGTTACAACGGCTAAGGTTTCAAACGCCAAAGACTTGGGCGAGTTGTTCTCCCACCTCTTGCTCGCATCGTTAAAGCTGCGTAGATCCCAGCCTGCGATGGCCAATGTGTGGAATTTAACCGGAGAACTGCTTCATCTGGTCAACCGCGACAGAGGAAGCGCTGCTTCAACGAGAGATCTGAAGGTACGCGTGGCAGAGTTTGGACAGCAGATTATAGAACGTGCCGAAGAGGCCGCTGAAGATGCGGCTCGAAACACAGTTAGACTCCTCCCAGATGGCGGAAGCATTCTTACTCACAGTTACAGCAGTACGGTTCTGCGGGCTCTAGAATTAGGCTCGAAGAGCGGGAAGGCATTCGAAGTCTATGCCACTGAGTCTTATCCGGGAATGGAAGGGACGCGACTTGCGAAAGATCTAATCGCGTCAGGAGTCCAGGTGAAACTTATCCCCGACTCCACTGTCGGTTCAACTATTTCTAGCATTAACCTAGTGTTAACGGGCGCAGACAGCGTGCTCACAGACGGTTCGCTAGTTCACAAAATTGGAACAAGGAACATCGCTGCAGACGCGAAGGAGCATGGGATTCCCTTCTGTAGCGTTTGTGAAACTACGAAATTCAGCATACAAGATTTTCTGGGCGAAAAACCGAAGATCCTTGAGGAAATCTTCGATGTTACGCCGGCAGAATATATTTCGACTTTCATAACCGAGCAAGGAACTACCCAACCGAACGATGTAGGACAACGAATAAGGATCATGTCAAAGGAAGTTTACCCCTAGCCTATCCATAATAACAACGTCAACCATTGGTCTTCAGGGTACAGACCTGTGAGCGGCATCCCTGAAGTTGATATGAGAATTAGGCGGCTGGTCCAAGCGATATTCCGCTCGCAAGGAATGCTGAGGGAATATTTCACGGATTTATTCCCATATATGCGGGAGACTGTTCGCCAATTCAAACTGGAAGAAGCATGGGACAAAGTGTACAAAGAGGTTGTCACAGGAGACTACGAACTCGACCGACTGTCCCTGTTCCTTGATCGTCTCCATCGGGAGAACCGGGAGTTGTTCGCTTCATTCTTGGACTATGTCGTAGGGCAAGTTCTGAAGAAGTTTCATGAACCGGAAGAGAACCTCACATGGTTCTTCCAAGAGCTGAAGGAATTGGGACTTAGGTGGGACGGCAAGAAACTGGTTTCACTCCAACGCTGATCGCACTGGAGCAAACCCCCATTTTCTCATGATCCGGGCTTCTTCTGGTGGTGCAACATTTCGAAAGAAGAAGAAGAATGCTATTGCCGACACTAGATAGAGAGCGCCTCCAACTGAGATTGGCAATGAAATTGACAGGAAGCTCGCGCTGCTTAGGAGGTAGCCCGCGAGAATTGGCCCGATAGAGTTTCCGATCCCCCATACTGTGTATGTTATAGCTGACGCTGAAGCTCGCTCCTCAGTGCGCACTGTGCCCATTAAGTAGGATTGTTGAATTGGCCATGAGATGTTCATGAAGAAGTTCCGAGCGATAAAGAGCGAGGCCGCAAACTGGTAAGTCGGGGCAACGATCATCGACGCTAAGAGTAGCGCTGAGACGCCTTGGGTGAGAACTGCGCTTCTAGCACTGCCTAGGGCTCCTGTCAATTTCGGAATGATCGGGATGATGACCAACGAAGTGATTTCGGCTGCGGCGAACCACGGCCCCAGGACTGTATCACTCGTTCCATACATTCTGTTGAACCACAACGATAACAGCTGGACTGAAAGCCCAGACGCAAATCCCACTAACCCAAGGGTTATGGAGAATTTTGCAATGTGCGACTGCGATGCGGAACGCGGCAACAATTTTGAGCCGACTCCGTTCGAAGTTCCTAGAGTTTTGAGTGTTTCAGATAATGGGAAGAGAACAAGTCCCGATAGAATGGCGAAGATGGCGAGAGTGAGGAAGGCATACTCGTACGACGTCGCAAAGGTTGCTTGAAACCGTGTCCGGAGGAAGTACGGGATAACACTCATTGCTGAACCGATCGTAAGGGCTATCGCCCAAATCCCTTGAGACCAAGCGAACGCACTCGATCTCTTCTCATGGGGCGCTTTCTCCGCGAGTAACGCAGTCCATGCGGGAGTCCATACGGCCGAGCTCAAACCTCCCGCCAGTCCTACACCCCCAACTGCGCTGGCTATCAAGAGCAAGTTGAGGTCGCGTGTGAAAGCGAAGAGAACATAGGCAACTGTGGCTGACAGGAATCCCCAAAGAGCGAAGGGTTTCCGTCCGTACCGGTCGGCTGCTATAGCGAAGGGAATAAGCGCGACTGTGTTGGCTATGGATGAGATCGAGGTTATAGCGCCTATCACCTCACCTGTAAAGCCGATGTTGCTCAGGTAAATGGGTAGGACGACGAGCGTGTATCCGTAGGGTAGGGAACCAAGCCCCATCGCGGCTAGCAGCAGCCTAACGTCTCGTGGGCGGTGTAACTCTTGGTCGCTCATGATACTTCGGCCCTGCGACCGGCCGCGGGCTCTTGCCTATACCACGAGTATAGGGCTTGCGCTGTCATGACGTTGATGACGAAAGTTTCTAAAAAAAGTAGGTGGGCCTACTGGCAGATCATTAAGCAGTTGCCGACTCTGTGTTCGCCTCGTGGAAAACCGGGAGCAGTGACGTACACTGGTGCTGGTGGAGCATAGGCGTAACCCAGAGGTAATCCGTAACCCGGAGTGCCGATGGCGGGCGCCGGATAGCCATAGAATTGGTATGTAGGATAGGGTGGCGGGTAGGCCCCGTATGGGTACAGGGAGCAGTAGTAACACATGGTCAACCGAGCGGGAGAACCGTTAGCGGGAAATTAAGCGTATCCAGAAAGTGACAGAGACGTGCAAACCCGCATGCCAAGCTTCTCTCAACGCAGTAGGAAGTTTGCTTGGTACGCGGCAAATCCTATCCTCAGGGCGGAGGAAACCGAGTTAGCAAACGTTTCAGAGTACCTTACCCGAAGGTTGAGCCGGACTCAACATGAGTTCCCCGAATCTAAGCAAAACTTCCACTAATGTTCATTGCCTGTTGCAAAACTTAACGTCGGGTTTCGGTGTAACCTGATTAACCTGGAGCGTTCGCTACGTTCTCCGCAACGGCGTAAGCCTGTTGAATGCCTCGGATAGCACTATACGCCAGAACGCAAGGTAAACCAAGGGGACGAGCAGGATAAGGCCGTATATGGTAAGACCTACCGCTGCGAGAATTGCAACCGCGAACGCCAAGATCCAAGCATAGGAGAACATACTGCGCTCCCCCGAGTAGAATTAGGACTTCAGCGGCATACGGCTTCTGTCGATAGGGAATTTCCGTAGGCCTACTGTATATTCATAATCAACAAAAGATGAGAACGCTACTTACTCTATATTTCCCCCTCCCTCAGCTCAGTCGATTCCTTCCCCTGGGCTGAGAGAGGGAAAATTGACTTCAATAATCAATTACTCGCCATCATCTTTCGCTCAGAAGTGTTTGAGGGTCTTCAGCAAATCCGTAGCTACCTACCAAGTTTCATGCGTACGGCCACTTCTTTCCCAAGTCCCGACTTAAACAACCAACGTTTTCCCTTCCTATTCACCGTTCCAGAGTAGAGCAAGGGGTCGTACTTCGAGAAATCCCAATACTCACCAAACTTTTCTGAGGCCGAAGCTTCCAGCACCTCGCCGACCATCAGTTCATGCGTCCCAAACCGATTCCTTCCGTAAAGACGGTATTCCAAGATCGCTTCCGCTTCATAGATAAGCGGCTGGCCTGTCTTTCCCTGCACTGCTGTGAACCCCACACCGGACAGCTTCTCTCGGAACTCCTTAGCCGATGTCTCACCGAGTTCGCCTACTTGTTTGGCGTAAGCGAAGTCAACCCAGTTAATGCCGAACGCATCGCTGCTCAGAATTATCTTGTAAGTCTCATGCTCCGGTGCTATTGCGACGCCTACTAGCGGCGGCTTGAATGAGAGTGGCATACACCAAATCGCCGGCATCGCACCCACGCGCCCCTGAAAGCCGGCCGTTACGATTATGGGAACCTGCGGGTAAAACAATCTATGAGTCTTACTCGCGTCCACATCTTTCCAAATCATCGCAAATCATCATCAACCTTTAAGGAAATCGACTATTAGTCGTTACCAGAAGCGCCTAGAAGGCAAGTACTTGAGAATCAAAGCCATCATCATTGACTTGGACGGGACGATTACAAAGTTCAACTTAGATTACGTGGCTGCCCGCCGCAGGGCGCTAGAAGAACTTGAAAAGCGAGGATTACGGACGGCGGAGATGACGGACCAGGTGAACCTATACGTTATTCTCAATAGACTCAGAGACAACCTGGATCCAGAAACTTACTCGAAACTGCGATCAACATTCTACGGTTTCTTCGAGGAAATGGAGCTCAAAGCCGCCCAAGGAGTTACCCTCCTCCCAGGGGCAGTAGCCACGCTCCGGAAACTACGATCCCAGTCATTGAAGCTCGGCATCGTAACAAACAATAGCCGGTCCGGAACAGAGCTAACTCTCAAACGTCATCACCTTGAAACCATGTTCGATGCAGTTGTTACCAGAGACGATTGTGAGGAGATGAAACCGGACAGCGCTCCAATCAAGAAAATTCTGGCCGAGCTTCATGCTTCCGTCGACCAGGCGATTCTAGTTGGGGACGGTGCGATGGACATGATGGCCGCAAAGGCTGCGGGTATACGCTCCGTAGCAGTCTCTACAGGCCCATTCCCAATCGAGAGAATCCTGAAGGCAGAGCCAGACTATCTTCTGGGCTCCATAAACGACCTCCCGTCCCTCATTGAACAATTGGAAAACCCGGTAGAATCTTAGGCCGCAGAAAGGAAAGTACCCCTAAACCTCCAATGCCTAATTACTCGATCACAGAAACCCGCGACATTGTGGTTCAGAATGTCGAGCGGTTTCGCTAACCTTCGATGTGGACTCTATGTACCAAATTTCGGAAAGGCCTCTCACCCAAGAATATTGGTTGGTTTGGCCGTTGAGGCAGAGAAGGCAGGCTGGGATGGGTTCTTTCTCTGGGACCACCTAGTCGATTGGAAACGAAGCTTTCCGCTCACTGACTCCTTCACAGCCTTGGCCGCGATTGCCATGAAAACCAAGCGTATTCGAATCGGGACGACCGTAACGCCTCTACCTCGCATGAAGCCTTGGGCGGTTGCGCGCCAAGTAGCTACACTTGATCAATTATCAAACGGGCGTATGATACTGGGTGTAGGGTTGGGCACGCAGGAGACTTGCGACTACGATAGGTTCGGTGAATCAGCCGATAACAGAGTCTTAGCTGAAGAAACCGATGAGTCGTTAGATATAATCACCGGCCTCTGGAGTGGCAAACCGTTCAGTTACAAGGGCAAACACTACAAGGTAGGAAAGAGCCTGTTCTTGCCAACGCCTGTGCAGAAACCCCGCGTGCCCATTTGGGTCGGTGGCTTTTGGCCGAACAAGGGGCCGTTCAGGCGAGCAGCTCGATGGGATGGCGTCCTTCCTCTGCATCTAGGGCCACCGATACGCCCGGAACCGGAAGATTTGCGCAACATCCTCTCGTACGTGAAGAAACACCGTGTCAGCCAGGAACGATTTGACACGGCCATAATTGGCTGGGGAACCGGTAAGGACCGAAGCAAGAATGCTAAGAAAATCACTCCATACATACACGCTGGCATGAACTGGTGGTTAGAAAGCTTGTATGGTGAGCGTGATTCGGAGGAACGAATGCGAACGAGGATCAGCATGGGGCCTCCTGAACTTTCGTAAGAATATCCACTCGTGTTGACCCGTAAACCAGGTCCTTAATTCGCACGCAGGGGCTCGCGGGAAAGGGCTCGTGCTTTTCCGGATTCTATTTCCGCTGACTGATTGAGGTGGTGTTCTTGAACGAACCTTATCGTCTTGATTCCGACGGTCGGGAAGAGTATGGCATTATTTGCGAGAGCAGTCACCAGACTCGGGGCTCCCGCCGTCATTGACGCCACGATAGGGACATTATAGAATACCGAGACCCATGCATTCTGTAGAAACTCGCTAAGCAGCGTCACTGCGACTGCAGAAACCGTCATCATCAAGACGGTCGGTCGCGCGTGAATGCGGTGTATGAGTCCAGCGCATATGCCTAGCAAACCGATGATTGAGGCGATGAAAGGGGTCCAAGAGCCTGGGCCGTAGGGACTAGCCATGTCAGAGAGTACTATTATGAAAAACCCGGTAATGAAGCCTATAACAGGGCCGTAAACGAACCCACTCACGAAAGTAAGGGTCTCGGTCAACCCTACCTTGATTACGACGCTGAACGCGGGGGTAGGAGACATCGCTCCGACCTGATCCATCCCACTTCGAACCACTGCAGCAATAGCGATAAATGTCGAAACCAAAGCGATCTGTTTCGAGTTGAACCGAAAACTTTGAAGCACCACGGTGGACCTGGCTGGATAATCCAGCCAACCCAATTAAAGCGGTGTCGGTGCATCTGAATGTCCACTCTTGATGGTCAAAGTATTGGAAATCCGCCGCTCTTGCGCTATCTTGAGCAAAGGGGAGTCATGCTGAAGGATCTAGTCGATACGGCGTTGGAGCTCTTTGTTCCACACCCGGGAGTTGAGAACAAGGAAAAAGCCATTCAGATAATTCTGAAAGAATTCCGCGAGGCGCTAACAGATGTGAATGTGTCAACGTTAATTGTGGCCTGCTATCGAGCCGAAGAAGACGCCAAAGCAGGTCTCATTCCGAATCTCACACGGGAGAGGTTCATGGGTCGTCCCGGTCTTGTAACCGACGAACTCTTGGGCATGACTATCGCCAACTACATCGCCGGGGCCAAGGGAATCTTCGAATTCATCCGCTTCGACCAGAATAAGCCCGGGATACTGGCAAAATTAGGGCCGATCACAAATGATGCAGTAGGCGGACTCATAGCTGGATGCTCTTCGAATATGTATTCCCAAGCTCTCCGACACGGTGCAAGATGAATCAGCATTGAGCTTGTTCAGCGGCCTGAAGAATTCCATAGCTTTCCTTACGATACTTCCGGTCGGAATGGATAGAAACGGTCTCGTTCAAGCCGCTTCATACATGCCGATCTTCCCTCTAATCGGCGCTGTTATTGGCCTTGGGGCAGGCATCCTCGTCAGACTCCTTGAATTGATTTTGCCTCCACTGGTGGCAGGCAGCATCGGGTTAGGGTTCCTTCTCCTCATCAACGGCGTTCAGCACGCAGATGGCCTTCTAGATTTTGGCGACGGGCTCATGTTTCACGGCTCGCCGAAGGAGAAATTACGAATCATGCGCGATCCGACGACCGGAGCCGGTGGCCTCTGCTTGGGTGTCGTAGTCCTACTGACGACCGCCTTCTCCATTGCTGCCTTACCTTCAAGTTTCATCATATTGGGACTTACCGCGTCCGAGGCAACAGCAAAATTCTCAATGATCCTTGCAACCGCTGTTGGCAAATCTTCCCATAAGGGAATGAGCACGTTCTTCGTCGAAGCGATGCATCAGCACCGTCGCTTGTTTCTCACCCTCTCATATGCAATTATACTCGCTATTTCGCTGTTCTCTTTGAAATCCATCGGCCTGATCGTTGTGATCGGGGTCACGGTGACGAGCTTGATCATGGTGATGGTCTCAAACCGACACTTTGGTGGCATAACAGGCGATGTTCTCGGTGCGACGAATGAAATCTCGCGATCCGTTTCACTTTTGCTAATCTTGGTGTTCGCCAAGTGAAATTGACTGCTCTGCTGATGGCAGGCGGGCGTGCCAGTAGGATGGGGCTCGCCGAGAAACCGCTTCTGGAAGTTTCAGGGAGGACGATGTTAGGAAGAGTAATCGATGTCATGGAGCAATCGAGTTCTGTAAACCGAATCGTCGTGGCGACGAGCACTGACACGCCGGCCACGACTCTTGAAGCCGAGAAGTTGGGCGTTGAAACCATCGTGACGCCAGGCGTCGGTTTTGAAGAAGATATGCGGTTTGCGATTCATAAACTCACTTTGCATGATGTTCTGGTTGTTTCAGCAGATCTCCCATTCCTTACGGTCGATGTTGTTGAACGAGCCGTGCAAAAATATCGAAGTTCAGGTAAACCCGCACTCGCCGTCATGACTAGCCTTGAGGCATACAAGAAACTTGGTTTCAAGCCTCATTACACCTTCAAAGTCAACGAACAAGATTTAACACCTGTCGGGATCAACATCGTCGATGGGCGTCGAATCGACGATGGAGAATTAGACCAAACAGTATTCATCATTGAACCAAGTGACGCTCTTCTCAATGTGAACACCCCTCAGGAGCTTGAGCTAGCAAGGAGAAGGCGCGGGGCGTAGGAGACCACTCCGTAACATGAAGGATTTCGGGTCAATTTGAGAAGAGTACCGAAGACCTACCAAATTGCAAGGATAACAGTGTTTGCAGCCTTATCCGTCGTAGGGTCCTTCATTCATTTGCCTAGTCCAATTCCAACTGTTGCGTTCGATTCGGCGCCCGGTTTTTTTGCCGCCTTATACTTTGGGCCCTTCGACGGATTCTGCGTTGCTGGAATAGGACATATTGCGACTGCGGTTGTTAACGGCTTTCCTCTTGGGATTCTCCACTTGCCAATCGCCCTAGGACTAGCTGTAGCAGGGGGCGCGATTGGTTTGGTTAACCGTAGATGGAATTTCGGCCCGGCGATTGCGGTGGGCATCGCAATAAACACCGTACTGGTTGTGTTAGCAATTCCGGTGCTTGGGCTGGCTGCTACCCTAAGTTTCACTCCTTTCCTGTTTCTGGCGGCTACCGTCAATGGCGTGGTTGCTGCTCTTGTCTATCTCACAGTGAGAAAGAGGTTTAGTGCTTGAGGACGCGTTCGAGATCATCGCGGTCGATTGGTTCGAACAGAGACTT
>Ga0187771_10002224_pt1 | contig 13329 bp, 13 predicted proteins | sample 0116_SJ02_MP15_1_FD_133139 | JGI IMG/M metagenome (GOLD analysis project Ga0187771, IMG submission 133139) | Tropical peat soil microbial communities from peatlands in Department of Meta, Colombia - 0116_SJ02_MP15_10_MG | ecosystem: Environmental > Terrestrial > Soil > Wetlands > Peat | place... | reverse complement strand
GCGCAAAGCCGGACACGATGAACCAAACAAATACAACTACCACTTCAAGCACATGACCACCGTGGGAGAGCCCATCGAACCGGAGGTCTGGCGCTGGTACTACAACACGGTCGGCAAACGGGAGGCGGTTATCGTCGATACCTGGTGGCAGACCGAAAACGGAGGCTTCTTGTGCAGCACCAAACCTGCGCTTGATGCCATGAAGCCGGGCAGCGCCGGTCCAGGAATGCCGGGAATTTATCCGGTGATCCTGGACGAAACCGGACAGGAAGTCACCGCCGGCTCTGGCAAGGCGGGCAACATTTGTATCCGGAATCCGTGGCCCGGCATTATGCAGACCGTATGGGGCGATCCTGAGCGCTTCGTCAACCAGTACTACCGCAAATATTGCAAGAACCCCGCCAGCACCGATTGGCGCGACTGGCCGTACTTCGCCGCCGACGGAGCCGTCTTGGCTGGCGACGGATACTTCCGCATTCTCGGCCGCGTGGATGACGTGATCAACGTGGCCGGCCACCGCCTGGGCACCAAGGAAATCGAGTCCGCGTGCCTGACGGTTCCGGAAGTGGCGGAAGCCGCGGTTGTACCCGTAGTGGACGAGATCAAGGGCCGCGTGCCCGAAGTCTATATCGCTCTGCAACCGGGCTTGCAGGCCAGCCAGGAGATCCACGACAAGGTTCTCAGGGCAATTGAAACCATCATCGGCAAGATCGCTCGTCCGAAGCACATCCATATCGTTCCCGATATGCCCAAGACGCGTTCCGGCAAGCTCATGCGTCGTGTGCTCGCTGCCGTCTCCAATCGCATGGCGACCGGAGACATCACTACGTTGGCCAATCCCGACGTGGTGGAAAAGGTCCGCGAATTGGTGCAGGGCAAAGAACCAGTCAAGCTGCAAGAGGGACCAGAAGACTTGAAGCAATTCGGAACCGTGGAATAAACCGCTTCCACAACGTGGCTACCCCATCCTGGCGTCGCTGTTCAGGATGGGGATTTTCTTGTAGCAAACTACCTTCACGGGTTGTCTGGAGCACAGCCGACAACTAGAGGGATTTGGTTTTTTCTGTAATCCGCGCCCTCCCTCTGTCATCCTGAGCGCCGCCGGAGCGGACGCGACGGCAAGTCGAAGGATCCCTACTCCTTAAGACCCCTCCTCACGGCTCCGGGGAGTTCTCCCGAGGATCCACATGCGACGACACTTAAATCGCAGGTTCCCTGCGGCCCTAGCCAAAAAATTACGTAGCAGTGGCTGGTGAGCGCCTTTTTAACTCGGCCACGGCCCAGTGCGTTTCATCCACGCCCTTGATCAGCAGCCACAGCATCAGCACGAGTTCGGCCAAAAAACCGAGCGGGAAAATAACAACCTTTGCGTGCAGCGCCACGAACGGAATCAGAAATGCGAGCCATCCCACGCCCGCCACGATCAGCGGCCAGCCCAGCCAGTGAGGCAAGAATTCCGACCGCAGAATCAGCAGGCCGAGCAGTGTGCAAAACGGTCCGAAGAAGAGCAGCGGACTCAGCCATGCGGGGACGCGATTGATGTTGCCCAGGATGTCGGTCGCGCAGCCCAACAGGGCGAACGCTGTAGCCACCAGCGCCAACACTCCGCTCACCGAACGGAACAGCCGATAGAAGAGCAGGGTCGTTGCGGCGTATAGCACATCCGACAGGCAGACTATGGCAAGACCACCGCCCAACTTCCGGCTGACCAGGATCGATCCGAAGATTGCCGCCGCAAAATACCCGAAATACACGAGACCCGTCGCACGCGCAAAGGACCGAGGCTCTATTCCTGTCATCGTGGAGGCTCCCTTATGACTTCGGTACGCTCATTATCTGACGAAACACCCCGCTCGTAGACAGGAAAATCGGCGTTCGAGAACCCGTGAGTTCGACCCACCCAGCACACCAGCAACAGCAAGAAGCTGCTTCGCCGCCTCAGCCAGTACAGACGGTAGGAACCGGACGCTTACAAAACATACGATGGGTCACTCAGATGTTGTCCGATATAAATCAAGTCGCGATGGATTTGCTGCAGACCTTCCAGTTTGGCTGAATCGGGCATGTTCTGGGTTCCGCGGCCACGCTGGGACATGTAGCCAGCGTCAGGGGTCACCACAACGATCATCGCTCCCCAAGGGGTCTCAACATCGACGTTCATCCGATCCGGAAACTGGATCGTGACCTTCACTGGGATCGCAGAGCTCTCCCCGGAGTCTTGCTCGCTGAACTCCTCGCGCAGAGCTTTCACTGATTGCAACTTGGCGAGCCCGCCCATGGCTTGCCCAACCTTCGCGGCGAGCGCCTTACCTTCGGGGTTGGAGGCAGTGGGCGCGGCGGGCAAGGCCTCCGCCTTTGGGCTCGGTGCCGGGGGAATGGTGATGTCAACATTGGTCACAGGACCGAGCGAATCCAAAGGCTTGTCAAAATCCGGCGGATTGCCCACAACCAGCACGGCCAATTGATCCTTGTGCAGGTACTTTTCGGCGACACGAGCGACGTCGGCGGGCTGCACCTTCTCGATCCCACTTCGGTACCTTTCGAGAAAGTCTGCAGGGTAGCCGTAGAACTCATAGGCCATACGCTCACGCAGGATTTTTTCCGGTGAATCGAAATTGAAAACGAAGGAATTGAGGATGGAATCTTTGGCGACGCGAATTTCTTCCGCGGAGAGCGGATTGGTTTTGAGCTCATCAATCTGCGCGAAGATTCCCGTAATGGCTTCTACAGTGGTAGCGCTTTTGGTGCCCATCCCGATGCGTACGATGCCGAGATGATCAAAAGCGCTGCCGATGCCGCCGCCCACGTCATACGCCAGCCCTTTGACTGTGCGCAGGTTGCGGAACAGGCGAGATGACATGCCGCCGCCGAAAGCCTCGTTGAAGACCTGCGTCGCGTAGTAGTCGGGGTTATCGCGCCGGATGCCCAGTTCCACCATGCGTATGGATGTCTGGTTCACATCGGGCTTGGTAACCAGGTAATAACCAGGCTTGGCGGGAGTGAATTCAATGTTGGGCGCCTCGACTGGCGCGCCTTTCGTCCAGTCGCCGAATGTCTGGCGCAGACGGGCTTCCATGGCTGCCGAATCGAAATCGCCGACCACGCCCAGAATGATGTTGTTGGGCGCGACGTGGTCACGATGCCAATCGAGCAAATCCTGGCGCGTGACCCCGGCAACGGTGGCGTACTCGGGCTCGCGCACGTAGGGATTGTCTTTGCCATAGGCGAGCTTACCGGACTCACGCGCGGCGATCTCGGAGACTTCGTCGTTCCGGCGTGAGATGGAATCGTCCATGCCTTTCTGCGCGAGTTCGATCTTGTCCTGCCGGAATTCCGGATTGCGCAGCAGATCGGCGAAAATGGAAAATACGTCGTCGAAATCGCCCTTCAGGCACGACCACGAAATAGAAGTGGAGTCGGCGTTGTCGCCGGTCTCGACCTTCGCGGCCCGGATTTCCAGGTAGTCGTCAAGTTGATCGCCGGTCTGAGATTTTGTTCCGCCGGTACGCCAAGCTTCGCCGTAGATGTCCAGCATGCCGGCCTTTTCGGCTGGCTCGGAGCGCGAGCCACCACGAATGCGGGCAATGCCATCGATCAGCGGCAGCTCGTGATCTTCTTGCAAAAAGATGATCATGCCATTGGGCAGCTCGATACGTTTCGGCTCCTCCGGATGAAACGGCTGCAGAGTTGGAATAGGAATCTTCTTCCAGTCTGTTTGGGCTTGCGGTGTCCCACTTCCCGTAGTCTTCGCTACTTGGGCATTCGCGCAGACCAGAGTCGTGAACACAAGAACCACCGTCAAGATGGTCAATCGGCGTTTCATCGGTCGCCTCCCTGGATGGGCTGACCAGGTCGCCAATTCGGCGGTCGCGTGGCCGTCTCGATGATGCCAACGGTGCGGTTGTTGGCATTGAAGGTCCGGTTGGCAACGCGGCGAATGTCCGCCTTAGTGATTTTGTCTATGCGGTCCACCTGGCGGAACAACTCGCGCCAATCGCCAAAGCGCGCCTGGAAAATCCCGAGGTTATTCGCGAGCCCTTCATTGCTTCCCAGGCTGCGGATGAGGTTGGCCTTTGATCGGGTCTTGATCATCTTGAGTTCGTCGTCACTAATGTCTTCGTTCTTCAGTCGATCCAGCTCGGCCTGAATGGCTTCCTCCATTTCGGCCGGTTTATGGCCGGGCAGCGGCACACCATAAAAACCTATGAGGTGCGGATACTTGTTGCCCGGCATGTCGCCAAAGCCAGCAGAATAGGACGCGATCTTCTTATCGCGCACCAGCGAGCGATAGAGGCGCGAAGTACGTCCCGAGGACATCAGATCGACGATAGCGTCATAGACCACGTCGTCCGGGCTGTGATAATCCGGCCGATGATAGCCCTCGACGTAGAACGGCTGCGCCAGCTCGCGAAGCACAATGCGCCGTTCAGCGCCTTGTGGAGGCTCAGTGGTGGTGCGCTCGTCGGGTTGGGGGCGCCCGGGAATGCGGCCAAAATACTTTTCGATCATGGGCATTGCCTCGGTCGCCTTGATGTCACCGACCACAGTCACGACCATGTTGGAAGGAACGTAGTATTTGTTGAAGAAATTGATGGCGTCGGTGGCAGAAAACGAATTCAAATCAGAAATCCAGCCGATAGTCGGGCGATGATATTCGTGCGCCTGAAACGAGGCAGTGATGAACTGCTCAAATAGTCTGCCGACCGGATTGCTGTCCACCCGCATACGGCGTTCTTCAATCACCACGTTGCGCTCGTCGTAAAACTGGCGCATGACCGGACGCGGAATCTTTCTGACTCGAGATATGCCCAGAGCTCCAGCCGATTGCTGGGAAGTGAATAAAAATAGTTCGTTTCGTCCCAGTCGGTGCTGGCGTTGAGGTCCTCGCCGCCGTTGCGCTCAATGATTTCACTAAACTCGTTCAGGTTGACGTACTGGTCCGCAGCCTGAATAGCATCCTTCCAGGATTTCTCGAGCGCCTTGAGCTTCGCCTCATCACGGCCGGTGGGCTTATCGCGTTCACGAATGTAGGCCGCATAAGCCTCTTCCACCTTGACCAGGGCGACTTTTTCCGCCGAGTAATTCTTGGTGCCGATTGTGTCCGTGCCTTTGAACGCCATGTGCTCAAACATGTGCGCCAGGCCGGTCTCGTTTAGAGGGTCTTGCACCGAACCGGCATCCACGTGCGTGTAGAAGGAGAACACCGGCGCTTCGGGGCGCTCGCAGATCACCACGGTCAAGCCGTTCGTCAGTTTCTTGACGCTAATACGCTTTTCGAAAGATGCAAGATCCTGCGCAGCGGCCAGGCTCGCGAGCAGGAAAACGACAAACGGAACTTTAAGAGATCGGAATTTCATCGAACCTCCACAGGTTGGATGCGATTGGCAGAAATTTGAAGGTACGTGGCGAGCAGGGAGATTGTCAAACCAACGCCTTGTAGAGACGTTGCTTGCAACGTCTCAGCAGGATGCCAGAACTGCCGTCTTCGTGGCATACTGAGCGCTCATGAAATCGGCTAGCAGCTCGCAGACCATCGACGTAGACGGCAAGCATCTGAAGCTCACTAATCTCGAGAAGGTGCTGTACCCGGCTGCCGGATTCACCAAAGGGCAAGTCATCGACTACTACGCGCGTATTGCGCCCGTGCTGCTGCCACATCTGGCGGGCCGTCCGTTGACGCTGAAGCGCTATCCCGAGGGGGTGGATCACGAATACTTCTTCGAGAAAAATGCGACGCGCTATCGACCAGAATGGGTGAAGACCGCGTCCATCTGGAGTGAAAGCAATCATCGCGAAGTGAACTACATTCTCGCCAACGATCTGCCCACGCTGATCTGGGTAGCGAATCTGGCTTCGATTGAGCTGCATCCTTCGTTATCGCTGGCCAAGAAAATGGACTGCCCGCGAGCAATGGTGTTTGATCTTGATCCAGGATCGCCGGCCAACGTCGTGCAATGCTGCCAGGTGGGCATGTGGCTGCGCGACATTTTCGAACATTTCGGATTGCAAAGCTTCCCCAAGACTTCGGGCTCGAAGGGATTGCAAGTCTACGTTCCGTTGAATACGCCGACGACCTACGACGCAACCAAGGGCTTTGCCAATGCTCTGGCGCGACTGTTGGAGAACGAACATAAAGATCTCGTTGTCTCCGACATGAAGAAGGAATTGCGAGTGGGTAAGGTGTTGGTGGACTGGAGCCAGAACGACGAACACAAAACGACAATCAGCGTCTACTCGCTGCGGGCGCGGGAGCGGCCAACGGTTTCGACCCCGCTGAAATGGGATGAAGTCGAGCATGCACTCAAGAAGAAGAATGCGGATCTGCTGGTATTTGAGGCGAGTGATGTGTTGGGAAGGGTCAAAAAGATGGGCGATCTGTTCGAGCCTGTGCTCGAGGTGAAACAGAAGCTGCCGAACTTGGCGAAGATTTAATCGTCAACTACGCAAGACGCGGCAGGGATGCCAAGCTTGAGATGTAATAGCTTGAACTCGACCTTGCGGACAGGGCCGGCAAGGCTCCACGTTAAGGGACACAGACCGGCATCCGATTGGGGGCATTTTGAGTGTAATGGTGTTACGGCAACCGAGGCGTAACATTGGGTTGCCCTTGTGGTAGACTCCGTTGCATTTCCCTATGCCCATGCGATACATCCTCGACAGGGAACGACGACTAGTAATCAGCACCGCATCGGACCGTTTGACGTTTGCGGAGGTAATGGCCTACCGGACCCGGTTGCAGAGCGACCCTGATTTCAGGCCGGAGTTCAATGAACTTCTAGATGGGCGGACCGTAACGCACTTAGATGTAACCATTGACGAAGCCAAAGAGATCGCCCGGCGCCCCGTGTTTTCTGAAACCTCCCTGCGTGCATGGGTTGCATCCGGACCAGCCGTCTTCGGAATGGGACGATTGATCGCAACCTACAACGAGTATTCGGAGACCCCGTCGCAAATCTCTGTGTTTTACGATCTCCCATCTGCATTGCAATGGCTCGGGTTGGAAGTTCTGCCTGCACCAATCGGGCTCAAGGCTGAAGACGACGAGACCGCAAAGGACGACAAGATCCCCTAACTTTTCGCGCTGTCTAATTTCAAAGTCCCTCCAACTGACGACAACCTACAATCTTGTGCCGTTTGTTCGCCCTTCAGCCAGTATGCTCAAGAAAACCCAGTTACGGCCTGACAGTAGCGACCCCATCTGACAGGGTGGTGTGCAAGGTCAAGTCTTGGCTATCACACCTGAGACAAAACAATGCCGCCCGGGCTTCGAGGGCAACTCCGACAGCGAAAATCTCCTGTCACAGATTTTGTAAAACATCACCTCACCGCCTCCAGGCACAGCACCAGAAGGCCCGGCAACATCGCCAACCAGTCTGTCGGCATCCAAGCCTGCTAGTGAAGGGTTGCCAAGCGGCCAAAAACCGGTATCCTGATGCAAGAAGCCTATGAGCCCTAATCTTTTTCTTTTGTGGTCTACGCTTACGGTCGCGGCGATGGCACAGTCTGCACCGTCGTCCCAGCCTGCAGCCGAGCCGGTGCCAAACGGCTCTGCCGGACAGGTGAACGCCCTGCTTGAGCAGGTCCAGAAGACCGCGCAAAGCATGCAGGCAGATCTTTCGCAGCTTCGTATCGAGCGGTGGAAAACGGACGCCAACACGCGGCGCAGCACGCAAAGCGATATCGAGTCAGTGCAGAGAAACTTGCGAGATGCGCTGCCGGAAATCATCGGCCAGGTCCGCAGCGCGCCGGAAAGCCTGCCGGCCACCTTCAAGCTCTACCGCAACCTGGATGCGCTCTACGACGTATTCAGTTCAGTGGCGGAAGCGGCAGGTGCTTTCGGATCGAAGGATAATTATCAGTCTCTGGCCACGGACTTGGACGAACTGGAGAGAGACCGGCGCTCTTTAGCCGAGCGCATGGATGCGCTTGCGAACTCGAAGGAAGGCGAGATTACCGCACTGCGGGGTCAACTGCACGATGCACAGGCCGCCCTGGCAGCGGTGCCTCCGCCTCCGCCAAAGAAGGTCGCGGAGGAGACCGAGCAGCCCAAGCCGGTGAAAAAGAAGCCGAAAGTCCCAAAGCCTCCGGCGACAACGTCGCAAACGTCCAAATCACAGGGGACAACTCCGCCGACCACCGCGCAACCGACTCCACCGCAGCAGCAGGCGCAGCACTGAGGCTGGCTACACGGTCGTAAGGAGCGGCGGATTACTGTAGTTCTGCGTCTTGGGCCGCTTCTGTCGCCCGTAATTGCCTGAAAAGCTTCCACCTTGGGAACCCTTGGGGCCTGACCGGCGTCTATGTGATTAGGGGCGAACCGGACGCAGGTCACAGAGTCATGTGACGAGCGAAAATTCGGTTCAGCCTTGGCCGGAAAGAAACCTATAATGGGGGGAGCGCCATGCAGGCGATGGCGGGAGTGGCGAGCTTGGGCAATCTGGCAAGTGCGATTGACGTCCGGGCTGAAGAGTCGGCTATCGTCGCTGAACTGAAGGCTGGCTCCGAGGAGGCCTACGTCTGGCTCATAGCCGAATTCCACCAACCCGTCTACAGCCTGGTTTACCGCATGGTTAGCGATCCGGCGGACGCGGCCGACACTACTCAGGAAGTTTTCCTCAAAGTGTTCCGGGGCATGAAGCACTTTCACAGCGAATGCACGCTGAAGACCTGGATCTACCGCATTGCGCTGCACGAAGCTTCCAACTGCCGGCGCTGGTGGTTCCGGCACAAAGCTCGTGAGACTTCCATGGAGCCGGCCGGAGTGGCCAATGGAAACGGAGCTTGTGGGTTGAAGGATTCTCTGGTGGATGGTTCCGAGTCGCCGTTCGACTGCGTGGCCCACGAGGAAGTTCGCGCCAGAGTGGAAGAGGAATTGCGCCAGGTGCCGGAGCCCTACCGGACCACGGTCATTCTGAGAGACCTGGAAGAGATGTCCTACGAAGAGATCGCCGAGGTCACGCAAGTGACCCTGGGCACGGTCAAGTCGCGGTTGACTCGTGGACGAGACGCGCTGCGGCAACGGCTGGCTGCGTACATACGCGAAGTTGGGCCGGAACTGGGACTGTTCCTGCCGGAGCTGGAGCCCAGATTTCGAGCCAGTAGTGACGTTTCCTGCGACGGGCGGGGAATCGAGGTGGCCTCATGAACTGCTCGCAAGCGAAAGCCATGTTTTCACCGTATCTGGACGGCGCTCTGAGTGGCGCGCAGATGCACGAGCTGGCTGGGCACATGGACGAGTGCGCCCGTTGCCAGAACCGGTACATCTCGCTGCGCCGGACGCAGCAGTTGCTTAGCAGTGTAGGCCGCCGGAAAGCTCCGGCTGACCTTCAGCTGCGATTGCGGTTGGCAATCTCCCACGAAGTGGCGCGACGGCCTTACTTTGAGGGGCTTGTTCTTCGCCTGAGCAATGCCATTAACGCCTTCGCCGTCCCCGCGACTGCTGGGCTGGTGAGCGCTGTAACCATTTTTGGCTTCCTGATGGGTTTCTTCGCCACGCCGCTGCAGGCGGGCAAGGCCGACGTTCCTCTCATGTTCAACACCGCACCGCAACTGGAGCAGTCGGTCTTCCAGATGAATTTGGACTCGATCCATGGCGACTCGCTGGTGATTGCGGCCTATGTCGATTCCCACGGCCGGGTGCTGGATTATCGCGTATTGTCCAATCCGGATGAGTTGACCGACCTGCCCTCGCCGGTCAAGAACATGCTGATCTTTGCTCGCTTCCGGCCAGCTATGTCGATGGGTAGCCCGACTTCGGGGACGGCGGTACTTTCGTTCTCCAAGATCAGCGTAAAAGGGTAAAGACAGCCGGAACATTCCGGGCTGGGTTGCCTTCCTCGGCAAACCTTTCTAATTGTCATTTCGAGGGGATTTGTCCAAGAAATCTGGTACTGTCTTAAATAGCGTGGTCATGCTTGCGCCGATGGCACGCTTGTGGTCGGTTGCGGAACTCTTGACCGCAGACTAGAATTGCCGCCCAGCTCGAGAAGGATATCACTCGATGTATGGCTATACCCAATGGGTTCTTCGCTGCAAGTTCCCAGGTTGTTCAGCGTCCATCACCGTCCCATCTCCCATCCACACAGGAAGAGTTGCTGATCTCGAAGGCTTGCCCAATGACACGCGGAAAGCAGTCTTTCTTTGCTCTGAATTCGGCCATGTCGCGTTGTATTCGGGATCAGACCTTCAGGATCACGTACTGGGGAGGCCCGACCCATACGAAGAGAAGTCCCTTGACCTCGTTTACATAGAAGTCGAATGCGACGATAGCAACTGCGAATCTCCGATAAGGGTTCACGCGGTATGGGATGTCGCCAACCAAGTCCTCGCCACCAAGCGCCCAATGAGCGAATGGACGGCAGCCGAGGATCTAAGCTGTAACGGCACCCATCGCGTCCGATTGCCAATACACCCAAAAGGCGCCCTGCGCTATTATTCTGCTCAGATGCCTTTCTAAGGCCATCAACAATGATTCGGTCTAAGCTGCCGCCATCCCGCTTCCTCGGCTCCGTAGCGACAACCGTTTCTTGTCCCGCATTCGCGTGCTTTGTCAGCACTTCACGCTGCGCTTTTCTGACCTCATATTGGGAAACGGCGATCTTTGAACTGTCGCCGAGCAATGATCTCAAGATGAAGTTACGCATTCGTTTTGGCTACCCCTGTAAGCTAAGGCGAGAGGGCAGCGAGTTGTTACATGATATGATCTGCACCGACTTGGACAGGGACGGGGAGATCAGCAGTGAACCACTTTCCACCTGCTTAGGAAGGCTCACCACACACCTCAGACAGGAAGGTACGATTTCTTGGGTGACCATCTATTGAGGATTCCTGCCCCATGAGGCTGTGCCACGTTATTTAAGACATTACCTGAAATCCGTCTCCCCTTCCGTCTCCGCCGCGTTCCCGCTACACTGGATGGGCTATGAACATTCCGGCTCAACCCACCATTAAATTGGTCCAAGATCCTACCTATCGCGAGAACTACGCGAACAGTGTGCAAGTGCGGGTGAATGTGTGGGACTTTTTTCTAGTATTCGGAACCCTGCACCCGCAAAGCGAAACCCATGTTGAGGTAAAGAATTTTCAGGGCATCTACCTCAGCCCGCAGCAGGCCAAAGCGCTGATGGCGATCCTGCAGCAAAATGTGAGCGGCTACGAGAATACCTTTGGAGAAATTAAGCTCGACCCGCGCATGATGCCTTCCGGGCCGGTGCATTAAGCAGCCGCCTTGAGCCTTGAAACCGCATCCCGAACGGCGCGACCGGTCTTGTGGTTCGCGCTGGGTTTTGCTCTACTTGCTCTCGCTCATGCGCCGCTGCTGAAACTGCCTTACCATTGGGACGAAGCCGGTTATTACATTCCCGCCGCGCGCGATTTGTGGCTGACCGGATCGCTAATTCCCTTCTCGGCTCCTTCCAACGCGCATCCGCCGCTGGTGATGGCCTACCTGGCGCTCGTCTGGAAAATTGCCGGGTACAAGCTGGTTGTCACCCGAACGGCCATGCTGGCGCTGGCCACGTTTGCGCTGGCAGGCTTGTTCCGTCTGGCGGAAAGAGTGGCCAACCGCGAGGTGGGCGCAGCCGCGACGATTTGCACGGCGATGTACCCCGTATTTTTTGCGCAGAGCACCATGGCTCATATTGACCTTGTAGCCGGCGGACTCATCTTCTGGGCACTGCGCGCATATCTGGATGGGCAGCGATGGCGAGCGGCAGTGTGGTTCTCGTCGGCCGTGCTGGCCAAAGAAACCGCGGTCCTGGTTCCGGTCGCCTTGCTGGGTTGGGAATTGCTCGGACGCTTGCCTGGCCTTCGCGGCTCACGGCTTTCAGGGAAGCATCGGACCTTCTCAGTCGCGATCCTGTTTCCAATATTTGTGCTCGGGATTTGGTACAGCTTTCACTATTGGAGGACTGGATTTCTGTGGGGGAACCCGGAATTTTTCCGCTACAACGTCGCAGATACGCTGCAACCCCTGCGCATCTTGCTGGCACTGGGACTGCGGCTGCGTCAACTGTTCGTGTACATGAACCTCGGCCTGCTGACGGCGGCCGCTTTGCTCACGCTGTTGCTTCCACCTCTGCGGGATGAAGGCCGACAAAGGGCAAACATCGCACTCAGCACCCGGCTTGAGCTTTGTGCCGTGATTGTGGTCTACACCGTAGCCATGGCATTTGTCGGCGGGGCAGTGCTGGCGCGATATATGCTCCCGGTGGTCCCGCTGGTGATCGTCCTTTGCGTTTCCACGCTTTGGCAGCGGGTACGCCTCTGGCTTGGCGTACTGGCTGTAGTCGTAGCATGTTTTGCAGTGTCGCTGTTTATGAATCCATCTTACGGCTTCTCCTTTGAAGACAACCTCGCCTACCGCGACTACGTTGTGCTGCATCAGCGCGCAGCGCAGTTCGTGGAGGCGCGCTATCCCCAAGCACGTGTGCTGACGGCCTGGCCAGCGGCTGATGAACTCTCCCGGCCATACCTCGGCTACGTCTCGCGCCCGGTGCGCGTGTTTCGCATCGAAGACTTCACCGCCGAGCAGCTAATGGCTGCGGCAGAAATGAGATCTCAGTTTGATGTGGCGCTGGTGTTCTCAACAAAGTACGAAACACGACAGCGCTGGTTTCAGCGCTGGCGAAAATGGCAGGAATGGAAGACGCGCTTTTTCGGCTATCACCGCGATCTGCGTCCCGCCGTCGCAGCACAGATTCTAGGTGGACGCATCGTTTACAGCGAAGCGCAACACGGCCAGTGGGCAGCGGTGATTGAGATGACGGATATTCGGGAGGCCTTTCTGACGTCTTTCCATGATGGCAAGCCATCAGCTAGGCCGCCATCAGATGGCAGGAATGAGTTTTGACGATCAGCCAGACCTCCTGGCCGGGGTGTAAGCCTAACTCGTCCCGCGCCGCCAGGGTCAGCTTCACCTCCATTGAAACGCCGCAATCGACCACCGCGGTTACGATGATGTCCCGTTGCTCAAGCGACACCACGCGGCCGGGAATGACATTTCGCGCGCTCAAGCCGGCAGGTTGCATCATGGCCAGGAGAATTTCACCGGCGCCAATGGCTACGCGCAGCCCGGTACGGGCTTCGGCCGGGACCAACGGCGTCTCAAGTTCCAGCTTGCTATTCCCGATGCGGCAGGTCATGATGCCGCGATCAGGATGAGAGGAAATCACCTCGGCATCGAAGATATTCTCGAATCCAGCAAGTTGCGCCACCGTCTCCCGGCGCGGCGCGGTCATCACTTCGTGAGGAGTTCCTTGCGCTGCCAAGCGGCCGTTTTCCAGAACCAGAACCCGTTCGCCCAAGGCAAATACTTCATCGTGGCTGTGC
>Ga0187771_10002223_pt1 | contig 13330 bp, 14 predicted proteins | sample 0116_SJ02_MP15_1_FD_133139 | JGI IMG/M metagenome (GOLD analysis project Ga0187771, IMG submission 133139) | Tropical peat soil microbial communities from peatlands in Department of Meta, Colombia - 0116_SJ02_MP15_10_MG | ecosystem: Environmental > Terrestrial > Soil > Wetlands > Peat | place... | reverse complement strand
CTTCCACCGGGCTGAGTACACCTCGGTGCCCGTCACCCTGGTCATCCTCGTCTTCGCCTTCGGGGCGCTCGTGGCGGCCGGCGTGCCGCTGCTGCTCGGCTTCACGGCAGTCTTGGGGGCGATCGGCGTGACTGAGCTGCTGAGCCATCTGCTGCACGTCGAGCAGTCGATCACGTCGATAATCCTGATGATCGGGCTGGCGGTCGGAATCGACTACTCACTGTTCTACGTGCGCAGAGCCCGCGAGGAGCGCGCCCACGGACGAACGCCAGCCGAAGCGCTGCAGGCAGCGGCGGCAACCTCCGGGCGGGCCATATTGATTTCGGGCTTCACCGTCATGATCGCGATGACGGGCATGTTCTTGATGGGTAACCGGGTGTTCACCTCGTTTGGGATGGGCACCGTGCTGGTGGTTGCAATTGCGCTGATCGGCTCGCTCACCGTGCTGCCGGCGATGCTCTCCAAGCTCGGCGACCGTGTAGACCGCGGCCAGATCCCGGGACTGCAACGGCTGCGCGCGAGGCCCGGAGAGTCTCGGTTTTGGGCGCCGATCGTCGCCGCGGTGTTGCGCCGCCCGTTCCTCTGCGGAGCCGCTGCGGTGGCGCTGCTCGTGGCGCTCGCGATTCCCGCCTTCAGCATGCACACCGTGAGCTCGGGCATGCAGGGATTGCCACCCAACCTCCCCGTGATGAAGGCCTATCAACGCGTCCAGCAAGCCTTCCCCGGTGGGGCCGAGCCCGAGACGGTCGTGATCAGCGCAGCTGACGTCAGCTCGCCGCAGGTCACGGCTGGGATAGCTGCGCTGGAGCGTAGGGCGCTGGCCACCGGCCGGATGTTCGAGCCGATCACCGTCCAGGACAGCTTCTCCGACCACGCCGTCCGCGTCTCGATCCCACTGGTGGGGACGGGCGTCGACGCCGCGTCGCTCGACGCGCTCGCGTTGCTGCGGAACACCGTCATCCCGGCCACGATCGGCCGGGTGCCAGGAGTCACCGTCCACACCACCGGAGAGGCCGGGCAGACCGTCGACTTCAACAACACGATGAAGTCACACGCGCCCTACGTGTTCATCTTCGTGCTCGGGCTTGCGTTCCTGCTGCTTCTTCTCACGTTCCGCTCGATCGTGATCCCGCTCACGACGATCGTGCTAAACCTGCTGTCCGTTGGCGCGGCGTACGGCGTACTCGTGCTGATCTTCCAGCAGGGTCACCTGCAGTCCCTGCTCGGCTTCACCCCGATCGGCGGCATCATCGACTGGCTGCCGTTGTTCCTGTTCGTGATCCTTTTCGGCCTGTCGATGGACTACCACGTATTCATCCTCAGCCGCGTCCGCGAGGCGCACGACACAGGGATGAGCACGCCAGACGCGGTCGCCCACGGGATCAGGGCAAGCGCCGGCGTCGTGACCAGCGCCGCGATCGTCATGGTGGCCGTCTTCGCGATCATGGCGACACTCGGCGAGATCGTCTTCCAGATGATCGGCGTCGGCCTCGCCGTGGCGATCCTGCTCGACGCCACAGTCGTACGTGCCGTGCTGCTCCCGGCGACGATGAAGCTGCTCGGCGACCTGAACTGGTACCTGCCAACCGCGCTCGAATGGCTCCCACGTATGACCGCAGAGCCAACCGCCGCTTTCGCGCCCTCCGAGGCTCTCTCGACGGCGTCGACCTCGTGGTAGGCGGGGAGGCTCTTCGTGGGGTCCGGTTCTCGCGACTCTCGGGCGGCTGGTGTTGCCGGCTTCGCAAGACGCGGGTCTTCGGCCGCTGGCTCGGAGACGGCGGTGAACCGCGCTGATTCGAGTCGCCGGACCGCGCTCACAGTTATCAAGCTGATCCACACCGTCTCGTGGTTCTCGATCGAATCTTGCATGGCGTACGTCCTGTGGACAGGGTTCAGGAGGCGGTCCGGTCGCGGCGCCGCAGTTGCGGCCGCTGTTGTCGCTAGCGAGACTCTCGTATTCGCCGCGAACGGATTCCGGTGCCCGCTCACCCAGGTCGCCGAACGTGTCGGCTTGGAGGACGGCTCGGTTACCGACATCTACCTGCCGCGCTGGTTAGCCCACAACCTGCCGGCAATCCACGTCCCGATAATCCTGCTCGCCGGGTATCTCCACGGTCGAAACCTCCGACGCGATTGACGTCGGGAGTGGTGGCAAAGCCGCCAGCGTTTGACGTCGGCATGCCGCCAGTCGTCGCCGATGCCGTGGCAGCTCGCGCTCAGGATCAGTCTTCAAAGCCAGCGGCATCATCATCCTCCGAGCCCACAGGACCTCGGTCAGATCAAGACACAGACAGCCACCGGCTTGTATTCGGCCACAGCCGGTGCACGTCAGATGCCTAGTTCACACCGCTTTTCGAGAGTGTGGATAGCCGCAGCCAGGACGCCGGCCAGCCACATTGGCGTAGTAGCCACTGCGCACCAGGATATCCGCCAACAGCATGAGAACCACAAACGGAGATGTCATGTCGACACAGCAGACGATGACCAACGGGGCGCCGCCCGGCCTCCTGAATCTTCCTCGGGCGGACGAGCAGAGCATTCGTGAGCTCGCGATCAAACAGATCGAGCGCAAGCGCCGGTTCCACGCGCGCGCATTCAGCGCGGTTGCCGTGGGCGTCATGCTCGTGATCATCTGGGCGATCACCGAGTACAACAACGCGGGCGGCTGGCCGACAAGCGGCTTCAGCCAGAGCTCAAGCATTCCGAATAAATGGAACAGCTGGATCATCTACCCGATCATCGCCTTGGCGCTCGGTGTGGCCATCGATGCATGGCACACCTACCGGCACCGGCCTGTCACCGAGGACGAGATCCGGCGCGAGATCGACCGTGTGCGCGGCGCGCACTAGAACGGCGAAGGAGGCTCGACAATGGCCACGTACATGACACAACGGCCCGAGACGGCGGCGGCGCCGGCGACGTCGATCGAGCTCGCAGAGGTAGAGAAGGTGTACCGCACCGGGAAGCTCGAGTATCAGGCGTTGCGCGGTGTGGACCTGTCGATCGCTGCCGGAGAGATGGTCGCGATCGTCGGCCCGTCCGGCAGCGGGAAGTCGACGATCATCAACATGATCACCGGGATCGATCGCCCGACGGCCGGGACGGTGACGGTCGGCGGCCAGCGGATCGATCAGATGAGCGAGGAAGACCTCGCCTCTTGGCGCGGCGAGAACGTCGGGATCGTGTTCCAGTTCTTCCAGCTGCTGCCAACCCTGACGGCACTGGAGAACGCGGTGCTGCCACTTGATTTCTCGCATCGCGGGTTCAAGCGCGAGCGGTTCGAGCAGGCGGCGCACGATCTCGAGCTGGTGGGATTGGGCGACAAGCTCGACCATCTGCCCTCCGAGCTGTCGGGCGGTGAGCAGCAGCGGGTGGCGATCGCGCGCTCGCTGGCGTGCGATCCGAAACTGATCGTCGGCGACGAGCCGACCGGCAACCTCGACACCCACACGGCAGCGGACATGTTCGACGTACTGGTACGGCTGAACGACGAGGGCAAGACGGTGTTGTACGTCACCCATGACCTGTCGCTCGCCGAGCGAGCGCACCGTCAGGTGACGATTCGCGACGGTCTCGTAGAAGAGGGGGAGTGATGAAACTTTCAGCGGTTGCACGCAAGTCGGTCAGCGACCTGACGCGGCGTCGCGGGCGGGCGTTCTTCACGGTGCTGGCGCTGGCGATCGCCGTCGCGAGCATCGGACTGTTCGCGCTCCCGACGCTGATGAACCGGGCGATGAACAAGGAGATCGCCGCGAACAAGCTCGCCGACGTAACGATCACGGTCAACCCGCTGCCGCTGAGCTCAGCGCAGCTTCAGGCTCTGCGGAGCCTGCCCAACGTGGCCGCGTTTGAACCCGGGAGCACGTTCGGGACGTACGTCTACGAGGTTTCTCGCACGGAGGTGATCGGCAAGGCCTCCTTCTCGCACCAGACGGTGGACGCCGTCACGGTGAGCTCGGGCTCGGCACCCGGTCCGGGGGAGGTCCTGAGCGATGTGCAGAATGCCGCCTACGGCCATGACGTCGGCGGCACCGGCAGTGTGGTGCGCCTCTGGACCGGCACCGGCCGGGTCGTCTCACTGCGGATCAGCGGCGAGGGGCGGAACCTCAACGGCGGGCAGACGGTCGCCAGCCAGGGGATCCCAGTGCTGTACGCCACCGCCCAGACCGTCGCGGCGTTGCGCGGCACGCCGGGCTACACCGAGCTTTCCTTCCGCCTGCATGACCCGTCCACGGCCGCCGCCCGCCAGACGGTGAACACGATCCGCCGGTATCTGCAGACGGTCCCCGGGTTCACCGGCTTCAACGACCTGCCTGAGATCCGCAGCCCAGGCGATTGGCCTGGCAAGAGCGGCTTCGGGCAGGTCACGCAGATCATGTCCGTGATCACGCTGCTCGCCCTCCTCGGCGCGCTGGTGCTCTTGTCGAGCACGATGACTGCGATGATCGGCGAGCAGACCCCGGAGATCGCGACCATGAAGGCGATTGGCGCCGGGCGCAAGCAGATCCGCCGCGTGTACCTGCGCACTGCGACGCTGCTCGGCGCGCTCGCCGCGGTCGTCGGGGCGGTGCTAGGGATCCTGCTCGCCTGGGCGCTGACGTCGTACTTCGCCTCCTCGCTGTACGCGATCAGCGCCCCGTTCAGCGCCGATCTGCCGGTGGTGGTGGCATGCATCGCCCTCGGGGTGATCGGGCCGCCGCTGGCGGCGCTGCCGGCGGTCCGCCGCGCCGCGCGGCTGCCGCTGGCCGAGACGCTACAGGCCGCTGGGAGCGCCACCGGCCCCGAGGGGCGGCTTGACCGGCTGCTGCGCCGGGGCGGGTGGGTCCGTTCGCTCCCACGCACCGCGCAGATCGGCCTGCGCAGCGTCAGCCGCCGCCGGCGGCGTAGCATCACCACAGCGCTGCAGGTGTCGCTCGCCGTCGCCACGCTGCTCGCGTTCCAGTCGTTCGCGACCAGCGTCAGCAACACCGTCAACCAGTCGTGGAATTCCTACCGCATGAACATCGAGGCTGACTCTGTCACGGGTCAGGCGCTCCCGACAAGCGCGCAGACGCTGATCGCCTCGACCGCCGGTGTCGCGCGCGTCCAGCCGGCGCTGTACAACAGCGTCAAGCTCGGCGGACAGGACGGCACAGTGTGGGCGCTGCCCGACAAGCCGATGTACAGCTTCCACCTCGTCTCGGGCCGACTCCTGACACCGGCGGATCAGACTTCGCAGGCTCGCGTCGTTGTCGTCGAGCAGGCCATCGCCCGCGCCTCGGGCACCCACCTCGGGCAACGCGTCACCGTGCGCACCGCAGCCGGAGACGTCCCGTTCACAGTCGTTGGGATCGTCTCCGACCAGCAAGACAGCGGCACCGTCCTGTACGTCCCGCTCACCACCATGCAGTCCGTGCTGCACACCGCGGGCGCGGTCAATACGTACTGGATCCAGACCACGTCTGGCAACCACCAGCTGATCGATCAGACCAACGCGCGCATCGAGCACGCATTCGCTACCCACGGGCTGCAAATGAAGACCACGCGCGAGTACGTGGGGCAGGCCAACGATCGCGCGCACTACCGCACCCTGACCACCGTGCTCACCGCGCTCGGCCTGCTGATCGTCGCCATCAGCATGGTCGCGCTGATCAACACGCTCACGATGGTCGTGCTCGAACGCACCCGTGAGATCGGCATCCTGCGCTGCATCGGCGCTCACGCCCGCGACGTGCGACGGATCTTCGCCACCGAAGGCCTGACCATCGTGCTAGTCGGCTGGTTGATCGGAGTCCCGCTCGGGTTCGGCCTCGCCCATGGCGTCCTTGCGCTTGTCCAGAACGTGGTCAACCAACACCTACTGTTCACGTTCCCGGCGCTCAACATCCCACTTGCTCTGCTCGGCACGCTCATCCTCGCGCTGCTGGTGATGCAGATCCCGCTGCGCCGCGCCGTGCGGTTCAAGCCAGGCGAAGCGCTGCGCTACGCATGAGCGACCGGCCAACGGATGGCGACATGAAGATCGAGTACTTGCATGCGTCGAAGTTCGGCAATGGGGCGATCGTGGCGGCGGAGTTTCGCGAGCAGATGGCCGCGAAAGGCGTCGATGTCGATGTTCATCACGTTCGCGAGCTAAGGCCGTCCAAGCTACCGTCGGCTGACCTTTACGTTTTCAGCTCGCCCGGGCGCTTCGGCAAGCCGATCGGCGTCGCGCGCCGCTTCCTGCAGCAGGTCGAGCTGCCCGCCGGCACTCTCTACGCGGTCCTGACCACGGAGGCGGCGTCGAAGCCCGACAGGAAGACGGGGCGGATGCCGACCGAGGAGGAGCTGGCCAAGTATCAGCGCGTCCGGCCGATCATCAACGAGATCCTTCAGGGCAAGGGCCTCGTCAAGGTCGCCGAGGACAAGGTGCACGTGACGCGACTCAAGGGCCCGCTGGAAGAGGGATGGCAGGAAACGGTGGCGGATTTCGTTGCCCGGCTTCCCTTCTTCGGAGACGCAGCCGCGTCGCCGAGCGTCGCAGGCGGAGCGGAGCGAGGCTTAGATGGGCCGCTCTCACAGCCGTCAAGTTCGTGCGCACGCTTGCCTGGTTCGATCGAATCTCTGCGGGAGATGAGGACATGATGGGCGGCGATGTGAGTTGCCGGGCGGCTGACCGCCGTGTGATTGGGCGCCCACCCACGCGTACACCGGAAAGCAGCGCGCTGCTCGTTGAGGTCTTCGGACTGCGCAAGAGGTACGGGTCGACAGTTGCTGTCGAGGATGTGTCGTTCTCGGTTGCCGAGGGCGAGATCTTCGGCATCCTGGGACCCAACGGCGCGGGAAAGACAACGACAGTCGAGTGTGTCTCGGGCTTACGAGCGCCTGACGCCGGCATGGTCCAGGTCCTGGGCCTTGACCCGCAGAGCGATCGAGCCGTGCTCCGCGAACACGTCGGGGTCCAGTTGCAGGAGGGCGCACTGCGGCCGTTACTGCGCGTGGGCGAGCTGGTCGATCTGTTTGCGTCGTTCTATGCGCGCCCAGCGAACACCGAGGAGCTCCTCGATCTGCTGGGCCTGACCGCCAAGCGCCGCGCGTTCTACCGGTCGCTGTCAGGTGGTCAGAAGCAGCGGCTATCGGTCGCGCTGGCGCTAGTCGGCAATCCGAAGATCGCGATCCTCGACGAGCTGACGACCGGACTCGATCCGCAGGCGCGCCGCGACACGTGGAGTCTGATCGAAAGCGTGCGCGACCGTGGCGTCACGATCCTTCTGGTCACACATTTCATGGACGAGGCCGAGCGTCTGTGCGACCGCGTCGCGCTGATCGATGGTGGGCGCGTCGTAGCGACGGACACGCCAGCGCGCCTCGCCCAGTGCGAGGGCGGGGGCAACCACCTGCGCTTCCAGCCGAGCGAGCCGTTCGACGACGGGCTGCTGACACGACTGTCCGAGGTCAGCGAGCTTGAGCATCAGGGCAGCCGCGTCGTGGTGAGCGGCAGCGGCGACTTACTGAACGCCGTGCTGCACGCGCTCAAGGAGGTCCACGTCGAGGCTCACGACGTGCAGCTCGAGAGCGCGACACTGGAGGACGCGTTCGTCCGTCTCACGCGCCCCACCGCGACGACTGTGGCGCGAGGTGACGGGTGATGAGTACACGCACTGCGACGGTTGCGACGCAGCCCGCACGTCGCGCGCTGCGCAAGCTGATTGGCCTGGAGTGCAAGCTCGCGATCCGTGCGCCAGTGGCGCTCGTTCTCGGCGTGGCGGTCCCGGTCATGCTGCTAGCGATCTTCGGCGAGAGCGGCGCATTCGAGAAGCGGGTCGCGACGACCAGCATCACCTATCGCACTGAGTTCGTCCCGATCCTGATCGGGCTTGTGCTCGTCCTGATTGCATTGGTCGCGCTCCCCATCCCGGTCGTCAACCAGCGCGAGAGCGCCTATCTGCGTCGCCTCTCGACGACCCCGGTCGCGCCGCGCTGGCTGCTCACGGCACAGCTCGTGGTGGACTTGGCCCTCGCAGTAGCGGCGATCACGCTGATCGTGGCCGGCGACGTCCTGCTCTTCGGCGTGCATGCGCCGGGGCAATGGCCGGGGTTCATCCTTGCCGCCCTGCTCGCGACACTGGCCCTGTTCACGCTGGGCCTTCTCGTCGCGGCGATCGCGCCTACCGCTGCCGCTGCCGGCGCGATCGGGACGATTCTGCTGTACCCGCTGCTGTTCTTCGCCGGCTTGTGGACCCCGCGCGCGACGATGAGCCCACTCATGCACCACATCAGCAACCTCACTCCGCTTGGGGCGGCGGTCGAGGCGATGCTCAAGGCCATGCAAGGCAGCTTCCCGTCGATCGGATCGCTCGGCGTGATGGCCACCTGGGCACTGCTCTGCGGCCTTGCGGCCGTCAAGTTGTTCAGGTGGGAGTAAGCGCGGTGAGCACAACGGGCTATCCCGAGCGACTCGTCAAGCCCCGCTACACCAGTGCCCTCTTGGCAATCTGGGCCTTTGCGAACAGCCTCTACAGCCAGCTGTTCGGCGCGGCCACAACGCTCGTGGTTGACGGTGCGAAAGATGAGTGGTTGCAACACTGCTGTGACGCGCTCAACGCGGCTAACCACTTCTCGGTCGAGAGGGTCTTCGAAGACAGCTACCAGATCAAAGCGAAGTACCGCATGCCCCCGGTATGGGCGACCCTCACCATTGCGCTCGTGCCAGAGGGCAGAACGGCGACCCGAATCCACGCCAGGGCAACGGTGCTACCCAACGCGTTCACGCTCGTTTTCGCCCCTGGCCGTCGCGTCCTCGCCCGCTTCACGCGCGCACTCGGCCGTTAGAAGGCGGTTGCGGCAGCCGTCGGGGGCGGCCTGAGCCGCTAGCGCGCCGCCACAGCATTACGTAGCCGGAACCGGCAGCGACGACCCATTTCGCGCTATGAAGAAGGCTGGGTGGACGTGGATCGAACCCGCCGCGCGGCCGCGCTCGCCAATCGGCGGCAGAAGTTCGCAAAGTGCGCTCGTGTTCCATGTCCCCAGCGTGTCCCCATCTCCGCAGATCTGAGGTGATCTGGGCGCACGTGAGAGCACGTGAGAGCCCGTGACATCGCTTGAAATGCCTGCAAATAGGCACTCTCGTAATGAAGGGGTCCCCGGTTCGAGTCCGGGCGTCGGCTTGGGGGAGTGCCCGTGTTTGCGGGCGTTTTCGCGGCCACGGCGGGGGAAGTAGTAGCCCAAAGGCGGCAACACGTGCCCTGGATCTGGTGCATTCCCGGTGCACGGGACTTGCCTTCGGCGGGGCGTCGCGGACGCTGGTGCGCCGGCGAGCTCGGGGGTGCGGGCTCAGGCGAGGATGCTGACCAGCTCACGTCATCGCGGCCACAGACGCAGTAGATGAACGTGGGCGAGAATGCTTGTCCGGGCTGGGTGAAGAAACCGTGGGCGTCGCCAGTGGCCGAGCGCTCGAAGCGGTCGGCGACGGTGGTGATGCCGCCCTGGCCGCGAACCTGCGGGCCGCGAGTGTCGGCAATGGCGAGCGCAAGCTTCGCCGTCCGCGGACTGGTGGCGGTGTTGGTGGCGGTGATGCTGTAGTGGGCGACGGGTGCGCCGGCGATGGCAACCGCGAACGTCGTCAGCGTGTAGCGGACATCGTCGGCATCCAAGATGCAGCCAGCCGGATGAATGTGCTTCTTGTCACCAATATGCGTGTTGGCAATCGAACTCGAAGTCGCAATCACGCCCTCGTCGTGGAGTGAGCGCGAAGGCCTGGCCGGGCACACCCCAGACGCCTAAGATCCGCGCGTCGGCGCCAGAACGCTTCTTACTTACGGACAGCGAAGACTATCGAGCCGAGCTCGATCGCTTGATTCATCGGGTCGCCGGGACGCATTTCGAAGATGCCTGCCATCGAGTATGGGGCGACGCACCAGTGCGAGCTCGGCGGCAAGCTGTCCTGTGGGGTGATTGTCAGTTTGACAAGCTGCCCCTTCTTGGCGTGAACGTTGTAGTCCTTGGTGGTCGCCGACGAACACGTCGAATTCTCTTGGGCTGTGGCTGGTGGCGTAAGAAGATCCAGGTAGTAATGCCGGTCGGCCGGAAGGTCACTCGGCGCATAGAAGGCGAGCGTGATCTTCGAATAGATCGTCGGGTGGAACGGAACGAGCGCGATCGGCATGGGGGCGCGGGCAGTGGCACTCGAAGCCATCATCAGAATCAAGAGGAAGCCGGCGAATACAGCGGCTGTGATGTGGCGGAACGAGCCAACACCCATGGTGGGGCTCCTTAGTGCTCGCGATGTGGCGTGTGCGGCTACCCGAAATATCGGGGCCGGCCGCGAACCTGCCCGAGATACAGGTTCGCCAGTAGACAGATGATCGAGGACCTCACGAAGGCGCGTGATCGGGGGTTGCGCGACACTGGCAGGGCGCGGGTGGGTTGCGCCGGCCACTGACGCCTCTTCGATACCGAGTACCTCCACCACGCGCTGGCCGGCGATGAGGCCGAATCGGTTGTGCGTGTGTCTGCGGTCAAGTTAGCGGACGGCGCTGCGCAGGCTGCGCCCGCGGCCTGGCGTGTTGCTCGTCACCGGCCTCGAGGGCTACGAGAACAATCCTGATGCGCCGTACTGCCGCTCGCAGCGCCGTGACCTGACGCCGGCGCAGACGTCAGCCGCGACTCAGACGACCCTTGTCCGCGTCGTCGTCGATATCGACCAGGCGGCGCCGCACCATCCGATCACGATTGATCTCGATCGCATCGTTTGCTGACACCGGACCCTCTTCGCACGCGACTTGATGAGCGGTGGCGGAGTGCGGACCGGTCCGACCTCGTTCACGGAAAGCTACGCGAGCGCGGAGGCAATGTCGTTGAGGCTCTGGACGAGTCGTAGGGTGTCGGGGATCCGGCGGAAGCCAAAGTGCTCGTAGAAGCTGGCGGCGCGTTCGTCGATCGCGTCGACGACGACGTAGCGCGCGGCGACGGTCTCGCTGACTGTGGCGACCCGTAGGAGCGCGTCGGCGAGCAGTGCTCCGCCCAAACCTCGTCCTTGGAGTGTTCGGTCGAGCGCGAGGCGTGCGAGCAGTACGGCTGGAATCTGGCGAGGCTCGCCACGCGCCAGGCGGCGGGGCAGCCCCTCCTGCTGCAGCAAGTGAGCGGCAAGCGAGTAATACGCCAGAACGTCGCCGTTCGGGTTGTCGTGCACGAACGTTCGCGAGGTGCGCCGACGCTGCGCGTCGAGCGCATCCACTGACAGCCATCGGTCCAGCTCCTCGACTCCGCTGTCGAGGGCTCCCAAGTTGTGGTCCGCGCTCAAAGGAACGGTGATGAAGCGAGCCAAAGCCGCTAGCGAACTGCTGACGATCCACCGGCCAGGTTGGCCGTGTGCCGAGCGCGAGCCGCCGCTCGAGCCAGTGTAGCGTTCGGCTGCGGATCGGCATCCAGCGCGTCGAGCAACTCGTCGAAGAAGCTCGCCGGGACGAGCGTCACCGCGTCGTGCTCGAGCAGGACCTCGTCCGCACGCTGTTCTGCGGCACGCCGTGCGAAGTCGCTCGCTGACTCGCCGAGCAGGCCCGCGGCGTGCTCAATCCGCTGCTTCGCGTCGGAACGGATACGAAACTCAAAGCGAGCGGGTGTCGATGGAGCCATGGCCGTCCGGACAACTGTACGGATGTCTGCGGCTGCTGTCAACGCCGCTTTCGTGTCCCGAGGCGTGTCCCCATCTCCGCAAATCTGAGGCGATTTGAGCGCACTTGAGATCACGTGATCGCCTGTGAAATCACGTGAAATGCCTGCAAATAGGCACTCTCGTAATGAAGGGGTCCCCGGTTCGAGTCCGGGCGTCGGCTCTGGCAACGCCCACTAAGTAGCCGTTTCGGGCCGCACGCAGTGCCCTCGGTGCCGGTCGGGCGGAGCTTCGCGGGCGTACAGTTGGTGCATGCGCAGCCTTCTCATCCTCGCACCGGTGTGCGGCGCGCTCGTGCTCGCGCCGAGCGCGTACGCTGGCGGAGCGACGAAGTCCGTCGAGTGCCAGCACCCGCTGATCACGGGAGTCGAGGTGTGGCACTTAGTCCACGTGAGCGCCGCAACCGCCTGCCCGGTCGCGATGAAGCTTTACAACTGGGAGAACAAGCCCGGCAACATGCGCAAGCTCTTCATCTGCAAGCACCCGACTGGGCCCGTGCTCGTGATGCACAGCTTCGACGGCTGGGAGTTGAGCATCACGCAGTCAGGCAGAGGCAACTTCCAGATGGCACGCCGCCAGAGCTCGTTCTACGTCGGCGGCACGGACTTCCCGGTTCCCTGCAACTAGTGGTAGATCGGCGCGGCGCGCCGACACCGTATGCGCTGCCGCAGGGCCTTGCTTCAGCCCAAAACCCGGAAGCTGTTGAGAATTGTGGTGGCGAGCGCGTGTTGACTCGGCGGCAGCCAGAGCTCGACGCTCACGTACCCGTCGATCTGCCCACGCTGCTGCATGACGAGTGAGATGCCGTTCGCAGTCCAGGGATCGTCGTAGGTGAAGTTCTGGAACGCGTCCTCGGTGGCGCTGAGGCGGATCACGTTTGTCGCTCCCTGCGGTACGCCAGCACCTGGGTTCGGTCGGCCGTTCGTTTCGGCGCACCCCACGCATCCGCTGAGCACAACGAGCATCTTCCGAAGCGCGTTCGCGGGATCGAACCAGAGGTGCGTTGCGTGGTCTGAGGGATAGGTCGCGTTCGCGAAGCGCCATGTCGTTGGGAGTCGGACGCTGTAACCGCCGCCCGGCGGCGAAACGCGTCTGAGCGTCAACGAGGATGCCCGGCCACTGTCTGCCGCGAGCGCCAGGACACTCGCTAGGACCGCAACCAGGGTACAGATGCCTGCGAGGCGCGAGTGCACGGTCCGAAACGGTACTCCCGAAGAACCGATGCAAAACGCGACTCTCGTAATGGAGGCGTCCCCGGTTCGAGTCCGGGCGTCGGCTCTATAGGCGTGCTGCGTGGGAGCGTAGGCGTTCGATGTCGAGGATTGTGAGGTGCAGGCGGTGGGTTTGAATAGCGCCGAGTTGACGAAGTGTTCGCAGTGCGCGGGCCGTGGACTCGCGGGAGGAGGCGCTCCAAGCGGCGAGGTCCTCCTGATTTATTGGTAGTGCGACATCGATCGTCCCGTCGGGGCGAGGTTCCCCGAATCGGTCTGCCAGCTCGATCAGGCGGCGTGTGACGCGCCCGAGGGCGTCGGTCGTTGTGAATTCGACGCGGTGTGCGTCCGCGCGGTGCAAGCGCTTGAGAGCTAGATCGAGCAGGGCCAGGCTGGCGTAGGGGTGAGCGGCGAGAAACGATCTCAGCTGCGGGATCGTCAGCACGATCGCGGAAACGCCCTCTAGCGCCGTCACGTTCGCCGAGCGGCG
>Ga0187771_10002222_pt1 | contig 13332 bp, 10 predicted proteins | sample 0116_SJ02_MP15_1_FD_133139 | JGI IMG/M metagenome (GOLD analysis project Ga0187771, IMG submission 133139) | Tropical peat soil microbial communities from peatlands in Department of Meta, Colombia - 0116_SJ02_MP15_10_MG | ecosystem: Environmental > Terrestrial > Soil > Wetlands > Peat | place... | reverse complement strand
CTTCAACCGGCTGTTCTTTATCCGCCCAATGTGCTTTTCTTCATTCTTCCGTTCAACACGGCATTCAGCTGCATAATCATCATTCATTTTTTTCTCGCCGGGGCCTTCACCTACGCTTTTCTCAAGTTCCTCGGTGCTGACCGAATGACCTCTTTTTTCGGAGCCTCAATATTTCTGCTCGGTGGATACCTTCTTTCCGTGCACAGCCTGCTTTCCTCCCTGCTTTCCCTTGTCTGGTTGCCGCTCATTCTGCTCTTTTTTATCAAAGCACTTCGATTCAATTCAGCCTTTAACGCTGCCGCATCAGGCGTGTTGCTTGCTATATCGTTCCTCGGCGGCGGTATCGAAATTGTGCTGGGAACATGCGGTGCGCTAGGGCTTGTGACTTTTTTTTCGACAACATTTGGAGGGGAAAGGAAGTTTGCTATCAAGGCCTTGCTGATTGCTGCGTATGTTTTCCTGGGTTTGTCCGCGGTCCAGTTATGTCCATTTCTCGAGCTTGCGAGCCGGTCCAACCGCAACCATGGTCTGCCATACCAGGAGACGATCACCTGGAGCGCATCGCCTGTAGACTTTATCTCATTTTTAGTTCCGGACCTGTACGGTTCTGTTGGTGATATGAGAAAATACTGGATAAGGCAGAGTTGGGTAAAAACACTATACGTAGGAAGTCTGCACTTTCTGCTCGCGACCATCTACCTCATTAAGGAAAAAAAAGAAAAGTATTTCTGGATCGTTCTCGGCGGATTCTCAGTATTTTTTGCGCTTGGCGGATTCAACCCTCTTTATCCCTATCTTTACGCGTGGGTTCCCGGTGTAAACAAGATAAGGTATCCGGTGAAGTTCCTCTTCCTTGGTGTGTTTGCCCTTTCCGTCATGGCCGGGACCGGCCTTCAGCGTTTGCTTGATATCGCACGTCGCGGCGAGGGTAAGCGTTTCCGGTGGTTGGCACTTATCCTTGCAACGCTCGCAGCTCTATTCCTGCTTTGGCTTATCGGGCAGGACGCGAGGGTGCTTGCCGTTATGAGGACAGCCGGCATCGATGCGCCCGCCTATAATTTAGCAACGGTAAATCTTTATAACTTTAAAAGGATGCTGTTTTATTTCGTGCTCGCATGTACGGCCTTATGGTTTGTTATCAGGAGCCGTGGGGCGCGATATGCTGTTACCATACTGTGCCTCATACTCATCATGGATCTTTTCGGCAATCACGGGTACTATACTATCGCAGACAGTCAGACATATTGGGCCAGCAACTGGACGACGCAGCACATTCAAGCCGGATTGGGTGAATACCGAACGTTCACGACTCCCTTCACGACCTTTCCCACTAACACCTGGACTGCGCCGAATTTAAAACCATTCGCGGTTATGCAAAGGGTTCTCATCCCCTCGACCAATCTGATCTACGGCATACGGGATATGTGGGGAGGGGAGGTCATGCGGGTAAAGCGTACCGACGACCTCTACAACAGGTTAGCCATAACAAAATCGATTGATTCTTCGAGAATCGTCGATCTGTTCTCTACAAAGTATGTCATCTCAACAAGAATCATATCTTCTCCGAATTTTGATCTCGTAGGCGCCGACCTTGACGGGCTTACGGGAGATCGGGAAAGCCTCCTCAAGGAAAATACCATAAAAATTTACCGGAATAAACGGGTGCTCCCTCGCGGCTTAATCGTGAAACAGTATCGAGTTGAGACCAATCCGGCTTCAGAGCTTGAGTTCGTCAGTAGCAGTACTTTTGATCCGCAACGCATCGTCGTTCTTGAAGAAAGACCCATATGGGACCCGCGAATCCGATCAGGCATGACTGACGGCCCGGAAGATGCCAAGATAGAAACGGAGAGAAATAATCGGATCGGTCTGCGTGTTAATGCTAAAGATCCGTCCTTCCTGTATCTTGCTGACACCTACTTCCCCGGCTGGAACGCATATGTGGACGGGATTAAGACGAAAATCTATCGAGCAAACTATAACTTTCGCGCCATTCCGCTGCCACCGGGCGATCATCACGTGGAATTTCGCTATGAGCCTCTCAGCTTTTACCTTGGAGCATGGATATCGGGCATAACACTTTTGATTCTGATTGTGTTCGGCATAAGATATCGAATGCTTCCGTGTAGGGGGCGGCAGGGTACGATTGATTGTCCAATACAAGCTCAGGAGTAATGGTACGAAGAATTCTGTCCCATACGGTGCTTTGGATCCGGTAATTTCCACCCCGTCTTCGAAATGGAAAGGGTTGAGTTAAAGAGGGGGATCTGATCAGCATTCGGGTACGATAAATTATGGTAAAGATTGTGAGCCTGGATTGACGCCCATCATGAAGTCGGAATCCCTTATAACGGATGCACGTATAGCGCTACAGGAAAAGCAATCGGCGGGACGCCTTCTCGGTAATCCTGTTCACTGAACCATAGGGATTTTTAGATAATATGCAAATGACGATCAACAAAAAAACCATCAAGCAGCCCTTGTTTACATCCTGGTCATACACTGTTGTCGTTACGTTTTTTTTGATTTTTCTACTCGTTGGTCTCTCCGTGTACAAAGACTACGGAATCTCGTGGGACGAGCCATATCACCGTATCAATGCATTTGTGTCGGTAAAATATATCGCGGATTTGATATCTCCGGGCAGCTTTCCACAATTTGGCAAATACCCTCCTTTGCATGATTATATTGCCAAGGAATACGGAGTCGTCTTTGATTTATTCCTGTTCCTCATTGAGGTTGTTTCGGGGCACAGAGAAAATGGTCCGGAACTTTATGCGTGGCGGCACTTATGCACGTTCTTACTGTTTTATGTCAGTTCGTTTTTTTTCTTTCTTATCGTTAAAAACAGATTTGAGAGCTGGAAAACAGGCTTACTAGGATGCCTTTTCTTCATATTGAGCCCGCGCATTTTTGCAGAATCTTTTTATAATGTAAAGGATCTCGTTTTTTTATCCTTCTTTACGATAGCCATCTACTTTTTGATTCGTTTTCTGAACAAGAAGTCTCTCCTCAACGCTTTTCTGTTTGCTTTGGCATCCGCCCTCACCGTAGATATGCGGATTGTCGGAATCATTATTCCCTGCATGGGACTTTTATTTATTCCATTGGACCTGATGAAGGGAGCAGGGACAAGAGCATCCATGAAACGGGAAGTCTTGGCATCATTGGCCTATATGGTTTTCGGAGTGGTCTTTACCATAATGTTTTGGCCCTACTTATGGCAAGATCCTTTCCACAATTTTACCCAGGCATTTTCAGACATGAGCAGATACATGTCGGCAGGCAACTTCGGCATGCTGTATATGGGCAAAATAATCACGGCATCGTCGGTACCCTGGCACTACGTTCCCGTATGGCTTGCCATAACAACACCAGTCATGTATACACTTTGTTTTTTTATTGGGGTTCTTACAATCATCCGGATACCGTTCAGAAACAGATGGCGGTTATACAATAATGAACAGGAGAGGCAGGATCTGGCGTTCTTCTTGCTGTTTTTTGGGCCCATCCTGGCCGTGATAGTCTTCCGTTCCGTATTATATGACGGCTGGCGACAAATGTATTTTATCTATTCTCCATTTTTATTGATCGCTATGACCGGCCTGACGAATTCCTTTCGCCTTATAGGGAAGATATCCCCGCACTCTCGCTATCAGATCGTCTATGTTACGATGGTGGCATGTATTGTCCTGAATATGACCTACACCTTGCTATGGATGATCAGGTTTCACCCTCACGAGAATGTTTACTTTAACCTGATTGCCGATAAGCACGCTGCCGAGTATTTCGAGCGCGATTATTGGGGCTTGTCGTATCGGGAAGGACTGGAATATATAGCCAAGAACGATAAGAGAAACATTATCAAAATTAAAGCGGACATCCCTTATCTGGCCCTTATTAATCTTTATCCCATGAAGCAAGACGACGCGAGGCGATTTCAGCTGGCGGAATTACCTGATGCCGATTACTATATTACCGGCTATCGAACTCGTCCGGATCAGATTTCTTCTGATTTGGACTATTACTCGATCTCGGTTGATCATGTCAAGATTTTATCCATTGTTAAATTGCGTGAGTCTGGTTCATGAGGACTATCCTCCAGTTAACTTCAGGCCGATTAAAAGGCTTGTTGATTAATGAACGCTAGGTGTTTATAATAACGGTCACTGTACCTTGGGCAGTGAATCCGGCGGATACGGGCTGCTATCCGGCGAGCAAGGAACGTTGACGATGACGTCGTCTCGAGATCGTGAATGCATGAGGAAGGAAAACTGAGAAAGGACGGAATCATATTTATTAATCCATCGCTGACCGCTGAGGATCGTTACGGTATCAAGGTGATGGTCGGCGGTCAAACTCCGCCTCTGGGCTTGACCCATGTGGCGGCAATGACCCTCGAAAGCGGATACCGAACTGAAATCGTTGATGCCACAGTGCTTGGTTTAAGCAATGAAGCATTAATCAAGCTCGTTGTAGCGGGAAAATACAAATACGTCGGCATCACGGGGTCCACTATCGCGTTCGACTCCATGTCGTCATTGGCTGCTGATGTTAAAAAAGCGGATAAAGAGATTACCGTTATTGTGGGAGGACCTCACGTTACAGCGGTGCCACGGGAGTCGATGCGCAGGTGCAAGGATTTTGATATCTGCGTCGTTGGCGAAGCCGACTACTCAATCGTTGAATTATTAACCTGTCTGGAAACAAAGGGCGATCTGCGCAAGATCGTCGGGATCGTGTTCCGGAACAATGGAGAACTCGTCGATACCGGAAAGCGGCCGCCGATTAAGGACCTGGACAGGCTGCCGAGGCCGGCCTGGCACCTGTTGCCGGATTTCGCCACGTGGTATCGGCCTCCCCTGCATACGGTAAAAAGAATTCCAGCGGCTCTTTTGGTTGCTTCACGGGGGTGCCCGGGACAATGCATCTTCTGTGATCGAAGCGTTTTCGGGAATTGCTTGCGGGCGTACAGCGCCCGGGCAACGTTCGGACTGATCAAGGAGCTCTACTACAACTATGGAATTCGGGAGGTGCAGATCAGGGATGACAATTATCTTGCATTCCCGAATAGATTAAAGGAATTGTGCGAACTGATAATCGCCGAAAAGATGGATCTCGTATGGACGTGCGCAGGTAGAGTTGATATGGTCAACCCGGAAATGCTGGCTTTAATGAAGCGGTCAGGCTGCTGGCAGATATGGTATGGAATTGAGAGCGGCAGCCAGAAAATCCTGGATTTTATCAAAAAGAGGACCACGATCGAGCAAATTACGAAGGCGGTCGTAATGACCAAGAAAATGGGTATCAATCCCTGTGGTTTTTTTATCATTGGCAGTCCGACGGAATCAGCCGAAACGATCAGGCAAACCATTGATTTTGCCTTAAAATTGCCATTGGATGAAGCACACTTCTCCTACATGACCCCTTTCCCTGGTTCGGAATTGTATGACGTTGCCAGTCAATACGGCACGTTCGATAATGACTGGAAGAAACTTCATGGCTGGTACCCTATGTTTGTGACCAACGGCTTGACGTCCGAAGAGTTGGAACATTTTTCTAAAACGGCATTTCGAAGGTTTTATTTCCGTCCGCGAATAATAATGTCGTATTTAGTGAGGATGAAAAGCTGGCAACATGTAAAATATTATTTTGCGGGACTTTTGGGGTTATTCCAGATTATGTTGAGACAGACAGCGTCGGCTGGTAAAACGCTGTCGGTGAAATAACAGGGGGCCTAACCGTGACTCCTTCTGAGACAATCGGACTCTCGATCGTCGTGCCAGTTTACAACGAAGAAACGAATATCAAACCGTTCCTTGAACGGCTGGAACGCGTCCTCGACGGCATTGGTGAGACGTATGAGATCATTTTCTGCCTCGACCCATCCTCGGATAGCACTGAAGAAGTCATTATGCGGGAAATCGACCGGAACCCCAGGATCAAGCTTGTCGTGTTTTCCCGGCGGTTCGGCCAACCGGCAGCCTCGATGGCGGGAATTTTGCTCTCTCAAGGAGCCTCGTGCACGGTAATCGATGTGGATCTGCAGGATCCTCCCGAACTGATCGGAGCGCTGTATGACCGACTGCACGAGGGATATGAGGTCGTCTACGCCAAGCGCAAGTCGCGCAAAGGAGAAACGCTGGCGAAACGGATAATTTCATCAATAGGATACAAGGTTATTGCTAGATTGAGCGACGTTCAGATCCCCCGGGATACGGGCGATTTTCGCATCATGACGCGAAGGGTGGTTGAAGAGTTGCGGAACCTGTCTGAGTCGCATGGATTCCTGCGGGGGCTGGTTGCCTATATCGGCTTCAAGCAGGCGTTTATCGAGTATGACCGCGATGAACGGCTCGGGGGAGAGGGCAAATATAATCGCTTTGTGGGCTCGCTGAGAATCGGGTTGAACGGCCTTATCAGTTTCAGCAGCAGACCCCTGCAGATGATGTCGATTATGGGATTCTTTTTTGCCGCATTTAGCTTTCTCTTGGGAGCATGGTACGTTTTCCAAAAACTGATCGGCGTCGATCTCACACCGGGGTTGTCCACGACAGTGCTGGTAGTTACATTCTTTGCCGGAGTGCAACTTCTGTGCATGGGCCTGATGGGCGAGTATATCGGCAGGATTTACGATGAAGTCAAACGACGCCCCAAGTACATTATCGATCGAACTGTAAATCTATGACGAAGTGGCCGAAGAATGTTCCCCCCTTAACGCCGGAGCAGCAGCGCATCAGCGATGACTTCATGAAGTATTGGCATGAGGTTCTGCCGCGGCGGTTTGGGATGATTGAGAAGTTTAACCAGAGATATGTCGTGAAGTTCGCGCCGCGAGACTTCTCCCGAACCCTCGAGATCGGCGCCGGCCTTGGAGAACATCTACAGTATGAACATTTGACGGAGGAGCAGCGGCGGCACTATGTGACGCTTGAGCTCAGGGAAAACATGGCATCGATGATGAAGGAGCGGTATCCGGACATTGCATCCTACGTTGGGGACTGCCAGAAAAGGACGGACTTCCCTGACGGCTATTTCGACCGGATACTGGCGATTCATGTCCTGGAGCATCTGCCCGACCTCCCTGCAGCCGTCCGAGAAATTCACCGGTTGCTCGACAAGAAGCGGGGTGTGCTCTCAGCGGTGATACCGTGCGAGGGCGGCTTTGCCTATTCCATCGCAAGACGTATTTCAGCGCAGAGAATATTCGAGCGACGCTACAAGCAATCCTATCGGTGGCTCATAGATCGCGAGCACATCAACAGACCCCGAGAAATAATCGAGGAGTTGACTCCGCATTTTCGGATCATGCATCAGTCGTATTTTCCGCTTCCCGCCCCGATTGTGATGCTCAATCTCTGTATCGGGATGACGCTACGGCCGACTGTGTAGTATAACTTTTGTCCCGCATGAGGGGCAGTCTTATGAGTGGAGGATGAAAGGGGATGCTGGCCTTTATCACCGGATGCGGGGGGTTCATCGGAAGCAATCTTGCCGACCGCTTGCTACATGATGGACACGCGGTGATCGGGTACGACAATTTTTCCACGGGGCAGCCACGGTTCCTTGAAACAGCACTGCGCTTCCCGTCGTTCACGCTCGTGCGTGGCGACACGCTTGATCTTGACGGACTGAGCGCGGCAATGCGGGGCTCTGACATTGTTTTTCATCTCGCCGCAAACGCCGACGTCCGATTCGGCACCGATCACCCGCGCAAGGACCTCGAGCAGAACACAATTGCGACGTTCAATGTCCTGGAGGCGATGCGGCTGAATCAAATCCCGCGCATTGTATTTCCTTCAACAGGTTCGATCTATGGGGAGCCGAAAATATTTCCGACACCGGAAGACGCTCCGTTCCCGGTCCAGACCTCTCTCTACGGTGCTTCAAAACTTGCGGGAGAGGGGCTCATCCAGGCATACTGTGAAGGTTTCGGTTTCCAGAGTTGGATTTTCCGCTTCGTTTCGATTCTTGGCGAACGGTATACGCACGGCCATGTTTTCGATTTTTACAAGCGACTGTGCGACAACCCGAGCGAACTGCATATCCTGGGCAACGGTAGACAGCGGAAATCCTACCTCGCCGTGCAGGATTGCATCGAAGCAATGCTGCTGGCGGTGGAGAAAGGGCGGTACAAGGTCAACATATACAATCTCGGCACGGACGAGTACTGCGAGGTGAACGACTCCATCAGATGGATCACCGAACATCTCGGCCTGGAGCCTAAGCTCATCTATGCAGGGGGTGAGCGAGGATGGATAGGCGACAGTCCCTTTATCTATCTCGATTGCACGAAGATTCGCTCGCTGGGTTGGCAGCCGAACCTGTCCATCCGCGATGGGGTCATCAGAACGGTCAAGTATTTGCAGGCGAACGCCTGGGCACTCGGGGGGCGCGCATGAAAGTGTGCGTCCTGGGGCTTTGGCACCTTGGGAGCGTGACAGCGGCATGTCTTGCGGCCGGGGGGCACGAGGTGGTAGGATTTGATTTTGACGAGGAGCCGGTCAGCCACCTCCTGGCCGGCCGACCGCCGCTATTCGAGCCCGGTCTTGAAGAGCTGATACAGGAGGGGATGAAGGAGCGGTTACTCGGCTTCACCCTTGACATCGCATGTGCACTGGAGGGGGCTGATGTCGTCTGGGTAGCCTATGATACACCCGTCGACGATCAAGACCGGGCTGACGTGGAGTTTGTGGTGGAACGGGTGAAGAGGACCTTTCCGTTCTTAAGGGATGGCACGCTGGTCCTGATCTCGTCACAATTAGCCGTCGGGACCACACGTCGTCTCGAGGGGGCATTTGCCCAGGCCTGCCCGGGGAGGGATGTCTCCTTTGCGTACTCGCCCGAAAACCTCAGGCTGGGAAAGGCGATAGCTGTCTTTTCTAGGCCTGATCGAGTAGTCGTCGGTGTACGTTCACATATCGATCGAGAGCGCTTACGCAAGCTCTTGAGCCCATTCACGTCGAGGATCGAATGGATGTCGGTCGAATCGGCGGAAATGACTAAGCATGCGCTGAATGCCTTCCTCGCCATCTCGATCACCTTTGCCAATGAGATTGCTGCGCTTTGTGAGCAGGTTGGAGCGGATGCGAAAGATGTGGAACGGGGACTCAAGAGCGAGGAGCGGATTGGGCCGAAAGCGTATGTGGCACCGGGATCTGCATTTACAGGCGGCACCCTTGCCCGTGATGTCTGTTTTCTAAATGACTTGGCGGCAGCGCATGGTTTGACGACCCATCTGCTTTCGTCCGTGAAGAAGAGCAATGATATCCACCGGCAGTGGACACGGCGAATGCTGGAATCGCTGTTGGGGCCACTTGCGGGACTACGTATCGCTCTCTGGGGCCTCACCTATAAACCGGGGACTGACACGCTTCGCCGTTCCGGTTCTGTAGAGTTGGCGTCTTGGCTCATCAGTCAAGGTGCCCGAGTCTCGGTACACGATCCGGCGGTCAAGGCCATCCCGGCTGTTCTGGCCGGGAACATAAAACAATGCGATTCATCATTGGCTGCGGCATCTGGCGCCGCGGCCGTTGTTTTGGCGACGGAATGGCCGGAATATCAGGCCGTGAGCGCCGATGAACTCGTTTCCGTCATGGCCGAGCCGCTCGTGATCGACCCAAACCGATTCTTGGGGAAGAAACTCGGCAATGACGATCGTATTCGTTATAGTTCGGTTGGCTATCTGCATCAAAGGGGAGAATAGCGGATTATATGTATGACCTGAAAGGACGCACGGCGCTGATTACCGGGGCAAATCAAGGCCTTGGGTTGGCAATTGCCCACTCATACGTGAAAGCTGGTGCGAGCGTCATGCTCTGCGCAAGGAATGCCGAAAAGCTCATGCAAGCGCGAGAAGAGGTCGCTTCACATACCGGTGCTGGGCAAACGGTGTTAGCTCATGCTACGGATGTGTCCGTACCCGTCGAAGTGGAAAAGCTTGTTGCAAAGACGCTCTCTGTATTTCCGCACCTTCACATCCTGGTCAACAATGCGGGGATATACGGCCCGAAGGGTTGTGTGGAAGATATTGACTGGGCAGACTGGACCAGGACTATTGAGATCAACCTGTTTGGGTCCGTGCTCATGGCGCGCGCGGTTTTGCCCCATTTTAAGAGAAACGGGTATGGAAAGATCGTGCAGGTATCGGGTGGCGGCGCCACAAGCCCGTTGCCCCGTATCAGTGCATACGCGGCATCGAAGGCAGGGGTCGTTCGATTCGCGGAGACGTTGGCTGAAGAAGTGCGTGACCTGCACATCGACGTCAATGCCATCGCACCAGGCCCGCTGAATACGCGCCTTCTGGCTGAAATCATCCAGGCAGGGCCGCAGAAAGTAGGGAAGGATTTTTACGACAGGTCAATCAACCAGCGGGAGAGCGGAGGCGCGCCTCTTGAAAAAGGGGCGGAACTCGCAGTCTTTCTGGGGTCGTCGGCCAGCGACGGAATCACTGGCAGGCTGATCAGCGCCCTTTGGGACCCTTGGGAGGAATTGCCCTCCCACATGGACGAACTGCGCACATTAGACATTTTCACCCTGCGCCGCATTGTACCGAAGGACCGAGGGCTGCAATGGGGGGGCAAGGAATGAAGCGTCAACCGGGCGTGGCGATCATCGGATGCGGTTTGATTGGCAAGAAGCGGGCAAAGGCCCTCGGCCCGGCGAGGCTGATTGCATGTTCCGACATGGTGTCATCCCGTGCTCAAGACCTTGCTGCTGCGGCTCCGGGCGCCACTGCCCAAACCGACTGGCGTACCGTCATTGAACATCCGGAAGTGGATATCGTGATTGTGGCGACGACCGTCGCCGCAGCGCCTGCGATTACAATGGCCGCCGTGAAGGCAGGCAAGCACGTTCTCGTGGAAAAGCCGGCCGCACGTGATCCGAGCGAATTGGTCCCCATCATGGAGGCGGCAGGACGATCCCGCGTTCTTGTCAGGGTGGGATTCAACCACCGCTATCATGCGGCGATGCTCAAGGCCTTCCAACTTTATCGGGACGGCGCTCTGGGTGAGATGATGTTCGTCCGCGGCCGCTATGGCCATGGGGGCCGCATAGGCTATGAAAGAGAGTGGCGGGCGGATCCGCGCCTCTCGGGCGGGGGAGAGCTGATAGATCAAGGCGTGCATCTCATCGACCTCTCACGTATGTTTCTCGGGGAATTCACCGTGGTATGCGGGTTTGCCCATACCTATTTTTGGAACATGCCAGTTGACGACAACGGCTTCATGCTGCTTAAAACAGAAAAGCAGCAGACGGCATTTCTGCACGTCAGCTGCACGGAGTGGAAAAACCTGTTTTCTTTCGAAATCTACGGCAAGAAGGCAAAGCTCCAGATAGACGGGCTGGGCGGCAGCTATGGAGTGGAGAAACTGACCTATTACAAAATGCTTCCGCAGATGGGCCCGCCCGAGACCGTCCTCTGGGAATTTCCCGGTGGAGATGAATCGTGGGCCAATGAGTTCATGGAATTTCTTGAAGATATCCGGCTGCACAGGCAGCCATCGGCCGGCCTTGCCGATGCGAATGCTGCGCTCAGCGTCGTCGAGAAAATTTACCAGGGGTCGGGGTATGATCATAACGCGTAGCCCCTTGCGCATAACGCTTGGAGGTGGAGGTACCGACTTGCCTTCCTATTACCGTCAGCATGGCGGGTTTCTGATCTCGGCGGCGATAGACAAGTATGTCTTTGTGACGGTCATGCGGCCATTTACACCAGGTATTTTCCTTAAGTATTCGAAACTCGAGCATGTCAATCGGACAGAAGAGGTCCTGCATCCGATTATTCGGGAAGCACTTCAGCTCATGGACTTCAAGAGTCCCCAGGTCGAGATAACGACCCTCGCTGATATCCCGTCAGGCACGGGGCTTGGTTCGTCTGGCAGTTTTACAACGGCACTTCTCAAAGCGTTGTATGCCCATGAGCGGAGGTTACTGCACCCCGCAGATCTGGCGCGATTGGCCTGTACCATCGAAATCGACCGGCTGAAGGAGCCGGTCGGCAAACAGGACCAATATATAGCAGCATACGGAGGAATCACGTGTTTTACGTTCCAGCCTGATGAGACGGTGGACGCCATGCCGCTGCAGCTCAGCACGGACACACTGTTTGACCTTGAAGACAATTTGCTCCTGTTCTTCACGGGGTTTTCCCGCAGCGCTGGAAGCATCCTCTTGGACCAGGACGTCCGCACGAGGCAATCGGACGAGGACATGCTTCAGAACCTGCACTATGTAAAGGACCTCGGCATACGGAGCAAAAAGGCACTAGAGGACGGAAAAACAGCTCTTTTTGGAGAGTTGATGCACGAACACTGGCTCTCCAAAAAAAAGAGATCCAGCGGCATGAGTAATGCTCATATCAATGAATGGTACGAACTTGGCCGTGAGAATGGGGCGGTCGGTGGTAAACTGGTGGGTGCCGGCGGCGGAGGGTTCCTTCTTTTTTATGCGGAGGACCGCGTCCGTCTCCGCCGCACGATGTCCCGAGCAGGCCTCGAAGAGGTTCGTTTCCGATTCGATTTCGAAGGTACAAAGGTAATTTTAGGATGACGTTGCCTGTTGCGATCCTGGCGGGAGGACTGGCAACCCGCCTTCAGCCCGTCATCGAACAGATACCCAAGGCGCTGATCGATGTGGCGGGTAAGCCGTTTATTGTGCGGCAATTGGAGCTGTTGCGCCGACATGGTTTGAAACGCGCAGTGCTCTGTGTCGGACACCTCGGAGAAATGGTGCGGGATGCGGTACGGGACGGCAGTCAATGGGGGATGGACATTTCAGTTGTCTCAGACGGATTGAGCCTTCTGGGCACGGGCGGAGCGGTACGGAATGCGCGACACCTCCTTGGAGACCAATTTTTCGTGCTCTATGGAGATACCTATCTGGACTGCGATTATGCCACAATCGAACGTGCTTTTCTGGCCAGCGGTAAGCTGGGACTGATGACAGTATTGCACAATAACAACCAGTGGGACCGGAGCAACGTTTTTTTCCAGGAAGGTAAGATATACCTCTATGACAAGCAAAATGCCGTTCCCGAAATGCAGCATATCGATTACGGGCTCGGCGCGTTCTCTGCCCGAGTATTCGACGCCTATCCTGCGAACGAGGTGATCGATCTTGCAGAGGTCTACCAGGAGTTGCTTCGACGGCATGAATTGGCCGGATTCGAGGTTCTGCAGCGGTTCTATGAAATCGGCTCGCCTGCGGGGCTGGAAGAGACGCGGAGATATTTCATGGACAGGGAGCGGACCGAATGAATTATACAGAGCGGCATCTGGCCGAAGCGGCTAAAATCCTAACCATGTTGAATACGGGAGCGATCGAAAAAAT
>Ga0187771_10002221_pt1 | contig 13336 bp, 5 predicted proteins | sample 0116_SJ02_MP15_1_FD_133139 | JGI IMG/M metagenome (GOLD analysis project Ga0187771, IMG submission 133139) | Tropical peat soil microbial communities from peatlands in Department of Meta, Colombia - 0116_SJ02_MP15_10_MG | ecosystem: Environmental > Terrestrial > Soil > Wetlands > Peat | place... | reverse complement strand
TTAACACCATCTTCCTGCATCAGTTGCGCCGCTGCCGCAACTTGGTGAGTTACATCTGGAACGAACCGGAAGACGTTGTTATTAGTAATCGCTAGTGACGGTGCGGTACTGCCGTAGCTGACAAGAATCATGTTGTTCTCATACGCGTAGCGCCATGTCGCGTTTAAATTCTCGGAGGTTGCAGGCCCGATTACGACCTGAATGCCTTGCGCGTGCAGCGCTTTCAGGTCGTCGAGCGCCGTCGCAGGGTCGCTGCGCGTGTCGAGTGGCACCAAGCGTATTCGCACACTGGAGTTGATAGCAGAAAGGTAGGTATTGATGTCATTTCCTGCTACCGCGAGTGCGGCCTGGACGCTGCGGCCAATTTCGGTGGCGTCTCCTGACAATGGCAGGAGCGCACCGATGCGTAATTCTTCTGTCGCCCGCGTGCTCGCAGTCGAGGATGTGGTGGTCACATTCGTGCTTGTAGTGCGTCCAGCGAACACCGTCATCAACAAAATAGTAGCCATCATTATGATTACAAGCTGTTTTTTCATAGCCATCCCTTCTCCGGGGGAATTTCTCTCTCCAGTTAAAAGTTATTCTCAAAAATAAAACTTTGTGCAATTTGAAGCGTTTTTACAAGAGCACGCGATGAAGGACAACACATCGGCCGGCCGTTTCGGGAGATTAATCGGGGAAGGTTGACGAACACCGGGCAAAGGGGTTATCGTTGGGTCGTTACGATTTCACGGGTGATGAACATTCTCTCTACAACACGCTGCGTGCTACGAAGGGCCAGAGAGCGGGGAACTAGAACTTGAGAGTTTAAGACAACTCAGTATAACTATTTGTTTTTTTGTCCATTTTTTCCATGTCGCTTCTGCGGCACCCCCACCTCCTCGTAGCTCTCTAAAAGAAATACCATAAACGTGCCACAAAGAGGGAGTCAAAATGGGCATAACGCTGGTCAACCTCCCGCTTAGCGCATTTTATTTATATAATTTAGCAGACATATTAAAGCTTCACTAAACTGATGTAACATAAACAACGCCATGGCTGATAACTCTTCGCGCACGAAAGACTTCCCTCGGGTCCAGGACACTATGACAGCTCTCCTGCACGCTCTTCCTGACCCGGCACTGCTAATCGATATAGATGGCACGATCTGCGCAGTCAACGGTGCCGCATTAGCAGGTAGTGAAAAGCAGCCGGAAGAGCTCATCGGCACGAAGGTTTACTCTTCCCACGACTTTTCTACAGTCACCGCTGGACTTGAGCGCCGCGTCGAGGAGGTAATCCGTTCCAACAGGCCGTTGCGCACCGAAGAGGTGCACGAAGGAAAGCGGGTTGACCACTCACTCTACCCGGTTCTTGACAAGCAGGAAAAGGTCGCACAGATCGTCGTGATAACCCGTGACATCACAGAGTATCGAAGCGTGAAAGAGGAAAGACAGCGCCTGTCAAAACAGGTGAAGGAGCTGGAGCGAACCTTTAATGGCATTCTTTCTGCATCTGATGATCGCGTCTACGTGTTCGACAAGGACATGCGTTATACCTATGTAAACCCGCCGGGAGCCCGAGCACTCGGGTTGATGCCCAAGGACATCGCCGGTAAGACGTGGAAAGAATTGGGCATCCCTCTGGAGCCGATGCGGCGGGTAATAGCACTTGCAGATACGGTCTTTGCAACCGGACGTTCCCAGACAGGGGAGCTTCAGTGGGACAGGGCAGATGGCACGGCACAGTGTTATGAGTACGTTCACGCCCCTATTTTCAACTCACACGGTGACGTAGTATCGATTGTTTCGACTTTTAGGAATATCACCGAGCGGAAGGAAGCAGAAGAAAATGTTGAGCGCTTAGCGAAGTTCCCTGAGGAGAATCCCAATCCGGTGATGCGGCTGAGTGCAGAAGGGGAGATCCTCTACGCAAATAAGCCCGCACAAAGGTTGCTGGAGGATTGGAACAGTAGCGCGGGAGGTGCTGCCCCGCAACTCCTGCGTGACGCGGCTGTTGACGCACTGTCGGACCGACAAAATAAAACGATCGAGATTTCGATACGTTCACACGTCTTTGAATTTTTTGTAGCACCCATTATCGATAGCGGCTATGTGAACTTTTATGGAAGAGACATCATGGAGCGAAAATGGACAGAAAAAGAGCTCCAGCGAGCGCACGAAGAGGCACAAGCGCTCAACGAGGAGCTGCAGTCCGTAAACGAAGAGCTCCGCTCCATGAACGAAACCCTTGAGGAGCGTGTGCAAGAGCGCACGCTCGAGCTGCAAAACGAGGTCGATGAGCGGAAGAAAGCAGAACAGACGTATCATACAGTCTTTGATTCTGTCCACGATGCGATCTTTATAATAGAAGGCGAGACGGGCACCTGCCTTGACATGAACGATCGCGCGTACGAGCTGTTCGGCTATACAATCAATGAATTGCAGAAACTTGGCGCAGGAGACCCGAGCTCGAGTTCAGGTTTGTCCACCAAGGTGCGTCTCCGCGCCGTCGTTGCAGAGGTATGGAACACAGCAATGCCCCAAATGCTGGAGCTAGACATAAGGGATAAATCGGGCCGCACACTCTGGGTCGAATCATATTTCAAGCGCGAAGTCATCGGTGGACAGCCGCGCATTCTCGCAGTAGGACGTGACATCACCGAACAGAAGGAGGCAGAAGGACAATTTCGGCGTAGTGCTGCAATCGATGCCGCACTTGCCGCGCTTTACGCACCATTGGCGTCTCCTACTTCTACAGCTATTGATGTCTTGACTGTTATCCTCGACGAGGCCAAGCGCCTCACCGGGAGCGAGCACGGATATGTCGCTCTCATTGACCCTCATACACGTGATTTGCTTAGCTTCGGCCACACGAGAATGGAACTCCGCGAATGTGGGGTGTCAGAAACAGGTAGGCCCATTCGATTTCCCATAGGATCTGACGGGCAGTATCCAGGTCTGTGGGGACACGCGCTGAACACAAAAAAGGGGTTTTACACCAACGCACCAGCAGATCACCCCGCATCGAGGGGCACCCCCGAAGGCCACACCCCACTGTATCAGTTCCTCACGGTTCCCGTGCTCATAGAAGACGAGGTCGAGGGGCAGATCACCCTTGCCAACCCCGGCAAGGATTTCAACGAGCAGGATCTCGAAGCAGTGCAGCGCCTTGCAGAATTCTATGCATTAGCAATACAGCGGAAACGGTCTGAAGAGGAGGTGCGTGAATCTGCACTTTATTCAAGAAATTTAATAGAGGCAAGTCTCGATCCCCTCGTCACCATCAGCGCCGAAGGCAAGATCACGGACGTCAACAAGGCGACGGAGGAGGTGACTGGTTATTCCCGTGAAGAATTGATAGGCACTGACTTCAGCAGCTACTTCATAGAGCCCAAAAAGGCGAGGAAGGGTTACCAGCAGGTGTTCACCGAAGGCTTCGTGAGGGACTATCCTCTCGCTATCCGACATACATCAGGTGAGATAACGGACGTCCTTTACCACGCCACGGTCTACCGAGATGAAGCCGGAGAGGTTCAGGGTGTTTTTGCCGCGGCGAGAGACGTTACTGAGCAGAAGAAGGCGCAGGAAGCACTCAAACGAGCGCACGACGAGCTTGAGCATAAAGTGAAAGAGCGCACCTTCGAACTGCAAGAGGAGATAGAAGAGCGCAAAGTGACCGAGGAAGACCTCCGGGAAACCACTGCGGAATTCCAAGAACTCACCGAAGAACTCCGACGCTCCAACGAGGAACTCGAACAGTTCGCCTACATCGCCTCACACGACCTCCAGGAGCCACTCCGGACGGTAACGAGTTCACTAGGGCTCCTCGAACATGGGTACAAAGACAAGCTCGGCGAGGATGCAGACACGTTCATCAATTATGCTGTTGATGGAGTAATACAAATGCAGCAGCTCATCAAGGATCTGCTCGCGTACTCCCGTGTCACGAGCCGCGGAGAGAAATTCAAACCGGTGCACTGCGAGGGTATCGTTCAGTCCGCTATCGCCAATCTCAGAGTTGCAATCGAGGAGAGTGGAGCTAAGATTACGCTGCCCGAAAAACCGCTGCCGATGGTCATGGGCGACAAGACACAGCTCACGCAGCTGTTCCAGAACCTCATCGGGAATGCTATTAAGTTTAGAAGTCAGCGGAACCCAGAGGTGCAGATCGGGGTGGAGCTTGATGCGAAGCGGAAAAGATGGACTTTTTCCGCAAAAGACAATGGCATCGGCTTGGACATGCAGTACGCCGATAAGATCTTCACGATCTTCCAGCGGTTGCACACGACCGAGGAGTATGAGGGGACAGGCGTGGGCTTGGCGCTCTGCAAAAAGATCGTTGAGCGGCACAACGGAACGATATGGGTAGATTCAAAGCTGGGAGAGGGGACAACGTTTTACTTTACGCTGCCGTTCCACGCGGATAAGTTTTAGGCGGAATAAAAGGTAAAATAAGGATAAAATATGACACGGGTGTGGAATTAGACGAAATAAAATTAGTGTTGTTGGTTAATCAATTGTCTTGTCTAATGTGTCCTTTAATTCCTGTATAGCTAAGTCTACCACGGAGTCTATATCTTTTCGCATTTCTTGAGCTGCATGTTTCATATCATCAGCCCGCCGCTCTAGCTTTGCGTTTTTTATGGTACTCTCCGCGCCTGAAATTCCTTCTTTTAACTTATCTATCTGCTCTAATACTCCCGTTATTTTGTTTTCCCCGACATCATCGGTTATTGATTCTAAAATTTCGATTGATTCTGTTTCCAACAACGTCACCACATTTTTCGCTTCTAGTAACTGATATTCCGATGCTAGTCGAGCAGTTTCCACGTCTTTTATGAGAGCTTCTAATTTTTCTAGCATAGTAAACATCTTTTCTTTGGTTTCTTCTAATGACGATCCTAATTTTCTTATCTTCTGCTCTAATTCTTTATTTTTCATGATGTCACCACGCTATGCTACAAATGGATACTGTGACACTTATAAATAGCCGCTGCTGAATTAATTTTAGAAGGAGCATGATGAGATGTAGTGAGATGTGACGAGATAACTCACGCAGAATATCCCTTGCTCAACACTTCTTTACTTCGAATCCTCTTCCATCGATGTGGGATTATACTGTGAAAAGAAGATTATAGTTTTTTGTGTAACTCATCAAAAAATGCTTCTGTACTCTTAGATTCACCTGCCCAATGGAGAGACCAGTAGTTCTGCCATTCTGATACTCGGATACTGCAACTTCAACGCAATACGATTCTATTCTATTTTGCAGTTTAACGGTCAAGATATACGAGAAAGGCAAGGCTGACATGAGGAGTTGTAAGTGACAACAACATCGACCCCCCCAACTCCGCCCCCCAGATCCGCTGTTGTGCCGTTGGATGCTCTCTTCTTATATGTGAGAAAAGCGCGACAAATTTAAATGCTTTAAAGAAATAAAAATTAAGAATAACAATGAACTCAACCGACGAAACAAACCTATCCCAATGAACACGGCCGTCGGTTGCTTGCATGGTCCTAATGATCACCGAGGAGGGCTGAGATACGAAAAAAGCACAGACGGTGAAAGCCCTAGCACTAAGAAAAAAGGTGAATCTAAAAAAACAGGGGGAAATAAGGTGGCCATTTCAGACCACAATGCCATTCCGATAGTCGGGATAGGCGCATCAGCGGGTGGTCTAGAGGCGTTTGAACAATTCTTTATGCACATGCCTGCAGACAGCGGGATAGCGTTTGTAGTCGTTCAACACCTTGATCCGAAACAGTCTGGGATGTTGCCTGAACTGCTCCGACGTTTCACTCCGATGCCGGTCAAAGAAGTGCAAGAGGGAGATGTGATTGAGCCAAATCACATCTACGTGATTCCTCCAAACAAGGATATGTCCATTCATAAAGGAAGACTCGTGTTGTTGGATCCGACTGCTCCTCGAGGCTTGCGGATGCCGATTGATTTCTTCTTCCGGCACCTGGCCGATGATCAACAGGATCGGGCAATCGGAGTCATTCTATCAGGGATGGGAACTGACGGCACGCTCGGAGTAAAGGCTATCAAAGAAAAACTTGGGATGGTGATGGTACAGGATCCCCTCTCTGCCGGCTTTAGCGGGATGCCACAGAGCGCACTTTCTACCGGCCTTGTAGATTATGACGCGCCAGCGGAAAAGCTACCAGAAAAGCTGGTCGCATACGTTAGTCATGTGGTAAAAGCCCCGTTGAAACCTCCCACCCCAATAAGAGAACCCTCGGCATTGGAGAAGATACTTGTACTGCTTCGTTCGCGTACCGGACACGACTTTAGCCTCTATAAGAAAAATATGCTCTACCGCCGCATTGAACGGCGAATGGGACTCCATCAGATTGATTCGATTAACGATTACGTAGAGCACCTCCAAAAGAACGAGCAGGAGGTCACTGTCCTTTTTAAGGAGCTGTTAATCGGCGTTACCAACTTTTTCAGGGACCAGGAAGCCTGGGATGCACTAAAACAGGCAGTGCTTTCACCTCTCCTCAATAACAAAAAAGATGGATCAACGATACGAGTCTGGGCGCCGGGATGTGCCACAGGGGAAGAAGCCTATTCTATTGCAATTATCCTTAAGGAGTGTTTGGATACGCTGGGCCCACGGCGCTACATCACTATCCAGATATTTGGAACAGATATCGATGCTGATGCGATCGTCGTTGCCCGGCAGGGCGTGTACCCTGCCAATATCGCACTCGATGTCAGCGCTGATCGGCTTTCTCGGTTTTTTATAAGAGAAGATGATGTGTATCGAGTCAAAAAGGAGATCAGAGACCTGGTAGTCTTTGCCCCCCAGAATATCATTACGGACCCCCCGTTTACCAAGCTGGACATATTGTGCTGTCGAAACCTCCTGATTTATTTCACCCCAGAATTGCAGAAGCGGCTTCTGCCGATCTTCTCGTACAGCTTAAATCCGGGGGGCATGCTCTTTCTGGGGCCATCTGAATCAATAGGCGGTTTTGAAAATCTCTTCAAGGCAGTCGATCATAAGTGGAGAATTTACATGCGCAGCGGAGAGATGCATGCCCCAGTTGCGATTGAGTTTCCATATGTAACACTGACGCCGCCCGACGAGGGTACCCCACTAAGCACAGGAGAGATCGAACTCACTCTTAGAGACAGGACGCAACACATCCTCCTAGAGGAGTACGCACCTCCTGCTGTGATTGTCGACAAGGAAGGCAATATCGTCTATTTCTACGGGCGAACGGGAAAATATCTTGAACCGACAAGTGGAAAAGCACGCCTCAACCTCTATGCGATGGCGCGGGAAGGGCTGAGAGCTGAACTTGGAAACGTCGTTTATAAGGCACTCAGAGAGGGAAATAGACTTTTCGTAAAAGGGATTCCAGTTAAAACGAATGGGGATACACAGATCATCAACCTCACCGTAAGGCCGCTACATGAGATAAGAAACATGGGAGATATGTTGCTTATCACTTTTGAGGACGTGTTGCCCCCGAAAGCGCCTAAACTCACGCCAAAAGTGGAACACAAAAAGAAGAATGAGAAAGAGATGCAGTCAGAACAGGAACTACTGTTCTACAAACAACGCCTACAGATCACAGTAGAAGAGATGGAAACCGCCCAAGAAGAGTTCAAATCCACTATGGAGGAGCTCCAATCGACAAATGAGGAACTACAAAGCACAAATGAAGAGCTAAAGACCTCACGTGAAGAGCTACAGTCTCTCAATGAGGAGCTCATAACGGTCAACTCGGAGTTGAAGGTCAAAAATGACTCGTTGTCACGAGCCAATGACGATATGAGAAATTTGTTGAACAGTACGGAGATTGCAACTATCTTTGTGGATAACGACCTGAAAATAGTGAGGTTCACCCCCCAGGCGACTAAGATGGTCAACCTCATTCCCAGCGATATCGGCCGTTCGATCACCGATCTGGTTACAAATTTGAGAGACAATGCTCTCGTCGATGACATCCAAGAGGTGCTTGAGACGCTCGTTCCAAAGGAAGCACAGGTTGAGACAAAAGATGGAGAGTCTTATCTCACGCGCATCATGCCGTATAGAACGGTTGAAAACGTTATCGACGGGGCGGTGGTTACCTTTTCAAATATTTCGGCTTTCATACGCACGATAGAGGAGCTTAAAGTCCCCCATGGAGAAGCGAGAGAGGGCGACGGATGATCTTAAAAGAGACAGTACAGTGGTAAAAACACTGTTCTCAAGTTAACTAGGTATCTTTGAACTATAACTAAGCCGCATGGTGTTGGGGTTTGTATGATTTTCATACTGAAGGCATCAAAGGGGCAACTGGCTGGTGCCCGGTATTTATTGGCTGGCAAAAATAATTAAAAGCAACTTCACATATTATATAATAGGGTTGAAGTTAAGCGGTACTGCATACACACGACAGGACTGCGACGACCATCCACCTCCAATGTGCTGAGACACGGTCTGGGGTCTTCACCAGCTTATGTCCAACAGACCATACCTCACCACCACTGTGATTTTCCAATTTTCTAATTCATGGCCAGCCTCTTAAATACATTCACGCACATGTCATTCAATTGCTTCCTATATACAATGGCACTTCTTGAATCTCATCAACCGCTTTTTTCACTTCACCAAGGTCGACTACAATATTATTGATCCATTCCCATAACGTTTCATTATCTGTTATGAGCATTGCAATTTGTTCCTATGATCCGGCTTGTTTCGATCAAGCTGCGCGGCATGTCAGTTACTTTATCTATTCTTTCAGTCAGGGTTTGAATGTCGTTGCTTATCAATTTGACAAATTTTATGAGCTCATCTACCTGCATTTGCGTTTGAGTCATCGATCAGATCCGCCTCGCCATCATTTTTCATATTTTAAAGACAAAACTAGTTATTCGCCATTTAAATTATTTAATAGTGGTGCTGTCTCGAGCCATTAGTGGTGGTAGTGTTAAACTATTGCGTCCATTATTTAAGTATGAAATTAGGTAGTGAATATCCCAATGGAGCGGCAATATTTCCCTTCTCACGCGTATGGGTTTAGCAGTTTGTTAAGTTAAGAAATATGCGTGTACGGCCGACCCTTCTGCGAGGTCAACTGGCGGAATTTTGACGAGAATCAGGCAAAGGGAGAGGGTTATCTAGATTAATAATTACTAGCATGTTGAAAGGTATATTTCGACCATTAGCAGTTATAATACGTTGGGAGTCTAAGATGACAATGGATATTATCACGGCTATAGCATCGAGGAAGAGCATACGCAAATACACCACAGACCCTGTCTCTGATGAGGATGTAACGGCACTGCTCTATGCGGCTATGCACGCGCCATCTGCAGTAAATGAACCATTGTAGCATTTCGTGGCCGTCAAAGACCAGGAAACACTCGCCGCAATCCCGCAGATAAGTCCCACCGCTCCAATGGTAAAAGATGCACCGATGGCAATTGTGGTCTGTGCAGACAAGGATCTCGAGAAGTTTCCCGGGTTATGGGTACTAGATTGCGCTGCCGCCACGGGGAACATGTTGCTTGCCGCCACCGCACGCGGGTTGGGAGCGGCGTGGACGGCGGTGTACCCCTTCGTAGATCGGGTAAAAGGCATAAAGAGCCTGCTCAACCTGCCAGAGAACGTCATCCCTCTCTGTGTAGTCCCTGTGGGGCACCCAGATGAGACTCCGGTTCCAGTTGATCGATTCAGTCCCTCACGCATTCACTATGAGGTCTGGTAGGTAGTCTCGCTCGTAGCATGAAGTTTATCCGTCGAAGCATACATTCTCTCTCAGCAATGGCCACCGCGATTGCCAGATCAAAAGGCTTCTGTTTTTCCTTGTTCTTCTGAGCTTGCTCGGCGGTGCAGCAATAAAGTATTTTTACAAGTGCATCGCCATACCTTAACAGCGATAACGTTAATTCTACACGGAAAAACAATGACCACTGCGCGGAAGTTTGGGCTTGACTTTGTCGGCGACATACCGTGGGGAACACACCTCTGTCAGTTCTACGAAACCAAGCACGACTTAACAGAGATTTTGGTACCTTACTTCGCCGAAGGGTTGAGAAACAACGAAGCATGCATGTGGGTGACGTCTAAGCCTCTCGGGGTAGAAGAGGCTACTGCGTCGCTCGAAAAAGTAATTCCTAATATTGATCTATTTATTAAAAACGGCCAACTGCTCATTCTCCCTTATAAGGAATGGTACTTAAAGGGCGGAACATTCGACGCAGACCGCGTCCTGCAGGGATGGGTCGAAAAGGAACAAGGGGCATTGAGCCGCGGCTTCGAAGGGCTACGTCTCACTGGCAATACCTTTTGGATCGAGCGAGACCTCTGGGACAGCTTCACCGACTATGAAGAGGCTGTAAACAACATCATTGGAGCGCATCGAATGATCGCGGTGTGCACCTACAGCTTAGAGAAGTGCAGCGGCAGCGATGTTACAGATGTAATACGCAATCACGGCGGCACGATAATAAAAAAGGGCGCGACCTGGTCGGTGGTTGAGGACGTGATGCACCGAAAGGAGGCCGAAGTAGCGCTTGCAGGAAAAGAACAGAAATATCGCGACCTCGTCGAGAACGCCCAAAATATCATCCTCACTGTTGACACTGATGGCATTATCACCTTTATTAACGAATACGGCGCCAACTTCTTCGGTTACACTGTTGATGAGCTCATCGGCAAGCACACCACGACAATCGTCCCTGAAATTGAGAGCATGGGAAGATCCCTCCCCCTTCTCATCGATGATATCGTTGCCAATTCCAATAACCGCGCGGTGAACATTAACGAGAACATCACGAAAGACGGACGACTGGTATGGGTGAATTGGGTGAACAAGACCATTACTGATGTAAGAGGATGTTATATCGGGCACCTCGCCATCGGGAATGACGTTACGGAGCAGAAGCGGGCAGAAGAAAATGCTGAGCGCTTAATGAAGTTCCCCGAGGAGAATCCCAATCCGGTGATGCGGCTGAGTGCAGAAGGGGAGATCCTCTACGCAAATAAGCCGGGAAAAAGGTTGCTGGAGAATTGGAACGGTAGTGTGGGAGATGCTGCCCCGCAACCTTTGCGCGATGCGGCTACTGATGCACTGTCGGATCGACAAAATAAAACGATCGAGATTTCGATACGTTCACACGTCTTTGAATTTTTTGTAGCACCCATTATCGATAGCGGCTATGTGAACTTTTATGGAAGAGACATCACGGAGCGGAAAAGGGCAGAAAAAGAGCTCCAGCGGGCGCACGAAGAGGTGCAAGCGCTTAACGAGGAGCTCCAGTCAACGAATGAAGAGCTCCGCTCCATGAACGAAACCCTTGAGGAGCGTGTGCAAGAGCGCACCCTCAAGCTCCAGAATGAAATTGAAGAGCGAAAGGTTGTTGAAGAAGAGCTCCGGGCTACCAGTGAAGAACTACAAGACAACGTCGAGGAGCTCAGACGCGCCGAACAGTCCGTACAGGAGCATGTGAGGACGGTGGACATTCTCAACCGCGTTATCAGAGCGGGCAACGAGGCCGATGAGCTGCAGACGATGCTCTCTTCTATGCTCGATACCGCTGTTGAGCTCATGGGATTCGATGGCGGCACTATCTACTCTCTAAATGAAGCACAGCATAGCATAGAACTCCAATATCAGCGGGGATACCCTCCTGAGTTTGTCAGGCAGCAGCTACAGCATGTTTCGCTCACGCAGAAGAACATTGCGCGCATTTACAAAGAAGAGCCCCTCTTTTCCGAGGACTATGTCGCCGATGCCGTGGAAGGCTTCAATCCCGGAGACATTATAGCGCGGGCAGCCATTCCGCTCATTGCACGAGACAGCGTCATAGGACACTATACCTTGTTCAGCAGGCGCCCCCGCCGCTTTACTCCAGAGGAAAGGGAGCTGCTCGTGACTCTTGGGAGAGAAGCGGCCACCGTTATTGCCAAAATGCAAGCGGAGGAGGACGTAAAAGAGCAACTAAGAATTATTGACCTCGCCAACGAAGCCATTATCCTACGGGATCTCGATCATCATGCCCTCTCATGGAACAAAGGTGCTGAAAGGATCTTCGGATGGACTAGGGCAGAGGCAATCGGCCAACATGTTTCCACCCTGCTGCAGACCGAATTTCCGGTATCGTTTGATGATACACACAAGGTGTTACTGCGCGATGGTCATTGGGAAGGAGAGATGCAGTGCACCACTAAAAATGGTGCACGAATTGTGTTGTACGGTAGTTGGACGCTGAATCGGGATGATGAGGGTAATCCTACCGCAATTCTCTCTATCGGTAACAATATCACCGAGCGGAAAAAAGCGGAAGAACAATTGCGTGCAGCTTCACTGTATTCAAGAAATTTATTAGAGGCAAGTCTCGACCCCCTCGTCACCATCAGCGCGGAAGGAAATATCACCGATGTTAATAAAGCAACGGAGGGAGTCACAGGTCTCTCTCGTAAACAATTAATCGGTAGCGACTTCAGCAATTATTTTACGAGACCCGGAAAGGCGAGGAGGGGTTACGAGCAGGTTTTCGAAAAAGGCTTTGTATGGGACTATCCTCTGGCTATCCGTCATACGTCAGGTAAAATAACGGACGTCCTCTACAACGCTACCGTATACCGGGATGAATCCGGGGAGGTTCAGGGCGTTTTTGCGGCGGCGAGAGACGTTACCGAGCGTAAGAAGGCGCAGGAAGCGCTCAAACGAGCGCACGATGAGCTTGATCAGAAAGTGAAAGAGCGTACCTCCGAACTCCAAGAGGAGATCGAGGAGCGTAAAGTGATTGAAGAAGAACTGCGAGAAACTACTGAGGAGCTCACACGTTCCAACAAAGAGCTCGAACAATTCGCCTACATCGCCTCACACGACCTACAGGAGCCGCTCCGGACGGTGTCGAGCGCAATTGGTCTTCTCGAACAGGGGTACAAAGACAAGCTCGGTACAGAGGCAGACATGTTCATCAATTATGCGGTCGACGGGGCAAAGCATATGCAGCAGCTCATCAAGGATTTGCTGGCGTATTCCCGCGTCACGAGCCGCGGCGAGACATTCACCCCTGTGAGCTGTGAGGTCGCCGTCCAGCACGCTATTGACAACCTCAAGACCGCTATAGAGGAAGATGGGGTTAAAATTAAACTGCCGGAAAAGACGCTGCCAGTTGTCATGGGTGACAAGACACAGCTCATCCAGCTCTTCCAGAACCTCATCGGCAATGCGATCAAGTTTCGAAGTGAACAATCGCCAGAAGTACAGATCGATGCGCTGCTCGACGAAGGAAGAAACGCGTGGCAATTTTCCGTAATGGATAATGGTATCGGTATAGACATGCAATACGGTGAAAAGATCTTTACGATATTCGAGCGGTTACACACGACAGA
>Ga0187771_10002220_pt1 | contig 13339 bp, 12 predicted proteins | sample 0116_SJ02_MP15_1_FD_133139 | JGI IMG/M metagenome (GOLD analysis project Ga0187771, IMG submission 133139) | Tropical peat soil microbial communities from peatlands in Department of Meta, Colombia - 0116_SJ02_MP15_10_MG | ecosystem: Environmental > Terrestrial > Soil > Wetlands > Peat | place... | reverse complement strand
TTGGCATGGAATGTGGCGAGGTTGCCGTTCGCAATGACATTGCCTTTGTCGACGCGATGACAGGAGGGCTGGTAGCGCGCAGTTTGCGGGGTCCAAACTCCGCGGCTTCTGGTCCCTGCGTTTGGGAATGGACCGTCATGCGGCGATTTTTCTCCCCGGTTTTCCACAGCGGCCCGCCAGGTCCACGAATTTCCCACACATTTCTATTGCACTTCGGTAACTATCGTGCTATAATGAGCCGTGAAAATTGGCCTCACGCCCGCTAAGTCCTTTAGATCGCACTCTTACGCAAAATGCGCCTGTAAGTCCTGTATTTCTCACTCTTACGGAATCATTGAACTTAAACCCTCCTGTTTTCACACTCTTGCGAGAAAAGGGGGTGGGGTCGGCGGTCGCCTCCCTCAAACTGCTCCTTCAACCCCGTCCCAAAAGCCGGATTCTCTCTCTAGCCGTTCAACCTGCCCACGTTCAACCTTCAAACGTGCCAACGCTCTTTCTCGGGTTATCGCATTTCGAGTTTCGGGCTTCGCTCCGGGCCTCTGTCTCTCTGTGGCTTGCCCGCCGTGGCGGGCCACTCGCCACTCCCCCACTCGCCACTGGTTTCAACGTCCCAACGTTTCGCCGGCCGAGGAGAAAACCTTGTTTGCAAGATTGGCGGGGAATTATAATCGCCGGTTTACCACCGTGGTCCCCCGAGCATCCGGGGACCGGGACTCCGTGGCAGCGAGAAGGGCGCGTCGGGACAGTTCGCTTGCAGCGCTCCTCGAAGAACATGAAATAGAAAAGGGAGCATTCATGAACCCAGTGAAACGTATCGGCATTTTGACCGGCGGGGGCGACGTACCCGGACTCAATCCGGTGATCAAAGGCGTGGTGTTCAACGCCACAGAGATGGGGGCGCAGGTCCTGGGAATCCGGCGCGGCTGGGAGGGTCTGACGCACATGCGGGCCGGGGCGGAGGTGGACCCGGAATATATTCACGTGCTGGACCGCACGAACACCTATGGCATTGACCGAACGGGCGGAACGATGCTGCACACTTCGCGGACCAATCCGCGAAAGATGAAGAAGCCAAGGCTTCCGGAACACCTGCCCGCGGAGCGGCTGAAGCAACTGGAAACCGCGGAAGGAGTTTATAACCTGACGCCGGTGGTACTGGAGAACATTGGGGCGCTCGGGCTGGACTACCTGATCGCCATCGGGGGGGACGATACGCTTAGCTACGCGCAAGTGCTGGAGGACGCCGGGGTACCCATGATCGGGATTCCCAAGACCATGGACAACGACGTGCAGGGGAGCGAGTACTGCATCGGTTTTTCCACAGCCATCACGCGGGCCAAAGAGCTGATCACGAGGCAACGGACCACCATCGGTTCGCACGAGCGTATCGGGGTCTTCCGCATATTTGGGCGGGACGCGGGATTCACGGCGCTGTACACGGCCTACGTGACGGGCATCCGCTGCGTGATTCCGGAGGTGGAGTTCGACATCGAGCGTCTCATTCGCATTCTGCTGGAAGACAAAAAGAAGAATCCCAGCCGCTATTCCCTGGTCATCGCCTCCGAGGGGGCGGTGTGGAAGGGGCGCCAGGTGGAAGAATACGGCGAAGCGGACGCTTTTGGGCATCGGAAGAAGGTGGACATCGGCCAGGCGCTGGGCGAGGAGATCCGGCGGCGCACCGGGGAAGAAACGGTCATCAGCGACCTGACCTATGACCTGCGCAGCGGGGAGGCGGACGCCCTGGACCAGATGGTGGCCATCACGTTCGCGAACGTGGCCATGGACCTGATTCGGGAGGGAGTGCACGGGCGGCTGGTGGCCGTGCAAGAAGGCAAGTACACGCACGCGCCGCTGCCGGACCCGAAACTGGGAGCACGCACAGTGGACGTAGCGCGGCTCTACCACGTGGAACGCTACCGGCCGCGCTACTCGCAAAAGCTGGGCATGCCCTTGCTGCTGAGTTCCATTCAGCCTTCATCGTAGAGAACCAGGGCTGAAGCGCGCGTTGGGCTGTTTGCAGAGGGGCCGCCAGGCTTGCCCAGGCGGAGCTGACGCGGCCCGGCGTCTTGCGCTGCTCAACTCCTGTTCTTTGCCGCACGAGGCGCGCGCGACTTGTCTCCAAAGAGCGGCCGGTCCACGGAGAAAAAGCCCCCACCGAAACTGGCGAGCGCCAGGCAGGCAGCGCAAAGAATGAGCGGGATCTCGAACCTGTCAACGGCCAGGTATCCGTGCAAGGAAGCGATGCGCCAAAACACCCAGCCCATATGAGCCGCGAGCAAAAGGGCCATGGCTCGAGTGAACAGGCCGAGGATGAGCAAAACGCCGCCGAAGACCGCGAGCACGGCGAACAGGTAGGCGAAGGAAGCGGCTGAGGCCGGCTCGGCAAGGAATTGCGGTACCTGCGCGGTGCGCCCGGACAGGCGAGGCCAGCCATGGAAAACGAACACAATGCCCAACGCCGCGCGCAGCAAGAAGAGCGTCAGGGGCCTGAGTTTATCCAGATGGCGCACGCGGCCTCCTCCGCACGTGTGGCAGCGGGAAGCGACAGGGCTCGCTCGAAGCGGGGGGAATTGTAGCAGAAACCGCCCGGGTAGGACGGGCGAAAGGGTAATTCGTGTACAATCCCAGAAGAGACCGGGGGGCGCAGGAAATCCTGTGGCCACGATCCGCACAATCGGCATAGTGAACGGCGGGGGCGATGCGCCGGGGCTTAACGCCGTGATCCGGGCGGTGGTGAAGTCCGCCATCGGCCGATTCGGCTGGCAGGTAATGGGCGTACGGAACGGCTTCGACGGACTGATCTGGCCGGAAGGTTGCATTCCGCTGCCGTGGGACGCGGTGAGCGGAATCCTGCCGCGCGGGGGCACGATCCTAGGAACGACGAACCGGGGCGACCCGTTTGCCTACCGGCGATGCGAAGACGGGAAAGAGGTGACCAAGGACTTTTCCGGGGTGTGCCTGGAGAACGTGCGGCGGCTGGGGCTGGATGCCTTGGTGGTTATCGGGGGCGACGGAACGCTGCGCATCGCGCGGAATTTTTGGCGGCGGGGGCTGAACCTCGTGGGCGTGCCGAAAACCATAGACAACGATCTTTCTGCGACGGAGGCCACGTTTGGATTCGACAGCGCGCTGCAGGTGGCCACGGAAGCGCTGGACCGGCTTCACAGCACGGCAGAGAGCCATCACCGAGTGATGCTGCTGGAAGTGATGGGGCGGGAGGCCGGCTGGATCGCGCTGCACGCGGGGATTGCGGGCGGGGCGGACGTGATTCTAATCCCCGAGATACCGTTTCGTTTCGACGCAATCTGCGACGCGGTGAGGGCGCGCGAGGCCAAGGGCAAAACGTTCAGCCTCGTGGTGGTGGCGGAGGGTGTGCAACTTCCGGAGAGAGTGCCGAGAGGCCGGGCAATCGCAAAAGCGGGGCCCAGAGGTGTGGCCGGCGTGATTGCCGGAGTATTGGAAGAGATGCTGGACAAGGAGGCGCGCGTGACCGTTCTCGGCCACGTGCAGCGGGGCGGCTCGCCCACGCCCTTCGACCGCATCCTCGCCACGCGCTTTGGGGTGCACGCGACCGAGCTGATCGAGCGCGGGGCTTTTGGGCGGATGGTGTGCTTGAAGGCCGGACGGATCGAGTCCGTGCCGCTGGAGGAAGCCGTGCGGGCGGACAAGCGGGTGGACCCAAAGGGAGAATACGTGCACGCGGCGCGCGCCACGGGAATCACGTTCGGAGATGCCGGATGAAGAGGCGCATTTTAGTGGCAGGTCCGCTGCTGGTTCTGGTGGCGCTTGCGGCATGGCTGGTGCGGCCAAGGCGGGAAGTGATCGGGCAAGCCTACGTGAGCGCGCGGACGGCAACGCTGTGGGACAGCCGGGCGCAGGTTCACGAAGCGGTGACCACGGTGCGTTTCGGGGACAAAGTGGACATTGTGAGCCGGAGAGGCGACCAGGCACGGGTGCGCACCGCCGCGGGGGCGACCGGATGGGTGGACGCGCAAGCGCTCATGGAGCCGGGGCTCTGGCAGCGAAGCGAACAGTTGTTAGAGAAGGCGCGGAGCACACCGGTGCAGGCACGGGGACGAACCAAGGTGCCGACAAATGTGCGGGTCGAGCCGGGACGAAGCGCGCCGCGACTCTACCAGTTCAATCGAGGAGCGACCGTGGAGGTGGTGGCGCGGGCGGTGGCGGATTGGACGCAGAATAGCGAAGAGAAGGAAGGGGGAGGCGAGCAGGAAGAAGTGAAGAAGGAAGACTGGTTCCTGGTGCGCGGCACGGCCAGCAGGAGAGCCGAGGAGAATGCTTTGGAGGCGGCGGAAGGGCCGGCCGCGGAAGGCGAGGAGCAGGGGGTACCGGTGGCCGGATGGGTGGTGGCGCGATTCGTAGAATTAGATTTGCCAGATGCCATACGGGAGGGGGCCCTGGCCAGCGGGATGAGAGTGCTGGCGTGGTTCGAGTTAAATCGGGTTCAGGATCCTTCAGGGGAAATGCCACAATACCTCGCGGCGGGAACACGGGGTCCCGAGGGACAGCCTTGCGACTTCACCATGCTGCGGGTATACACCTGGAGCAAAGCACGCGAGCGGTACGAAACCGCCTACATGGAAAGCGACCTATGCGGGCAACTGCCGGTTCGCGTGAGCAAGTTCCCAGGGGGCGGCGCGGAGTTCCGCTTCGCCGAGATGGGAGGCGCATCCGGGAGTGAGCGAATGTACCGCCTGCGGCAAACGATCGTGCGGCGAGTGGGCGGGCCCGGCGGGAGGGAATTGCGGGCGGGACACGGGTTTTCTGCAAAGTAGAACCTGCCAACCACCCATGCGCGCCATCCGATGGGTTCTTACGCCGTTACGGGCAGCAGCGTCTTTGCGCGTTTCTTGCGCATCGGGAACTCCTGCGGGGGCGAAGGGATTTGCAACGGCGCGTTCGTGTATCATAGGTGGTTTGAGATTGTTGAGCTGAAAGACCAGGCGCGGTTTTTTCTCGACCCGGGCGAACCGGGCAGCGACACAATGCCTTGCAGGGAAAAGCGGCCGCTGGCGAACCGCGTGACGCGCGGTGTGCGCGTGAGCCGCGGCGCGAAGGGACAACCTGTTTGATGACACGGACAAGATCACTCGGGGCGTTTTTTGGGGTGCTGTTCGCTGGCGCGGGATGCGGGACGCAGCAAGCAGGTGCGCCCCCGCCGGCGGTGCCCGTCACCGTAGCCACGGTGGCGCAGAAGAGCGCACCTGTGCTGCTGCGCAGCATCGGGAACGTGGACGCGTATTCGACGGTGTCGGTCAAGCCCCAAGTGTCCGCGGAACTGGAGGAGGTGCATTTCAAGGAGGGGCAGTTCGTACGCAAACACGACCTGCTCTTTGTCCTGGACCGGAGGCCTTTCGATGCCGCGCTTCACCAGGCCGAGGGCGCGCTGGCGCACGACCGGGCTCAGGGGGCCAACGCGCACGTGGAAGCCCAGCGTTACGCCAAGCTTTACCAAGCCGGAGTGACGCCCAAGGAGCAATACGATCAGTATCAATCCGCGGCGGACGCGTTGGACGCCGCAGTGAAGGCGGACGAGGCGGCAGTGGAAACGGCCAGACTGAACGTGGAATACTGCACCATTGATTCGCCCATAGACGGGCAGACCAGCAACCTGATGGTCTGGCCGGGCAATCTGGTCAAAGCCAACGACGTGCCTGTCCTGGTGACCATCAACCAGGTGCAGCCGGTCTACGTGGAGTTTACTATTCCTGAAGCGGAGCTCGCGAGCGTGCGAGCGGCCATGAAGCGGCATCCCCTCACCGTTGAAGCAACGGGGCAAGACAGGCCGGGCCAGGTGGAGCGGGGCGTGCTCACATTCATCAATAACCAGGTGGATACCACCACGGGGACGATTCACCTGAAGGGCACGTTCTCGAATCCGGGGCTGAGGCTCTGGCCGGGACAGTTCGTGGACGTAACGCTGCGTTTGAGCGAGGAGCGCGACGCCATAGTGGTTCCGACGCAGGCGGTGCAAAGCGGGCAGGAGGGCGCATACGTTTTTGTGGTGCGGTCCGACGGCACGGCCGAGTCGCGACTGGTGACGGTGGATCGCTCGCTGGACGGCCAAAGCGTGATCAGCAAGGGGCTGGCGGCCGGAGAACGGGTGGTGACCGACGGCCAGTTGCGGCTGACGCCGGGCGCCAAGGTGAGCATCAAGAACGGCCCCTGAAGCACGGTATGAACCTCGCGGGCATCTTCATTCGCCGTCCGATCATGACCACTCTGGTCATGTTCGCCATACTGCTGTTTGGGGCGGCAGGCTACCGTTTGCTGCCGGTCAGCGACCTGCCCAACGTGGATTTTCCCACCATCCTGGTGAACGCCAGCCTGCCCGGAGCAAGCCCCGAGACCATGGCCGGGTCAGTGGCCACTCCGCTCGAAAAGCAGTTCTCCCAGATTGCCGGGCTCGATTCCATGAGTTCGACAAGCGCGCTGGGGGTGAGCAACATCACGCTGCAGTTCACACTGAGCCGCAACATTGACGCCGCAGGACAGGACGTGCAGGCGGCCATTGCGCGCGCAGCTTCGCAGCTCCCGCCGAATATGCCCACACCGCCCACCTTCAACAAGGTGAACCCGGCAGACCAGCCCATTCTGTATTTGGCGCTCAGCTCTCCCACCATGCGGCTCTCGGACGTGGACGAGTACGCCGAAACGATGATGGCCCAGCGCATCTCCATGGTGGACGGCGTGGCGCAAGTGGCCGTCTTTGGATCGCAGAAATACGCCGTGCACGTGCAGCTCGACCCGCGCCGGCTGGCTTATCGCCAGATCGGAGTGGACGAGGTTTCCGCCGCGGTAGAAAACGCCAACGTGGACCTGCCCACGGGAACGCTCTACGGCAGGCAGCAGGCTTTCACGGTGCAAGCCAACGGCCAGTTGTTGCAGGCTTCGGCGTACGAGCCGCAGATCGTGGCCTACCGCAACGGCGCACCGGTGCGGCTGAGCGAGATCGGCCGGGCCATTGACAGCGTGCAGAACGACAAGATCGCCAGTTGGTACAGCGGCACGCGGGCCATCGTTCTGGCCATTCTGCGCCAGCCGGGGACCAATACCGTGGAGGTCGTGGATTCCATCCGCAAGCTGCTGCCGGAGTTCCGCGAGCACATGCCTTCGGCGGTGAAGATGGATGTTCTATACGACCGGTCGCAATCCATACGGGCGTCCGTGAACGACGTGAAGTTCAGCTTGCTGCTGGCGGTGTGCCTGGTCGTGCTGGTGATCTTTCTCTTTTTGCGCAATGTTTCGGCAACGGTCATTCCCTCATTCGCCCTGCCCATGTCCATCATCGGGACGTTCGCGGTGATGTACGAGCTGGGGTACACGGTGGACAACTTGTCGCTCATGGCCATGACCCTATCGGTGGGTTTCGTGGTGGATGACGCCATCGTCATGCTGGAAAACATCGTGCGGCACATGGAGATGGGCCAGGGAGTAGCGGAGGCGGCTTATGCCGGGTCGCGGGAGATCGGCTTCACCATTCTGTCCATGACGTTGTCGCTGGCGGCGGTGTTCCTGCCGGTGCTGCTGATGGGGGGGTTGCTGGGGCGTCTGCTGCACGAGTTTGCGGTAGTCATCATCGCTGCGATCCTGGTTTCGGGCTTCGTGTCCCTGAGCCTGACGCCCATGCTGTGCAGCCGGTTCCTGAAGCCGCCGAGCCACGAAACGCGGCACGGCCGGATGTACATGGCGCTGGAGCACCTCTTCGAACGGATGCTCCGCGGCTATGAGGTTTCGTTGCGCTGGGCGTTGCAGCACCGGCGGGCCGTGGTGCTTTTCTCCTTGGCGATTATGGCGGCGACGGTGTGGCAGTTCAGCGCCATGCACTACGGCTTCCTGCCCAGCGAGGATACGGGGCAGATTTTCTCCTTTACCGAAGCGGGCCAGGACGTCTCCTTTGATTCCATGAAGGCGCACCAGATGGCGTTGAACAAGATCATCGCCGCCGACCCCAACGTGATGAATTTCATGTCCAGCATCGGGGCCAGCGGCTCCAATGTCACACTCAACACCGGGCGGGCCTTCATCCGGCTGAAACCCATGAACGAGAGGCAGTGGGTGACCAGCGCGTGGTACCGCTGGCTGGAGGACGCGTGTCAAGGCGTGCCGGGGCTGAGTCGCCTGTTGCGCGCCGCGGCACCGGCTTTTTCCCATCGCATCAGCGTGGACGAGGTTATGGACTCGTTTCGTCCGCGCCTGCGCGCGCTGACCGGCCTGAACGTTTACATGCAGAATCCTCCGCCCATCCGCATCGGCGGGCAGCTGACCAAGAGCCAGTATCAGTTCGCCTTGCAAACGCCGGACACTCAGGAGCTTTACCGCGACGCCGCCAATTTTGAGAAGGTGGCCCGGCAGGCGCCGGCGCTGACCGACGTCACCACGGACATGCTGATCAGCAGTCCTCAGATCAACGTGGCCATTGACCGGGACAAGGCGGCGGCATTGGGCCTCAGCGCGCAGCAGATCGAGGACGCGTTGTACACGGCCTATGGCATGCGGCAAATCTCCACGATCTACACGCCGACCAACGAGTACTGGGTGATCATGGAGCTCGAGCCGGAGTATCAGCTCGATCCCTCCGCTCTAGGCTTGCTCTACGTGCGTTCCGGCGCGGGGCAGCTTGTACCGCTCAACACCGTAGCGCGGCTGGAGCCCGGTGTTGGGCCGCTTACGGTGAACCATCTGGGCCAGCTTCCGGCGGTCACGGTCTCCTTCAACCTGAAGGCGGGCTACTCCTTGGGGGACGCCGTGGACGAGGTGGGACGGCTGGCGCGGGAGAAGCTGCCGCAGTCGGTGAGCACAAGTTTTCAGGGCACGGCCCAGGCGTTCCAATCCTCGCTGGCCGGGCTGGGCCTGCTGCTGGTGCTGGCCATCCTGGTGATCTACATCGTCCTCGGCATCCTGTACGAAAGCTTCATCCATCCGCTTACGATTCTCTCCGGACTGCCTTCGGCCGCCTTCGGCGCGCTGCTCACGTTGCAGCTTTTCAAGCTGGAACTGAATATTTACGGCTTCGTTGGCATTATCATGCTCATCGGCATCGTGAAGAAGAATGCCATCATGATGATTGATTTCGCGCTGGAGCAGCAGCGCGGACAGGGCAAGCCGGCAGCCGAGGCGATTTTTGCCGGCTCGCTGATTCGCTTCCGCCCCATCATGATGACCACCATGGCGGCGCTGGTGGGCACGCTGCCGATCGCACTGGGCATCGGCGCAGGCGCGGACGTGCGGCGGGCGCTGGGGCTGAGCGTGGTCGGCGGGCTGCTGTTCTCGCAGGTGGTGACACTCTACCTCACGCCTGTGCTGTACACCTATATGGATGCTTTGCAGGCGCGGCTGGCCAGCAGCCGCGGCGCCGCGGGCGCGACCCGACTTCCGCTCGGTCAGGCATAAATGCGCACCTTGCCGGATTATCTTCGCAAAGGCATGAGGTTGTTGATCGTGGGATGCAACCCGGGCGAACGCTCGGTGCGCGCCGGGCATTACTATGCGGGGCGCGGAAACGTTTTTTGGGACCTCCTCTTTGAGGGCGGCGTCATCCCGGAACCCATCGAATCTCGCGACGATCGAAGGGTTATCGAATTCGGGGTGGGACTCACGGACCTGGTGAAGCGTCCGACGAGGGGCATCGAGAGTTTGGCCCCCCGCGATTTCGCCGAGGGACGCGTGCTTCTCTCCCGAAAGCTTGGAAAATTCGCCCCGCGCGTGGTGGCGTTCCACGGCAAACTGGCCTACGAAAAGTACGCCCAGCGGAAGTGCGTCCTCGGCCTGCAAGAGGAAATCCTCTACGGCGCAAGGGTCTTCGTTTTGCCGTCGGCAAGCGGGAAGAACGCGCGGGGGCGGGAGCAGAAGCAGAGGTATTTCCAGGAGCTAGCGGCCTTGCTGAGAAGGCTGGAAGCTTAGCAAGAGAACAAGGCGGACAAGGGGCAGCGGTGATGAGCGAGGCAGGATTCCGCGGCTTATGGAGCCGAAGGCAGGGCTGGGCGATTGCGGCAGCGCTACTGGCGCCGCTGCTATGCGTTCCCGCAGCGCGCGCGCAGGCGGCCCCGGAAAAAGGCGGGCACGAACTCGAAGTGTGGAGCAGCGGCGGGCACAGCGTCAGCGGAGGGGCTTCCGGCATCGGCGTGTGGGACGCGGGGGCCCGCTACGGGTGGATTCTCACCGGGCCGCACGGTCCCGGACTGCTGCGCGGGAATTTCGAGTGCGCCGTGGGCGCGGTGCCGGTCTTTCTCTTTTTCGAGCCGGGCAGAACCGTTTATGGAGCCAGCCTCGAGCCGCTGATCCTGCAATGGAACTTCGAGAAGCATGGCCGCGTGGTTCCCTACGCTCAGCTTTCCGGGGGTGTGTTGTTCACGAATCACGACTTCCCCGCGGGAATCTCCACGGTGAACTTCACTCCCAGCGCTGCTGCGGGGGTACACCTTCTCGGCCATAAGATTCACTGGAGCGCCGAGCTGCGTTATCAGCACATTTCCGATGCCGGACTCACCACGCCAAATCCCGGCGTGAACACCATCCAGGGGCGCATTGGGATTGGCTGGTTCAGCCGCGGGGCCAAGGATTGAAGCGTCCGCACCAGGCGAATGGATGGAATGGATTCTGGCTGGCCCCGACGGTCAGCAGGAAGCGCAGTGCGCGCGCATGGCGCCGGCAAGCGCGCGACTGGCACGCGTGGGGAAACGGTTCCGGCGCCTATTTCCCGGAGGACCGCGAGGCCGGATTCGTACTGCTCTGCACGGCGAAGGCCTGCTCCGATCTGCATATTCGCGCGCACCAGGAGGAAAAAATGCGCGCGCATCGCGTCCGGCATGACCTGCCCGCGCCCTATGCGTGATGCCGGACCCAGGCGCGCCGGACGAATCCCGCACCCTTAACTTGCCGTCAGGGCGCGCGGCATCTAAGATGGGAATGCGGCGCTGCAACCGGTGAAGCTGCGCCGCAACTCCCGTTCAAGTTGGGCGAAGACAGCCCTGCGCCGGTCTCTCGCGAGCGCGGGCATTGCAGAGGGTAAGGGCGACCGGGCTGAAGGGGGCGAGAAAGGAGACTCATGCCTGCGGGGTCCGTGCCAGAGCCAGAAAAGACGCCTATTCCAGGGGTGAAGAACCTCGTCGCGGTGGCCAGCGGGAAGGGCGGGGTGGGCAAGACGACCGTGGCGGTAAACTTGGCGCTGGCGCTTTTGCGCCTGGGCCACAAGGTCGGCTTGCTGGACGCAGACGTTTACGGGCCTAACGTTCCGCTCATGCTGGGAACCGATGAGGCTCCACGCGCCGTGGGCGAGCGCCGCATCATTCCCGTCAACGCCATGGGAGTCAGACTGATTTCCATGGGCCTGCTGAATCCAGGCGACCGGCCGATGATCTGGCGCGGGCCGATGCTGCACAGCGTCGTTCAGCAATTCCTGCGCAGCGTGGAATGGGGCGAGCTGGATCACTTGATCGTGGACCTCCCGCCGGGAACCGGCGACGTGCAGCTAACCCTGATCCAGACTGTGCCGGTGACTGGGGCGGTGATCGTGACCACGCCGTCGGTGGTGGCGCTGGCGGACGTGCGCAAGGCCATCGAGATGTTTCGCCAGGTGAACGTGGAAGTGCTCGGCGTGGTGGAGAATATGAGCACGCTGGCCTGTCCACATTGCGGCCAGGCCATTGACGTCTTCGGCCACGGCGATGGCGCGCGCACCGCGCAGGAGTACGGCGTTCCCGTGCTCGGCGAGATCGAGATTGATCCGCGCATCCGCATCGGCGGAGACACCGGCAAACCGGTCGCAGCCGGGGGCGAGGACGCGCCCGGCGCTGGAAGCGTCTTTGCCGTGGCCCGCGCCGTCATTGCCCGGCTGGAAACGCTGAGCGCGGCGGCCGCCGGACCATCCATCCAAATTGATTAGCGTGGGCTGCGAGAGGCCCTTCCTTGTCAGCCTGGGACACGTGTGTTAGAAGAAGTGGCGAGTGATTTAGTGACGAGTGGCGAGAGGAGGACGATGACGGACAATCCGAAGCCCAGGCACTACAAGGAATTGTTGGTTTGGCAGAAAGGCATGAGTTTGGCGAAGATCGTCTATCGGCTGACGGAAAGGTTTCCCGCGGAAGAGCGGTTTGGGTTGACGTCGCAGATGCGGCGAGCGGCTGTCTCCGTACCGTCAAACATCGCCGAGGGCCAGGCCCGGCAGGGAACAAGAGAATTCTTGCAGTTCTTGTCGCATGCTAGCGGGTCACTGGGAGAACTCGAGACGCAATTGCTGCTCAGTGTTCAACTCGGTTTCTGCAGGCCTGCGGATGTGGAACCAGGGGCAAGGGAGATTGACGAGTTGCAGAAGATGTTGGCGGCCATGAGGCGAAAGCTTTCTGTTAGAAGAAGTGGCGAGTGATGAGTGACGAGTGGCGAGCGGCGAGAGGAACGATTGAACTAAGTGCGGAGACGGTAAAGCCAAAGTACTACAAGGGGATACTGGTCCAGCTGAGGCTCTAGTCACTCTGAGGATATGGCGACGAAGACAAAATTTCAGGCCATCAAAGGCGTGCGGGACCTGCTCCCGCCGGAGACGGAGTTGTGGAACCGTGTCGAGCAGACCGCGCGCGAAGTGTTTGCCACCTACGGCTATGGCGAAATTCGCCTGCCGATCTTTGAGCCAACTGATTTGTTCGCCCGGTCAATCGGCACCGATACCGACGTGGTCTTGAAGGAGATGTATACATTTTCGGTCCGACCGACGACCCGCGAGTTGGCGGAGGACTTCTTTGAAAACTATGACGACCGCGATTTCACACCTGGTAGTAAGTTCGTTGACCTAGCAAAGAAGGAGGAGTTCGAAAGTCGCAAGAGAGGGGAATTAGTATCATTGCGGCCGGAGGCGACGGCGAGCGTGTGCCGGGCGTACATCGAGCACGGGATGCAGACGCTGCCGCAGCCGGTGAAGCTCTACTACATGGGGCCAATGTTTCGCCGGGAGCGGCCACAGAAGGGCCGCTACCGCCAGTTCTATCAGATTGGTGCGGAGGTGTTCGGCCCCTCCGAATCGCCTCGAATTGACGCGGACCTGATTGAAATGCTGATGAAGTTTCTTGAGACCGTTGGACTCAAAGGAGGAACCCTTCACATCAATTCCATCGGGGATAGAGAGTGTCGACCGAAATACGTGGAATTGCTGCGGGCCGAGCTAACGAAAGTCAAAGACAAGCTGGGCGCCGACAGCCAGCGGCGCATCGAGACAAATCCGCTGCGCGTGCTGGACTCCAAACTCGAGAGCGAGCAAGCAGTGATCGAAAAACTGCCGCATATCGCCGACGATCTCTGCGCTGACTGCGCCAAAAACTACGAGGAAGTG
>Ga0187771_10002219_pt1 | contig 13341 bp, 11 predicted proteins | sample 0116_SJ02_MP15_1_FD_133139 | JGI IMG/M metagenome (GOLD analysis project Ga0187771, IMG submission 133139) | Tropical peat soil microbial communities from peatlands in Department of Meta, Colombia - 0116_SJ02_MP15_10_MG | ecosystem: Environmental > Terrestrial > Soil > Wetlands > Peat | place... | reverse complement strand
CTTGTAGGTGGTGTTGTACCCGCGCCTGAGGCGGCGCATTCGCGCACGGCCCCACCGTGATTCGCGGCAAAGGCTTTCTGGAGGAGCGAGCGCGTTAGAGGCGAGTGCATCGGGCGTGGCTACTGCCCCCTCCCTTGATCAATCTAAAACGCAGTTCGCAGACTCACCTGCTCGCTCCGCTAGCGCTCCCCTGGACATGGGGAGGGGCCAGAAAAAGAGCGAAACAGAAGAGAGATCCTTCGTGATGCTCAGGATGACTCCACCTGGCCGAGCGTTCGCGCTCGGCGTCCTCCCTTTGGAGGGATTAAGAAAAGTGTCTGGCGAAGCGTTTTGGGAAAAGCCGTGTCCTACCCGCGTTTCGCGCTGAAGGGAAACCTGGCGCTCCAGGCACCTTAAGGAGTGTCGGTCAGCAGTGGAGAGGCTGGGTATGACCAAGAAACAGATGGTGGAGCTAGAGTTGTGGGCCAAAGCCCGCTTTGAGTCGATCGCACCGGAACTCGCTAACTTCGGCCTGATTGATATCGCGTTAACGGATCCGAGCATCAGTGAACAACTCCTGCGGGAACCGTCGCCGAGGCGGCTGCCGATCAATGGGGATGTCCACTTCGGAGTCAAAACCGGTTACCGACGGGCGACGGCGGTCCGCCGTCGCCGAGCGAGGTTCCATTCGCCGCGACCGATACGAAGATGCCCCGAGAGTGCCTGAGGCCGCTGGCCCTCACCTGCCTCGCGCGTCCGCGCGAGGCCAGCTTAATTCTTAACGCAGCTCGCAGACTCGCTTGCTCGCTACGCGCGCAGGGCGCGCTCCGCTAGCTGGCTCCGCTAGCGTATCTTAACGCAGCTCCATCAGGCTTCGCCTTGGCGAAGCCGAGCGGGCGAGTCTGCGAGCCGCGTCAACGATCAGGACTCGCTTGCTCGCTACGCACCGCAACTCTTTATTTTAAACGCAGTTCGCAGACTCACCTGCTCGCTCCGCTAGCGTAGCTGGCTCCGTTGCCGTCCCCTTGGACAAAGGGAGGGCCTTTTCAGAATCGGAGCACAGTGAATCTGGTGGCTAGCGACGCGCGTAGGCTTTGCCGTGGCGGAGGAGGAGGAGCTTGCGCGGGCCGGTCGAGGATTCGTAAATCGGCGCGAGGTCGAGCGACTCGTCCTTCTCCTCGGCCCATACGTCGGCGGGGATAATCACGTAGCCGGGCGGAGCGTCGCCGAGCTTGCCTTCGATCGGCGGCGCGTCGCGGTCAAGATAGAAGAGCAGCGGAGCCGGTTCGCCCAGGCCGAAGCTGTAGAGCGGTTCGCCGGGGCCGACGATGCGGTTGATTTGCGCTGCGGTCTGCCGGTAGGAATCGCCGCGGCAATCCCGGACTTCCTTGTACGGAAAGTAAAAGAAGTTGAAGACGATAAGCGCGGCGCAGGTGACCGCGACCGCTGAACGCAGGACGCGTCCCCAAAAGCCGGTGCGGGCTAGGGTTCCGAGCCACCAGGCGAGAATCACCGCCGAGGGCGGCCATAGCGGGAGCAGGTAGGCGCGCCGCTTGTAGGCGGCCACGCTGAAGAAGAGAACGGTCGCGATCCAGAAGATCGCGAAGAGCCGGACGCAGTGTATCGCGCGATCGGTGGCGGCTTCAGCGGGCTCATCCTGGCCGGGAGAGCGCCAAAAAGTACGCAAGGCGAAATAAACCGCGAGCGGGACGAGCAGGCTGAGCGGTGCGGAATTAACCAGGATGGGCTTGACGTAGTACCAGGGGGCCATCGCACCGAGCGCGCCGAAGAAACGGCCGAAGTTTTCGCTGCCGATCTGGCGATGGAGAAAGCCGTAGCGATTGCCGAACAGACAGGCCGTATACCAACTGCCGCCGACCACGATAGCGAGCAGAATCGGGCCGGGGGTGGCGAGCGCGCGAAAATCCGAGAGGCGCCGCTCGGCGCTCAGGAAGAGGGCGCAAGCCACGACCGGAAGAATCGCGCCGACGGGGCCCTTGGCAAGGACGGCGAGGCCGAGCGCGAGGGCGAAGAGATAGCGTAAGATGGCGCGGCGCGGTTTCGGCGGGAGCGGCGCTATCCACCACATGAAGGCGAACAGGGCGAGTGTCTCGAAGAAGCATAGCGTCATGTCGACGCGGCCGATTCGGCCCTGCTCGATGTATTGATAGGAGCCGGCGAGAATCAGGCCGGCGAGGACGGCGTCGAGGGGGCCGAGGAAGCTCGAGGCAAAGCCGACGGTCAAGGCGGCGCCCGCGACGGCGTATAGCGCCGTGGTAGAACGAAGGTTTAAAGCCGTCACGCGACGGATTCCGGCGACGCGGTCGATGGCGAGTGCGGTCCAATGGAAGAGCGGCGGCTTGTACATCGGGGAGCGCCCGTTTTCGAGCGGGAAGAGAACCGCCCCATGCTCGACCATCTGCTGGAGGAAGACGCCTTCGACCGCCTCGTTGGAGCCGCATACGTCGGCCTCGCCCAGGCGATGGAGAGTCAGGACTGCTATCAGCGCGGCGATGGCCAGGATCGCGAGGGTGACGGACGCGCGCGGGCGTTGCGGCGGAGGGGTTGAACCGGGTACGGCAGGCGCGGTCATCGGGAAGCGATCCGGGCGGGGTCCGAGGCAATGCTGGGCGCGGGAGCCGGCCGAATCAGCGCAAATCGTAGCGGAAGATGCTCAGGCGCGCGATGCGTGCGGGGTCGTAGCCGCGCCATTTGGAGGGGGCGACCTCGGAGGGGGCGGCCTTGCGGAATTTGAGGCGCTCGAAGAAGTGGGCGGCGCGCTCCTCGGAGGTGCATGCGAAGACGTAGCGCAGGCGGCGGGCACGGGCTTCCTTGAGGACCTCGGTCACGAGTTCGTTGGCGACGCCCTCGCCCTGGAAGCGGGTGAGGGTGTAGAGGGCGGTAATCTCGCCCGCGTGATCCTTGCGGTAGGGCTCGGTAAGGAGCGAGACGATGCCGGCGAGGTGCTCGTCGGCGATGCGGTAGCCGAAGCATGAGGGGAGCAGTTGCGCGATTTCGTCCTCGGAGCGGCGGAGGAGGAAGCCTTCGTTCTGGCCGCGCATGATGAGGGCCTCGACCTCCTCGAAGTCGTCGATGGAGATCTGGCGCACGCGTCCGTACCGGCTTTCGGTGAAGAGGGTGCCGGTGCCGAGGAAGCTGAAGAGCTCCTCGTAGACCTGGCGGGGCGAGGTGAGGTTGACCGAAGGCACGCCGTCCTCGATGGCGCGGCCGGCGGCGCGGACGATGGCGCGGCGCACCTTGGAGGGTTCGTTCTGGAGGGCGCGGCGAAGCCGATGGATTTCGACGAAGGAATGGCGGCTGCCGTCGGCGTCGGCGAGCCCGCCGGCGCGGTCGAGCAGGAGCAGTTTGAAGACGCCGAGACGGCTGGCGAGTTCCTGGGCGAAGACGACGAGGTCAACCGGGTCGGCGGTTTCGGCACCGGCGACGACGATCGAGCCGGCGCGTAATCCGTGCCAGATTTCGGCGATGGCCGAATCGGGGGGATAGGGACGCGTGCGGAGGCCCTTGGCGGGGTCGAACACGGGTGGCTCGCCGCGCGGGGCGAGGCGTCCGAGCCGGCGCATCAGGCGGGGCAGCGCGCGGGCCGAGGCGATAACGATACATCGGGTCTGGTTGCGGCGAAGTTCGCGGAAGGTGCGGACGAGCGAATCGAGTTCGGTGAGGTGATCGCCGGCCGGGGGCACCATCGCGAAGAGCAGGCTCTTGCCGTAGAACTCCTCGAGATAGAAGGTCTTTTCGGTAAAGAGCGGGAAAGCCGAGCGGCTCGAGCGCGGTATGGAAAGCTCAGTTTCGTTCATCTGTTTCGTTCATTCTAGGGGTGTCGCGATTTCGGCGAGATCGCCGGGCAAAAGCAAGGGCCCGAGCGATATCGTTGACCCGAAGCGGCGCGATACGCCGATGAGAGGGTTCAATTGCGGCGGCTATTGTTTGACCGAGGCGGCGGGTTCGTGGGCGACCGGGAGGCGGGTTATCAAGGGTGCGCCTGGACGCGAAGAGGCGACGTCGCTGAGCATCGTTTGCGAGAAGACCTCGAGCAATACGCGCTGGCCCTCCTCCCATACGCGGAACATCCGGCAGAGCGGCTGGAGGCTGCAAATACTGCTGCCGTCGACGCAGAGATTGAGGGTGATCGGACCTTCGACGGCCTCGATAACGTCGCGGAAGGAGATGGTTTCGGCGGGGCGGGCGAGCTGGTAGCCGCCGCCGGGGCCGCGGCGGGCGCGCACGAGTCCGCGGCGCATCAGGTCGCGGACGACCTTTTCGAGGTAGTACTTAGGGATATGCTCGCGGCGGGCGATTTCGGTGCCGCGAGCAACGCCGCCGGGATTGTCGGCGAGATAGATCATCGCACGCAGGGCGTACTCGATCTTGCGCGGTATCTGCATCAGGCTCATAGAAGCCCTCCGTTACCCGCGAGCGAGCGCGCTGCGGGCCTGGCCTTTGCGGCTGCGCGGCGTCCGTTGGCGAGGCGTCCGTCGACGACGCGCTCGACATATTTGACCAGCATATCGCTTTCGACGTTGACGGGAGCGCCGGGGCCCTTGTCGCCCAGGGTGGTCATCTTGATGGTGTGGGGAATCAGGGCGACTTTGAAGCGGCGTCCGCGAATTCCGAAAACGGTCAGGCTGACGCCGTCGATGGCGACGGAGCCCTTTTCGATCAGGTAGCGCGATTCGCTGGCACCGACTTCGAAGGTATACAGGCGCGAGTCGCCCTCGTGCTGAATCGAAACGACGCGGCCGACGCCGTCGACGTGGCCGGAGACGAGATGGCCACCGAGGAGCTTGTCGAGGGTGAGGCAGCGTTCGAGGTTGACGTGGTCGCCGGGTTTGAGGGAGCCGAGGATGGTGCGGCGCAGAGTTTCGGCGGAGACGTCCATCGCGAGCGTACCGCGGCCCTTGCGGGTGACGGTCAGGCAGGCGCCGCTGACGGCGATCGAATCGCCGATCTTGATGCGCGGCAGCGGCAAGGCAGTGCGGATCGTAACGACCGCGCCCTTGGCGGAGCGCTTGACGCTCTGGACCGCGCCGAGATCCTCGATGATTCCTGTGAACAAATTATCCCCGAGAAAAGTCCAGAAAAATCTTACTTTTTCCTGACCCAAGAAGCAACCGAAGGTACGGAAACCGGGGCCGGTTGCGGCGGCGTATCGGCGGGATGGATAATCCGCGCGGGGTGCAAATCATGGGCGTAATCAAGGACGCGGCGGAGAAATTCTGGAGCGGCGAGGTAACCGTCGCGACGCAGCATCCGCTGATGCCCACGGGGGAGTTCGAAGAGGTTGCGGCGGGTGTCGTGTTCTATCGATGGTTCGCGAATTTCGTCGCGGTCAAGACCGAGGAGGGGCTGGTTCTGGTCGATACGGGCGCCTATTTCAATCAGCAGGCGACGGTCGAAATGGTTCGGCGGTTTGCGCCCGACCGCGTGCATACGGCGATTTATACGCACGGCCACGTCGACCATGCGTGCGGGATGCCGGCGTTCGTGGCCGAGGCGCAGCACAATCGGGTGGCGCGTCCGCGCGTGGTGGGCCATCGGACGACGGCGGCGCGATTCGATCGTTACAAGCGGACCGCCGGCTACAACTCGATTATCAACACGCGGCAATTCAGCGCGCCGTCTCAATGGCCGACCGAGTTCGTCTACCCGGATACGTACTTCGACGATCGGGTGACCGTCGCGGCGGGCAGCCTGAAGTTCGAGTGCCATCACGGGCGCGGCGAGACCGACGACGCGACGTGGGTGTATATCCCGCAGCGCAAGGTTCTGTGCACGGGAGATTTCATCATCTGGGCGGCGCCCAACGCGGGCAATCCGCAGAAGGCGCCGCGCTATGCGCGCGAATGGGCGGAGGCGTTGCGGGCGATGGCGAAGACCGGCGCGGAGGTTTTGCTGCCGGGTCATGGCGTGCCGGTTTTCGGCTTGGTGCGCGTGCGGCAAACGTTGCTGGACACGGCTGAGTACCTGCAGAGCCTCTATGACCAGACGGTCGCGCTGATGAACGAAGGGCGGCGGCTCGACGAGATAATCCACAGCGTCAAACCACCGGCGAATCTCGTGGAGAAGCCGTATCTGCAAGCGGTGTACGACGAGCCGCAGTTTATCGTGCACAATATCTGGCGGCTCGAGGGGGGATGGTACGACGGGACGCCGTCGCATCTGAAGCCCGCGCCGGAGGAGCAGCAGGCGCGCCAGATCGCGGAGATGGCGGGCGGGATCGAGAAGGTTATGGCGCGGGCGCTGACAAAGTTCGAGGCGGGCGAGTTGGCGATCGCGGCGCATTTGATTGATTGGGCGGCGAGCGCGGCGCCCGACGACAGGCAAGTGCACGAGGCGCGCACAAAGATTTATACGGCGCGGGCGGCGCAGGAGTCGTCGACGATGAGCTATGGAATTTTTCGGGCGGCGGCGGCCGAGTCAGCGCAGAAGGCGGGTATCGCGTTGCCGGAGAATCCGCGACGATTCTAAGCGGTCAGGTCAGCGGATGTAGAAGGGCGGCCACGGAGGTTCGAGATTCTCGCTTCGCCGATTTCGTTCAGAACAAGCGGATGCGATCAGCAAGGCGCCAGACCAACGCAAAACTAACCGGCCAATTCATACACTCCCGCCACTTTGGCTTTCTCAGAACCCAATCTTCGTCAATAAGGTGCTCCTGGAATTCGACTAGAGTCAGTCCCGCATCGCTGCCGGCCTGATGGTGGTCACTAAAGAGGTGGACGTAGCTGTGAATCGTAATCGCGGCTCCGTCATGCCGATGGTAGTGAGTAGGAGTTCCGTTCATCAGGAAGAACGGATGATACCCGACCAGAACGAAATATCCTCCTGAAACGAGTAGCCGCGCCGCTTCGCGGTAGACGGGTTTGAGGTCGACGAGATGCTCGTCCGCCAAGATGAGCGTGCACAGATCGTAACTCGATGAAGCGAGACCCGTGGCTGTTACGTCGGCACGTTGCAAGTGCCGATAGAGGCGCTTTGATTCAGCCACGCGGAGCATTTGCTCGGTGATGTCGACGCCGTCGATGAGCCGGACGCCATGATGTGACAACCACAGACCGGTGCGGCCGGTGCCGCAGGCAAGGTCGGCCGCGGTTTCGACGTTGTCCCACTCGATTAGTTTGAGGGATTGCAAAAGGGGCCGATCGAGCCCAGCGACCACGGTCGCTTCATAGTGGTCTGCCCATTCGCCGTAGCCGGTTTGAGGGGGCACGACGGGGTAGCCACGCTTGTCGAACGGAGCAAAATCCATCGTCTGCACCTACCTGCGATATGAAGGATATTTTGACACGCGGGCAGGTGTGCAAAAAAGGCCACTTCGTCGCGGCGATGCGGGTCCCGAGGCAACACCCCCTATTTCCCGCTACGACTTCCCGCCATAACTTCCAGCTAGAACTCTACAGCTTTGGTTCCGGCAGGGGGCCGCGGGCGGCTTCGTAGGCCGAGGCGACCTGGAATACCGCCGGCTCGTCGAAGGGCTTGCCGATTACCTGCATCGAGACCGGCAGACCGTCGGGGGCAAGGCCGGTCGGCAGCGCTAAAGCGGGTTGGCCGGTGATATTGAACGGCGCGGTGAAGCGCAGCACGGCGGCGACCATGTTGACGACCTCGCCCGTCGGCATCAGGGCGCGGCTGCCGACGTCGATGCGCGGCGCCGGAATCGCCGCGGTGGGCGCGACGAGCACGGCGCACTTTTCGAGCGCGGTGAGGGCTTGCGCCAGGAGGACTGCGCGGGCGCGTTGCGCGCGCACATAATGCGCCGCCGGCACGAGTATCGCCGCCTCGAGCATGCGGCGGACGTCGGCACCGTAATCCTGCGGCCGCGTGCGCATCCACCGCTCGTGATACTCGGCGGCCTCGGCCCAGGTGATATTGGTCGCGATCGCGGCGGCGTGTTCAATCGCGGGAATCGAGACCTCGGCGACGTCGGCGCCGAGCGAGCGCAATTGGGCGAGTGCCGCATTGAAGGAGCGGGCAACTTCGTCGGCGAGGCCGGTAGTGAGTTCCTTGACCACGCCGATACGCAGGCCTTTGATTTCGCGCCCGCAGGCGGCGGCATAATCGGGTACGCGCTCGCGGCTTGAAGTGGCGTCGTTGGAGTCGTGGCCGGCGATTACGTTGAGCATGAACGCGGCATCTCGCACGGTGCGAGTGATGGGGCCGGCATGGTCGAGGGAATCGGCGAGCGGGAGCACGCCATAGCGGCTGACGCGGCTCCACGTCTGCTTCAGCCCGACACATCCGCAAAACGCGGCGGGGATACGAATGGAGCCGCCGGTATCGGTGCCGATGGTGGCGGCAGCGCTCCTGGCGACGATGGCGGCGCCGGAGCCGCCGCTGGAGCCGCCCGGCACGCGGTCGAGGTTGTAGGGATTGCGGCAGGTTCCCCAATGCGGATTGGTGTTGGTGGCGCCGCTGGCGAATTCGTGGAGGTTGAGTTTGCCAAGGAGTATGGCGCCGGCGGCGGCGAGCCGCGCCCAGAGGGTGCAGTCGAAATCAGGAACGAAATCGCCGAGGATCTTCGAGCCGCCGGTGGTGCGGATACCGCGCGTATAGCAGAGATCTTTGAGCGCTATCGGGACGCCGTGGAAGGGTCCGCGCCAGTTGCCGGCGGCGAGTTCGCTCTCGGCCTTTTTCGCGGCAGCGCGAGCGGTGTCGGCGGTTACTGTGATATAGGCGCGAAGCCTGCCATCGGTTTTCTCGATGCGATCGAGGTAGGCGTCGGTAACTTCGACCGGGGAAATCTGCTTCGCGCGCAGTTTGGCCCCGAGCGTCGCGAGGTCGAAGGCAAGGACTTCATCGTGCGTGGACATTGGTTGCCTCGTGAAAAGTCTTGAATCCGGGAACATCGCGGGACAGTCACCTGCCGCCCGCAGAGCGGGCGGCCCCCCTCCCTGGTCAGGGCCGAGGGAGCAAAAGGCGCGGAGGGGATGTCACCGCCGGCGGCTGACACGGTCGGCCTCCGCGATCAGGGTTGGGTAGCCGAATGGGGGCTGGAGGCCGGCGAGGCCAAGACTCTCGAGACGGCGCGAATGCGCGGCGATTGCACCGACCATATGGGCGACAGACGCCGCCGCGTCGTCGGCGAGACGGTAGTCGTACAATTCCTGCGCGAGAGTCTTGACCGTTTCCGGGGTCAAACGGGCCATGGTGGTGGTTCTCCCGAGCTGAGCGTCAGTTGATTTTGGCGAAGGCCTTGAGCAGGCGGCGAACCGCGGCGGAGTAGTCCTCCTCGACCGGGTTGGGAACAATGATCGGGAGGTCGGCGCCCTGCTTGCGATACTGTTCCAGACGTTCGAAGCATCGCGACTCAGGCCCGATAAGCGCCAACGAGTCAGCCATCGGTTCGCTGACGGCGGCGGCCATCCCGGCCATGTCGCGGCGTTTCGCGGCTTCCATCGCGGCGTTGGCGGCGGTCTCGAAGCCGCTGCGCGCGAGCAACCGATTGTAGAAGGGGAGCGCCATGTAGAAGGCGAGGCCGCGCTGGGCCGCCGCGTAGGCGCGCTTGAGATCGTTGTGCATGAAGACGGGCAATCCGACCGTCATCGCGATATCGGACGGTTCGCGGTTGTGCTCGCGCGCGGTCTCGTGGGCAGCGTCGATCGACTTGCGCATGCGCTCGGGAGTGCAGAGATAGAGCATCAGGCCGTCGGCGAGTTCACCGCCGAGCCTCGCGGTCTCGAGCGCGAGCGCGGCGTAGTAGATGGGGATGGGCTTTTTGGGCTGACGGAATTTCATCCCGAACATCTCGGTCTTGCCGCCGAGCGTGTCGCGAATAACCCTGGTATCGCGGCGCAGGCGATCACGCGCGTTGCCCATGTCGATTCCGCGCGCCTCGAGCGCGGGGCGATGGCTGACGCCGAGGCCAAGGATAAAGCGGCCATCGGAGGCGTCCTGGACCATCTCGGCGGCGGCGGAGCACAGGGTGGGTTCGCGCAAATAGATGTTGACGATCCAGGTGCCGATCTGGACGCGCTTGGTGACGTGGGCGATGCCGTAACAGCACATCAGGGCGTCGTTGTTGGCCTCGGGAACGAAAACACCGCTCATTCCGGCGTCCTCGGTTTCGCGTACGAGGGTAAAGAATTCCGGAAAGGGGATACCGGACATCGGGGAGAGCGAAAAGCCCAGTTTCGCCATGATCGACGACTTCCTTTCTCCGAAGTATTGGACGCTATCCTAGCGCAGGAGTCGGAAGAGGGGTTAGCGGGCGCGGCGGCGGAGTTGCGCAAGGGGGTAGGTGCCTTGCGATTGGGCCGCGTGATAGGCTCGACTAAATCCAAGTCCGGGCGCTTGAGGCAAATCCTGCATCAGTCAGAGTGCCGTTCAACGTGATGGACCGTGATTATGAGCAGCGACCAAGGTTCTCATACCGGGCGCAAGCCCAATCGGCTTATTGACGAACAGAGTCCATATCTGCGCCAGCATGCGTATAACCCGGTGGACTGGTATCCGTGGGGCGCCGAAGCGATCGCGCGCGCCAAGGCCGAGAACAAGCCGATCCTGCTGTCGATTGGCTATTCAGCGTGCCATTGGTGCCACGTAATGGAGCGCGAGTCGTTCGAGAACGAAGATATCGCGCGGCTGATGAACGAGAGGTTCGTTTCGATCAAGGTGGATCGCGAGGAGCGTCCGGACCTCGATCAGATCTATATGGACGCGGTGCAGCTATTGACCGGGCGCGGCGGGTGGCCGCTTACGATGTTCCTGACCCCGGAAGGCAAACCGTTTTACGGGGGCACCTATTTTCCGCCTACGGATCGGCACGGCCTGCCCGGGTTTCCGCGGGTGCTGGCCGGGGTGTCGAACGCATACCGAGAGAAGCCGCAGGACGTGGAGCACAACGTCGAGCGGTTGACGCGGGCGATAGAGGAGAGTTCGCAATACGCTGCGGAAGGCGAGGTCAAGCCGAATCTCGCGCTCACGGCGGCACGCGCGCTGGCGCAACATTGCGACAGCGTCAACGGGGGACTGGGTGGAGCGCCGAAATTTCCCAATACGTTCGTGTTTTCGCTGCTCTTGCGGATGTTCGAGGCCGAAGGCGACCTGAGCCTGGGCGAGGCGGTGCGGCATACGCTGGCGAAAATGGCGAAGGGCGGAATCCACGATCAGATAGGCGGGGGGTTTCATCGCTACAGCGTTGACGAAAAGTGGCTGGTGCCGCACTTCGAGAAGATGCTCTACGACAACGCGCTGATCGCGAGGCTTTACCTGGATGCCGGGCGCGCGTTGAACGAACCGGAGTTTATCGGGACCGCGCGCGGAATTCTCGATTACGTGCTGCGCGAGATGACGAGCCCGGAAGGGGGATTTTATTCTTCGCAGGACGCCGACAGCGAGGGCGAGGAGGGCAAGTTCTTCCTGTGGACGCCCGAAGAGGTGAGCCGGGTGCTCGAGAGCGAGCTGGCGCAAATCGCGATGCGCTATTTCGACATCGGCGCCGAAGGGAATTTCGAAGGGCGGAACATCGCGCACCGCACGATCGAAATCGGGGAAGCGGCGCGGATGTTCGGCAAGACCGAGGAGGAGATGGCGCGGGCGATCGCGACAATCAGGGCCCGGTTGTTCGCCGCGCGCGAGCAGCGGATCAAGCCGGGGCGCGACGAGAAAATCCTGGCGGCGTGGAACGGCATGATGATAAGCGCGCTGGCCGAAGGGTATCGCGCGACGGGCGACGAGCGCTATCTGGCGGCGGCCAAGCGCGCGGTGGATTTCGTGATGACGCGGTTGTGGGACGGGCGGGCGTTGAGACGTTCGAGCAAAGACGGGGTCGCGCGCTTCAACGCCTACCTGGAGGACTATGCGCTGATAGCGAGCGCGATGATCGACACTTACGAGGCGACGCTCGAGCAGCGTTATCTCGGACTGGCGAGGACGATGGCCGATGTGATCCTGGAGCGCTTCGCGGACGGGGAGAATGGCGGGTTCTTTTTTACCTCGAACGACCACGAGGCGCTGATCACGCGATCCAAGCCGGCCTTCGACGGATCGACGCCGTCGGGCAACAGTGCTGCCGTGAACGCGCTGTTGCGGCTCTCCGCCTACACCGGCGAGACGCGCTACCTGGAGGGGGCGGCGCGGACGATCCGGCTTTTCGCGGGACTGGCCGAGAAGCAGCCGTTTGCGTTTTCGCACATGATCGAAGCGATAGACCTCTACGAGCGCGGCCCGAGCGACGTGGTAATCGTGGGCGAGCGCGATAGCGCCGAGTTTCGCGAATGGATCGAGCGGCTCGGGCTGATCTACGTACCGAATCGCACGCTGTTCACGATCGATCCGAGACTTCCGGCCGAAGCTATGGTGCCCGAGCCGGCGCAGGGCAAGGTGCAGGTCGACGGCCGGCTGACAGCCTACGTATGCCGCGAACGCACCTGCTCGGCCCCGATAACCTCGTTCAGGGATCTGCAGAGCGAGCTCGTGGGGTAAGTTGCGCCAGATGGAGAATCCCGCCGCAGTGGCGTCGGTTGCGGATGGTCATCTATTCGAGCCGATCATCGTCAACCGGCCGCCGCTTCCCGCGCGATCGACGTTGAAGGCGGTAGTGTTCAACGCGCGGGGCGGCCGTCATCTGGCCGGGATCGTCGATTGCTTGCGGCGGCCGCCGCTTCAGGGTGCGGATGTGATCCTGCTATGCGAGGTGGCCTGGCGGCATCGGGAATCCGGCGGGCGCGAATCGGCGTCCGAGCTGGCCACGGCGCTGGGGATGAGCTTTGCGTATTTGCCGCAATTTGCGGTTCCACGGCGGACGGGATCGCCGGAATCGTCGCTGGGAAACGCGATCCTGAGCAGCCGGCCACTGGCCGAGGCATACGCAATGCCGTTGACCCATCAGATTCGGACGCGCCGAATCCGGGGGCTCGTCGGGACGGCGGCGGGATTGGCGGCAAGGGCGACATTCAACGGCAAGACGATAACTCTCGGCGTGGCGCATCTGAACAGCCGGGGAAGTCCAGCGGGACGCGAGCTGCAAATGCGGGAGTTCATGACGAGATTTCCGCGCGAGGGTCCGGCGCTAATCGGCGGCGACTTCAACACGACGACGGTGGACCTGCGCGATCGCTATGCGATGATGAGCGCGATACGCCAGTTGTTGCTGGAGCCGAGCCGTCTATGGGCGCCGGAACAATGGGAACCGCTGTTCGAGCGTTTGGCCGAGGCGGGCTTCGACATAGGCAGCGCGAACGCGCCCGGGCGGCAGACGTTCACGCTTAGCGGGATAATCCCTCCGCCGATACGACTCAAACTCGACTGGATAGCATCGCGCGGCCTGGAGCCGGTTCCGGGGTCGGCGGCGGTCAGGCCGGCGCGCCAATCGATCTTTGGCCCGCGGATTTCGGATCATGACTT
>Ga0187771_10002218_pt1 | contig 13341 bp, 10 predicted proteins | sample 0116_SJ02_MP15_1_FD_133139 | JGI IMG/M metagenome (GOLD analysis project Ga0187771, IMG submission 133139) | Tropical peat soil microbial communities from peatlands in Department of Meta, Colombia - 0116_SJ02_MP15_10_MG | ecosystem: Environmental > Terrestrial > Soil > Wetlands > Peat | place... | reverse complement strand
GGTAATCCCGAACATATTGCTTGTCGTACGATTCCTGCGGCCGGCCCGGAGCGTACTTGTCGGCGGGCCAGAAGCGGGAAGAATCCGGCGTAAGGACTTCATCCGCAAGAGTAATGCCTTTGGGGGTGCGACCAAACTCAAACTTGGTATCGGCGATGATGATGCCGCGCTGCCGGGCATACGCGGCAGCTTTCTTGTAGACGCGCAACGTGAGATCGCGCAGATAGCTGGCGGTCTCGACGCCCACGATTTTGCACATGGCGTCAAAAGAAATATTCTCGTCGTGGCCGCTCACGGCCTTGGTGGCCGGAGTAAAAATGGGCTCCGGCAAAGCCTCGGATTCCTTTAGGTTCGCGGGAAGGGAGATGCCGCATACTTTGCCCGTGGCCTTGTACTCTTTCCACGCCGAGCCGGAGACATAGCCTCGCGCCACGCACTCGACCGGGAGCATCTCGGCGCGCTCAACCAGCATCGAGCGTCCGCGCAATTGGTCGGCGTATTTGCGGGCCTTGGGAGGGTATTTCTCGACGTCGGCAGTGATCAGGTGGTTGGGGACGATGTCGGCGAGGAAATCGAACCAAAACAACGAGATTTGCGTGAGCACCGACCCCTTGTGGGGGATACCGGTGGCCAGAATGTAGTCGAAGGCCGAGATTCGGTCAGTGGCAACGAAGAGCAGTTGCTGGTCGTCGACGGTATAGACGTCCCGCACCTTTCCGCTGGCGTGAAGCTGGAGGTCAGCGAAGTCGGTCTGCAGAAGGACGGGATCAAGAAGGCCAGGGCTCATGGCGAGATCGCGGAGGAAACGAGGCGTATTCTAACCGCTCAGGAGATTTTGTCAACGATTGTCATCACGACGAAGGTGCGATTACGTGCAGTTCGTTCAACGGAAACAAGTTGACAGGGTCAGAAGATCTGGGAACCCGCGCCAGAGCATGGATTTGGCTGACTTCGCTTGTGGAAAAGCTGAGGATGACGGTGGATAACTAAGCATCTCCATACACAACCATGTCTATTCACTGCAGAGGCCGCTTCGGTGCTAGAGGGTTTCCGGCCATCGCCGAGCAGCGTGAAACACACGCAATACCTCGATAGCGTCATTCCGGACTCGGTACGGGACAATGTAGGGTGTCCCAGGAACGACCAGTTCACGGGTTCCAACAACCCGTCCAGGGCGTCCCATGGCTGGAAAACGACGAAGGTTCTGGACCGAGCGATTCACCACAGTGACCAGCTTTGCTGCTGCCGCGGGACTATCGCGTGCTACGTACTTCGCCTCGGCGTCTAGGTTAGCCAAGGCGGTGCGCAGCCATCTAACGCGCATGGCGCGTCCATTTTCTCAGAGTCCGTCGTACGTCGTCCTCAGAAGCGAAGTCGCCGCGGTCTGCCTCGGACACTGCCTTGGCGGTCTCCTCAATCTGCCAGTTATTGAGCGCGACATATTCTCGAATCGCTTCTGCGGCGACAAAGGAGCGGCTGCGGCAGGTTGCACGCGACAGCAAATCCAGTTGCTTTTTGAGGTGGGGATCGAGACGGAGCGTCAGCACCGATGAGCCAGCCATGATTCACCGCTTGTATACATTCTACATCATCTGTATTCGCATGCCACGTCGGGCGATGCTATCCGCCGAAACGCACTGACACAAGCTTAGAAATCCCGGGTTCCTGCATAGTCACGCCGTAGAGGACGGGCGCGACGCTCATGGTTTTCTTGCTGTGGGTGATGAGCACGAACTGCGTCCGCACGCTCATTTCCTGAACCAGGTCGGTGAAGCGACCGATGTTGGCCTCGTCGAGCGGAGCGTCCACCTCGTCAAGGATGCAGAATGGGCTGGGAGTGTACTGAAAGATGGCAACCAGCAGGGCCAATGCGGTCAGCGCCTTCTCGCCACCGGAGAGCAGCAGGACGTTTTGCAGGCGCTTGCCCGGGGGCGAAGCCACGACGTCAATGCCGCTCTCGGCGCTGTTTTCCTCGTCGGTGAGTTTCATGAGCGCGTGACCGCCGCCGAAAAGCTTCTTGAACGTCGCCTGGAAATTTTCGTTAATTCTCGCGAAAGCTTCTTCGAACTTCTGCCGCGAAATCTGGTCAATCTCGCGAATGGTCGCAGTAGTGTTTTCGATCGAGGAAATCAGATCCTTGCGTTGCGTGTCGAGAAAGGCGTGGCGTTCGGCGGTCTCTTTGTACTCTTCGAGCGCCATCATGTTGACCGGACCCATTGCGTCGAGCTTGGCGCGCATGTCGCGATAGGCCTGATCTTCAGCTGCGAGTTGCTCACCGGTTAATGCCGCGAGAGTCGTGACGGCCAGCAGCACAGCGCGTTCGATTCCGAGTTCGTTCAAGCAGGTTTCGGACATGTGGTGCGCATCGGATTGCAGCTTGGCAACGGCGGCCGAAAGTTCGCCGCGGCGATCGCGAGCCTGATCGAGAAGCCCGCGGCTGGCGCGCAGAAGCTCGTCAACTTCGGCGAGGCGGGCGCGAAGCTGTTCGGTCTCAAACTGCAACAAACCTTCGCGAGCCTGCGCGGCGTTGCGTTCGGCGCCGAGATCGGCAGCTTGCTCTTCGAGTTGCCGGTTCTCCGTTTCGCGCTGAGCCTTTTCGGCGGAAGCAGAGTCGATTTGGGAAGCCAGGGCATGAAGGCGCTCGTCGATTTCGGTGAAGATGGAATCGATGCGCTCGAGGACGGCGGCGGCAGAGCGATGCCGCTCTGCGAGCGTGGCGACGCGAGCCGAATGCTGCGAAGTCTTTTGCGCGGCTTCTTCGCGAAGCTGGCGAAGCGTGGTGAGCGACTCCTGGGCGGCCGCGATCTGTTGTTCGATCTGGATGCGTTGGTCTTCCAGCGCTGCAATTTCCGATTGCCGGGCGACGACGATATTCTGCTGCTCAGCGCGATCGGAGGCGAGCCGCTGCAATTCAAACTGCGAAACGGTAAGACGTTCGCTCACGCGCGTCATCTCGCTATCGAGCTGGTGCAGCATGTGGCCGGAGGTCATGGCTTGGCGTTCGGCTTCGCGCTTTTCGGCCTCTAGCCGGTCGAGCAGGGAAGTGAGCTCTTTGATTTCCCGGCCCAGGGTCAGTACGCGCATTTCCTCGCCGCGCAGCGCGCGTTCCAGATCTTCGATCTGGCGCAGAACTTCCCGCAGCTCGCGCTTCATGGAAAGCGGCCCCTCAGCCCGCTGCCGGCCGCCCGTTACGGTCACGTTGTGGAAGCACTCGCCCGATTGCGAGAGAAAGAAAGCGTCGGGATTCTCCAGCGCCAGGCCGCGCGCCACACCAGATTCGGGCACGATATAGCCGTCGCGGAGCTTGGGGAGAATCACTTCCAGCGACTTGCCGAAGCCGTTGAGCACACGAATCGTGTTCTTGAGGGGAACGATCTGTGCCGCAGGCGGAGCGCAATGCGCGGATTCATCCAGAACAAAAGAGAACTTGGCCTGCGCGTCTTCGGGGTGAACCAGGAAGGTGGCGCGGCCGTCCACGTCGGTCTGCAGCATGCGCAGGCCTTCGTCGGCGGCGTCCCAGGATTTCACGACGACATAGTTCAGTTCGTCACGCAGGAAGTCTTCTACGACTCGCTCATACCGAGGCTCGACTTCGAGGAAATCGGCGAGCACGCCGACGGGCGCACGGCCGCTTTGCATTACTCCGGATTGGAAGAGGCGCCGAACGGATTCGGTCGAGTAGCCGTGCTCGGCGATCACAGCTTCGAGCGAGCCTTTCTTCCCCAGGGCCGTCGCATATTCGGCACGGAGCAGGTCAAGATTGGCTTTGGCCTTGGTCTCGTCGAGCTTTTTCGATTCGATCAAGCGGCGTAGCTGGATGATCTCTTCCGTGATGCCATTCACGCGCTGGCTGACGGTTTCAAATTCCAGAGTGAGTTGGCCGCGCTGGCCGCCGAAAGCGTCAATCTGAACGGTGGCGTTGGTGATTTCAGATTGGAGGCGGCGGGAGTCGCGATCGGCTCCGGCCAGGCGTTCTTCCGCCTGCGCCAACTGGTTGCGCAGGCGCGAGGCGGACGAAACCGTGTCAAAGATCACGACGCGCGACTCTTCCTGCTGACGCTCGATTTCCGCCAGGTTTGCCACTGCGGCAGCGGCTTCCTGCTGGCTCAACGCAAGATCGCTCTGGGCAGCGGCGAGATCGGAGGCAGCAGACTCAAGGATCTGGCGATTCGATTCGCGCTCAGCTTCAAGCGAGGTAAGGCGATGGCGGGCCTGGGCCAGTTCTGCTTCGGCCGAGGCCGATCGCACCAGCAGTTCGGCGCAGCGTTCTTCGTTATGACGGCGGCGCGCGTGGGCGCGGTCGATTTCGAGCGCGATTTGGCTGATGCGGTCCCGATTTTCGCGCAGCTCAGTTTCGATGGCGTAGCCGCGTTGAGTGCGCTCCGTATGCTCGGATTCGAGTTGGTGCACCTCAGCCGTGCGGTGCTGCATTTCCTCAGCCAGCGCGTTGAGCTGGGAATCGAGTTCGGCGCTTTCCACTTCGATGGCGGCGAACTTGCTCGCCAGGACGAGGCGCAGCTTGGCGCGCATCTCTTCGCGCAGGCGGGCATAACGCTCGGCCTTGGAGGCCTGGCGCTTGAGCGAATTCATCTGCCGCGTGACTTCGTCGAAAATGTCATTCACTCGTGCCAAGTTCAGCTTGGCGTCTTCGAGGCGAGCCTCGGCAAGGCGCTTCTTGGTCTTGAATTTCGTGATGCCGGCGGCTTCCTCGATGATGGCGCGGCGGTCGGTGGGACGGCTGCTGAGAATCTGGCCGATGCGTCCCTGCTCGATAAGCGCGTAAGACTCGGGGCCAAGGCCGGTGCCCATGAACAGTTCCTGAATGTCGCGCAGGCGGCACAGCTTGCCGTTGAGCAGGTACTCGCTATCGCCGGAACGGAACAGGCGGCGGGTAACGTGGATCTCTCCGCGGCGGAACTGCTGCTGGTCGAACTTGCGGCGGCGAATCTTCAGCACGACGTGCGGGGCGGGAGTGCCTAGAGCAGCCGCGTTGGCGGGCGGAGTGACGTTGTGCGCGGGCAAGGCAAAAATCGGTTCGTCGTCGGGGAAGGCGATGGCGATGGTGTTGATCTTCGAGCGTGGGATTTCCACTTCTTCCAGGCGGCCGGGCTGGGCATCTTCGACGGCATGCTCGGTATCGTGCGTGGCGCGGGCGCGGATGGCGGTTTCGTCCCAGTCGTCGGTGAGGCGGGAGTCGTCAGCATCCGGCATGTCGTCCTGGATGTCGATCTCGGTAGCGGCGTTCGCATCGGCGCCAGCATAGGCCTCGGGGTCGATCAGCGTGAGTGTGACTTCGGCCATGCCAGTGGGCTTGCGATCGCGCGTGCCGGCGAAGATGACATCTTCCATGCGCGAGCCGCGCAGCGTCTTGGCCGACTGCTCACCCAGCACCCAGGAAATGGCGTCGGCGATGTTGGACTTGCCGCAGCCGTTCGGGCCGATGATGGCTGCGATGCCGTCCCCGTGAAACTTGAGTTCGGTGCGGTCGCAGAACGACTTGAACCCCAGAATCTGAAGCTTCTTTAGTTTGAGCAACGCCGACTCCTTAGAAACCAGTGGCCAGTTTCCAGTGGCCAGTTGCTAGTGAAACCTACATTGGGTGCCCCATGTCTCGCCGCTTTTGCGAGACGTGGGACGCTCATGGGTGCCCCATTTCTCGCGCGTTCTGTGCGCGAGAAGTGGGGGTTCTTGTCACGCCCGCATCCGCGACCGTTTACCAAATAGATTCCTCCACGTGCCCAGTACCCGCGCACACCACTACTCTGCCGTTTCTCACCCTGGGCTGGACAGAACAAGCACGGATTGAAGCTACTGTAACGGCGAAAACGGGCCGGGGTCAAGCAATATAACACTATATATTGTGTGGCCTTCCGGGCGACCGCGTTGGGTTGCACAGACATTGCAGCACCTGGGCCGGTTGCAGGGAGACGGAAGACGAGGTGGGAGAATCGCAGGAGCAGGATAAGGCTAGCGCAGTTGGGGTCTGGATCGCAACGGGAATATCAGTGCGGCTTTTTGGGAGCGTTCCGCCGGAAGCGTTCCAGAGACGCTGCAACGCAGGCCTCACTCTCGGCCTCCGCTTGCGGGGTGATCAGCTTGACCGTAATGTCCAGCGAATTTGCTCCCTCTGCCCGACTGTTTCGCACAACATCGATTGCATCGGCCACGGTCTGGAACGGAACATCGTCTTCGACATTCAGCAAGAGCTCGCGGCTCGCCCTTGTGCTGTAGATGGCGGATAGTCGCCGTGGGAGATCCGTCCAACTCACAGGCTCCGTATTGATGAACAGTTCATCGCTCTTCGTCACACGCAAGACAATGACTCGCTCATGTACGTCGGGTTGGGAGGGACAGAATGGCAGGAGAACGTTCAGACCCATGGGAACCCGATAAGGGTGAAAAGGCATGAAAAGAGTGACGATGCACGCCAGAACTGGCGCTGCTATGGGGGCGAATGGCGGCAAGCCCGATCGCTTCCCCTTCAAGGGCAGCGTTTGGGCAAACCGGAAGGATCGCATCGCGCCAGTTGGCGGACGCAAAGAGGACGGGGCGGAGAGGTTCTCGATGGAAGTACGAAAAAGGTTGTGGCAGACGGCCGCGGGCGTCGCCACGATGATTCCGGCGAGGGTTGTGGCGAACGCAAATGCAATCCTTGTGAAGAGTAGGGCTATGTAACGCTCGGGAGACCCGCTATAACTGAACCAAAGTGCAACCAAGATACCGTAACTCGTCCCCGCCAATCCCAAGAAAGTGGCACTTGAAGGGATTGCTTTCAGGGTTCCGAGTCCCTTACTTAGGTCCGAGACAAGCGTTCTATTTCGAATGTAGTCTGCGCCAGACTCTTGCCCGAGACCGCGCAGTTCGCGGCGGTTCGAGCCGTAGCGGAGTAAGAAACGGATGACGACAAAGGTGGTATATGCCAGCATGAGTGCCAAGCACAGGTAACTGGCGTGTTGGATTATGTCTGACGACTGCCAGACATCCCAGGTGCTCCACTGACATTCCTCGGTTGGCCACAGGCTCAGGCAGCCTCCGGGTTCGGGAAGGGGCATGCGGCTTAGCTCACGGACATCAACATAGAATAGACACCGTGAGAACGGCGGAAGTTCCCTTGCGGCGAGTCAGGGTTGCAGAAGGGATCCGACTGCTTCGCTCAGGAGGACATGCGAAACTCGGACCTGCATTACCCTCCTAACTTCTCGCAGAACAAGCAGATCGTCTCGATCCCGCGACTCTCCAGATAGCGAAATTATACGCGCTGCTCGGAATTGCACAGGTAGACGTTCACCTGTCACATATGTCGACGGCCGAATCTGCCACTCTAGTGTTGTCATCCTGAGCGAAGCGAAGGACCTATGCAGTTGCGTGCGCCGAAAACTTACTTTGTCTACATCATGACGAATCGGTCGAAGACGCTTTACACGGGCGTTACGGGCAACCTCGTAAGCAGAGTGCACGCTCACAAAATGGGGATAGGCTCTCGGTTTGCAGCGAAGTACAAGGTTGATAGGCTGCTGTACTTCGAGCGTTTTGAAGACATACACAACGCCATCGAGCGCGAAAAACAGATTAAGGGCTTACTGCGAATCAAGAAGATTGCCTTAATTGTGTCTGTCAATCCGGAGTGGTGGGACTTGAGCGAAGAGTGGTTTGAGCGCCACCAGTTCCAGCCCGCGCCAGTGAATGCATAGGTCCTTCGCTTCGCTCAGGATGACAAGGTTAGCCGTCCCCGCATACAGCGCCGGCGAGGACGGGCGAGGCGCCCGTCCCCACACAATTCATTGCCGATCCGCCTACCCGCCCAGCTTCTCGAAGAACAAACAGATCGTCTCGATCCCGCGGTAGAAGTTCGGGATGTGGAACTTCTCGTTGGGAGCGTGGAGGTTGTCGTCGGGGAGGCCGAAGCCCATCATCACGCTGGGAATTTTCAGCACGTCCTGGAAGTCGGTGACGATGGGAATCGAGCCGCCTGAGCGGATGAAAACTGTATCTTTCTTGAACGTATCGTGCAGGGCTTCGGTCGCGGCCTCAATGTACTTGTTGTCGGTCGAGACCACGCAGGCCGGGCCTTTGCTCCACACTTTGATCTTCGTCTCGATCCCCTTGGGCGTGAGCTTCTTCACGAACGCCGTGTATTTCTTAAGGATGTCGTCGGGGTCCTGGTCAGGGACAAGGCGCATCGAGACTTTGGCCTTGGCCTTGGCGGGAATGACGGTCTTGGCGCCGTCGGCGATGAAGCCTCCGGGCATGCCGTGGACTTCGAGCGTGGGCCGCGCCCAGGTGCGATAAAGAACGGAATAGCCGGGTTCGCCGGTGAGGACTTTCGATCCGACTTCGGTCTTGCGGTAGTGCTCTTCGTTGAAAGGCAGGCGCTTCCAGGCTTTCAGCTCGGCCGCGGTTGGGGCCTTCACGTCTTTGTAGAAGCCCGGGATCAGAACCTTGCCCTTCGCGTCTTTCATTTTGCTGATCATTTCAATCAGGGCAAAGAAAGGATTGGGCGCGGCGCCTCCGTACATGCCGGAGTGCAGATCGGTCTTGGCGCCGTAGGCTTCGATTTCGGTGTAAACCAGGCCGCGCAGGCCGACGCAAAGCGTGGGCAATTCTGGCGCGAAAAGTTCGGTATCGCAGACCAGGGCGAAGTCGGCTTTCAGCTTGGTTTTCTGCTTGCGGATGTACTCAGCGATGGATTCGCCCCCGACCTCCTCTTCGCCTTCGAACAATATCTTCACGTTGATGGGCAGCTTGCCGCCGCTGGTTTGCATCACGGCTTCGAGTGCCTTGACTTCCATCCAAAGCTGGCCTTTATCGTCGACCGCGCCACGAGCATAGATGTTGTTGTTGCGCTCGGTGGGTTCGAAGGGCGGCGAATGCCACTCGTCGAGTGGCTCTGCGGGCTGCACGTCGTAGTGGGCATAGCAAAGCACCGTAGGTTTGCCCGGAGCGTGTAGCCAGTCGGCGTAAATGAGGGGATGCCCCTTGGTTGGGATGACCTCGACGTTCTCCATGCCGATACGGCGCAGTTCGCTGGCCACGAAATCGGCGGCTTTCTGGATATCGGGTTTGTGCTCGTCGAGCGTGCTGACGCTGGGGATGCGGAGAAGATCTTTCAGTTCGCTGAGGAAACGCTGCTGGTTAGTGCGGGCAAAATCAACGGCCGGGGAAGCCATAGGTGCGTCCTTTCGTCGGGGAACTCAAGATTGGCGACACGAAACACGGCGGAAACGCACCAGTATAGCGCGAAGGCGGGGTGGCTGCGTATGCGGCAGGATTTGAGGGACAGTGGGGTCTTTGTGCTGAGGTACCACTGCCGATTTGACGGGGCTGTCATAATGGCTGAGAGTTCGAAACAACCCACAACCCAATACCTTCCACTACAGAGGCCACTGAGTCACCGAGCGAACGGCTTAGGCGTAGCCGAGATTCTGCCGCCGTCGCCAGTAGGCAGCCGCCAGCAGGATCGCCGCGGCCAGCGCGTAGAGGCCGGGTGTGCTCGAAGCCGGCGTGGTGCCCGCGAAATCCAGCCCCGCAGTCTGGTGTGCCGGGCCAATGTACCACCACACCGTGTAGATGGCCTCGAAGGCTCGCGAACCTCCGCTCCAGACGCCTAATGCGAGAGCGAAGCTCGGAATGAAGATCACTCCGGCGAGCCAGGCAGCAAAGCTGTGCCAGTCTGTCGCCACGAGAAGGCGGATGCCGCTTCCGGCTCCGGTCAGCAGTGCGACGAGCGCCCCCGCTGTCCACAGAGCGGGAAGTTGGCGGGAGAGGCTGTGCGCAGAAGAGAACAGCAAAGCCCCGGTAGCGTGCCGAGCTTCGCGACAGCCCATCTGCGACCAGAGAAGGATGGGCCAGATCCAGGCGGCGACAAGGAATCCGCCACGAATGGCAGGGGCGGGAGAAACGAGTTGGCCGATCAGGAATCCAAGGGCGACGGCGTACCACCACTTCAAGCCTTTGAGCATGAGTCGTAGTTCCGTTGTGACCAATTGCTGAAACCGGGAGTCTGTCGAGGAGCGGGGCAGCGGCGTGAGATGGCGGACATCCGGTGCCGAAACCGCGCGCTCGTCGATGGACGCCACCTCTGCGGATGGCTTCGCGTTTACCGTTAGCCTGTGCCAGGAGCGCGCTGGATCGAAGCGATGAAAGAAGGCCGAGGCCAAAAGCGCAAGTGCTCCGGCAATGCCGATCCACAAGGCGCGGATGAGAAGTACGTGGGCGGTCCAGTCGATGCCGTTCCAGGGAAAGGTACGGATCGCCTGCTCGCCGCCGATGGTCAGGCTGAAGTGAAAATTCTCTGGATTCGAGGGATCAGTCGTCTGCAGGGCTGCGCGCGTGCTGCGAAACAGGAGTTGCAATCCGATGGGATCGTCCATCCCCACCACTCCCAAGCTCAGCGCCGCAGTCCAAGCGAAAAAGTAGATGACGTTCCCCACCCCGCCACGCAGTACAGGGAGTGTCTCGAACAGCAGTGCCACGCTGGCGGTCAACAGCATCGTGGGCAAAGCAAAAAAGAGGAACGGCGACCACAGCTTCCATAAAGAGAATGAGTGAGCCTCGGCGCGCTGCAGTTGCATGACCAGTGCGGCCAGCATCAGAATCCCAACCATACAAGCCAAGACGGCGAAGTTGCTGAGGGTCTTGGCCAGAGTGTAGAAATCCTTGCGCATAGGCGTGGCCGCAAGAATCTGGCCGACGCGGGTGTTGGCGTCGCGCTGCACACAATCTTTCACGATATAGAAGCCGGCCAGCGAGAGGAAGGTGGAGCAGCAAATGGCCATCAGCACACCGATCCAGGCGGAGTTGTACACGCCGCGGTAGCCATTGCCCACGACGATCCAAACCTTCTCGGCCGCAACGCCATAAGCAAGGTAGAGCGCACCCGCCAAAGTGAGCAAGAAACTGTAGCGCCGCACTCGCTCCAGGAAGTCGGCGCGCATCATGTGATACAAAACGCGGGCTGAGTTCATGCGTTCGCTCCGGCCCGGTTCTGGGATAGGCAATACAGGTAAGCATCTTCGAGATTGGGGGTGACAGCCTGGGCGCCGTCAGGCGGGGCATCGCCCAGAACGCGGGCGTGGACGCCGTCGCTGCGGCGGGCGGCGTTGCTGATCAGGTGGCGCTGGCGAGCCGCGTTCAATTCAGCGCTGGGCAGGACCCATTCCCACACCTTGCCTTCTACTTTTTGCAGCAGCGCTTCGGGAGATGCGTGGACAACCAATGCGCCCTGCGAGATGAGGGCAATGTCGGTAGCTGTGGCTTCTACGTCGGAGACGATATGAGTGGAGAGAATAACGATGCGTTCGCCGGAGAGCTCGGAAAGAAGATTGCGGAAACGCACACGTTCTTCGGGATCGAGGCCGGCAGTGGGCTCGTCCACGATGAGCAGTTGCGGATCGTTGAGCAAAGCCTGGGCGATGCCCACGCGCTGCTTCATGCCTCCGGAGTAGCCGCCCAGCGCGCGTTTGCGAACGTCGGACAGATTGACCAGGTTCAGAAGTTGGTCGATGCGCCGGCGCGACGAAGCGGCATCCAAACCCTTGACCGCGGCCAGATACTCCAGGAACTCGACTGCATTCAGGTTAGGATATACACCGAAGTCTTGCGGCAAGTATCCGAGCGTGGAGCGCAGAGCATCGGGATGGGCGGCGAGGTCGCGGTCATTCCAGGTTACGCGGCCTTCCGTGGCACGGGTGATGGTCGCGAGGATACTCATGAGCGTGGTTTTGCCGGCACCGTTCGGACCGAGCAACCCAAGCACGCCCGGGCCTAATTGCAGGGTGAAGTTGCGAAGCGCCCAAGTTCCGGCGCGGTAGCGTTTACTGACATTCTCAATCGTGAGCTGCAAGGAGCCTCCGTTAATAAACATTACAGCCTAGTGGAGGAACGGATAACACTCAACAAAAGTTCCGGTGGCCGGCTCCGAGGGTGACAGACAACTGGCGGGCGCATAAAATGACCAGCATGAAGCTGCGGATGGCGATTTCTGGGGTAATGGCGGTTGCTCTGCTTTTCGCCAGCCACGCTATGGCCCAAAAGGATGCCGACGACGAGCCGACCGCCGTGATGAGTTTTCTCGTGCTGAAGCAGGACAACGGTAAGCCGGTGCGCAACGCCGCTGTGATCATGCACGCCGTGAACTCGCGCGGCAAGCAGGAAAGAGGCGACCTGGAGTTGAAAACTGATTCGGAAGGGAAGGCCAGCTTTGACGGCATCCCGTATGGGAAACTGCGGGTACAGGTACTGGCGTCGGGCTTTCAGACCTACGGCGAGGATTTCGACATCAACCAGCACAAAGTGGACATCACGATCAAGCTGAAGCGGCCGCAGGGGCAGTATTCGGTGTATGAAGATCATCCCAAGGAAGCCACTTCTCCGCCGAAGCAGGATGCACCGCCACCCGATCAGAAGGACAAGAAGCCGAACTAGGGCGCAGAGGGCTGAGCCAATCTGACACATAGTGGATTGCAGATTTCAGATTGCAGATTGAAACCGCTTGTGATCTCGATCCGCAATCTGAAATCTGAAATCTGAGACCTATGGACTATCTACTGAAAACGGAGCCGTCAACCTATTCGTTTGCCGACTTGCAGCGGGAAAAGACGACCATTTGGGACGGAGTGTCGAATCCCGTTGCCTTGAAACATCTGCGGGCGATGAAACCGGGCGAGCGCCTCGTGATCTACCACACCGGTGATGAAAAAAGCGCAGTCGGGACGGCGACGGTCGTATCGGTGGATGCTTCGGACGCCAGAAATCCGCAAGTGAAGATCAAAGTCGGGCAGGCGAACGCGAAGCCGGTCACGCTGGCGGAGGCGAAGGCCAACCAGTTGTTTTCCGAGTCTCCGCTGGTGCGGCAAGGGCGGCTGAGCGTGGTGCCGCTGAATGACGCGCAATACAAGTTTCTGACGGGGGACTAGAAGTTAATTTCCAGACTCTGGTGGGCTGTTTCGCAAATTGAGTTAGAGTCATGGGCCTTGAAAGGGCACGCCTTCAGGCGTGCCGTGCCGGGTGATTAGGAAGTCGGCTTTAGCCGCTGAGGGCCTGCTCCCCCAGGGCCTAAAGGCTAGGCATTTTGCCACGACTCGCGGCGCGGCTGAAGCCGCGCCCTTTCAAAACACCGTGGTCAGGTTTTCTCGGGAACACAACCCCTGGCTTCCTCCGCATTCACTTTCGTACCTGGCGTCCTCAGCGAGGATTGAGCCGCAATGCAGCTGCCCGCGCGACGAATCTCTCCGACCAGCGAATCCGTCCCGTAGCCTGCATCACCACAAACAATGTGATGATCGCCACCACAGTGATAGCCAGCCCGGTGTAGCCCTTCCAGAAGAAAGCATACGAAAACAG
>Ga0187771_10002217_pt1 | contig 13343 bp, 10 predicted proteins | sample 0116_SJ02_MP15_1_FD_133139 | JGI IMG/M metagenome (GOLD analysis project Ga0187771, IMG submission 133139) | Tropical peat soil microbial communities from peatlands in Department of Meta, Colombia - 0116_SJ02_MP15_10_MG | ecosystem: Environmental > Terrestrial > Soil > Wetlands > Peat | place... | reverse complement strand
GTGGTTCCAATCCGGGAGCGCTTCCAGAGCCGCGGCTAGCTTCTCGAGCAATTGCGGCAGACGCTCGTCATTCCAAAACTTGGCGCGGGCCGCGGGGTCGTAGCCGAAGTCATCGCTGAAAAACGCGCGTGCCCAGGAGGAGAAATCCGGCAGCAAGCGCACACGCGGACGCAGCAAATCCACCGTGCGCGCGAGCCATTCCCGGCCCGCTCCTGCGGTCCATTCCGCGCGCCACAAACCGCTGCGCGTCAGTTCGCTTTCCACCTCGGGCAGCAGCTCATCAATGGCCAGCTTTTGCATGTACTGGGAGTTGAACCATTCGAGCTTGGCGCGGTCGAAAACAGCGTTGGTGCGGCTGACGCCTTCGAGCGAGAAGCGCTCGAGCAGTTCGCTGGTGGGAAGAAACTCCTGATCCCCGCCCGCCGACCAGCCCAACAGGGCCAAGAAATTGCGAAAGGCTTCCGGCAGAAAACCCTCTTCGCGATAGGAGCCCACGCTGGTAGCCCCGTGGCGCTTGGAGAGGCGCGTGCGGTCAGGGCCGAGGATCAGCGGCACGTGGGCGAAGACTGGCGGCGCGGCTTCCAGGGCGCGATAGAGCAGGACCTGTTTGGGCGTATTGGAAATGTGGTCGGCGCCGCGTATGACGTGGGTAATGCGCATGGCGGCGTCATCCACAACCGCGCTGAGCTGATAGGTGGGCAGACCCTCGGTTTCCGTTCCTCTCGGGGAGCGGAGCAAAACGAAATCCTCGATTTCGTCGTTGGCCAGTTCGCGGGGGCCGAACACGGCGTCATCAAACGAGGTGACCTCTCCCAGGGGCACTCGAAAACGCACGGCAGGTTTGGCCTGCGGACTGGATGGCCGGCCGTCGCGGCAAGCGCATCGAGTGACGCGGCGGGGTCCCTGTTCCTTGGGCTCGCCCTCGGGGCCGGCGTCCGCTCCGGCATACCTCTCCGGCGGGCAATAGCAGAGATAGGCATGGCCGCGCGCGAGCAGGCGTTCAGCGGCTTCGCGGTACAGGTCCAAGCGCTGCGATTGGTAATAGGGCCCTTCGTCCCAGGAAACTCCCAGCCAGCGCAGGCCGTCGAGAATGCCTTCGACCAACTCAGGGCGGTTGCGCTCCGCATCCGTGTCTTCGATGCGAAGGATCATGGTTCCCTGGTAGCGACGGGCAAAGAGCCAGTTGAACAAGGCGGTGCGCGCGCCGCCCACGTGCAAATAGCCGGTGGGCGAGGGCGCAAAGCGCACGCGAATCGCGCTGCCGCTTATGGCCTTGCTCCCGCGTTCATGGACGAATGCTTGCCCATCGCCGTGCGCACCATACTGTACAGCAAATCTCGCAGCTTATGGCCATCGCCGCGCGGGCGGGCAAGGACGCGATGCGCGCGGGGGCACTCTGCGCGCGGCTGGAACGGCCAGCGCCGTTCCAACTGATTTCACCAACGAGGCGGCGTGCGTTTTTCCACTACCCGGCAAGGACAGCATAGAACCATTGGCCTCAATAAGTTGGAACGGCGCCAGTGGAAGTCAGAAGGGGAAGCGGACCGTAAAGACGCCCTTGTGATTGTAGGTGTGAAAGCGGCTGGCAGCAATCTGCACGCCGCCTCCCACGGTAATCCCCAGGCGGCGCCAGATTGGGAATTTCCCCAGCACCAGGCCGGGAGTCAGGAAGGTTTGGTTCTTGCCGTCGTTTGGCCCGCCCGAATAGAACGTCGAATTCACTTCCAGCTCCGGCCAGAACTTCCGCAGCACTTTGTACTGCAATGCTGTGTTCCACACGATCTGTCTTCCGGTGAGGTTCGTCTCCTTAACGGGAAGGACGGCACCGAGAGTGGTGCAGAAGTCGAAATTGCTCCAGCCTTTGCCTCCCGCAAGCGTGGGCGTGAGCGTCGCGGCAGGGGCGCCATTCGTGTACGTGCCGCTGGGAAGGGAGGCGCCAAAGAACGCCGTGAGGATGTAATTGCCGTGTTCCTCGTTGGCGGAGAATATGCGGTATTTGAGAAGGAGGGATACGTCCCCGAATCCGTCGGGAACCTTGCCGGCGCTTCGCACCAGATAAGGCGGCGGGCTGACAATGACCTCGATGCGGCGCAGTGGAATGACTTCAAGCCCCTTGGAGCCTCCATAGTTTGCGAGGGTGGTTGTGCCGTCCGGTTGCATCTGCCAGGAAGAGTCATAGCGGAATTCCTGCTCCAGGCGGGGTGTGACGGTCACCACGGGCGTAATCCAATGAGGTTGTTCGGCTTGCGTCGCGGCTACCTTGGCGAACCACGAGCTGAAGAAACCGTCTGGGTTCGCGGGGGCGGGTGGCGAGGGCTCGGCAGCGTCGTCGGCTCGTGCCGGGAAAGCGCCGAAACTGGCGCACAGCAACACAAGGCAAATCCATTTGCGCACAGGTCCTTCTTCCCCCCGGCATTTCCACGGCGGCACAGCGCCCGCGTACCAGTCGGCTATGGACCACTCGCGCACATCGTCCCTTGATGCGCTTCAATACAGTATAAAACGCCATAGCAAGCCGTATAAATACGAATACAGCGGGATGGGGATCGGCGGAAAATCGCCCTAATCCGCAGGCCTGGCAGGACGGGCCGATTCCAAGTGACCGCCGGAGCAGCAAGACTGCAGGGGAACACACTCTCTCTATGCAAGGAATGCGCGGGTCTCGCTGGCCGTGCGGGGCAAGGAAGAATGAGCTGCGATGACCGGAAAGCCCCCAGCGCGGCGTTAGCGATGGTGGGAGATGGCAGCGGTACCGGGAATCGAACCCGGGTTTCCAGATTGAGAATCTGGCGTCCTAACCCCTAGACGATACCGCCTTGGCAGAACTTGGCCGTAACCCGACAAGCCAGACCTGAAACCCACGATAACAAGGACGCAAGCACAGTACAAGCGGGGGCCGGTCAGGCTGGTCATGTAGGTCAGCGTTGAGAAAAAAGTGCCAGGACTAGTACTGGGCACCTTCCACGGCGGGCCTTGCGGTAGTGCATTGAATGAGCGCGAGTTAGCTTCGTCCCTAAATCGGAGCCGCAGGCGGCATCCTCATTGCTCCGAATCCAGTGGGGGAGGATGTCTCTTGCCCAGGGGGACTGATTCCACAGAAATCCCGCCCGACCAGTCCGCGCTTTTCTTGGGCGCGCGGCATGGACTTATGCGGGACAGGGCAAGGAATTGAGGAGGCTGGCGATGGAAGAGTATCAAGAGAAGCCGAACAGCGAAATCACTGAAGGAGCGCCGAAGGGACCGCGGAACCGCTGGCTGATTGTCGTGGCCGTGCTGGTGGTGTGCGCGGCCGTAATCGCCGCGGGCTATGCCTACCGGGAGCAGGCTACGGTGAGCCAGTTGACTTCACACGAAGAGCAGATGAACGCCGTGGAAGGCCAGATGCAGGATGAGATCGGCGCGCTGACGTCGAAGATGGACGAAATGGCTTCGGCGCAGCAGGCGGCTGCCGCGGCGGCGGAAACGAGCGGTGCGAGTTCCGCCGATGCCCGACGGGCCGCGGCCGAGGCCAAGCGGCTGAAGCAGCTTCAATCCGAAGTCTCCGCGCAGAAAAGCCAACTGAAAGACACTCAGGACCTCGTGGCCAAGAACCGCGAAGAGCTGGAAGGCAACATCTCTTCCACGCGCGACGAACTCACCGGCTCCATTGCCAGGACGCACGACGAACTGGTGGCCCTGGAGAAGCGCGGAGACCGCAATTTCTTCGAGTTCGACATCGCCAAGTCGAAGCGCTTCGTGCGCGAAGGGCCGATCGAGCTCTCTCTGCGCAAGGCCGATCCCAAGCACAAGAGCTACAGCTTGGCCATGCTGGTAGACGATAACCAATTGATGAAGAAGAACGTGAACCTGTATGAGCCCATTTGGATTCATCGTCTTGGCGATCCGCAGCCCGCGCAAGTAGTGGTGAACAAGATCGGGAAGAACAGCGTGCACGGCTACGTCAGCGCGCCAAAGTACAGCGACGCGGACTTGGCGGCCAAGGTCGCGCCAGGCGCGCCGGCGCCGTCCGGCTCGGCTTCGGAGTCACCAGCGTCTCCGGGCGCGGTTCCGGCGCCAGCGGCCGGCAAACCTGCGGGTTCCTCTCTGGAAGGGTCTTCTCAGGAACAAAGCCCTTCTTCCACTACGCCATAGCTTGGTCTGGAAGTGGCAGACCGCCGGGGCCGGTCGGAACCGGAACTTGCTTGCCCCGGGCGAAGCTGAAGAAACCAATTTGGGCGGTGGCGGGTAACAGCCCTGGGGCTTGAAACCGCGGCGCCATAAGCGAAAAGACCGGCGCGGGGTCCGTGCTGCGCGGTCAGCCGGCGGCCTCGTGAATGGTTACTAGGTGCACGACCTCGAATTCCTTCTTGCCAGCCGGAGTGCTTACCTGAACCTCGTCGCCGACGCGGCGTCCCAAGAGCGCCCGGCCGATCGGCGAGCTGGTGGAAATCAGCCCTTTCTCCACGTCGGCCTCTTCGGGGCTGACCAGCTTGTACTCCACTTCTGCCGACTTCTGCAGGTCCATCAAGCGCACGAGCGAGCCGTAGCCGGCGCGGTCCTTGGGGATGTTCGAGAAATTCAGCATCCCTAAGCCGGCCATGCGCTGTTTGAGCTGGCCGATCTTGGCGTTGACATATCCCTGGCGCTCTTTGGCGAACTTGTATTCGGCGTTTTCCGAGAGGTCGCCGTGAGCGCGCGCCTTCTTCAACTCCTTGGGCAGTTCGACGTTGAGTTCGTGCTCGAGAGCGTCAATCTCTTCTTGCAGCTTCCTCTTGATTTTTGTCAGCGCATCCATCGCTTGGACAGCTCGAAAAAAAGGCCGGGCAATTCGGCGGAACGCTTCCCTTGGCAACTGGCGGAGAGGGGGGGATTCGAACCCCCGGTAGGAGTTTTGGCCCCTACAACGGTTTAGCAAACCGCCGCCTTCAGCCTCTCGGCCACCTCTCCGGCGTTTGCCTTGCACAGCTTACCACACTGCCGTGTTCTTGCGGCCGCGCCGCGCCGGGCCCTGAGTACTTCAAGAAGTTGCAGGCAAAGCGTCACGGTGTTAATCAGGCACTGAGAACGAGAGTGCGCACCTGCAGCTACGACGAATCAGCGGAGTATACTGAGAGAATCCCGACCGTTGGAGTGAGCAATGCGCATCACTACGCAGTGGCGCAACCCCACAGGCTGGCTCGGCAGGTTGATGCTGCGGGGAATGAACATCACGCATTCCGGACTGACCGACTGGGGCCTGACGCATGTCGCGATCCGCAAGTGCGACGTGATTCTGGACGTGGGCTGCGGTGGGGGGAGGACCGTTCACAAGCTCGCCGGAATCGCCACCAGCGGTAGGGTCCACGGTATCGATTCTTCCAAGGCGAGTGTCACGGTATCCCGCAGGGCCAACAAGCAGTTCATCGAGACGGGTCAGGTCGAGATTTGGCACGGTTCCGTGTCTTCTTTGCCGTTTTCGGATTCCGAGTTCGATCTGGTCACGGCTGTCAATTCCCACTGCTACTGGCCGGACCTCGTAGCCGACATGAAGGAAGTCTTGCGCGTACTGAAACCCGGCGGCACGCTGATGATCTTGGGAGGAGCCTACAAAGGCGGGAGACACAGCGCCCGAAACGAGAGAATGGCGCGGCTAATAAATGTCCCCTTCCAAAGCCCCGATGAGCTCGGGGGACTCTTCGCTGCGGCAGGCTATTCAAATATTCAGGTGTTCGAGGAAGATCGAAAGGGTTGGATCTGCGGCGTAGGCAGAAGACCTGTCAATTCGATCACGGGGTGAGAGCGTGAAAGGCGGGAATATGCCTTGCGGCCGCGCCGCGCTGTCAACCCGTTTGTGCATGTGACCGTGTCTGTAATCGTCAAGCCATTGGAAATGCAACCGAAACCCGAGATGGACCGCCGTCGTCCACCGCTGGTATCCTGCTTGGCTGCCATGCTCTATTCGCACGCGACCGCTCTGCTCCTGGCAACGCTTGCTGTTTTGTGCTTCTGCCACGCGCCGCTTGCATCGGGTCAGTCCCTCGGGGGCCCGGGAGCCTCTGGCGCCGTGGAGACCGTCGTCGTTGACTTGGCGGTCCCCTCTCATCCCTTCCCGCATTTTTGGGAGCAGATGTTCGGCTCGGGACGCGCTATCCTTAGCCTGCGCGAAGGCTATCGCCGGGACTTGCGCGAAACGAAGCGCATCACCGGCTTTCAGTACGTCCGCTTTCACGCCATCTTCCACGACGAAGTGGGCTTCTACGATGAGGACGGCGGCCGGCCGGTCTTCAACTTTTCCTATGTGGACCAGATTTACGACGGACTCCTCGAGAACGGCGTGCGCCCCTACGTGGAGCTGAGCTTCATGCCGGAGAAGTTGAGTTCCGACCCGAAGGCTTTGCATCACTTCTGGTACAAGCCGAATGTGGCTCCTCCGAAGGACTATGCCAAGTGGGAGGCGATGATCGCGGCCTTTGCCCGCCACCTCCTGGCCCGCTATGGCGAAGACGAGGTGGCCGCATGGTATTTCGAGGTCTGGAACGAGCCGAATATTGATTTTTGGGCCGGCGCGCCCAAGGAGTCCACCTACTACGAGCTTTACGATCACACCGCCCGCGCGCTCAAGAGCGCCAGTCCCCGCCTGCGCGTGGGCGGCCCGTCCACGGCGCAAGCCGCTTGGGTGAGCCGGTTCCTGGCGCACTGTGCGGAGAACCACGTTCCGGTGGACTTTGTTTCCACGCACGTCTACGGCAACGACAGCGCGGAGAACGTCTTCGGTACACACGAAGAAATCCCCCGCACGGAAATGGTTTCGCGCGCGGTGCGCAAGGTTTACGACGAGGTGGCCGCTTCCCCCTTTCCGTATCTCCCCGTCATCTGGAGCGAATTCAACGCCAGCTACTCGAACGAGACCCAGGTGACGGACTCCGCTTTCATTGGCCCCTGGCTGGCCAACACCATTCGGGAATGCGATGGCTTGGCGGAAATGATGAGTTACTGGACTTTCTCCGATGTCTTCGAGGAAGGGGGCGTGGTCCAGCGTCCTTTCTGGGGAGGATTTGGCCTAATCGCGGCCGGCGGCATTCCCAAGGCCTCCTTCAACGCTTTCGCGCTATTGCACCGACTGGGCCAGGTGCGCCTGGAAGTGAATTCCGCCTCCGCGCTGGTGACCCGCCGCGAGGACGGCTCGCTGGCCATTGCCGTGTGGAACCTGCTCCCCGCGGAAGAGACGGGCCGGCCGAAAACCATTACGCTTCTCTTCCGGGGGCTTTCCGGGGAGCGCGCTGCCCGGGTAACTGTCGTTGACCCCGGCCATGGCTCGCCGCTTCCTGCTTACCAGAAGATGGGCTCACCTCAGTTTCCCACCCGCGCGCAACAGCAGTTGCTGCGGGAGGCCGGCGCCTTGCCGCCCGCGCAGGACGTGGCCATGGCGCGCGGTTCACTGAGCGTCACGCTTCAGCCGCACGCGTTGGCGCTCATCGAGGTGAAGTAGGGTCTGTTCGGGTGGCCCAGCGGCCGCGTCACTCGGCGTGGAAGCCTGCTCGCTCGAAAGCCCGCTGCGCCTCCTCGTTCTTCATGAACGTGTTCCACACGAACCCGGTGCGGCAATTCTCCGCCATGAGCAGGCCGATGCCCACGTCAATGCCGATCACGTCCGGGTCGTACCAGTTGGTCAGCGGATTGAAGGCGTCCACGAAACCGTAGCGTGCCCAAGCGTTCTTGCCGTGCTGGTCGCGAATGGTGCGCAGCACGCGCAGGGAATCGTCCGGGAGAAAAGCGAGGGAACCGGCCGCCGCGCAGGGCACGACGCTCCCGTCAATCGGCCCCATGGTGGGAGGCCCGCCCCAGACCACATAGCCATGCGCAGAGTCGGACGCGGTGACGCCCCAGAGATTCTCGCTGTAGTCGGGAAACTGCTTGGCCAGGCCCACGCACCACCTCTTGTGCGCGCGCGTGGCTGCCACGGAGTTCTCGAAGTAGTTCGCGTACTTGTCCCGCTTTCCGCGAAAGTCATACCACGCGTGGGAATACTGGTGCACGAAGAGTGGCGCGAGAGATCCCACGTAGCGCTCGCCCTCGAAATCCATGATCGGGCGCTTCCAGGCGTCCCAGGAATCCGCCGGGAGGGGATGAGTGCGGGACCCCAACCCCAGCAAATAGGTCATCATCAGCTCGCTGTAGACGTCCCAGCGCGCGGTGAGGAAGCCCGTTTCCGGCAGCCAGCCCATGGAAAGGGTGTGATCGTCGTTGAGCATCCAGGGCCAGTCCACGCGTTCGTAGACTTGGGTGGCGAACTTGGCCACGTCCGCGTCCTGAAAGTAGGCGCGGCAGGCCAGCGCGCCGCAGAGCAGCAGCGACGTGTCTACGGAGGAAACCTCGCACTGGAAGACCCGTTGACCCGTTTCCATATCCACGTAATGAAAGAAGAAGCCGCGCTGATTCTCGAGGCGCGCGGCCAGGAACTTGAGCGTGGCGCGCGCCCGCGCCAGGATTTCGTCCGGATTGCCCCAGCCCCGCCGGTGCGCGATGCACAATCCCGTGAGTGCGAAGCCCGTGGCGGCAATACTGGCGATATCGAATGCGTCATGGCCGGCGGCCAGACCGCGATCCTTCACCAGTCCGGTTTGCGGGTGGGCTCCTTCCCAGAAGAATTGGAAGCTTGCCCGTCCGAATTCTTCGAGGAATTGGTCGTCATCGGCGCTGATTTTGGGGGCAGGAGCGGGGGCCTGCTGGCGCGGCAGGGTGTCTGCGCGCCCGGGCCGCGCGCCACCGAGTTGAAGCAAGCCGCAGCCCAGCGCCACCCGGCCAGCTTCCGTTAGGAAGTCTCGCCGGGAGAGCGCGTCGGAGAGTGGCGGGGATTTGAAGCCGGGTATTGTTCTGCCTGCGTTACGCATGTCCAGGGCCCAGGGGATCCGAATTCCAGCTTATTTCACAACGGCCGAGCGCCTCCCTCATCTATAATCATACTCCTGCGTATTCCTGACGGAGCTTGCGTTTCAAGGAGGTGTTTCATGGATGGGACGGCAGCGTCCGGCCCCGAAGTTTCCGCGGCAATAAGCGCCCCAGCGCGCGTAATCGGCGTCCTGTTCAGCCCCAAGAAGGCGCTGCAAGACGTTGCGCGCAAGCCGAACTGGCTGTTTCCGCTCGCGCTGCTCGTTCTCTTCAGTGTTGCCGCGACCCTGGCCATCAACCAGCGAACGAATTGGCGCGAGTACATCGGCCAGCAAATGGAAAAGAGTCCCCGGGCGGCCCAGTTGTCGCCGGAGCAGAAAGCGCAACGCATCGAGGCGGGAGCCAAGATCGCCCCCATAATCACCTACGCCTTGAGGCCCCTGGGGCCTGTGTTCTTCGTGCTCCTCGTGGCATCGGTCATGATGGGCGCCTACAATTTGCTGGGAGGCGCCGGGGCACGGTTCCCTGCGGCGTTGGGGATCATTGCTCACGCTTCCATCCCCTCGCTCTTGAGCAGCATCATCTTGTTCGCCGTGCTTTATCTGCGGCCTCCCGGTACGGTGGACCTGGAAAATCCTTTGGCCACAAACGTGGGGGCATTCCTGCCCGATGGTTCCGCGGCGTGGCTGGTGAGCCTGTGCAGATCGGTCGACATATTTTCGTTTTGGACTCTGGCGCTGATTGCCGTTGGTTTTGCAGCCGTCAATCCCAGGAAGCTCAAAGGGCCCAAGCCTTACGCCATTGCCTTCGCCGTCTGGGCCGTGTTTGTGGCGGTGCGCACGGGATGGACATGGATCGTATCCTGATTCGCGCGAACGGGAGGGCCGCGCTCCCGGCGTGGCGCGGCCCCTTGCCGGGGCCCTTCCTTTGGTTGGGGGGATGCCGCGGCTGCGGGGGAGGCGGACTCGGGCTTTGCGAGCATGGGGCATTTCTGCATGCCTCAGGAAACTTTCTGAGGCTCGCGTCGTATTAGAATAGAGCGCAGCGGGGAGCGTCCCTGGAACATGCTGTTCATCGGGAGGATACGCTGGGCATGAAAACGTGGCAGAAGGCGGGCATGGCCATTGGCGCGGCAGGGCTACTGGGCGGCATCGTTTGGGCCAGCGTCTATGGGTTGAACAAAGGGGTGGTGACCGTGCAAACGGCCCGCGTGAGCGCCGAAGACCTGACCTCAGTGGTTTCCGCCTCGGGAGAGATCAAACCCACCACCTACGCCAATCTCTACGCCGAAGGCTTCGGCAAGATCGTCGAGATCGTGGCCAAAGAAGGAGACCACGTAAAGAAGGGCGACGTCCTGCTGCTGCAGGAAAACGTGCAGCAGAACGCGGACGTGAATGCCCAAGTGGCCGCCATCAACTCCTCCGAGGCCGGAATTTCTTCCGCCGAGGCCAGCTACAAGTCCGCCCAGGCGGACCTCGTGCAGCGCCAGGCAGACCTGGAGAAGGCCAAGCTAGACTGGAACCGCGGCCAAGAACTCTACGGCGCGGGGCTGATTCCCAAGCAGGACTACGATGGGCGCAAGACCACCTACGACGGTGCCGTGGCCGCCGTGGAATCGGCAAGAGCCAAGGTCCTACAACTGAAAGCGGAGCTGGAGCGCTCGCGGGCCGAACTCATCCAGAATCAAGCTGTGCTGCAGCGCACCCGCGACGTCTTGCGCAAGACCACCTACCGTTCGCCCATCAACGGCATTGTGAGCTACCTGCCCGTGCGCGTGGGAGAGTACGTCGTGCCTGGCATTCAGAACGCCAACGGCAGCTTTGTGATGACCGTCTCCGATATGTCCGTGGTTACCGCGGAGCTGAAAGTGGATGAAACGGATATCGTCAACGTAAAAGACGGCCAAGACGGAGAAGTAACCATTGATGCCTTCCCGGGCCAGGTCTTCAAAGGCCGCGTGACCGAAATTGGCTCGCAGGCTATCTTGCGCAGCTCCGGCCTGGCCACCACGCAAAGCACCACCAGCGAGCAGGAAGCCAAGGACTTCAAGGTGGTCGTCACTCTGGAGAAACCCCCGGAGAATCTCAGGCCCGGCCTTACCTGCACGGCGAAGATCAAGACGGCCGCGCGCAAGAACGTGACGGCGATTCCCATTCAAGCCCTGGCCGTGCGCACGCGCGGGGAGCTGGATGATGCTGCGAAGCAAGCGAAGGGCGGGTCAAGCGGAGGCTCGGTGACGCTGGCTGCTCCGCCTCCTTCGCTGGGTTCGGACGCCAAGAAGGAAGAGGTCCAGGGCGTGTTTGTGGTGCGCGGGAAGAAGGCGTTCTTCACCCCGGTGGAAACTGGCGTCGCCGGCGTGACCGACATCGAGATCAAGAAGGGTCTGCAACTCGGGGATGAGATTGTCACCGGCAGCTACAAAGCCTTGCGCACCTTGAAACCCGGCGCGTCCGTCAGAGTGGACAACTCCGTTGCCAGCAAGCCCGAGGAGCCGCCGAGTTGAGGCTTGCCGGCGGCCCGCAAAGCTCGAACAGCACAAAGGAGCCGAAGGATGCCCGTTGAACTGTCCGCACAGTCCTTCCGCGAAGACCTGGTTGCCGCGGGCGTGGTGATCCGCACGGAAAGCCTGGCCAAGGTCTACGAAATGGGCGCCGAACAGGTGCATGCCCTGCGCGGGGTAGACCTGGAAATGGACAAGGGCGAATACGTGGCCATCATGGGACCGTCCGGCTCAGGCAAGTCCACGCTGATGAACCTCATCGGCTGCCTCGATTCGCCCACTTCCGGGCGCTACTGGTTGGCCGGCCGCCTGGTCAGCGAGCTGGACGACGATGAGCTGGCGCGCATCCGCAACAAGGAGATTGGATTCGTTTTCCAGACTTTCAACTTGCTCCCGCGGGCCACGGCGTTGCATAACGTCGAGCTGCCTCTCATCTACAACGGCACGCCCGCCGAGGAACGCATCGAACGCGCCAAGAAGGCCATCGAGATGGTGGACCTGGCCCCGCGCATGATGCACAAGCCCAACGAGCTCTCCGGCGGACAGCGGCAAAGGGTGGCCATCGCCCGCGCCTTGGTGAACAACCCTTCCATTCTCTTGGCCGACGAGCCTACCGGCAACCTCGATTCCCAAACCGGCGAGGAAATCATGGGCGTGTTCGCGCGCTTGCACCAGCAGGGCAACACGATCATCCTCGTGACTCACGAGCACGACATTGCCCAGCATGCTCATCGCGTGATTCACCTGCGCGACGGCATGATTGCTTCCGATCACGCCATGGCGAAGTAAGTCCTCTAGCGGCTGCGGACTGTGTCCGCGGAGACAGCTCCCACCGGCCCTTCATCGAAAACCAGGTAGGTTCTCGAGAGCCGGTCTTGCCACGTCAGTTGGTCCTCATCCCAATAGGCCCACAGGAAACCCAGAAAGAACGTTCCCGCGGAGAGCAGGTAGCCCAGGCTGCGCAGGAGCAACTGCCGCAAACTTGGTTGGTCCCCCTCATAATTGGCGACCCGCAGGCGGCAGAACATCATTCCCGGCGTGCTGCCGCCGAAGGCGGTGAACAAAGCGAAGTATTGAACGTAAAAAAGCGCCAGCGTGGCTGCGTACACCAGAGCGTTCAGCTTGCTGAAGCTGAAGCGCCCTCCCAGCGACGTGAAGAGCATCAGGAAGCCGCCATAGGAGAAGAGGAGACACAAGACGTCCAGCAGCGCGGCCGCGCCGCGTCTGACCAGCGGGGCAACGGGAGGAAGGAATGCAGCGGAACTGCGGTTGCCCAGGGCGGCTTCCTTCTCCGCACACTGGACGGACGGCTCTGGCGGCGCGCTCACATCAATGTCCACGCGCTCGGGATCGTTACCGAGGAAGGCGTCTCCGCGCGGGCAATTTGCCGCGCGTCCGATGGCAATGGTAAAGGCGAATTCCTCCTTCCACGGGGCGAGCTCGGGGTCCGCAGGAAGGTCCCTCGCGCGAACGTCATTTCCCGCTGGCGCGGGTTCCTCCTGCTCGAACGTCAGGCACGTTTGGTTTTCCGGGGCGGCGCGCCGCCTGTGCCGGGAACGGTAGGCTCGAACCCGCCGCGAAAGCTCTTCCCGCCAAGCAGGCTCCAACGCAAGATTGCCCCGTGTGGGCAACGGTTCGGCTTGCCCGGTTGCCAAAGGTTCTTGCTCAATTGGCGCAGGAAGCCGCGAGTCGCAATAGACGCAAGTGCCTATTTCGGCGCGATGGACCGCGCCGCAGTCAGGACAAGTTTTAGTCACCGATCCGTTTTGCGCTGCGGACGGTGTCCCCGCAGGAACGGGGCTTCCACGCACAAGTGTACCACGCGGAACGCAAAGAACATGAATTGCTTGGGTGTGTTCCCCAAGGGGCAACGGGGTCCGCCGAACGCGCCCGACCGGCAGGCGCGACTATACCTTGCGCCCGACGAGGCCCCGCAGCCTACGCGCTCGCCGCCAGATGCTTCGTTTCCAAGTCTACCGCCCTGGGGAAGAGCACG